>JABLTO010041558.1_pt1 | contig 58819 bp, 41 predicted proteins | sample 7160091 | NCBI WGS metagenome assembly JABLTO01 (sample SAMN14651225, study PRJNA627086) | human gut metagenome | isolation source: feces | host: Homo sapiens
TTTGTCCCGTCCAGCGGTGCGCGGCTCGTTGAGATGCTGAAGGGCAATCCCAGCTATATCTTCACGCTGATTCAGAAATTCAACAATGACCACCCAGACCCCATCACGCCGAATCACGCCATCATCATCATGAGCGATGAAGCTCACCGCACACAGAACGGGCTTTTTGCCGACAACATGATGAAGCTGCTGCCCACCGCCAGCCGCATCGGCTTTAAGACTTGTTTTCATGACGAACGCAATACGGGGCAGCAAGCTATTCTTTCGCTTGCTGCCCCTTTGCTGTTATGCCTTTGCGCTATGCTCTTCCTTTTTTCCGCGGAAACAGCGAATCCCTGTAAACACAATCACCGCAACCGCCACGAAATCCACCACATAAATCGTGATTTTCCACCATGCAGGGCGATAGTATGCCACGCTGATGTTCATGGCATTCGAGTTGACCACCGTGTAGAGAATGTTCTTCACGCATTGGCGAAGGATCTGCATGTCCACCGGGTCGGATGCGTCGCACCAGTTCGGCTGAATAACGTCCGGCAGCGTCATGTCATTGCCCAAATTCAAGTCACCGCCTGCATATGCCATTTGCCGCAAATTCATGTAGGAGGTCGTATTGAAATCGGTGATGACCATGCCCTGGAAGCCCCATTCGTTCCGCAGGATTTGAGTCAGCAGCCGATAATCGCCGCCTGTCCAGCGCGTACCGATGCGGTTGAAGGAGCTCATCACTGCTGTGGTATGCCCTTCCTTGACCGCGATTTCAAACGGGCGCAGGTACAATTCGCGCATTGCTTGTTCCGTCACCCAAGTGCCCGAACCGTTGGAGGAACGATGCGTTTCCTGTTCGTTGAGCGCAAAGTGCTTCACGAAGCAGTAAACGCCCTTGCTGGCGCATCCGCGGATTTCCGCCGCCGCCATTTTGCCGTTGAACAGTCCGTCTTCGGAAAAATACTCGAAATCGCGACCGCCGAAGGGGCTTCTGTGGATATTGACGCCGGGCGCATACCAGCCGGAATACGGCAGATTGTTGCCCTTTCCATCCGCGCCAATCAATCCTTCCGCGCCTATCATTTCGCCGATGTCTTCCATCAGCTCCTGATTCCATGTCGAAGCCATGACGACTTCCGCACAGTAATAGCAGCACTTCCAGTAGATGCCGCTTCGATCCATGAAGTTCGTGAAGCCAGTCGGGCCATCTGTGTCATTCGTGGCAGGCTTGCCAATGATGGGCAGTTCATTCGTTTTGAATGCGCCCATGTTGCACATTTTCACCATGTCCTCGACAGACAGCTTGTCCAGAATCGCATCCCAGCGCGGGTCATCATACGACACTCGCTGATTCTGCCCATTTTCATCCGTCAGCAGGTCGCGAAGCACCAGTGAAATGTCCGTCTGACTTGTTGCGGGAAGCCCCAAGTCAAAGAGCGCATCCGCCTCTTCATTGTTGTGGTCGCGGTTTTGAAGCGCTTCGAGATATTCTTCATCCACCGTTCGGTCATCCACAGAGGGCGCTTCCGGCATCGTGCCTTCCCAATCTTCGCGGGAAAGCAGCGTCTGGAGATGGTAATCAGAGCTGTCCAGTTCCAAGTCCGTGTAACGGTTTTCTATGGTATTGCCTGTTACCGGGTCTTCGCTAATGATAATGTCGTCTTCCACCGTGAACGGCACTTCAAATACGCGGTCATGCGCATTCTTGCTGACGTACAGTGCGTAGTCACCCGCATCCAGTTCAAAGCAGTTATCCCAGTTTTCGTTCTTGTCCGTATAGTCGTAGGATGCCAGATAGTACGGGTCGCAGGTCAGCGTCAGCGTGCATTCCTCGCCGGGTAAAAGCAGCGGCGTCTTGGCAAAGTCCAGCAGAACAACTTCGGACTTCTCCACGCTGCCGGGCGTATACGGCGCATGACCGTAGAGCTGCACAACGTCCTTGCCAGCGACGCTGCCCGTGTTCTTTACGCGCACAGTCACTTCCATCTTGTCGCTGACATCGCTGAGGACGAAGTTTTCCGGCGCACTTTCCAGTGTCCAGTCAAACGTCGTATAGCTCAGACCATAGCCAAACGGATACACCACTTCCTGCGCATACCATTCCGGGTCATCCGCGCCGCGCGTCTCGTAATAGCGATAGCCGACGTAAATGTTCTCCTCATAGTCCACAAAGTAGTAGTTTTCGTTTTCCAGCCCAAGATACCGGTCGCCGCTGTCCTTGCCGGTAATCAGGTTATCGCCAAAGTTCCGCCACACCGGGCTGTTCTTGAAATTCACCGCGTAGGTATCAACCGTGCGCCCGGACGGATTCACTTCGCCGTTCAGGATGCGTCCCAGCGCATTCACGCCGGATGCACCGGGGAAGCCCATCCAGATAGCTGCGTCGATTTTGTCCTGATAGGCATAATAATCCGGATGCGTCAAAAATGCCAGTTCCATCGGCGAACCACTGTTAATCAGCACAACAACCTTCTTGAATCCTGCCTCGCAGACCGCCGCCAGCAAGTCCGTTTCGTTCTGATCAAGCTGCAGGTAGTGGTCGCTGTCCTGCCGCGCCCCTTCCACATCCTTCATTGAACGCGGCAGGTCAAAACCTTCGCCGCCGATGCGGGTCAGCACAACCAGCGCCGCGTCATTGTAATCCTTGTAGGTATCCGTGATTTCCTTCGTATACAAGCGCTGCGGCGTTTCCCCAATGGAGTAAAACACGGTATTCCCGTCATCCAAGTTGGTGGAATTTTCTGATCGGCGTGCGCCGGAGCGCTTATCATCCTCATAGAAGGGCTTCATCGCCGGATTGACCGCAAAGCCCGCATTCTGCAAGCTGGTATAGAGGTCGATGGCTGCGGACTTATCGCCGCCGGACGACCCCGAACCGCCATAAGCAAGGTTCACACTGTTCTTGCCAAACACAGTGATGCGGCTGCCTGATGCCAGCGGCAGCGCATTTCCCTCGTTCTTGAGCAGCACAAAGCCTTCTTCGCAGATGCGCTCGTTGAGTTTGTTCGCCGCCTGATAGACTTCGTCCTTGTTCGTGTATTCGGTGGTATACAGCGGTGTCACGCCCTCGGCATAAACCGCCACGTCGCGTCCCAGCAGAGAGGCCAGCACATCCTGCATGACAAACTGCGTCAGCACCGTCGCGACGGTCAGCAGAATCAGCACCAGTGCGCTGACAATTGCCCATACGCGAATCAGCTTTTTCTTCGTTTTCTGCGCCATGTTCTCCTCCGCGAAATCAGTACATCATTGGCAGATTGTAGTTTGCATCCCACGTTACAACCGCCGTCGTCGTCAGCTTGATGCAGTCCACCATCGGCGCTGTGCCTTGATACGTTCCCATGCCTTCACCCATCGGGTTCACGCTGTTATTCGTCACAAGGCGAATCGTGTTTGCGCCGGCCTGCAAAGCGACGTTCTGAATAACAATGCAGTCTGCAAATTTTGCTCCTTTTTCCAGTGCAATCGCATCAAACATCACCGGCTGACCGTTGACTTCAATCGTGTAGTTATCGGGCGAGAGGCTGATGTTGTCCATTTCCGCCGCAACCCGCAGCGTCAGCACTGCATCCGACACCGCTTCGCTGCTCGCCAGATAGAAATCCAACGACAGCCCTTTTTTATACAGGTACGAGACATACTTGCCATTGCTGGCGTCCAGATTCGTTGCATCGTTGACTATCATGGATGCGCCGGATGCAGAACCGGACATGCCCGGCCCTTCCTTGCCCAGCAAGCTGGTCTGTTCGGCTTCAAACGTATACGTCGCTGCGCCCGTTTTGAGCGATTTCCATCCCGCATAGATGGTCATTTCGCCTTCAATTGCGTTTTCCTGCACATACGGCACGGTGCAGGCTGCATCGGCATACCATCCGATAAATTCAAATTCGTCGCGTACCAGCGCTAAGGACAGCATCCGTGCCGTTTCACCGGATTTTACCTGCTGCACATACCCGTCCGGCAGTACGCCGTAATAGTTCAAGCTGTACGTCACAGGATAATACACGGCATCGTCCGCCAGCCAGTTCGCATAGAGTGTCATGGGCTGTTCAACCACCTGCGCAAAATCATACAGTACCGTGCAGGCAGCATCGGTATACCACGCATCGAAGGTATAACCATCACGCACGGGATTCTCCGGGGCTTCTACGCCCTTGCCCTGACGTGCCGCTTCTTTTTGCGCTTCTGGTGCACCGTCGTAATTCAGCTCGAACGTCACTTCCGCGCCTTTTTCTGCCACATTGATATAAAAGGTCACGTTTTTGCCGCCGTAAGTCACTTTCACTGCCTTGCGGCCGGGTGTGTTCGTCTTGACGTTAGGCAGCTTCACATTTTCATCCGTCATCGGAATTTCAGCAGTGGTTTTGTCGCGGTATGTCACCAGCAGCACGCCGCCCTCTGCGGAAAATTCTTCCCCAACCCAGTAATCCATCTTCGTCGGTTCCTGCGCGACAGCAATCTTGCCAACTTTTTCCTCAGTCAACACGCTCTGCCCCATCAAGCATAAGCAAATCATCAACAGCATCGCTGTAATTCGCTTCATAAACTTTGCTCCTTCCCTTTCATCAGAAAATCAAGGACGGATTCGCTTGTCCGCCAGCGCGAATCCGTCCAGTAACCAAATGCTCCTATATTACTTGACGTGAATCGTCAGCGTCAGCTGCACATAGACCCAGCCATCGACCGTTGCCGTCGCCGTGACAGTGTAGTCGCCAGCCTCGTTGAATGTGCCGGAGGCGACGCCGTCCGCGCCAAGGTTCATGCCGGGAATCGCATCCGCATTCACAATCTTGATGTCGCTGACATCAGCATAGTGCGCCGTAAAGAGGGGCGTAATGATGTCCTTGCCGCCGAAGAAACCGCCGAGCTTGTCGCCCACTTTGTATTCCATCTCTTCCACGATATGATTCTCATAGCCATTGAGAATCGCATTGGAGTTGGCGTTGGAGTACAAAACGCGCTGCGCTGCCTTGCGGACAGCGAAATACTGCGTTGCAGAAGGAACCGTCTCGTAGGTGGACGCATCCTCCCCTGCACGGCGCGCTGCATCAGCTGCTTCTGCGCTGGCCGTATCGGCCGCCACCAGCACGGTGTTCAGCTCTGCGCTCCAAGTACCTTCGGTGCTGGAGCTGTTGCCGCCCTTGCCCTTGCCAATCAGCTTGTTCGGGCCGCCAAGGGGCAGTTCATTGCCCGCGCGAACCATCAGGTTCGTATAGCGATATTCCGGATAGTCCATGTAGTCCGTCACGTTATGGCCGCAGAAGCCCCATTCGCCGCGGGTCAGCAGTTCCAGCAGCGCGTAGTTCGTCGAACAGGTGGACAAGCCAATACGGTTAAACGCCGTCATGAATGCGGAGTTGTTGCCTTCCTTGACCGCCAGTTCGTAGGGCTTGGCATAGATTTCGCGGATGGCCTGTTCGTTCGCCCATGTAATCACGCCGCCGTTCGTATTGCGGTTCGTTTCCTGATTGTTCATCATGTAGTGCTTCGTGTAGGTCACAAGGCCCTTTTCGGTCGCAGCACTGCTCAGCGCCGCCGCGAGCTTGCCGGTCAGCAGCGGATCTTCGGAGAGATACTCGAAGTTGCGGCCGCCGAACGCAGAACGATGAATGTTCAGGGAGAAGCCATAGAGACCATTGATATTGAACAGCAGCGCTTCGTTGCCCGTCATGATGCCAATGTCATACAGCAGCTCCGTGTTCCATGTGCAGCCCCATACAGCCGGCGTAACCCAGTTCGTACCCATCTGATTTTCGGGTGCCTGTGCGCCGCCGAACATCGCGCCATTCCAGAAGGGATGGGCCGCCGCGTCATACGCACCGTTCTGCTTCTTGCCGATGGCTTCCACCGCAGGCTGCCCGAATCCGCCGTAGGAGACGATGGTCGCCATTTCGTCCCACGTCAGCTGATTCATGTACTCGTCCCACTTCTTCGTGCCTTCATCGTCAGAGGCAACTGCCACGCCATCCACCACGCTCGGCTCGGTGTACGGCACGCCAGCCAAATCCGCCAGCTGAATCGCCGTTTTGCCGTTTTCATCGCGTGTACCAGCATTCTGCGTCCAAGTCGCAGGCACCTGCGAAACGTACCACGGCGAATCCTCCGTGTCATTCAGGCTGAAATATTCCTTCTGGGCATCCAGTTCATCAATAACTGCCTGATCCCAAGTGCGGTCTTCCTTCGTTGCGGCAGCCGGAACTTCCATTCCGTCCGCACGGGACATCTGATTGTTTTCCAGCGTTTCATTGACAGAGTTGTAGGCTTCCAGTCCTTCATCGCCGGAGAAGAGCGGCTTGATTTCCGCACCCGTGGTGTAGTCAGTCACGCACTGCAAGCCCGTTTCAACCGTGCGGGTAATCGACGCGATTTCTTCATGCGCGTTGCGGCGGATGGACAGCACATAGTCGCCAGCTTCAAGTTCGTAGCCGCGGAACTCGTTGTCGTTGGCGTCGTTCCAGTCAAACGAAGCCATATCCTGTGCCACGAACTGCAGCGTCACCACTTCGCTCTCGCCGGGCTGAAGCTCCTTCGTCTTGCCGAACGCTGCCAGATTGACATACGCCTTTTCAATTCCGCCCTCGGTGTACGGCGCGGTGTAGTACAGCTGCACAACGTCCTTGCCTGCCACATCGCCCGTGTTCGTCACACGAACCTTCACCGTGATGGTTTCATTCGCCGCATGAATCACACCATTCGGCGCAATGTCCCCCTCGATTTCCTGCGTAAAGGTGGTGTAGCTCAGACCATAGCCGAACGGATACACGACGTTCTCGTCATACCATGCTTCGCCGGCATCGTGTCCCTTCGTCTCATAATAACGGTAGCCGACATAAATGCCTTCGCGGTATTCCACGGAGTGATAATCTGTCATCGTATCGTCGACATAGACGTTGTTGTTCATGCGCTCGCCGTTTTCAAAGTTCTGCTCATTCGAGCCGAAATTCGTGAACGTCTGATCTTTGGTGAAATCGACCGCGTAAGTATCCGCAGTGCGGCCGGACGGCGAAACCTTGCCAGAGAGGATGTTGCCGATTGCCGCCGCGCCGTCGTTGCCGGTATGACCCACCCAGAGAATCGCATCAACGCCGAGGTTGTCCTCCGTCTTCGGCGCATTCACTTCCGCCAGCTCCATCGCATTGGAGGAGTTGACAATCAGGATAACCTTGGGGAAATTCGCCTTCACGTAGCGAATCAGATCTTTTTCCGTGTCCGTCAGCTCCAGCATGTGCGCATTCGGGTCAGCATTCTCGTCCTGCGCATAGCCGTAAGTCACTTCATCCCTGCCCTCCGAGCCGGAACGGGAAACAACCACCAGCGCTGCATCGCTGTAAGCATCGTAAGTGTAGACGATGGAATCCGGAATATCCGTCGGCTTCACTTCTGCCGACTTTGTGCTGTAAAAGGACAGCAGACGTTCGTTGACATCAAAGCCCGCCTGCTTCATGCCATCTTCCAGCGAGGTTTTCGGCACACCGTACTGCCCCGGACGGCCAGAGCCAGAGCCACCGCCGCCCATCATGATGTTGGCAGCACGGAAACCGAACATGGACACCTTCGTCGTCGCACTATCCAGCGGCAGCACACCGTCATTCTTGAGCAGCACAAAGCCTTCTTCACCCAACTGAATATTCAGCGCCTTTGCCGACGCGCGTTCCTGCGCCAAATTCGCGAAATCAGCGTAGTACTTTCCCTGCGAAAGCACAAAGCCCGTCTGCGCGCCCGTCACCGGCACCAGCGATTCTTCCACCGTGCCTTCCGCAAACGCCGCAGGAATCGACGTACACAGCAACGCCGTGCAGCTGAGAATCGACAGCCACTTGGAAACCGTTCTCTTCATGTTTCATTCCTCCTCCTTTTGATTGATTGCCTCTCCGCAATCATCGGATGGCTGTATCTTAGCATTTTCCTCCCGTTTTGTGCTGTTTTTCGCGTATCCTTGCATTTTCTCCCCATAAACTTGACTTTTGAGCAGGTGGTTGTTATAATCATCATGCATTGCACCGTTTTTTCGTGAAATAGTGCCAGATAGCCGTATCTGCACAGCTACTGCGCGATGAGGGAGGCAGCCATGATTCGCATTGCTATTGTCGAGGATGATCAAAGTGCCGATGACCAGCTGACCGCCTGTCTGGAAAAGCTGTCGCTGCAAAGCAAGGAAGTATTTGATTTATCGCATTATCCCGATGCCGAGCAGTTTTTGTTCGCGTTTCATTCGCAGTTTGACTTGATTTTTATGGACATTGAAATGCCAAACATGGACGGCTTGTCCGCAGCGCGCAGAATGCGTGAAATCGACAGCAACGTCGCACTGGTCTTTGTGACGAACCTTGCGCGCTATGCTATTAACGGCTATGAAGTCAGTGCACTGGATTATATTCTGAAGCCTTTGGATTACGATGCGTTCTATTTGAAAATGCAGAAGGTTCTTCGCTACTGCCAGACACAGCAGCAGCGCCGTCAGCAGAGCGTGGTGATTCCTGCCGCGGACGGCAACATCCACTTGCCGCTCAGTGAGCTGCTCTATGTGGAAGTATTGTCGCACACGCTGATTTACCACACACTTTCTCATGATTACGAAACGTACGGGACACTCAAAAACTTGGAGAAGAAATTGTCTCCGCACGGTTTTTCCCGCTGCAACAGCTGCTATTTGGTCAATCTGCAATACATTCGCCGCATTGATGGCTATACCGTCTATGTCGGCGAAACGCCGCTTGCAATTTCTCATCCCCGGCGCAAGGACTTTCTTGCCGCAATGACCCAATTCTGCGAACGGAGGGCAAATACTCAATGAATCTGACCAATATCTGGGGCTCTTTTAGTTATCTTTCTGCCCTCTTTGTCGCCGTTTATATTGTCGCGATGAAACTGCCCCGAAAAAAAATGTTTCCGCTTCGTCTGCTTTGCTGTACCGGCGTGGTCATCCTCTACAAATCCTGTTCTGATGCCTTTGTTTACGCCCTTCCGCCGGACGATACCGTGACTCTGCTTTTCCGTGTGCTGGATAGTTTTCTGCTGTATTGCCTATCGCTGCTGTCCATTGGCTTCTGCTTTGAATGCGATTTCTGGGCCATGCTGTTCTGTTCCACTGCCGGTTACTGTATGCAGCACATGAGTCAGCGAACGTATCTGCTATTAGTACGTTTCATCAGCGTTTCCATGCACCCACTTCTCAAAGCACTCATGCTGATTTGCATCACGGCGGGATATTATGTTATCCTCTATTTCACCATGATTCGAAAAGCTGACTACCGGGGAACGATGCTCAACAACCGCATACAGATTGTTGTCAGCTGTATCGCCGTGCTGGTTACAATTTTCTTAAATTCCTTTGCGCATCGTGCAGCCATCGGTTTTCCGTCAGTGCAGAGTTATATTATGGTATTTTCCTGCTTAACGGCACTGCTGTCCTTCTATGTGGAATTTGGCTGGCTTGCTGCACGCAAGGCAGAAATCGAAAAGAGCACCGTGCTGCAAATGGCGGAAGACGACAGCAAGCAATTTCAAATTGAAAAAGACATCATCGACCTCATTAACGTAAAATGCCATGACCTGAAGCATCAAATTTCCGCGCTGAACGGCGTGATTCCGCCCGATGAAGTCAAGGCGCTTCAAGAAACCGTCAACATCTACGATTCTATTTTCAAAACCGGCAATCATGCACTGGATATTGTGCTGACGAATCGCAGTCTCCTTTGCGAAAAGAAGGGTATCACGCTGACATGCAGCATCGACGGACAGCCGCTGCAGTTTCTCTCTGATGCAGAAATCTTCTCCCTATTCAGCAATTTGCTGGACAATGCCATCGAAGCTGTTGAGCAAATCAAAATTCCCAGCAAACGTCTCATCAGCCTTACTGGTCAAAGCACTTGCGGCACGTTTGTCATTCAGGAAGAGAACTATTTGCTTACTGCGCCGCAGTTTGAAAACAATCTGCCGCTGACCACCAAACAGGACAAGCGCTACCACGGTTTCGGCACAAAAAGCATCAGCATGATTTGCGAAAAACACCAAGGGCACTGCACCATGAACGTGATGAAGGATATTTTCGAGGTGCGGATTGTATTCCCGATGGTGGATGGTGAAGCGAAAAAAGTGTAAAGATGCATGGAAATCTGAACGCTATTATCCGCTCTTCTGTATTCAATTGGACACTGACTGCATCTTTCATGACGATATAACCGCAGCGTCCGCGCTACATTCATTGGGATTGGGAAATGTGTTTCCAACAAGCTAATCGTCATTTTTAGCAAAATGACCCTGCTTGCTACTATCCATCCGTCGAAAAAATTTTTCCCGTCCGACGCAACTTTTCCGTTCAAAACGGCTTCCCGCTGCCAGTTACGACGAGGAGAATACCGTGTGTCCAATACCGTTCTCCAAGAAAGTTGAGGCACAATAATGATGGAACCGAAAAATACCCCAATTTCTGTGGAAATTACAGACCCCAAGCCGGTTCAGCAAAACCGCTGTTACACAGTAGATGATCTGATGACAATGCTGGGTATGAGCCGCAAGAGCGTATATGAATTGCTGAAAAGAAGAGAATTCCGCTGGTTTCAGCTCGGACAAGGCGGTCACTGCCGCATCGTGCGAGAGAGCTTTGAGCAGTGGCTGAGCGCAAAACTGTGAGCGCGTCAAGTCTGTCACCCATGGCAAAAACGCGGCATCGACAGCGTGGCGCTCTGCCTGTATTTCTGCTATGCTTTGAACAGCTGTAACCTTTTGCAGCTAATGGGAGGGAACCGGATGGCTAATAAAAAGAAAAGGACAACCATGTCCGTCCGCGAAATGGGCGATCTGCTCGGATTGAAAAAAAACGGATCGCTACTGGCTGGTTCACAAACAGGAATTTCAAGTCATCAACGTGGACGGCAAGATGCGGGTTGATTTATAGCACTTCTCACAAAAGCGGTCACCCCTTTACAGCAGGTGTACAATGGGCATAGGAGATGATAGAAATGCTGCACAATGAAGCACGGAAACTGTTGGTAGAGGGTTACGAAGCGACGCACAACGCGGAAGCAATCGCGAAGATTTTCCACATAAACAAGTACACCGTTTACCATTTGGAAGAGCGGAAGCGGAAAACAGGAAGCGTTGACCTGCAAACGTGGCGGCGAGGTCGAAAAGCACTGCTGAATAGCAAAGATAAAGCACGCATTGCGAAGTGCATTACGAAAAATCCCACGATTAACTTGGAAGAACTCCGCACGCAGTTAGGGCTGAAAGTCAGCATTTCAACAATGAGCCGAGTGGTTCGAGCATTGGGGTTTCGCGTGAAAAAAGTCGGGCTTTCGGCGACAGAACGGGAGCGTCCCCGATGTGCAGGAAAAACGTATCAAGTGGAAAGAGTTAAGGCACCACCGCACAATTCGGCGGCGCGTCTGGCGATGCCTTTTCCGCCATCTGCGGCATGCAAATTCCTCGATTTACCTCCAGTAAACCTTCGAAATTTGCATTTGCATCTGACGAAAAATCCATTCGCCAGCCGACCACCTCATTTGTGCGGTGTTACCCTAAAAAATCACCCCGGCGTGTGAGCCAATGCTGGCTGCATACCGGGGTGATTTTCTATTTACTTTCTCCTCAGTTTCGCCACAAAGAACCCCTCAAACCTTTCATCCGGTTTGACGCACACGACCCCATCTACCTTCGTCGGCAGCAGCGGCACGTCAGTCAAGAACGGGTGTTCAATCGGCACAACCTCACAGATGCCCATGCTCACTGCGCTCTGCACGATGTCCTCATTTTCCATTTGCAGCACCGAGCACGTCGAGTAGACCATTTCGTGCTTCTTCGGCAGCAGGGACAGCGCCTTTTGCAGCAGCACTTTCTGCGTTTTTGCGGTCTTTGCCAGCCAGTCCGCCGTCATCCGCCGCTGCGGTTCGCCGTCTTCAAGCAGCAGCGTGCCGCTCCCGGAACAGGGTGCGTCCAGCAGAATCTTGTCGAACTTGAACAGGCTGTCCAGCAGGCGCGCATCCTGCCGCATGATGTTCACGGCGCGCGCACCCTGCCGCGTTAGGTTGAATTGCAGGCGGTCGGCGCGAATCGCGTTCTTCTCGCAGGCGGTGATGAGCGCCTTGCCGCCGGACAGCGCCGCCATCTGCGTCGTTTTGCCGCCGGGGGCAGCCGCCATGTCCAGCACGGTTTCGCCTGCTTTCGGCGCAAGCACCAGCGCAGGCAGCATCGAGGAAAGCGATTGCAGGTAAATCGCGCCCGCGTCGTAGCAGGGCAGGGCACGCAGCTGCTCTTCGTTGCCGTCCGGCAGCAGGAACGCATCGTCATACCACGCAATCGGCTCGGTGGCAATGCCAGCATCCGCGATTTCGCGCAGAACAGCGTCCCGGTCGCCTTTGAGCGGATTGACGCGGAACGTCGTGCGCTTGCGGACATAGCCCGCTTCAATCTCCCGCGCAAGCTCCGCGCCGTATTGTGCTTCCAGCCGCTCATGCAGCAGCGGCGGTACTTCGGGTATCATAGGCTTCTCCTTTGCCGTCAGGACACCGGACGTTCCCGGCTCATGCGGCGCTTGACTTTGATGGGCGCGAACAGCGGCTTTTTGCCGTGCTTCTTCGCTTTGCTTTTTTTCATGCGGATGCACCTCCTGCGGATAGCTTATCCGCATTTTGAAGCCGTCATTCAACGCATTTGGTGGATTTTCGCGATGTCCTCGGCGGGATTTGCGCTCTTGAACAGCGCCGTGCCCATGACCGCAGCGTCCAGCCCGCACTCGTGCAGCAGGGGCAGATTGCTAAGCGACACGCCGCCGTCCACCTCGGTCAGCCCGGTGTAGCCGATGGCGCGGAGCTGGCGGAGTTTGTCCAGCACGATGGGGTTGAATTTCTGCCCGCCGAAGCCGGGTTCGACCGACATCAGCAGCACCATGTCGCACAGGGGCAGCAGGGGGGTGATGGCGTCCACCGGCGTGTTGGGCTTGATGGATACCGCCGCCTTGACGCCCTGCGCGCGGATGCAGCGGAGAATTTCGGCGCGGTCGGCGGCGATTTCCTCATGAATCGTGATGGAGGACGCGCCTGCCCGGCAGAAAGCCTCGACGTATTTTTCGGGCTGGTCGAGCATGAGGTGCACATCCAGCGGGATGGTGAAGCGCTCATGGAGCGCTCCCACAACGCTGGGGCTGAAGCTGAGGTTCGGCACGAAATGCCCGTCCATGACGTCTACATGAATCCAGTCTGCGCCCGCGGCAATCATGCGGCCAGCGGCAGATTCGAGGTTGAGAACATCGGCAGCGAGGATGGAAGGGGATACAATCATGGCTTGAACCTCCGAGTAGTCGATTGGATTCAGTTTATTATGCAAAATGCGCATCCTTGAGTATCTTTAGCGCCGCGGGGGCAATTGGGTCGGGAACCGCGGCAGGGCGGGCGAGGAAGTAGCCTTGCAGCAGGTCAACGCCTAAGCGCAGGACAGTGCGCAGTTCGGCTTCGTTTTCAATGCCCTCCGCGACGACCTGCATCTGGCGCGCATGGGCGTAGGTGACAACGTCCGTGACGACCTGCTGCTTATCGATGTTGGAGTCAATGCCGCGGATGATGGCAATATCCACCTTGATGTAGTGCGGAGCGAGCAGAAGGAGGTTGTTGCTGTTGCTGTACCCGCTGCCGTAATCATCCAGCGCAAAGACCGCGGTTCCGCCCAGCTGACGGCGCTTGATGGCAAGCACCTCCGGCATCGTTTCTTCTTCCTCGGTAATCTCGATGACCATTTTTTTCAGCATCGGGGCAAACTGACGGCGAAAATCCGCAAAATCAGCATCTGTCAGCGAAACGTTTGCAATGGAGTTGATGAACAGCTTCGCGTTTAGGGAGAGCTTGCCGCACGAGACAAGGCGCTCGAACGTCTGCGTGCCCTTGAAGAGGGTCAAATGCTCAATGTCGTACAGCCGATTCTCCTCGTGCGCCAGCTTCATGATGGTTTCGGGGGAACGCAGCAGCGGCATGTTGACGCGCATCAGTGCCTCGTAAGCCACCACATGCCCGTCGCGCGCGGAGAACAGCGGCTGGAAGTGATAGAACACGCAGTCGTTCTCCAGCAGTGTGGTGAACTCCTGCCGCAACTGCGCGTAGTAGGCTTCGCGGTTGTATGCACCAATGTCAAATTCGCGGATTTCGCCCTTGCGCTGCCGCTTCACCTGATAGAGCGCAAAATCGGCATAGCGTTTGAGGGTCGCGAAATCGCGGCTGTCATCCGGATACCACGCCACGCCGCCGGAAATGGCAATGTGCATCGTGTCACCGGAAGGCAGCACGGCGGTGTAGGTGGACATGGCTTCCTGCAGGTGCGTCAAGTCCGCCCGGAGCGCATCGCGGGATTCATAGCCGTGCAGCAGGACAACAAATTCGTCGCCCGAAAGCCGCGAACAGACCGCGTTCGCCGGGATATTCTCTGCAAGGCATTGCCCGGTCAGGCGGATGTAGCGGTCGCCACAGTCGTGTCCGTAGGTGTCGTTGATGCGCTTCAGGTCGTCCAAATCGGTCATCAGCAGCGCAGCATGGCGCATCTTGTCCGGGTGCGCGAACATCTCTTGGACCTTCCGCATGAACGAGAAGCGGTTGTACAGCCCGGTCAGTACGTCGTAGTCGCGCTCGTGCTCAATGCGGCGGCGTTCCTGCATGGAGGTCGTTACATCCTCCACCAGACCGACCTGCGTGCCGTGTTCTTCGCCGGAACGCAGGAGGATGTAGCGCACCGTGCCGCCCGAAGCGGGCAGGGCGTACACTTCGCCGCCGTATGCGCGGGTTACGTACTCGTGCGTCTGCTTCCAGCCGTTCAGGATGGCATCGAACCAATCCTTGTCCAGCGAATCCGGCGGTACGTCCGGCAGCGCCAAGAGGGAGAAGAAATTGTCCGTCACATACACGGTATCCACATCAGGACGCTTCTCAAAGCCGCCGATTTCCACGCTCGCCAACTCCATAATGCGTTGGAACTTGACTGACGTGTCCAAAATCTCCTGTGAACGCTGGGTGAAGGCGGCGGAGAATTGGTCAAGCTCACAGATGCCCGTCGGGGAGAGCGTCGGCACTTGATACCGCTGATTCTGTGACGCGCTGATCTGCTTGGACAGGCGCGTAATCGGTTGTGCCAAGCGCCGGCTGACGATGAAGGAAGCAAAAACACCTGCCAGCAGTGTCAATACGATGATAATCACCAGCATTTGCCGAACGCTGCCGGAAAAGCTGTACAGCTGCTTGAAGGGCACAAGCCCAATCAGCAGCCAGTGCTCACCGGAGAACGGCGCGTTTCGGCTGTACAGCGCCAGCGGCTGTTCGCTGGCAAAGTAGCGTGTGCCGTCAATTGTCAGAAAGCCCTCACCGGATGCATCCTTTTGCAGCACCAGCGTGTTTCCCGCATGAATTGCCGCGTCGGGCGAAGAGCAGACGGCAATTTGCAGCGTCAGCGTATCCGCGGACAGGTCGTCTGTTGTCGAGCAGAGCAGGTAGCTGCCGCTGCCATTGTTCTGCAATTCAGAGGGGGGCAGTTTGCCGCACAGGTAGGTGTCCGACAAAAGCCCGATGCCGACCACGCCATATACCGTGCCGTCGGAAAGGATCAGTGGCTGGGAGTAGGAAAACACGCTGCGCGGGTCATCAGGGAGGCAGAATGGAAAGCGCGTCCAGTGACCATAATCATCCGCCGAAAGCAGGGTGTCGGCGTTCCGCGCGGTTTGATAGGGAAGATAGAAAAAGTCGGATGCTTCGCGCTGATATTCAAAGGCAGGCTGCCAAGCACTGGCGGTGTAAAGCCCCGTGGATTGCACAAGCGTTGCCGGGGCAAACTCCAGCGAAAGGTCATCATTGCGGTCGGAATATGGACCATCCGGGTCGAGGTCGCGCACATAAATACCGGGGAAGCGCGTACCGTCCGCGCAGTCATCCAAATCGCGGCTGCAGAAAATAACATAGATGCCGCTGAGCTTTTTCGCGCGCATTTCGAACACCAGTTCCGACGAAATGGCACGCAGAAGCGGCGCGGATGCGGCACTGCCGGAATCAAGCGTATCCAGCGAAATCGTACCGTCCGCCAAGAGCACTTCGGTCTGACTGTTGATGTAGGTAGACAGCGCGGTCAGCTCCTGCGAAGAAATCAGAAAATTCTGCAAATATCCGCTGCGATTTTCCACCTGTTCGCGCAGAATTTCCTCCGCGTTGTCATCCAGCTGCGACGGCACTTGCCCGACGATAATTGTGCCGATGAGCAGGGTCAATTCAATCACCAGCACGAGCAGCAGCGAAAAGAAGATGGTGAAAAAGACAGAATGTATTTTGCGGCTATGCGGCGCGGAAGCCATGCCACTTTCACCTCCTTTTGTCGGCCGTTAGGGTGATTATTCGTAGGCTTGCAGCTTCGTCAGCGTCTCCTGATACCAGCTGTCAAAGCATTCATCCGTGAGAAACTCCGCTTCAGCTTCCTCGGCGCTCATCCCCACGGCGATTCGCTCGACGACGATGGCACGGTCTGCCGCGGCTTTGTCGCTCAATGCGTATTCCAGCACTTTGCGCGCCGCCTGACCGCCCTCAAACGCCAGCGGTGTGTACAGGCGATTCTCATTGATCGTCGCGACCGCGCCCGTCAGCACCTGCTCGACGACGGGGGAGAGCGTCAGTCCGGCGGCCTTGATGGTATCCATGTTGTTTGCCGCCTTTGTCACCGGCATGTAGCCCGAACCGACGGAGAAGCTGATGTTGTTTTCCGGCAGGGTGAACCACTTGAGGAACTCCACGCTCGCGCGCACTTTCGCTTCATCGCCCGCCGTGACGACCATGCCGGCGCCCTGCTGGACAGCAAACGATTCGCCATCCGCAAACTTCGGGCAGGGGAGCACTTTCAGCGTGATGTCATGGCTCTCGGTGTCGCTGGTTATGACACGGGAGGGGAAGAACGTGCCGCTGGAGGATGAACCGACGTAGCACAGCAGGTTGCCCGTCTTAATATCGTCGCTGCGGAAGCGTCCGGCAGCGCTGAAATAGCCCTTGATGAACGGAACGTAGTAGCTGTCCCAGAGCTTGCGGATGATATCGCGGTCGAAATGCAGCGTAAGACGCCCATCGCCATCCACCTCAAAGATGGTGCAGCCCAGCTCCTGCGCGCCGATGAGCAGATAATTCGCCATTGCGTCGCGCCCGAAAAGGGCCTTGCCGTCATCAGGCGTGGCGGTCTGCGCGTCTGTCCAGTTGTAGTAGCGCTCGGCGACGGCAAGCAGACCCTCGATGGTGAGCATCTCGCTTTCCTGCGTGCCGGTTGCCTCGGCAAAAGGCTGCCAGTCCGTTTCATTCAGGAAAAGCAGCTCGGTAGACTTGGCAACCGGGAAGATTTTGATGCTCCCAGTCTGCCCGAAGTCGCCTTCGGTGAGATAATTATCGACATATGCGGCGCGTTCGTCTGCTGTTAGATACCTGCTGACATCAACGACCAGCCCCAGCTTGTCCAGTGCATAGGCGGTGTCGGCGTAGGCGGAGAAGATGTTCGGCATCGCTGCCGCGCCGACTTTTCCCTCGGCGGACTGCATGACGCTGGCTTCCAGCTCGTTCACACTGCCTTGGCTGTACGCCTCAACCATGATGCCTTTTTCCTTGCCGACCGTTTCATTGAAGGTTTTGACGAGCGCATTGAAACTCTCCAGCAATGTACCGTTGTAGTATGTCCAGACCGTAATGCTGATGGGCTGCGGTGCAGCGTTATCCGATGAACATCCCGTGCAGAGCAGCAGGACGATGATGCAGAGCAAAGCCAACAGGTATTTCAAATTCTTTTTCATCATGTGAAAAACTCCTCTCGCCGGCGAATTCCGACGGGAATCAGTATAGCGCGTTTTCGCAGGAAATGCAAGGCTTTGCACGTCTAAGCAGGCGGATTTTCGGAAAAACATACATTATAAATGATAAATGAAAAAATGCGCCGGAGAAAAGTCCTTCGGCGCAGGGCAATTGCATCAACCTTTTATTCTGCTGATGAGACGCTCCGTGACGATCCGCATGTCCTCCGTCGAGCCAATCGTTACGCGCAGATACGACCGCAGGTGCGGCGTGGTAAAGTGGCGGACAAGGATGCCGTCGTCGCGCAGAAGCTGCTGAATCGGCGCGGCGTCATTTTCCGATGCCTTAACGAAGAGGAAGTTTGTGCGGCTCTTGAGGACGGGAATGCCCGCGTCCGCTAATGCTTGGAGGCAGATATCGCGGTCATGGCAGATGGTGGCGACGATGCGCGCAGTATACGCCGTGTCCAGCTCGGCTTCGCGCGCGGCGGCTTGTGCCAAACGGTCAACCGGGTAGCTGTTGAAGCTGTCGCGGATGCGCCTCATGGCAGCCATCAGGCGCGGATGCCCCAGCGCATAGCCGACGCGCATTCCCGCCAAGGCGTGGCTCTTGCTGAACGTGCGGGTAATAATCACGTTGTCAAATTCGCGCAGGAGCGGTACGGCAACTTCCTCCGCGAACGCCGCGTATGCCTCGTCGATCAGCAGCACTTCGCCGCAGTCGCGCGTGTACGCCGCCAAATCCCGCAGCACATCCAGTGGGAGCGCTATGCCGGTCGGGGCGTTCGGGTTCGCCAAGGCAATGGGGCAGGCAAGGCGCAGACCATCCACATCCACCGAAAAATCGGGCTTCATCGGCACAGAAGCGACTTTTGCGCCGTACAAATTCGCATAAACTGGATAGAACGAGTACGTCACCGCCGGAATGGCGACGGTTTTACCCGCGAAAAACGCCGCAAACGCAAACGCCAGCACTTCGTCCGAGCCGTTGCCGCAGAACACCCAGTCCGCCGGGACACCCTCGACTGCACTGATGGCTTCGCGCAGGGCAGTCGCATCCATGTCCGGGTACAGGCGCAGGGACGCGGCATCGAACGAGCGCAGCACCTCAGCCACGCGCGGCGACGGCGGATACGGATTCTCGTTCGTGTTGAGCTTGATAAACTTGCGGTTTTTCGGCTGCTCACCTGCAACGTAAGGAGTCAGGCGCAGCGCTAATTCGCTCTCATACATGCTCATGTCCTCCTGACCGGCACGCCCTCGCGCGCCAGATAGTCCTTCAAGTCGCTGATTTTCAGGATGCCGAAGTGGAACAGCGTCGCGGCGAGGGCAGCATCGGCGTGCCCGACGGTCAGCGCGTCGCGGAAGTGCTCCATCTTGCCCGCGCCGCCGCTGGCAATCACCGGCACGCCGACTTCATCCGCAATAGCGCGTGTCACATCCAGCGCGAAACCGTCGCCCACGCCGTCGCAGTCCATGCTCGTCAGCAGAATTTCACCAGCGCCGCGTTTCACGCCTTCTGCCGCCCATTCCAGTGCGTCCAGCCCTGTGTTCTCGCGCCCGCCGCGTACATACACGTCCCAGCCGCCGCCGGCGCGCGATTTTACATCCATTGCCAGCACGATGCACTGACTGCCGAACCGCAGCGCACTCTCGGTGATGAAATCTGGGTTGCGCACGGCGGGCGAATTGATGCTCACCTTGTCCGCGCCCAGCCGCAGCAGCGCGCGAATCTGGTCGATGTCGCTGATGCCGCCGCCGACCGTGAATGGGATGAACACCTGCTCCGCCACACGCGACACCACGTCCAGCATCGTGCCGCGCTTCTCGTAGGATGCGTTGATGTCCAGCAGTACCAGTTCGTCCGCGCCTGCCTTATTGTAGCGCACTGCGGCTTCCACCGGGTCGCCCGCGTCGCGGATATCCACGAAGTTCACGCCCTTGACCACCCGACCGTCGCGGATGTCCAGACAGGGGATGATTCGCTTGGTCAGCATGATTTGTCCCCCTTCCACTGCGCAAATCGCCGGAGCATATTCAGCCCGACTTCACCTGATTTTTCCGGGTGAAACTGCGTTGCCATCACGTTTCCGCGCTGTATGGCGGCGGTGAAAGTCTGCCCGTAAGTGCAGGTGGCGGTCGTCCATTCCGGCGATACATCCGCCATGTAGTAGCTGTGGACGAAATAGACAAACGGCGACTGCCCGCCGTCGAAGAGGACGCACGGGCGTGTGTCGAGCGTATTCCACCCCATATGGGGGATTTTTAGCCCCGCGTCATGGAATTTCGTGATGGTGCCGGGGAACAGCCCCAGACCATCGTAGAAGCCATTTTCCTCGCTGTGCTGGAAGAGCATCTGCATTCCCAGACAAATGCCGAGGATAGGTACGCCTACATCGGCGGCGGAGAGAATGGCGCGGTCGAGATGGAGCGCACGGATGCGGGTCATGGCATCGGAAAACGCGCCGACGCCGGGGAGGATGATGTGGTCGGCGGTGGAAAGGGCGGAGGGGGTGTCGGTGATGAAGCAGGGGACAGCAAGAAATTCGAGCGCCTTTTGGACGCTGCGGAGATTGCCCATGCCGTAGTCGAGAATGGCAATCATGGGGGAAAAACACCTCCTTGGGGGAAAAAAATGGAATGAGAAATTAGCAATGAGCAATGAAAAGCGCTATTGCTGTTTGCGGAGGAAGCTGATTCTTTACATTAGCGCGCTAAAGCAAAAACCTCTGGAAAAAGGCAGGGATTCCTCTCTGCCTTTCCAAATACCTTAGCGATACAGCACTTCGTGGCGCTTCGGGCCGTTGGAAACCATCTTAATCGGCACACCGCACGCATTCTCGATGAACTCCACATACTTCCGGCAGTTTTCCGGCAGCTCGTCATACGACTTCACGCCGCGGATGTCGCACTTCCAGCCGGGCAGCTTCACATACACCGGCTTGCAGCGCATCAGCGTCGGGGTTGCCGGGAATTCCGTAATCTGCTTGCCGTCCACTTCATAGGCAACGCAGACAGGAATCTCATCCAGATAGCCCAGCACATCCAGATTCGTCAGCACAACCTGCGTCGCGCCCTGCACCATCACGCCGTAGCGCGTCGCCACCGCGTCGAACCAGCCGACATCGCGCGCGCGGCCTGTCGTTGCGCCGAATTCGCCTGCGTCACCGCCGCGGCGGCGCAGCTCGTCACCCGCAGCACCTTCCAGTTTCGAGACGAAAGCACCCGCACCCACGCAGGACGAATACGCCTTCGTGACGCACACAATGTCCGTCATGTCGCGCGGAGAAACGCCCGCACCCACGCAGCCGTAGCCCGCCAGCGGCGAGGACGACGTCGTGTAGGGATAAATGCCGTGGTCGGGATCGCGCAGAGAGCCAAGCTGACCTTCCAGCAGGATGGTCTTGCCCTCCTTGTTCGCCTGATAGAGGAAGTGCGTCGTGTCCGCGACCATCGGGCGAATCTTCTCCGCCAGACCCTGCAGATACGACACCAGCTCGTTCACATCAATCGGCGGCTGATGATACAGGTGCTCCAGCAGCACATTCTTCTTCACCAGCGCGATTTCCAGCCGCTTGCGCAGCAGCTCTTCGTCGTACAGCTGGCAGACCTGAATGCCCACCTTGGCATATTTATCGGAATAGAACGGCGCAATGCCGCTTTTGGTGGAGCCGAACGCACTCTTGCCCAGGCGCTCTTCCTCCAGCTTGTCAAATGCAATGTGATAGGGCATCATCACTTGGCAGCGGTCGGAAATCATCAGCTTGGGCATCGGCACGCCGCGGGACGTGAGAGACTCCAGCTCGCTCAGCAGCGCCTCGATGTTCAGCGCCACGCCCGGTCCGATGACGTTGACCACATTTTGATGGAAAACGCCGGACGGCAGCAGATGCAGCGCAAATTTGCCGTATTCATTGATGATGGTGTGACCCGCATTCGCGCCGCCTTGGAAGCGGACGACCACGTCGCTTTCTTCCGCGAGCAGGTCGGTCACCTTGCCCTTGCCTTCGTCGCCCCAGTTAGCGCCTACAATGGTACGAACCATTTGGAACATCCTCCTTGAGCGGCAGACAGAAACCTCTGCCGCAATTTTCGGCATTACGTCTTATTATGCAGCATGTGTCAGCCGATGTCAAGCGAAAAACAAAAGAAAGCCGAGCAAAATGTTCTTTTCAACGAAATTCCGAATGTTCGGCTTTTGATTTTCTCATCGGATTTTCATGACACGGCGGAAAAAGTATGCTATAATGAGAAAAACTCGCTGTGCAAAGGGGGAAAATGCGGTGGAGAATTTGATTCCGCGCTGGTATCGGGAACTGGAACTGTTTCGCGGCGTAAAGCCGCTGCTGGTGCTGGAAGGGTGCGTGATGGATCAGGTGCGCGTGCCGGTGACGGGTTCGGTGGCGGAGGATACGCTGCTGCCGCTGAGCGCGTTCCTGAATGCGTATTTGTCCGATGCCGGGTATGAGCAGGTGGTGTTCTATTCCAATCTGGTGGGGCTGATGAACCCGTATGCGCCGGAGATGCTGGATAATTTCGCGAAAACGAATCAGGCGGAAGTCGTCAGCGGGGCGATTCCGGCGGAGTTCAAGGGGAACGACGCGAATACCGCGCCGAACATCATCCGCCGCGCCATGATGCAGGGCAAGCACGCGACCGCCGTCGTGATGGAGATGGCGAGCCGCTATATCGTCACGCCTGACCGCCTCGACCAAATGGAGGTCAACAGCTTTAATCTCCTGCTGCAAGCGTCGCTGTCCGCCGCGACCGTCCGCACGGCGCAGGGAAAGCTGCCGAATCTGCTGATTTTGCTGGTCAACAAGCTCAATGACCTGCCCGCTTGGTTCTATCTGGACAACCCCGTTTGCAAGACGATTACGCTGGAAGCGCCCGATCGCGATGAGCGGATGCGGTTCCTGAGCGGCAGCGCGTGGCCGTCCTTCTTCGATGCGGCAGTGTACCGCACGGACATGCCCTATTATCAGCAGCATCCGGACGATTTGCGCAAGCTGCGGGAGAAGTTCGTTGGGCTGACCGAAGGCATGAGCTTCACCGAGCTTGATGCGCTCCGCCGTATGAGCCGCAGCCAGTGCGCGCCAATTCGCGACCTGTGCAGCATTGTGGATTTGTACAAGTACGGCATCCATGAAAATCCGTGGGCGAAATTGTCGATGGAGAGCCTCAAAACGGCGAAAGCGGACTTCCAGAAGCGCATCAAAGGGCAGGACACGGCGCTGGAACGTTCGCTGGACGTCATCAAGCGCGCTGTGACGGGGCTGAACGGCGCGAATTCCTCCGGCACGGGCAAGCCCAAGGGCGTGCTGTTCTTCGCCGGGCCGACCGGCACGGGCAAGACCGAAACCGCCAAGGCACTCGCGGAAAAGATTTTCGGCGACGAATCCGCCTGCGTCCGCTTTGACATGAGCGAATACGGGCAGAGCCATTCCGACCAGAAGCTACTCGGCGCACCGCCCGGCTATGTCGGCTACGAGGCGGGTGGCCAGCTGACCAACGCCGTGAAGAAGAACCCGTTCTGCATTCTGCTGTTTGACGAAATCGAGAAGGCGCATCCGTCGATTTTCGACAAGTTCCTGCAAATTCTGGAGGACGGGCGATTGACCGACGGGCAGGGTCACACGGTCTATTTCTCTGAGACGATTATCATCTTTACCAGCAATCTGGGTATGTACGTCAAGGATGCGCTGGGGCAGCGGCACCAAAATGTGTCGTATGACATGCCGTATGACGAGGTGACGCGCCGCCTGCGCGAAGCCATCGGGGACTACTTCAAGCTGGAGCTGGGGCGTCCCGAAATTCTCAACCGCATCGGCGAGAACATCGTCATCTTCGACTTCATCCGCCAGGAGGCAGGGCAGGCGATTCTCCGCGCGCAGGTGGACAAGCTCATCCGCCGCCTGAAGGAGCAGAAAAACCTGACGCTCGTTATCCCGGATACGAGCTACCAGCAGCTGTCCGACGCGGCGCTGGCGGATTTGACCAACGGCGGGCGCGGCATCGGCAATCAGGTGGAGGCGCTGCTGATCAACCCGCTTTCGCGCTACCTGTTTGACAGCGGCATTATCGAAAACGCGACGGTGACGGTGGATGCTTTCGAGACGACCGCCCAGCCGCCCGCGCTCCGCTGCACCACAACCAAGGAGGAAAGCACATGACAGGCTATTCACCGCGCCGCCGCACTTCGATACTCAGCGACATGGCGGACATTGCGCAGGACTTGTGGGCAAGCGTTCCCGAAACAGTTCCGGCGGAAAAAACGACCGCTGTTCGGGACAAACCGACCGCGCCCCACGCACCGCAAACCGCGCAGAATCCCGCGAAATCCGCAGATTCAGCACCCAAAGCCACCTATGCGGACGAAAAATCGCTGCCTTTTACTGAACTGTGGAAAGTGGCGGATGAACCCATCGACTGGACGGAAGTAGTGTCCTCCCCAATACCGACTGACGGTCTGGTTTCGGCGGAAAACTGGGCACTCTACCGCCAATATGCCGATAAAGTGCTCTCTGGCGACACGGCGGCATACCTTGGTGTCCTGAAAGCCGTTGACCCGATGAGAGACCTTGCGCCCTACACGTCGTCGCTCTCCGTTGCGACGCGCGATGCGGACGTGATGCTGGCAACGTTTGCCGTCCGGGACGATCTGCTGGACAGCGACGGCGAACACTACTTGTGCGGCTTGTCGCTGCGGATCGCGCGGGACTTGTTCGCGACGCTGCCCGTGACGCACGTCATCGTGACCGCGACGCAGAAGGAGCAGCCCATCAAGCGCGTCGATTTCCCGCGCAGCGCCATGCAGAACGCGCGCTTCCAGTTCGTTGACCCGGTGGCGTTTGTGGGGCAGCTGGGGACGCATGAGCAAGTATAATGCCCTCCGGGACTATATGCGTTCTCAGTCTGCGCCGCTGCTGACGCTTTCCTTCGACGAAATTCAGCAAATTGCGGGCATTCCAATTGACCATTCCTTTCTGCAATATAAGAAGGAATTAACGGCATACGGCTGGCAAGTCGTGAAAATCTCCATGAAGGAAAAAATAGTTCGCTTTGCCAAAACAGATTCCTGAACCCGCATTTCAGCCCGCTGGCGCAAGAAACGTCAGCGGGCTTTTTTCTCCCCAAATTCGCGAAAAAACAGCCCTCTGCTTCGACGCTTTTGCCCGCTTGATTGCCGTATGATGATTCCCTACGGCAAGGGAGGGGACAGGCATGACCGAAGTGCTGACACGGGAGAAGAAGGCGGCATGGACAGCGTGGCGGAGCGCATACAAAAGCGGCACGGGGCGGAAAATCCTGCGGCAGACGGGCAGAATCCTGCTGGGGGCTGCGCCGGGGTTCGCACTCGCGTTCTCGGACATATGCGGCGTGTCGGCGGGCGCGTGGGCGGCGTACGGCATGGCGGCAGCGTCGTGCGGACTGGTGACGTACCCGGTGTCACTGGGCATCGCGGCGGCGTTTTTGATGCGGATGCTCTGGGGACTGACGACGCGCTGGGAGCTGCTCATCGGCGCTGTGCTGGTGCTGCTCTCACCGCATGTGCTTAGGCAGAGAAACGGTGCGTTCCCGCTGATTGCGACGAGCTTGGCGCTGCTGCCGGGGGCAATCATCGGCGTGTGGCAAGGGTCGGCGGCGACGCTGCTCTTTGGCATCGGCACCATTCTGCTGGGAACGCTCTCCGCGCCGGTTATGCGCCGCGCGATTGAGAGCATCCGCAGCGGAAGAAGTTTCGAGACGCTCGAAAGCCGACTGTCGGTTGGGTATCTGCTGCTGATGCTCTTGTGCGGCGGCGCGCGGATGATGCTGCCGTATGTAAACCTTGGCGTGACGGCGGCGGGGCTGATGACGATGGCGGCAGCGGTGTATCTGGGGGTGTGCCCCGGCTGCGTGATGGGGCTGATGGCGGGCGTGACGCTGGCTTTACAGGGACTTCCGCTGAGCGTGACGGTCGCGCTGTCGCTGGGCGGTTTCCTCGCTGGCATGGGGCAGATGACCGGGCGGCGGATGGTGCCGTGCGTACTGTTTGCGCTGGGAACGGGCGGAATGCTGGCGTACACGGGGACAATCGCGTGGGGAGCCTTGGGTGCGGCGGCGGCTGCTCCGCTTATCATGGGCGTGCTGCCGCGGGAGGCAGACGAATTTCTCCGTCAGCAGACGCGGCGGTTTCATCCGCTGCCCGATGCGCCGGGGGATGCGTATGCTGCTTATGCCCTCCGCCGCTGGGAAAAGACGGTCGGCGATATGGCGCGCGCTGTGCCGTCGCCCGTGGGACTGGGTGAAAAGCGCACGCCGCAGTGGTGGGAAGAGCATCTGTGCGCCTCCTGCCCGGAGCGGGCAGTGTGCGGATGCATGAACACAGAATTGGGACAGAGCCGCGCCGAATACATCTGGAAGGCGCACGAGGCGTCGGACGAGGTGTGGGCACAGCGGCTTGAATCACTTCGGGGACTGGGGTGCGCGCGGCTGTATCAGCTGATGGACAGCATGAATCTGCTGCGCGCTGAGAACGCGGACGAGCAGCGCATTATCCGGCGAGCGTGTCAGCAGCGGGACATGCTGGTGACGCATCTCACTGCGCTTTCGGGCAGCGCAAGGCATCTGGCGGCGCTGTCCAGCGGCGAAAGCTGGTGGGATGAGCAGTACGCGCGCAAGCTCCGCCACGCCTTGGCGGAGGAGGAAGCAATGGCGCGCCTGTCGTTCGTGCGGCAGGTGGATGGGCACTTGCAGGTAGCCTATGAATTGCACGGCGCAGGCAGCGCGGATGAGCAGGCGGCGCAGCTGTGCGGCATCACAAGCCGATGCCTTGGCAAGCCGATGACGATTGCCGAGCGTGAGCGGGCACATGTCCGCCTGACGGAAATGCCGCTGATGATGGTGGAGGCGGGTGCGGCGAGCCGGTGCATCGCAGGCGCGGATATTTGCGGCGATACGTTTTCGCTGGGGCAGTTGCAGGACGGGCGATTTGTGGCGGCGCTGTCCGACGGCATGGGGCACGGGAATCAGGCGGCGCTGGAATCGCGTCAGGCCGTGGAGCTGCTGCGGATGTGTCTGGATGCCGGGTATGACCGGGCGCAGACGCTTACGGCGGTCAACGGCATGATGCTGCTGGCGGGGCAGGGGGAGCGGTTCACGACGGTGGATTTGTTCCTGCTGGACTTGTGGACGGGCAAGGCGTCGCTGGACAAGCTCGGCGCGGCGGGTAGCTACCTGATGCAGGCGGAAGGCTTGTCGCTGTTGGGCGGCGACGCGCTGCCGCTGGGGATACTGGAGAACGTCGAAAGCGGGGAGAAGCTGATGCAGCTGCATCAGGGGGACACGCTGATTCTGCTCTCCGACGGCGTGGAGGATGCCTATGAAAATCGGCAGGCCATGGAAGAGACGATTCGCGACGCCTTGACGCTCGAAACTGCGCAGGATGCCGCAAACGCGATTTTGACCGGTGCGCAGTCCGGCGACACCGCCCCTGCCGACGACCAAACTGTGCTGGTGCTGCGCTTGATTCGCGCGCGGGCGGATGCGAAGATTGAGGAAATGTATCAATAGAGTGAAGCACTTTTCCATAAATCGGCTGACAAAAAAGCAGAGCAGCGAATGAAGAAAACGAAAGGCTTTACAATGCCGCATCAAATCAGTATAATAGACCCCGAAAGGATGATGCGGATGTGGAAGAAGAACCGCTGGATGCGTCCGGAACGGGTAATGGCGCTGGGATTTCTCGCACTGATTCTGCTGGGCGGCGTGCTGCTGTCGCTGCCGTGCGCCGCGCAGAATGGACGAAGCATCGGATTGGGCAATGGTTTGTTTACGGCGACGAGCGCGGTCTGTGTGACGGGGCTTGTAGCCGTCGATACTGGAACGACTTTTTCGCTCTTTGGGCAGCTGACGCTGCTTTTGCTCATCCAGATTGGCGGGCTGGGCTTCATGGCGTTCGCGACGCTGACGATGGTGCTGCTGGGACGAAAAATCGGTCTGCGCGACCGGATGCTCCTGCGCGAATCCATGAATACAAGCGGAATGTCGGGGCTGGTGCGCCTGACGCGCTGGTACTTGACGGCGGCGCTGGTCATCGAGGGCGGCGGCGCGGTGCTGCTTGCAATTCGCTTCGTGCCGCTGCTGGGCTGGGGGAAGGGCGTGTACTTCAGCATCTTCCACGCCGTCAGCGCGTTCTGCAACGCGGGCTTTGACCTTTTCGGACATTTCTCCAGCCTGACCGCGTTTCAAAATGAACCGCTGGTGCTGCTGACCATCAGCACGCTGATTGTGCTGGGCGGTACGGGGTTCGCTGTGCTGGGCGAGGTCACCCGTCAGCGCTTCCAGTGGCGAGAATTGTCGCTCCACAGCCGATTGGTGCTGGGCATGACGGGCGTGCTGCTTTTGATGGGGATGACGTTCTTCTGCCTGACCGAATGGCATAATCCGGCGACGCTTGGCGGCATTTCCGGCGCGGGAAATAAACTCGTAAACGCCCTCATGCAGTCCACAACGATGCGCACGGCAGGCTTCAACTCGGTTGACCTCGCGTCCATGCGACAGTCCAGCAAGCTGATGAGCATCATCCTGATGTTCATCGGCGCGTCGCCCGCTTCCACTGGCGGCGGCGTGAAAACGACAACCGTTGCGGTGCTGGCGCTGACGGTCTGGTCGGTCATCCGCGGCGACGCGGACGTGCAGCTGGCGCGTCGCCGCGTTCCGCCGGGGCTGATTCGCCGTGCGCTGGCAATTGTGAGTATCTCGCTGGCGATGGCGCTGGGCGGCACGATGCTGCTGACGCTGCTGGAAGGCGACGGACAGCCGTTTCTCGACATGATGTTTGAGGCGTTCTCCGCGATGGCAACGGTTGGCGTATCCAGCGCCGGAACGCCAAACTTGTCGGCGGGCAGCAAAACCGTGCTGGCGCTGATGATGTTCTTCGGGCGTGTCGGCCCGCTGACGATGGCAAGCGCGTTGGCGAGCCGGCAGAATCGCAATGCGTCAAAGATTCGCTACCCGGAGGAAGAGATTACGATTGGGTGACAAATCAGACGCGAAAACGCAATTTTCGAGCAGAATCGGTGGAAAAATCGGGGATTTTTTGCTATACTGACGGTAATCCCGATGAAGAACGAAAGGAGCGAGAAATATGACGAAGAAGCCGATTATCCCTGCGCTGACGATGCTGCTGACGCTGATTGTCTTGGTACACGCGACCGCGCTGCTGGTGCAGCAGGAAACGGCGTGGTGGCTGGTGATGGACGCGGCGTGCGGTGTCATCAGCCTTGGTCTGTGTGCGCTGTCGCTGATTTGCCGGAAGCGCGGCGGAACGAAAATTCTGTGGAAAATCGTACTGGGTCTGATTGTCGTGCAGATGCTGACGACAGTTGCGCTGCAATTTGTCCCGATTGAGCAGAATCGGTATCAGCTGCTTTTCTGGGGATTCATGTCTGCCATCCAGTGCGCACTTGTGAACGACATGCGAGAAAATTCGCCAGCGTCTGTGCCGCTGAGCATGAGACATTCGATGATGCTCCTGACCAAAATCATATTCGGCCTGGAAACTGCTGTGCTGATTTTTGCCGTGGGGATGCTGATTTGCTATGGTGAAAGGAGCTTCTATCAGGCGATGGAACTGATGGGGCTGTGCGTGATGGTCATGGCTCAATCAATTCTGGGAATGAAGCAGAATGAAGCGGCGGAAGCCCTGAAGCGCAACGAGGACGTGGAAAATCAGCAGAAGTTGACGCAGGCGGGGAAAGAGTGAGCGCTTCCCGCGAGAAAAACGAAAGGGGCAAGTTCATGCGAAAGGAACATCCGGCGATTGTAGCGCTCGAAATGCTGCTGGCGCTGACGATGCTGATTCATGCCGTGGTGCTGATGGCGCAGCAGCCGGAGGGTGCGGCGTGGTGGCTGGTGCTGGACGTCGTGGGCGCTGTGCTGTGCCTTGCGGTGAGTACGCATTGGCTGATTTGCCGGAAGCGCGCCGGGACGAAATACCTTTGTGGAATCGAACTGACGCTGATTCTCGTGTTCATTGGCACCGCGCTCGTGCTGCCCTATCTTTCGGTGGAGACGAAGGAATATCAGCTGCTCCTTTGGGCGGAGATGAGCGCCTTGCAAATCAGGAATGCGCTGGACATGTGGAAACGCAAAGCGGAGCTGGAATGCCAATGGAAATGGCGGGGAACGACCCACGATTATCTCATTCTGGCGATTGGCGTTTTCGCTGTGCTGATGCTCGCGCATCTGATTCGCTTCGGCGAAAAGGCTTACTATATGTCGATGTTCTTCATGGCGGCGTCGCTCGTGTGTCTCAATAATGAAGTCATGCTTGCGCAGGACGATGAAGACAAGAAAGCAGAGAAACAGACGGAAAATTCCGCGCAGGAATGACCCGTCAGGCGCATAAGCTGTTGGGCGGGGGCGTCCCTCAATCAACACGCGGGCGTTGTATGCAGAAGTCACCAACTCAATCGCGAAAAAGGGAGTCCAGAGGGTCGAAGACCCTTTGGCGGGGTCAAGGGGCAGCGCCCCTTGGGTTCCCCGGAAAGGAATTGTTATGAAGAAACAGAAGCAGTCGTTTGTGGTGCTGGGCTTGGGGCGCTTCGGGTCGAGCGTGGCGAGAAGCTTGTGCGAATTGGGACATGAGGTGCTCGCGGTGGATCGGGACGAGAAGCTGGTAGAGAACATTGCGCCTGATGTGACGCAGGCGGTTCAGGCGAATGCCGTGGATGAGGACGCGCTTGCGGAACTCGGCGTGCAGAACTTCGATGCCGCCATCGTTGCCATTGGCACGGATATCCGCGCCAGCATTCTCGCAACGGTTTTGCTCAAGGAAGCTGGCGTCCCCAAAGTCCTCGCGAAGGCCGTCGATGACCTCCATGCCCGCGTCCTCTATAAGGTCGGCGCTGACCGCGTTATCTTCCCGGAGCGCGATATGGGGCAGCGCGTCGCCCGTTCGCTTGTCGCGCCCAATATCCTCGACCTGATGGCGCTTTCCGACGACGACCAGATTGCCGAACTCACCCTCCCGACGGACTGGGCGGACAAAACCATCGTCGAACTCAACATCCGCCGGAACTTTGGGGTAAGCGTGCTGGGGATTCACCGCGGCGGCAAATTCCTTACATCGCCCGGCGCAGAAACAATGCTGATGGCGGGCGATCTGCTGCTGGTGATGGGCAAAAAGGAAGCGATTTCCGCTGTGCAATAAGGAGGAAGCAACATGAAAACGCGCCCGGAAGTGGACTTTTCCTCGCCCCTGTGTCAGCCATACGAGGTGCGGCAAGGGGAACACGGCGTGCTGCTGATGCACGGGTTTGCGGGCTCGGCGGCGCATATGCGGCCGCTCGCGGAAGGACTTGTGCAGCAGGGCTTTGGTGTGCGCACCATCAACCTGCCCGGTCACGCGACAACGCTGGAGGACATGCGCCGCTGTTCGTGGCAGGATTGGCTGAACGCGGCGAAGGAAGCCTTCCGGGAAATGAAAGAGCAGTACCGCTTCGTCAGCGTGACCGGGCTGAGCATGGGCGGATGCCTGACGCTGATGATTGCCGAGCAGAGTGACCCGACTGCCATTGCGCCGATTTCCGCGCCGATGGGGGTGCTGAACCGCTGGTTCCCGCTGGCACGATTCGCCGCGCCGTTTTTGCCGGAAATCAGCTGGCAGGCGCGCAAGGACGACGCACTCACTCCCGACTACGACTTGGGGTATACCGGATTTCCGACGAAAAGCGCGGTGGATTTGCGCCGCATTATCCACGAGGCCCGCGATAACCTCTGCGCGGTCACCTGCCCGGTGCTGTGCGTGCAGAGCAGCGGCGATCAGGTCATCACGCCTGACAGTGCGGATGTGATTCTGCAGGGGGTGCGAAGCAAAACAAAGGGTGTGCTGCGCTTGGAGAGCGTGCCGCATGTGTGTACCATCAGCCGGGAAGGGGCGCACATTGCACAGGCGCTGGGGGCATTCTTCCGAGAAGCGGAAGAATCCGAGCGCGCATAAGTGATACTATTGGTTCTTCACGGAAAGTTGGGGGAAGCAAACAAGGGCTTAGGCGAAGCCCCCAAAAGCTGCACGCGGAAGGAGCATGAAAGCGCGACCAACCCAATCGCGAAAAGGGGTCAATGGGGGGACTTCGTCCCTTTTCGTCTGCCCCTTGCAGGGTCATGGGACAGCGTCCCTTGTGGGGTTTGGGGCAACGCCCCAACTGTTCCGCGTCCGACCAATCCCAAGGAAGCCGTCAACAAAGGTGCAGGCAGCGCAGCGTCCCTGCCCCTAACTTTGCGCGTCCGCAGACGCGCCCCCAAGCTGCTCTTCCCACAAGATTCCGTGAAGAACCATACTATTTCCAGATTCACCTGCGCCATCTGGAAATAGTATGAAAAGCCGCTGGAAGTGCCAAAATGCACTTTACACAGCGGCTTTTTCTTTCGCCTCGATTTTACATAATCGCCGTTTGGAAGTTTACATTCCTCCGGTAGAATACATCTTGTTCAGAAGAACAAGACGAAAAACGAGGAGGAAAACAATCATGAAGAAGTTCCTTGCAATCCTCTGCGCGCTGGTGTTGTGCCTGATGTGCGCAACGGCCATGGCGGAGGGCGAAAGCCATCCGAAGTATGTGTTCATGTTCATCGGCGACGGCATGGGCAACCCGCAGGTGACTGCGACCCAGTACTATCTGGGCAGCATCGAAAACCCGGACAGCAAGTTCCCGGTTCCGGCGGATTTGTCTTTCACCAAGTTCCCGTACCTCGGTCTGGTGACTACCTACGACAGCTCTTCCTTCTGCCCGGATTCCGCTTCGACCGCTACGTCGATGGCTTCCGGCAAGAAGACGCTCTCCGGCGTTATCAATTATGATGAAACGCTGACCAATCCCTACAAGATCATCACCGAATACGCCAAGGAAGCGGGCAAGAAGGTCGGCGTAATTACCTCCGTGTCGGTCGATCATGCGACCCCGGCGGCGTACTACGCCAAGCAGCCCTCCCGCAACGACTACTATGACATTGCCCTTCAGGCGCTGACCGGCACGACCGTGGATTACCTCGCGGGCGGCGGCTTCAAGAAGATGAACGGCGCGGATGGTCAGCAGAAATCCCTGCTGGATGTCGCAAAGGAAAACGGCTGGGTGATTCCGACAACGAACGACGAAATCCGCAGCCTGACCGCGACGAACGACCGCGTGCTGGCGACCAATCCGGTGCTTCAGGACTCCAAGGCGATTCACTACGAAATCGACCGCATCCAGAAGGAGTCGGCGGGCGAGGATGTGCTCTCTCTGGCGGATTTTGTCCGCAGCGGCATCAATGTGCTGGACAACGACAACGGCTTCTTCATGATGTGCGAGGGCGGCAAGATCGACTGGGCGGGTCACGCCAACGACGCGGCGACCTCCATCTACGACACCATTGCCCTGTCTGACGCGGTGCAGGTTGCGCTGGACTTCGCGGCGGCGCATCCGGGCGAATGCCTCATCATCGTCACCGCTGACCATGAGACCGGCGGCATGACCATTGGCTTTGCGACTACCGCTTACGACACCCACTTCCAGTACCTCCAGAACCAGAAGACCTCCTTCACTGCGTTCGACGGCGTGATTTCCGAGCTGAAGGAAAACGGCGCAACCTTTGAGGATGCGATGGCGAAGGTGGAAGAGCTCTACGGTCTGACCACCAAGGAAGGCGAAGCACTTTCCCTGACCGCGACCGACGTGGAAAGCCTGCGCAAGGCGTGGGACGTCGCGATGGGCACGCAGGAAATTGACAAGGCGGAAGCCTCCCTGCTCTATGGCGGCTACAACCCCTTCTCCATGGCGGTGAGCCACATCATGAACAACAAGGCTGGCCTGTCCTACACCTCCTATGCGCATACCGGCTTGCAGATTCCGGTGTACGCCTACGGTGTGGGCGCGGAGAAGTTCTCTGGCCTGTATGACAACACGGGCATCTTCACTCGCACGATGGATGCGATGGGCTTGACCACGGACGCGGAATAACCACAGCAAAATCAAAAAGGGCAGGGGATGACACAATGCCATCTCCTGCTCTGCCCATATGGGGGAAAATGAAAATGGAAAAGACGAAGCGCCAACGGAAAAACAAGCAGAATTGGCTGATGTGCCTCGTCATGCTGATTTTCTGCGGCTTGCTCTGCCTGCTGCCAGATGAGCACCTGAACATCACCAGTCGCTTTCCGCGCGAGAAGGTACGCATCGAGCAGGTGGACAATTCCATGCTGGACGCCATCGGCATTGTGTATAACGGCGTGCAGCCGTGCCGGGTGAAAATCCTCACGGGCGATTATGCCGGGGAAGAGTTTCAGTCCTACAACTACCTCAATTCCGCGCTCGACAAGGACAAGCTGTTCGAGGCTGGCGACATTGCGTGGGCAATGATTCAGCCCGGCAGCGGGCAGGGTGCGCCGGTCGTAACGCTGATTGACCACTACCGCATCACGGCGGAAGCGGGTATCGTGGCGCTTCTGGCGCTGCTGCTGATTGGGTTCGGCGGCGTGATTGGCTGCGGTGCGATGGTGTCGCTGGTCGCCAGTGCGGTTATCGTCTGGAAACTGCTGATTCCACTGCTGCTGGACGGCGTGAATCCCATGATGGCATCGTTCGTGACCGTCATCGTGCTGACGGTGCTGATTGATGTGCTGGTGGCGGGGTTCAGCCGCCGCTGCCTGACGGCGATTCTCGGCTCGGTTGCCGGGACGGTCGTCACCTGCCTGAGCGCGTGGGGGCTAACGATTCTGCTCAAGCTCGACGGCGGCGATTTGCCCTATGTTGTGCCGCTGCTGAGCCAATCCGCCATGCGGGTTGATACGCGCAGCCTGTATATCGGCATGATGTTCCTTGCTAATTCGGGCGCGCTGATGGATTTGTCGATGGACATCAGCGTGTCAATGGAGGAAGTGCACCGCCACAAGCCGGACATCAGCCGCCGAGCGCTGATGAAGTCGGGGCTGCTGGTCGGGCGGAGCGTGTTAGGCACAATGACGACGACATTGATGCTGGCATATTCCGGCAATTACCTGTCGATGCTGATGTACTTTGCCGGGCAGGGAACGCCGCTGACGGACATCATCAACCTGAAATATGTCGCTTCGCAGCTGCTCAACACGCTTGTCGGGTCGTTCGGCTTGGCAGCGGCGGCACCGCTGACGGCGCTGATTGCCACGGGCATGTATCTGCAAAAGCCGAAACCGGCTGAATTACGCGCTGGGTAATACGCGCGTATACCGCACGTCCCGCACGGGTTCACCGCCGATTTTGTAATCGACCACGTCGCCCGTGCGCAGAAAGCCATGCTTGCGGTAGAAGCCGTCGGCGATTTCGTTGCCGTCAATCGCCCAGAGGTAAAACTTCTCATAGCCGTCCAGCTGCATCAGCCGGATGACTTCTTCCAGCAGCTTGCCGCCGATGCCTTGACGCATCGTGTCCGGCAGCAGATAGAGCGACACAATCTCGCACCAGTCGCCATAATCCTCGTCGCGCCCGCGGCCGTAGATGCAGCAGCCGACGGGCTTATCGTCGTCATAGACCATCAGCCCATACAGCTGCCCGCTGGACAGCCATGAGCGGATGGATGGCACCCAATATTCATCGGGCAGACGATCCAGATAATGCTGGGCGATATGCCCCCGATAGGTTTTACGCCAGCTGGTAGCATAAATGTGGCTGATAAGCCCCGCCTGATCAGCGGTTGCGTCCCGAAAAGTCAGCATCGCCATGCACCTCCTTCAAATAAAACGGATGAATTGACGAATTTCCTGCCTTATTATCCCGCAAGAATGCAAAAAAGTCAAGGGGAACAGAGACGAAGCGTGTCGAAAGCATAAGAAAGCATAAAAAGAGGTTGGATGCAAGCATCCAACCTCTTCATGTTGCGCAAGAAGCGAATTGTAATTCGGAAAGAATTACTTGATTTCGCATTCGCCGCCGACTTCCTTGAACTGGGCAGCCATCTTGTCGGCGTCTTCCTTGGACAGACCTTCCTTGACGGTCTTCGGGCCAGCCGCAACGGCTTCGACGAAGTCCTTGGCTTCCTTCAGGCCCAGACCGCACACTTCGCGGACGAGCTTCAGAACCTTCAGCTTCGCAGCGGCGTCGAAGGACTTCAGCACCACGTCGAACTCGGTCTTTTCTTCCGCAGCGGGAGCAGCGGCGCCAGCAGCGGGGCCAGCAACAACAGCGGTCGCAGCAGCGGACACGCCGAACTTTTCTTCCATAGCCTTGACCAGATCGGCCAGTTCCAGCACCGTCATGGACTCGACGGCAGCAATGATCTCCTCATGAGTCATGTTGATTCAGCCTCCTATATCGGTTGATATCGTAATGAAAACTTGTCGTTGTTCAGACCGCAGGGGCGTAAAGCCTCATGCGGCATCGGCGCGGATTATTCCTCGCCATTCTTCTGCTTGCGGATTGCATCCACCACGCGGACGAAGGACGCCACGGTGTTGGTCATGCAGCCAAGCAGCTTTGCCAGCAGCACTTCGCGGCTGGGCAGGGTCGCCAGATGCTTCACAGCAGCCACGTCGAGGGTTTCCGTACCCAGCACGCCGCCGGTGATCTTCAGGCTCTCCAGCTTGTTCTTTTCGATGTAGTCGTTGATGATCTTCGGGCCGGACACAGCGTCCTTCATGGAGAACACGAAAGCGTTCGGGCCGTTGAGCAGATCGTCAAGACCGGTAATGCCCACCTCATTCAGCGCGCGCAGAACCAGACGGTTCTTCAGGACGCAGTACGCGGCGTCATTCTCACGGCACTGCTTGCGGATTTCAGTCACCTGCTCCACAGTCAGTCCGCTGTAGCTGCAAATCACCACAGACTGGGCATTCTTCAGCTTTTCGACGATGTCAGCAACAGCTGCCACCTTCTCCGGCTTCACCTCATGCACCTTGCTCATTTCTTGCACCTCCTTAACGGTTTGGGAGTAAAAGAAAACCCTTGCAACAGGTGCAAGGGATGAGCAAATTTCATGCTATATCCTTCACACCTCGGCAGGCGGAGCGAACTCCTTTACATCCTTGCGGATACCGGCTGTCTACGGCACAGGCTTCTTCAAAACCTTGTTTATTATAGCAGGACAATCCCGTTCTGTCAAGCCTTCTGCGAAAAAAAACTGCACAAGCGGCGAATTTCCGCATAGACTGCGATGGAGGGGAGGAATGCGCATGTGTGACAAGACGTATAACGTGCTGAAATGGATGGCGCAGCTGCTGCTGCCCGCGATGGGGACGCTGTATTTTGCGCTGGCGAGCATCTGGCGCCTGCCATACGGTGAGCAGGTTGTCGGCACCATTACCGCGGTGGATACGTTTCTCGGTGTGATTCTGGGAATTACCACCGCACAGTATAAGCAAAAGCAGAAAACCGACGCGGCATGAGTAAGCAATATCATGAAGAAACCCGCCTGTCAAGCGACAAGCGGGTCAATTTTTGCGGAAAAAGTCAACTCCGAAGGTGCGCACACCGAAGGTTTCCAAAGGGCGATCGGAAAGCCCTTTGGTCGCGCCCGCAGGCGCGATTCCCCCTGCTCCATAAAAAACAAGCATGAAAAAGCGATTTGCCGGATGCACTAAAAACGCATTCCCCTGCGCTTTGCAACCGAAGCGCTTATTCGCACTCAATGCCATCCGAGTACAGCACCAGCTGCGGCTGCTCTTCGTTCGCGGGCAGATACCGCCAGCATTCCTCGCCCCCGGAGGTGTCTACCAGAATGCTCCACACCGCGCCATTGTCAAAGCACAGCGTCACATCCCCAATAGAATCCACCATCACCGTGCGGACGATGAAGCGGTTTTCAATGCCTGTCAGCACGTCGTTCAGCTCCACAATGCGGTCATCAAGCCGGTTCGCGCCCAACTCGTCACAGCGGTAGTCATCCGGAATGACATCCTCCTCCAACCCCTGCTTGCGCCACAAATCCCACATGGCTTCCGACGGCTGGAAATAGTCACTTCGCGCCAAGGAAACCCGCCCATTCTGCACCAGACGATAGTAGCATTGCAAGTGCAGGGATTGTTCCTCCTGCACCTCGGTCGTCAGCGCGCGCGGCGCAAACGACAGGCAAAGCAAATCCGCCGTGCGGGAGAGGTTGATGAGGGTACAGCCGACCAAATCATTGAGCTTCTTCTGGACAAAAAGCATGTCCGTGTTGTTCATATTAGTCCCTTCCAATTTTCCACTGGGGATTTACTTTCCGCCGAAAGCGTCCAGCACCGCCTGCGCCATGCCGCCCTTCTCGCAGTGCGCCGTGTGGCGAATCGGCAGGGAACGCAGCGCCTTCACCTGCTGCGGCACGGGCATCCCCGAACGCGCTTCCAATTCATCCGAGCAGGCAAATGCATCCAGTCCGGCGACGGCGTTCTTTCCGGCGACGGCAGTCAGCACATCGGCGGCGAACTTGTAGGGGCTGGCGGTGGACACGATGACCGTCGGGGTCAAATCGCCCGACGTCTCGCGGTACTGGCGCAGGACGCGGCTTGCGACGGCGGTGTGCGTGTCCATCAGGTAGTGATGCTGCTCGAACACGCGGGCGATTTCCTCCGCGCAGTCGCGGTCATCGGCGTACCCGGCGGCAAAGACGCTCAGCAGCCACTCCTGCCGCTGCTGACCAACGGCGTAGGACTGGCTCGTGCGCAGCTGCTGCATCCAGCGGGCGATCAGCGCGCCGTCGCGGTCGGCGCATTCAAACAACAGACGCTCCAAATTCGAGGAAATCAGGATATCCATCGAGGGGGAGGTCGTCTTGAAGAACTGCCGGCGCGTGTCGTAAACGCCGCCAAGGAAGAAATCCGTCAGCACGTTGTTGCGGTTGGAGGCGCAGATGAGCTTCTTGACCGGCAGCCCCATGCTCCGTGCGTAGTAGCCCGCGAGGATATTGCCGAAATTGCCCGTCGGCACGACGAAATTCACCTCGTCGCCCAGCGCAATCGCGCCCGCGTTCAGCAAATCGGCATAGGCGGAGAAATAATAGACAATCTGCGGCACGAGGCGGCCGAAGTTAATCGAGTTGGCGGAGGAAAGCACCTTGCCGCGCGCGTTCACCTGCTGGTGGAAATCCGCGGAGGAGAACAGCGCCTTCACGCCGGATTGCGCATCGTCGAAATTGCCGTTCAGGGCGATGACGTGCGTGTTTTCGCCGCCGGTGGTGGTCATTTGCAGCTTCTGCACGTCGCTGACGCCGTCGGTCGGGTAAAAGACGGTGCAGGATGTTCCCGGGACGTCCTTGAAGCCTTCGAGTGCCGCCTTGCCCGTGTCGCCGCTGGTCGCGACGAGGATTGCCACTTCGCGATTTTCACCGTTCTTCTTGGCGGAGAGCGTCGTCAGGTGCGGCAGCAGCTGCAGCGCCATATCCTTAAACGCGAGCGTCGGCCCGTGGAAGAGTTCCAGCACATGGGTGTTGCTGTCGAGCTTTTTCGTGGGCGCAATCGCGGCGTCATCGAACTTGGCGGCTTCGTAGGCGCTGGCAATTGCGTCCGCCAGTTCCTGCGCATTGAAATCATCAAGATAGCCCCGGAGGATGGTCAGCGCGCGGGCGCGGTAGTCGAGCTTGGTCAGCGCGGCAATGTCCGCCAGCGTCATCTGCGGGAACACCGCCGGGACATACAGACCGCCATCGGGCGCAAGACCGCGCAGGATGGCTTGGGACGCCGTGACGCAGGCGCCGCCGCGGGTGGAAATGAATGACATGGAAATCACGCTCCTATCCGCAGGGCGATGCCTGCTGGGTTGAGGGCAAGAAGGGGTTCTTGCCGAGTTTCTGCTTGCGGTTGCTGGGTTTCCTACCTATTATAATAGGTAATTATGTTGCAGGGGGGCGCTCCTGCGGGAACGACAAGGGACAATGAAAACAGGAGAAGCCTGCACTCGCCCCCCTTGCCCCCTGCGCGCGAAATATCAAAAGGGCGGCGGCTTACATGCTCCGCCGCCCTCGTGGGCTGTTCCAATTAGATGATGTAGCCCTTGCAGAAGTCGGGCAGCGCTTCGGGATCGGCGCTGACGGACAGCACGAACGTCACATCATGCTTCTGCGCGTACTTTTCGAGGCTGTCGAAGAACCACTTCGCGTCGGCGAGGTCAATCTTGATCAGCTTGAGGAACGCGTCGATGAAGACGGTCTTGACGTCGTAGTTGCTGGCGAGCATACCGCCGAGGAAGCCGAGGAACATTTCCGCGCTGGAAACGCTGTACTCTTCGACGTTGACGAAACGAACCGCACGGTCCACTTCGTACATATAGCTGTCGTTCTTGTCGAGGAAAACGACGTTGCCGGAGCTGGTCTTGACCGCGTTGTTGGTCATGTCAATCAGCCGCTTAGTCTTGCCGGAGCCCTTCTTGCCTGCGATAATCTGAATCATGGGTAAACGCCTCCTTGTGAGTGAGAGTTTCGTATCTCTATTATAAACCATTTTGCGCCCGGATGCAATGCCTCTGATGAATTTCCTTTGTGTTCGGGAGAAAAATTCACCGCTTTTATGGTGACGTGTCCTCCTCGCTGCCGGGTGCATCTGTATCATTCGCCATGAGGGTCAATAAATCCTGCTTCTTCAGCGGCGGAAGTTCACGTTTTTCATGACCGGGGATGGACGTATCGAGCTTGCAGACTCCGGCGCAGTCGCACCACTGGCAGGCGTTCCAGTCTCTGATGACGGCGGGGGACGGGGTGATTTCGCCGCTGCGGATGCGGTCGGCCAGCTCCGCCGCCATCTTCTTGGCATGGGCAAGCAGTGCTGCCATTTCCTCCGACGTGTAGCCATCAGACGAGGAAGCGACGCTGCTATCCGCATTAAAGATTTTCGTGAACGAATATCCCGGATTGGAATCCAGCGCTTCCACCACGTCCACATCCGCCAGCACAATGCCTTTCAGGTGCAGCTTTTTCGCAATCGCCTTTTCCGCGGATTCCTTTACATCCGCCGTATCTACCATCGGGTCTTGAATCGTGAAGTAGAATGCGCCCGCCGGATTGCCGTCCAGCCCCTCGCACGCGGCTTGCAGATACAGCAGCAGCTGCAATTGAAGCCCGTACCATAGGCGCGTCGGGTCAATGTCGCGGTGGCTGCTCTTGTAGTCGGATACGAGCAGATACACGCCCTCGTCGCCCTCCCAGCGGTCGATGCGGTCGATTTTGCCGCGCAGGGCGATTTTCCGTCCATCATGCAGCGTCAGCACCACCGGGGGCAGCCCGTCCTCCTCGCCAAACACAACTTCCTCGCCGACGGTGCGGAAGCGGCTGTGCTGTGCGTGATGCGTGAACATCCACGCGGCGCGGTGCACCGTTCGGCGGTACTTCTCGCCCTGCAGGCGCAGGGAGGGCGTTTCATTCAGCGGACCATCTGCCCACGCGGTCGTCAGCGGCAGCAGCACCGTATCCATCAGCGCGTGGATTTTTTCGTCCGGCAAATCCGGAAAATCCGGCTCCTTCAGCGCAAGGGCGGCGTACCCCTCCATCGCGGCATGGTAGAAATCGCCCACATCCGCCGGGTCGAACTCGTACTCGCGGCGGATGACGGGCTTCAAGCCGTAGTTCACAAAGTGCCGATACGGGCACTGCGCGAAGCCCTCCAAACGGCTGATGGACACCTTGTCCTGCGTGAAGAGCCGCCGCGTGTGGTCGCGGGAGAGGAAAATCGCCGTGCCGTGGCGGTTCAGCGCATCCAGCACGGCCTGACAGCGGCTGTGCCACTCCGGGTCGAAATACAGCCAGCGCAGGACGTTTGCCCATTGCGCCGGAAGCGGCGTGTCGGTGTCGACAGCTTGCCGCAGGTGGTGCGGCAGTGCATCCAGCGCCATAGCGGGGGAGAGCGGCGCGACGTCGTTTGCCAGCACGCCGCCGGATACCACCATATGTGGGAACAGCTGCGTCATGTCCTCCAGCAGCCCCGCCGGACGAAACGCCGTGCCGTCCTGCCCGCCCTGCGAACAGGTGACGGTCAGAAAGCGCCGGGGGAGGGATAGTGTACGGTAGAAGTCCGACTGCCGCAGGGCGCACGTCTCCTGCTGCGTCAGGCCAATCGCGCGCTGCGCCAAGTCGCACAGCGTGCGCCGCTCCGTCTCGGACAGGAGCGAATCCACTGTACTGCCCAGCGCGCCGTCCTGCATTCCCATGACGAGCAGCGCATCAATCCGCCCGGTCATCAAATGCCCCGCTTCGCCGATCATCACCGTGTCCGGCTGCGGCGGCAGGGACGAAATCGACGCGCCTGTCAAACCTGATTCCACGAACCGTGCCAAATCCCGCTGATTTGCCTTTTGCGTGCTCAGCAGCGCATACAGCTGATCAAGCAGCGTCATCAGGATTGTCCATACCTGCCGATTCTGCGTTGCTTCCGCCGCCATCCCGCGCGAAAGCAGCGCTTCCTCGCGCGCCATCAGGCGGTCATACGCATTGGTATCCTCCAAGAAGCGGAAAATTGCCTCGACGGAATCCCCCGCTGTTTTTGCGCGGCGGAGCGCATCCCGAAGGGCCTCCACAGGCGAAATCAGCCGGACGCGCAGTTCGTCCATATCCGCCGCGTCGTCGCCATAAGGGAACGGACGCAGCCACTTGCCGCGGTTGATGCCGTGCGTGATGGCGTAGTTCTCCAGCGAATCGGCTTCGTCGCGGGTCAGGGAAGAAAAGCCGCTTTTTGCCACTTGCAGCACATCCGCGCGGAGAAATCCGCCGGAGATGCAACGCAGTGCGCCGACGAGCATCCGATTCAAGCCGTGCCGCGCCGCACTGTCCTTCCGCGCCTGATAGCAGGGAATCCCCGCGCTTTGCAGCGTGACGGCGAGGATGCCGGACATGCCCTGCGCATCCGCCAGCGCGACCGCCATATACTGCCACGGAATGCCGCGCTCGTGCCAGCTTTGCAGCGTCTGCGCGGCGAAAGCGGCTTCGGCATACGGGTTTGCGGCGGCATGGAGCGTCAGGGCGGACGCGTCGCCGGGGTACACCGCGCCGTCGCGGGCGAACAGGTGCGCTTCGAGGTGGCGGAGGGCTTCGTCGCGCCCGTCGGGTTCGCTTGGCAGCCACTTCCACTGCACGGGAATGCCGCGCTGACGCAGCCATCCGGTCAGCTCCGCCGCACTCCTGCGCTGGGAGGCGAAAACGTGCCCGTCGCTTGCAGTGTCCTTGTCCATCGTGAACGCAACGACCATGCGGGTGCATTCCGGTGCAGCGGTCGCCAGCAGGACGCACAGCGGCGTTGGCAGCATGTCAAACTGGTAGACAAACACGGCGGCATCGCGCATCAGCCCGCTTTCCGGCAGCCGTTCCACCAGCTCAAACTGCTGCGTCGGCTCATCCTGAAAGCGCTCGGCAATCAGCGCGTCATACGTCTGCCAAAGCAGCAGCAAATCATGCGCTTTTGCCTTCAGTGCGCCGGATGGCAGCTCCTCCGCATAGGCGGCAAATTCTTCGCTTGACAGCCCCGTGCGCTGGAAGTCCATCAGCAGCGTGGACAGCTTTTCCGGCAGCCCGGGTGACAGCGCGACGCGGCGATAATAGTGCAGTTCCTCCTGCTTCAGGGAAAGCGCCTGCGCCAGCGCCATCCGTCGCCCGCTTTCGTCCAGCGCGGCTTTGGGCGAATGGCCAGCGCTCTCTCGGATACGCCGCCCCAGCCTGCGCGGCGACAGTACATCCAAATCCAGCAGCCCCGGCAGATGAAGCTGCTCCACCAGTTCCCGCTCGGCTTGCAGCGTGTACTGCTCCGGTACAAGCAGCAGGACACGCTGACCAGCTTCACGGCATTTGCGGATTTCTTCAAACAGGCGGGACTGCGTCTGCCCGGCGCGTGCGCCCCAGATTTCGACGGTGGTCATAAAATCCCCCTCACAAAGCGGCAAATGCGGTCAAATAGCGAATCGCCTCCGCGTCATGGCGGCGGTTAAACCCATGCGCTCCGCCGTCAATCAAGTGCAGTTCTGCGTTCGCATACGCTTCCGCCGCCTTTTTCGCATAATCCGGCTTGACGATGCCGTCCGCCGTGCCGTGGACAATCAGCACCCGCCCGGTGTGCGGCGTGATTTCGCGGAAAACGTCCATGTGCATGACGGCTTCGGGATAGCAGCGCCCCAGCGGCATCGGCCCGCAGTGAATCTTCTCCGGCAGGTTTTGAGGGTCGAAGTGCGCCATCATCATGTGCCCCGCGCGCGCGTCGTCGGGGATGCAGAATGCCGGGTAGAACAGCACGAGCCTGTCCACTGCATCCGGATGCTTCGCAGCGGTCAGCGCGGACACCATCCCGCCCTGCGAACAGCCCATCAGCAGCAGCGTATCGCCGGTATAGGGAAGCGACTGCGCATAGCGAATGACGGCTTCCAAATCCTGCACCTCGGTCAGCACCGACATGTCCGTCGTCGCGCCGTCACTCCGCCCCAAGGGCGGAACGCTGCCGCCGCAGAAGTCGAAACAGTACGCGCAGTAACCAATTTTCGCCAGCACCCTCGTGTACTGCCGGACGGTCTGCTGATTCGCCATAAAACCGTGGCAGACAATGGCAATCGGGAGTTTTTCGCCATTCGGACGGTACTCTGTGCCGCAGATGGTCAAATCACCGCGCATACAGGAGAACGTCCGACGACGGATGGGGGAGGAAGAAAACAGCATCGAAATCGCCTCACGGAAGATTGTTTCTTCTATTGTAGCATAGTCGCGCGAAAATGAAAAGATGGAAAAACAAGACTTGAAGCGGCAGGGAGAGACGTGTTATAATGGAGCGAACCCACAGAGAATGAAGGAGTACATACACGATGAGCAATTTCCGCCGACCGAACCACCTGACCACCCGCCGAATGCAGGAAACGCGTCCGAATCCGCCGAAGGAACAGGCGAAAGCGCAGCGTCCGGCGCGCGAAATCCGCTGGAACTGTCCCGTCGCGGCGAAATGCGGCGGATGCCAGCTGACCCGCCTGTCCTACGCGGAGCAGCTGCAATGGAAGCAGCAGCGCGTGGCGGAACTGCTGGACGGAATCTGCGAAGTCCGCCCGATTCTGGGCATGGACGACCCGTTCCACTACCGCAACAAGGTTCATGCCGTGCTGGCTGTGGACAAGGCGGGCAAGCCCATCAGCGGCGTCTACGCCATGGGGACGCACCGCGTCGTGCCCGTGCGGCACTGCCTGATTGAGGATCGCCGTGCCGACCGCATCATCCAGACCATCGTCGCGATGCTGCCTGCCTACAAGCTGCGCATCTACAACGAGTACACGCACCGCGGCTTCCTGCGCCATATCCTCATCCGCACGGGGCATGTGACGGGGCAGATTATGGTCGTGCTGGTGGCAACGAGCCTTGAATTTCCGGGCAAAAAGGCATTTGTGCAGGAGCTGATTCAGCGCCACCCGGAAATCACGACCGTGGTGCTGAATTGCAATCAGCGCGAAACCAGCATGGTGCTGGGCACGAAGGAAATCACCCTCTATGGCGAGGGGTACATGGAGGATGAACTGTGCGGCAAGCGCTTCCGCATCAGTCCGCAGAGCTTTTATCAGGTGAACGCGAAGCAATGCGAAGTCCTCTACCAAACGGCGATTGACGCGGCGCAGCTGACAGGCGCAGAAACCCTGCTGGACGCCTACTGCGGTACGGGTACGATTGGCTTGTGCGCGTCGGACGGCTGCAAGCAGCTCATCGGCGTGGAGCTGAATGCCGACGCCATCCGCGATGCGAAGGAGAACGCCCGCCGCAACGGCGTGGAGAACGCGCGCTTCCTCTGCGACGACGCAGGGCGCTTCATGCAGAAGCTCGCCAAGGAGGGAAACGCGCCCGACGTAGTGATGATGGACCCGCCCCGCGCCGGCAGCGACCAGAAGTTCCTGCAAAGTCTGCTGATGCTGAAACCAAAGCGGGTTGTGTACGTTTCCTGCAACCCGGAGACACTCGCAAGGGACTTGCGCGTGCTGGTGGACGGCGGGTATCGGGCGGAATGGGCAACGCCGGTGGATATGTTTCCGGGGACGGAGCATGTGGAGACGGTATGTGCATTGTCCAAACTTCAAGAGGGGAAAACATATCGAGATTGAAGCATTTGGGAATGATTTGACTTCAACATAAGGAAAACCCGGAGCGGCACTGGAAAGGTACTGCTTCGGGTTTTTAGTGGTTAGTCTTATATGCTTCGCCCCATGCCCGCATGGAATCAAGAATGGGTTTCAGGCTTTTGCCAAGTTCGGTCAGCGCATATTCCACCCGCAGCGGCACTTCGGGATAAACCGTGCGGGTGATGATACCATCGGCTTCCATCGAGCGCAGGCTGTCTGTCAGCACCTTTTGGCTGATTCCCTCCAAGTCCTTTTTCAGTTCATTGAACCGCCACGGACGGGCCAGCAGATTTCGTATGATAAGCAACTTCCACTTGCTTCCAATCAGCGCCACAGTAGTTGCTACCGGGCAAGCGGGCATTTCTTCTTTTGTCAGCATCGCAGCACCTCCAATAGTTCAAATTAGAATGTTACATCTAAATTATAATACAGTGCACTCTAATTTTCAAGCAGTTACTTTCAGGTGAGCTGTGTTGCTTCTTGTGCCCCAGTAATCAATTTGTGCGTACTTGTGGCTGGGCTTTGGTCTGTACTTGGAAAAGCAGAAGGACGGCAGCTGCATCAGGAATATGGTGTTTGCATTCCCTGTTCCAGTGAGCGGTCAGAAAGTGAAAGAACTTTCCTTGGAAAATGAAGCAACAGTCGAAATGGTATGCCTCTTAGTTCTGAGAAATCCAACGGCACATATCAACATGGATGTGGATGTGGACGAAATGGTGCAAAAAAGGCTCTTCACGGAATCTTGTTGGTTGCCCCAAGATTCCGCGAAGAACCAAGCGATGTGAGAATCACTCCGTAATGTAGGTGTACTGCATGTTGTAATCCTTTGCGTACTGCTCAGCGGCGGAGTCCGGCAGGACTTCCAAGACAAGGTTTGGGCAGTTATAGAAAGGCAAGTAGCCAAAACTTGTTAGATTGCGAAGATTGCCCAGCAATGCAAGCGACTCGCATCCGGAGAAGGCAGATTGATTGACGCTTTCCAAACTGCCCAGATTCGGAATTGAGGTCAACTTTTTGCATTGGTTGAACCCGTATGATCCGATAATGGTTACGTTGCTCAAATCGCCGATGCTTACCAAAGAGGTGCAGCCATCAAACGCCTCATATGGAATCTCCTTCAGGCTGCTTAAATCACCGACGGTTTCCAGCGCAGTGCATCCCATGAAACACTTCTGCTCCATTGACTCCAATTTGGGCATATCGCCGATTGATTTCAGCGAGATACAGCCTGTATAATGGCTGCCGTACCCAAATACGCCCTCGCCAAGGCTCACCAAATTATCTAAGTGTTCAAGACGTTCCAAGCTGGAGCAGCCAGCAAAAGCAAAATGTTCGATGGCTGTAACACTGCTTAAATCGCCCAGGCTGACAAGCAATTTGCAGTCGCTGAATGCATTATTCCCAATGGCGGTTAATTTGTCAGACCAGTCAACGCTAATCAACGATACGCAGCCTGCGAAAACCCCGGATTCCAAGCGCGTCAAGCTGTACAAATCATCAACATGCTCCAATGCACTGCAGCCGTTGAAAGCAGAGCGCGCGATAGTTTCCAAGTTGCGCAGGGAACCGATGCTCTTCAGTGCAGTACAGCCCATAAATGCATACTGACCGATGCTGGTGATCTTGTCGAGTTCATCAACGTGTTCCAAGGCACTGCAATTCACAAAACCGTTAGAATCAATGGATTCGACATTACTCATGTTGCCGACACGCACAAGCGAAGAGCAACCCTCAAATGCGTAAGAACCAATCGAAGTTACGCTGCTCAGGTCGCCTACGCTCTCTAATGCGGTGCAGAAGCCAAAGGTGGAATATCCGATGGATGTGACTTTGCTTAAATCGCCAATGGTTTTCAGCGCTTTGCAGCTATTGAAGGCACAAGTGCCGAGTGTTGTGACATTGGTCAGATTCCCGACGCTGGTTAAAGTGGCGCAGTCAGCGAATGCGCTGCTGCCGATGCTATTCAGCCGGGGCAGTTCAGGAAGGCTGGTCAATGCTTCGCAATTAGAAAACGCATATTCGCCGATGGTGCGGACGTTGGACATGTCCCCGATACTCGCCAGCTTGCTGCAGCCATAGAATGCATCTTTCCCAATGCTGGTAGCGCTGCTTAAATCGCCGACTGAAAGAAGATCCTTCAAACAGTAGAACAGCTTAGCAGGAACAGCCTTCAAGCTGCTTAAATCGCCAACTGTGGTTAGCGCAGTGCAGCCATCAAAAACTTTCTCGCTGATGCTTGTCACACTGCTTAAATCACCAACGGTTTTCAGCGATTTGCAATTGCGGAATGTCTCTCGATTCAAGACGGTCAGCTTTTCCAAGCCGCTAATGCTGGTCAGTGATTCACAGCCGTAGAAGGCACCATACGCTATGCGTGTAACATTGCCGAGTTCCCCGATGCTTTGCAGGGAAGTACACTGCTTGAACGCATTTGCGCCGATGAAAGTAACGCTGCTGAGACTGCCGACGGTTTTCAGCGAAGTGCACTGATAGAAGGCGTTTTCGCCGATGGAAGTAACGCTGCTGAGATCCCCGACGCTTTCCAGTGACGCACAGGCATAGTCTTTTGACATGCCTTCGTCTTCAATCCAACGTCTGGAAACACCAAAGGCAGAGTCTCCGATGCTTTCCAAATGGGGCATATCACCAACCCGAACCAAGGAGGTGCAGCCTACAAAAGCACTATTGCCAATACTTGTTACATTGCTCAAATGCTCCATGGATGTGAGCGATTCGCAATCTCTGAAAGCGTAAGCACCAATAGTGGTTACATTATCGGTGTTATCAAGTGTTTCCAACGCATAGCAGCTGGAGAATGCGTATGCGCCAATGCTCGTCACATTCTCCAAACCTTCTACGCTTTGCAGATTGGTACAGCTGGCAAATGCGCTATCCGGAATGGCAGAAATGTTCGTTAGACCGCTAATGGTGGTCATGGCGCAGAACTCGAAAGCACCGCTGCCGATGCTTGTTACGTTGCTTAAACCCTCAATGTTTACAAGTGAGTTACAACCTGAAAATGCGTATGCGCCAATGCTCGTCACATTCCCCAAACCTTCTACGCTTTGCAGATTGGTACAGCTGGCAAATGCGCTATCCGGAATGGCAGAAATGTTCGTTAGACCACTAATAGTGGTCATGGCGCAGAACTCGAAAGCACCACTGTCGATGCTTGTTACGTTGCTTAAACCCTCAATGTTTACAAGTGAGTTACAACCTGAAAATGCTTCCACTCCAATGCGGACGTCATTTCCTCCGATTTCAAGCGTATTCAACTGACAATCGTAGAAAGCCCATCTGCCAATCTTTTCGATATTGTCTAAGCTGCTGATTTCTTTGAGTGAAGTGCAATACCCAAAAGCCCAATCCCCAATTGTTGTGACATGCTGCAAACTTCCGATTTCTGCTAAAGACGCGCAGCTGAAAAAGGCTGAATCACCGATTTGTTCGACATTAGAAATGTCGCCAATACGCTTCAGTGAATCGCAGTAATAATGCTGCTCCGGTTCATCGTCCCAACTGATGGCGTATGAAAAAGCAGACGCGCCGATACTTTTCAGATGGGGCATATCACCGAGCTGCGTCAGTGATTTGCAGCCTGCAAAAGCAGATTCGCCAATGCTCGTCAAAGAAGTCAAATCTCCAACATCTTGCAGTGAGGTGCAGTTGTAGAACGTGAAGTCACTGAGATTCGTTACATTCTCCAGCCCATCCACCTTCACCAGCGCCGTGCATCCATCGAATGCGTGCACACCGATTTTTGTCACGCTGCTGGGAATCGTAATCTCTTTCAGGCTCGTGCAGCCCGAGAAGGCGTAATCCCCGATGGCAGTTACAGAATCAGGAATTTTCACGCTGACAAGGCTCGTGCTGTTTGCAAACGCATATTCATCAATGCGTTTTACGTTTGCGGAAATTTCGTAAGTCGCAACATTTCCACCGCTTTGAGCTGTCGCGCTGTCCGCCAGTGCGGGTATGGTCAGACAGCTTCCGATCAGCAGACTGGTCAGCGTAATCGTCAAAAGTTTCTTGGATTTCATGCGTATCAACCCCTTTCTCGATTTCCAGTATACAGCAATTTCAAGAAAAAGTCAATAGAAGAATCAAGAAAATTAAGGGAAAATACAGAAACTAAATCGAATGCTATGTCATGCACCGTCAAATCAATAAGGTGCTAATACTATATTCAGAAGAAATTGTCAAGAAACGACTACCAATTATATTGACGGGTTGGAAGAACCTGTGTATAATAAATATGGAAAACTGGCAGTTTGCAACAGGAAAAAAGCGGATGGAGGAGATTGCACATGAAACGTTGGAAAGTCACATTCGGGCTGTTCTTGCTTCTTTTTGCGCTGGCAACAACAGTTGCTTGCGCGGAGACAAAGGAAGCGAAAATGGATTGGAACGATCGGACTGTCATTTTTGCCCAGCCGGGGGAAACAATCCACTTTACTTATGATGTCCCAGAAGATTTCGTTGTGACAAAAGAGGAATGGCTGTGGTATTTCGCTTATACGGATGGTCACGGCTCTTTTGGCAGTGGTTCTAATGATGATGAATATGGTGCAACTCACTTTGAAAGCTACACTTATGAGCCAACAGGAATCCACGTCGAATGGGATGGAAAAGGAAGTATTTCACTTTCTGCAAATGAAATGGTGCGTATTCAACTGCGTTTAAATGGATATGAATATCTATATGCATATGTGCTTGTTGCTGACCCGGCAGAGTACTATACCTATGAGATTCAGAATGGAGAAGCGACGATTACAGGATATAATAAAGACCTTCTGCGCCGCAAAGTGCTGATTCCAGAAGAAATTGAAGGGTGTCCGGTTACGACGATCGGCGACCGCGCGTTTTATGACATGCCGTCGGGTATCGGCGAGAAATTCTACATTCCAGACAATGTAACCACCTTTGGCAAGGAAGCCTTTGCAGTCAGCGCCTATCTTGATGCGGTTCGGATGCCGCAGAAGCTGACGAAAATGGGCGAGGGCGTATTTGCGGCATGTTTGCAACTGCACTTCTTGGAAATTCCTGATTCGTTGACGGAAATTCCAGACGATGCCTTTGCAAACTGCTGGGGCTATGGATCTGCAAGAGATTACAGTGTTGAGCAGTGCATCGGCAAAAACGTGACCAAAATCGGTAAAGGCGCGTTCGGTGGATGCTGGAATATGGGGAGAGCTTGGGGCGATGGTCGTCTGCCTGAAAAGCTCGAATCCATTGGGGAAGGCGCATTCCAGTATTGCTACACGATAAAGAAGCTGCAAATCCCGGCTGGTGTGACGGTCATTCCTGACCGCACATTTCAGGGCTGCGAAAGACTGGAATCAATTCAGTTTGATGGCGATATTACGATGATTGGCGCGGAAGCCTTTGACGGCTGTGTTGCGCTGACGTCGATGCCGCTGTCGAAGTCGCTGAACCTGATTGGAGCGGATGCATTCCGTGACTGCACGGCGCTGACGGAGTTCCAGCTGGCGGAGGGAAACACGCACTTTCAGGTGCAGCAGGGCGCGCTGATGACAGCAGATGCCACGCGGCTGCTGACTTATGCTGCCAGCGCACCGCAGCAAAGCTTTGTCATGCCGGAAACGCTGACACAGATTGATGATGGCGCACTCAAAAACCTGCGCTATCTGGAAACGCTGACTTTCTCGCCGATTTTCAGCGATTATCAGGCGGGCATGTTTGAAAATGCAACGGGCTTGAAGACGGTGAATTTCGGCGAAGGTACGCTGACGGCGATTCCTGACCGATTCTTCAAGGGCTGCACGTCGCTTGTTTCGCCCAATGCGTTCACGGGCGTGACGTCTGTTGGCGAATCGGCATTTGAAGGCTGCACGGCGGTGCAATCGCTGTCGTTTGATGATTCGCTGTCGAACATCGGCACAAAGGCGTTCCAGAACTGCACGGAACTGGAAAGTGTGCATATTCCGGACAGCGTAACGAGCCTGAGTGCAGCGGCGTTCCGGAATGACGTTTCCTTGACGGAATTCCAGATGCCGGAGCGCCTCTATACCGTCTCTGCGTCGGCGTTCAGCGGCTGCACGTCGCTGAAAACGGTGACATGGAGCAAGTATCTGCAAACCATAGAAGCAAATGCGTTTGAAAATACGGCCCTGACGGAAATCATCTTCCCGGAGAGCCTGACCAGAATCGGTGCGTATGCGTTTGCGGGCATTGGCACGCTGGAAAGCATCGTCCTGCCGGAAAATTTGAACACGATTGGTTCGTCTGCTTTTTCTGGCACTGGGATTCAGACGCTGAAGCTGCCCAAGAGTGTCACGACGCTGGGCAACGGCCCATGGATGAACTGTGCCGCCCTGCGGGAAGTTCAGTGGGACGCCGCGTTGATGAAAATCCCGGCGAGCACGTTTGAGCACTGCACTGCGCTGACCCAAATCGAACTGACGGACGGCATTGTGGAAATTGGCGCAAGGGCATTCAGCGGCAATGAAAGCCTAACCAATGTGACTTTGCCGCGCACGGTGCGGCGCATTGAAAGTGCCGCTTTTGAGGGATGCAGTGCGCTGACGGACATCCTGCTCTGGCCGGACGTGGAGGAAATCGCGGCGGATGCTTTTGCGAACTGCAAGAATCTGACCATCCGCGGCTGGAAGGGGTCTGCCGCTGAAAAAGCAGCCACGTCACAGGGCGTGAATTTTGCCGCGGCGGATCAGGAAATTTCCTACACGCTCAATGCCGCGCAGGATGGCTATCTTGTCAGCGGCTGCGATGAAAACACGGTTCTGCTGGTGCTTCCGGCTGTGCATGACGGCTTGCCTGTGGTCGGCACTGCGGAAAACGCCTTTGCAAACTGCAAGTACCTGCAAGAAGTGCGCGTGGAAGCGGAAAGTGTGTATTTGCAGGTTTGTGACGGCGTCCTGATGGACGCGACAGGTAAAACGCTGCTGCTCTATCCGGCACGGCGCGCAGGAGCGGATTTGGTGATTGACGAAAACGTGACTGCCATTGCAGACTATGCGTTTGCTTATTGCCAAAATCTGCGCAGTATCACCATTGGCACGCAGGTGGAGACAATCGGCGACCATGCGTTTGACGCGGTGAATGATGCGCTGTGCCTTGTGGTGCAGGATGGCAGCCCGGTGCAGCTGTGGGCGAGTGCGCATGGGGTGCGCTATGCCAGTGAAAGCACATCGTTTACCTATCGCCTTGAAGGGGACAAAGCGTATATTACGGGCTATACGGGCACGCTGCCGGAGACGGTTGTTCCAGCAGTGATTGACGGATACCCTGTCTATGCAATTGAAAACCTCCGCAGTCCGATTCTGACGCACGTTGTTGTCAGCGAAGGAATTGTGGAAATTGGGGAATCGGCGTTTCAAAGCAACTATACTGGTAATCTGTTGAGTGTGAGTTTGCCGCAGAGCGTAAAGAAAATTTCAGATTTTGCTTTCGCTGGACAGCAGTATTTACAGGAAATCACATTTGGTGGTGTGGAGAAAATTGGTCGAGGCGCTTTTAGCAGCTGCACAAAACTGAAGCAAATTACATTGCCGGATACGCTGACGACGATTGGCTTGCAAGCGTTTGCATCTTCTGGTTTGACATCGCTGACGATTCCTGCAAATGTAACCAAACTTGGCGATGCGTTTATTTCGAATTGTGCTTCGCTGACATCATTGTATATCGCTCCGGAAAACACAAATTACGAGATGGTGGACGGATTGCTTTACGACATTCCTGCAAAGACGCTGCGCTATGCCCTGCCGGATGTGTCGGGGGATGTAGTGATTCGTGACGGCACGGTGCGCATTGGCGATGATGTGTTTAAGGAACATGCGATAACATCTGTTCAACTGCCGGATTCTTTGCAGAAAATTGGGAACTGCGCATTCCAGTTCTGCAAGGAACTGAAGGAAATTACCTTCCCGGAAGGGCTGATAACGATAGATGGTTTGGCGTTTGCCTACTGTACACAACTGGAAAATGTTGTGCTTCCGGAAGGATTAAAGAGCTTGGGCGACAGCGCATTCTACGCTTGCGCCGGTTTAACAGAAGTAACGGTACCTGAAGGTATCACATGGATGTCGGGAACGTTTGCAGCCTGCTACTCGCTGCATACCTTGAATTTGCCGAATAGTCTAACTTCTATGAGTGGTGTTGTGGAAGAATGTCGTTCGCTGGAAACGCTGCACCTGCCTTCCAAACTGGAGTACATCAGCGGCATTTGGCCCAGCAAGCTGAAGACGGTTACGACCGCATTTGGTTCTGTGCGCTATGTATCCGAAGACGGTATCTTATATGATACGCAGGACAACAGCATCTTGTTTGTGAATGCGTCGATTACGGGAAATGTAACCGTTCGTGATGGCATCACGACAATTGGCGCAGGGGCGTTCAAGGGCAGAAAAGGCTTAACGAGCGTCACGCTGCCGGAAAGCTGCACGGTCATTGATTCTTATGCTTTTGAAAACTGCACAGCACTAACGGATATCAACTTCCCGGAAAAATTAGAGTTGATTAGACGAAATGCATTCTACAATTCCGGCATTACATCGCTGAAACTTTCGCAGCCGGGGATTCACGTTGGAGGCTTTGCATTTGCATATTGCCATCAGCTGAAGTCTGTGGAAATCACATCGACGGACTTTGACTTGATGGAGTGGGCATTTGCAAACTGCGAAAATTTGGAGACAGTAATTCTGCCGCCGCAGGTTTTCCGCATGGAAGGCGGATGCTTCACGGAATGCACGTCCCTGACTACGGTCGTTTTGCCGAAGAACATTACGTTCGTGCATGGCTTTAAGGGCTGTACGTCCCTGAAAACTATTGAAATTCCGGACAGTGTGACGAGCATCGGCTATGAAGCATTTGCAAACTGCAAGTCGCTGGAAAGCATTCATCTGCCGGATGGGGTAACGAACATTGGTGGACTTGCGTTTGCGCATTGCTATGCGCTGAAAGAAATCAATCTTCCGGATTCGCTGACCACGATCGGAGAAGAAGCATTTTCCGGCGCTGCCCTGACGGAGGTGGTCATCCCGGCAAATGTGACCGAAATCGCGGACATGGCATTCTATTATAATGAAGAACTCCGTTCGCTGACGCTCCCCAATGGCTTGAAGAAGATTGGGGAGAGTGCCTTCTGGAACGCGAGCAAGCTCCAAACTGTGGAATTGCCTGAAAGCCTAACGGAAATTGGAGAAACAGCATTCCGTCAAAGCGGTTTGACCTCGATTACCATTCCCGGAGATGTAAAGCGTATTGCTACCGGGGCATTCGCTGCTTGTGAAAATCTGGAAAAGGTATCAGTTGCCCCCGGCGTTGAAACGATTGGTGCTGACGCGTTCTTGGAATGCTCGAAGCTGACGGAAGCAACGCTCGCCAGCACTGTTACGACCATCGAGAGCAGTGCGTTCTGCGGCTGCAAGGCGCTTCAAACCATTAACGGCGGTGCGCTCATTCAGTCCATTGGCGAACATGCCTTCACGAGCTGCGAAAACATTGAGGAAATCAATATTTCGCCGAATTTGACGGAAATTTCAGACTATGCATTTGATGGCTGCAAGAAACTGAAGCGCGTTTCGCCGTCGGCGGAGCAGAAGGGCGTTTCTCTGCCGCATGTGAAGTACATCGGCAAGTGGGCATTCAACGGCTGCAAAGCGATTCCGTCCTTCTCTTTGGGCGATTTGCTGGAAACGGTCGGGGATTATGCGTTTGCTTCCACGTCCGTTACGTCCATGTATTTCCCGGATACCGTGAAGCAAATCGGCATCAATCCGATGTGGATGAATTATGCCATTCTGTCCGTGCATTTGCCGAAATCACTGACGGAAATCCCGCAGGGGATGTTTGCGCAGGCCGCGCGGATACAGACGCTTACCATCCCGCAGGGTGTGCACAGCATTGGCACACAGGCATTCCACGGCAATGTTGCTTTGGCAGCGCTGAAACTGCCGGATGGCTTGGAGCGCATAGGCGCAAATGCATTTGGAAACGCGATGCTGCTGCTGGAAATTCCGGCATCGGTTACGGAAATTGCGGATGATGCGTTCAGCGAAGCGGTTGTGGAATTCTACACGCCGTCGGGCAGTGCGGCGCATCAGTACGCGCTGGCGCATCAGATTCCCGTGCATTTGGATGAGTCGATTCCGGCAGAATACCTCGGCACGGCTGACCAGCTGGCAGCAAAAATTGTCGCGCAGGTGATTACGGATGACATGACCGACTATCAGAAAGCAGAAGCGCTGGTAGACTGGATGCTCAGCGAAACAATGCTGTCAGACATGCTGCCGCACACATATAGCGGCAAAATGGTGCTTGTCCAGCGTAAAGGTACGCGCTGGGGCTGGGCATTTGCATACAAAGCACTGCTGAACGCGGAAAATGTTACCAATGGTATCTACTTCAACGCGAAGGGCATCGTTGAGGGCGCGGGAATTGGGAATCAAACCTCAGTCTTTGTTTCGTATTTTGACGGCGATGCCGTGAATATGATTCAGATTGATGGGCAATGGTATTTCACGCATCCTGCCTTTGTGGAGCATTTCGGAAAGGCGAGATACTTCATGCTCAATCGAGAAACGTATCGCTTGTCGTTCGGGGATGATCCGAAAGTGAAAGACTGCGACAACTACGACCAGACCTTCCTCTATCAGGCGTACTCCAAGAATGTAGAGGCGGAGGTTGTGGCGCAGGCATCTGCGTCCTTTACAGAGGGCAAGAAGTTGGTGTATGCGGAAGTTCAGCCGATTGAGGAACTGATGGATGCGAGTTATGCGTATGTGCTGGATTTCGCGGGACGGCACATGGATACGCTGGACTGGCAGAACGCACAGGGCGAATTTGAGCCGACTATCATTGGCACAAACAACGGCTACTGGCTCAGTGACGACCTGACGGGCGAGTATGCGCAAGTGACGGTGAATACGCAGACGCTCTATCCGTATGGCGCGGAAGTGCGGCTGGATGATCCGGAATACACGGCAGTGCTGTGCGACTGGAATGTGGATGGCACGCTGACGCTGACGGAAGGCACCGAAGAAGCAAGCGTGGCGCTGTTCACCATAGAAAGGGGAGAAGATATAGAAAAGAAACAGACCATTACTGGCAAAAAGGTCTATCATGCGACCTTCACCCCGACCCTGAGCCAGTACATTGACACGCTGGCACCGACGGAATTTGACTTGGTGCTGGAATGTCAACTGCCGCGCATCCTGGATGTTTCGGAGCTGGTGGACAACAAGCTGACGCTGACGCTTTCGGATTCGCACATTTTCCCGGAGAATGCGCAGCTGGATTTGATTTTCTGGCCGGAAGGCGGCACATCGAGTGCTCCTCTAACGCACTTCTATGTGGAGGATCGTGCAGAACTTTACCCGGACGGCAAGCGCGAAATTACGCTTGACCTCTCGGCGCTTCGCTGCGACCTGAGATACACGCTCTACATTGCGCAGACAGCGGACAACTATGTGAAATCGGAATACAGTTCCGTTACAAGCCGCATCGACATACCGCATACGCCGTACATTGAGACGGTACGGCCTGCAACATCGACGGAAGACGGGCGGATAAGCGACACGGTCTGCAAGATTTGCGGCACATGGCTGGACAACGGCTATGGGATTGCATCGGATCATATTTTACAGCTGCCTGCGAGTTTGAAGACCATTGAGGAAGAAGCCTTTGTCGGCATGTGGCAGGTGCAGCAGGTGAATATTCCGGAGGGCGTTACTGCGATTGGAAAGCGCGCCTTTGCGGACTGTACGCTGCTGCGGCTGGTCATTATCCCGAACAGTGTGCAAACGCTGGCGGATGATGCCTTCAGCGGCTGCCATCCGGTGATTCTCTGCGACGCGGAAAATCAGCAGGTGATTGACTGGGCAAATGCACAGGGACTGATGGTCGTTTTCAAGGAAAGTAAATAATACTATTTCCAGATTCACCTGCGCCATCTGCTTGCGCCTTTTCCATTCTGGCGTCCGCTCATTCCACTTAGCGTAGCGCTGCTACGCTGCGTTCCATTCACGTTAGCCAGAATGAAAAATTCGCCGCGCATCTTGGCGCATTCTTATCTGGAAATAGTATGAATCATAAATTACCATTTTCATTATAACGCAAACATCAGTAATTTGCAAGCATTTCCATTTCAGACGATGAAGAAATTTCCTTTTTTTCTGCGGATGAATTGCCGCCCCGTATTCGTTCTTTCATTAGCATACCAATGCGAAAGGAGTATTCTTTATGAAGAACTGTATTTCCCGTTTCTGCCTGCTTGCCTTGCTTCTCCTGATGACCATCGCCCCTACCCGCGCGGAAATTATCGGGCAGACGACGGAGAACGAGTACATCCACCGCCTGATTGCGGACAACGGGCAGGAACTCTGCTTCGTGTCCGGCGAGAAAGACCCGTACCTTTCCTATACGGATGTCAACTTCGACGGCATCAACGATGTGGTGATACTGACACAGCGCGGCGCGAGCAATTTCGTCTACCAGTTTTTCATTTTTGATGGCGAACAGTATGTTCTCTGTCCGCTGACGTTCACGAATTATGACCTTGATGCGGAACGCAAGATTGTAAGGAGTTCTGCGAACGGCGGCTTGGCGGGCGGCATTCACAGAGAAACGCTGTACCGTTTTGAGGGGACGGAGGCGGTACTGCTGCGCTGGGCGGTTGGCGAGGAGAAAGAGGACTGGACGTTCGACGCGGATGGTTATACCGTTCGGCACTACAATGATGTGCTGACCCTGCAGGTCTGGGAACATGATCCGGATATGGACGGCATCCTGATTTTTGAGCAGGATGTATCTACTGAAGATGAAAATGCGCTGAGGGAAGCGTTTCAAGCGGAAAATGACGCGCTCTGGTCGGGCATCCGCTAAGGCACCACCGCACAATTCGGCGGCGCGGCTGGCGATGTCTTTTCCGCCATCTGCGGCATGCAAATTCCTCGATTTACCGCCAGTAAATCTTCGAAATTTGCATTTGTATCTGACGAAAAATCCATTCGCCAGCCGACCACCTCATTTGTGCGGTGTTACCTTAAAA
>JABLTO010002057.1_pt1 | contig 58664 bp, 54 predicted proteins | sample 7160091 | NCBI WGS metagenome assembly JABLTO01 (sample SAMN14651225, study PRJNA627086) | human gut metagenome | isolation source: feces | host: Homo sapiens
GACTGCTACTAATAGGGTGAGGGCTTGACCAAAAAGCATGGTCAGAATTGATTCGGTTGGTTGTCAACATGTATGTGGTTTTGAAGATACGATAAATTGATAAAGAAGGTGACTAGCGATAGTCACATTTTCTTATATAGGGGATTGGTCAAATGGTATGATAGGGGTCTCCAAAACCTTTGGTGGGAGTTCGATTCTCTCATCCCCTGCTATTAATAGGTCGGAAATGCTTGATAACATAGCATTTCCGGCTTTTTTATTTTTCTTCATGAGTTGACTGGTGTATAATAAAAGAAAAGGCAGAAACGAGGAAACTAAGAAATGACAGAGGAAATCACATATTATATAAATACAGACTGCATTAATTGTGGATTATGCGTTAAGGCATGTCCGGAGCATTGCATTGACGTATACAAAAAGCCGGCGGTGATCGATCAGAGTAAATGCAGACATTGTGGAGCCTGTGCAGAAGTTTGTCCACCGGGGGCAATCAGAGATTGGGACGAGTAAATAAAAAGAGAGCAAATACAGAATCTGCCATTATAGCAGTATATAATCTGTAGTTGTTCTCTTTTTTTATTAGAAGTTTTCAATAAACTTGATTACTTTTTCAGTCGTAGCATTCTGGTATTTACCCTTTTTCCAAATGACGCCAATTCTCTGTTCAATAGAAGGCATGACAGGAATTCCTACAATGTCCGGATGTGCTTCCACAATAGAACGATACAGGAAGGTTCCAACTCGGTCAGATTTTACCATATTAAGCAGAGTTGTGATCTGACTTGTATTAAGCAGAATAGAAGGTCTTCTGTATCGATGATCTTTGAATTACATTTGTCAATGGAAGGCTGTTCTGCATTGACAATTGCAATATTCAGAGCGTGCATGTAAAGAATTCGGAGCGATCCACTGTGTATTCCCGGCTGGAAATGCCGTTGTAGCAGCTACAGAAGTAGAAGAGATTGTAGATGCTCAGTGGAGAGATCTCGGAATGCCTGAGACACTGTGGCACTGCCGTGTCAAAGAATAAAGCCGAAACAAAAAGCCACATAACAGGATTTACTGCCATGCTCCTGTAATGTGGCTTTTGTTTATGTAACAGGAAATTACTCCGTAATGTTTCTATTACTTATGTATCTGTGATACGGTTGATTTTATATGAACTTCAGATCTTTATAAGCTAGATAGCCATAAGCAGACTCAGCATTTTTTACAGCAGAGAGGATTGCCTCTGACATAACATCAGCAGCAAGGGTACCAACCATGTCGCAGTCAGCGGCAATGTTTCCGACAGATAATGCATAAATACTGTCACCATCCGCAGAAGTATGAACCGGACGGATAGAACGTGCATAACCATTGTGAGCCATACCGGCAATCTTGCTGAGCTGACTTTTATCAAATCTTGCATTGGTGATGATCGCGCCGATCGTAGTATTGCCGACAAACTTGTTATCATGTACTTCATAAGAACTGTAAAGTAATTTTGCAGTATCTGCAAATGCACTACGTTCTTCATTAAGCATACCGGCAACGATTCTGCCAGAGTGATGATCATATATGTCGCCAAGAGCATTCACAGCTACAATGGCACCCACTTTTAACTCACCAATCTGAACAGCATAACTTCCGATACCGGATTTCATGCAATAGTCCATTCCCCTGAACTTACCAACGGTGGCACCGGTTCCGACTCCGAAGTTTCCATCCTGATAATTATTTTTATAAGCACCTTTACATGCTTCATAGCCCATAGCTTTGTCCGGGCGGGTGTGAGCATCTGCGACTGTCAGATCAAAAATATCTGACTGACATACCAGTGGGACTTTGGTAACACCAACGTCAAATCCGATTCCCTTTTCTTCAAGAAACTGCATAACGCCTCCAGCAGCATCCAGTCCAAAAGCACTTCCACCTCCAAGAAGAACTGCATGAATGGATTGAGCGGCAGCTAATGGCTTTAAGAGTTCACTTTCACGGGAAGCTGGTCCACCCCCACGGACATCCAGTCCGGCGCACATTCCAGTTTCACTCAAAATAACAGTACATCCTGTTCCACCTGTAAAATTTTGGGCATTACCGATTCGAATGCCCTCAATATCCTTGATAGAAATAGTTTTCATTGAAATTCTCCTGATTCTTAAATTATGATTATGATATCAAATCGAGATTTTGATGTCAAATTTTAGAATTTAAAAATTTATTACGATACAAATTCTTTGTAATATACAATTGCATCCTGCTCCTTATGCAGTTATAATGAATCTCAGAACTTCTTAAAAAGAAGATTAATGGGGGAAATTGGAGAGGGAAAATATGGATTATCAACAGCTTATTACCTTTATAATGGAAATGATCGGAACGATTGCATTTGCAGCATCAGGAGCAATGGTAGCGGTAGATCGTGCAATGGATATTTTTGGAGTGATCGTACTGGGGGTGACAACGGCAGTAGGCGGAGGTGCAGTTCGAGATGTGATATTAGGAATTGTTCCACCGGCAATGTTTCAGAGACCAATTTATACCATTGTAGCCACATTTACCTCCTGTATCGTGTTTCTGATACTTTATTTAAAAAAAGAGTTTCTGCAGGGACATAACCGTGAAACATATGATAAGATCATGCTGGTTATGGACTCAATCGGTCTTGGAATTTTTACTGTAGTAGGAGTGAATACAGGAATTTCACATGGATATGTGGATTACATGTTTCTGCTGGTGTTTCTGGGAACGATTACCGGAGTTGGCGGTGGATTACTGCGAGATATTATGGCCGGAGTACCTCCGTATATTCTGGTGAGACATATCTATGCCTGTGCTTCAATCGTGGGAGCAATCGTCTGTGTGGTGCTGTATCGGAATTTTGGTGCAGTGGTGTCAATGGTAGGAGCGTCAGCAGTAGTTATATTGGTCAGATACCTTGCGGCACATTACAGATGGAATCTTCCAAAGCTTACCCGAGAAGAATAGTAAAGAAGAAATATAATCATAAATATAGAAAAACAGCCCTTCAGTTGAAGAGCTGTTTTTTAGTGCTAAAAAGGGGGATCAATATATTTTTTACCGAAAAATCATTCAAGAGGCTGTGTGTCCTGAAGTGCTTCGAATCCTTCTTCACCGGTACGGATCTTAACAACATTTTCGATATCATATACGAATACCTTGCCGTCACCATACTGGCCGGTATGAAGAACTTTTTTAGCAGTGTCAATAACTGTTTTGACTGGTACCAGACTGACAACAATCTCAATCTTAATCTTTGGCAGCAGGTTCATATCCATTTCAACACCACGGTAGTAGGAGCGGGCACCTTTCTGTACACCACATCCCATAACATTTGTAATAGTGATACCGGTAACACCGATTTCGTTCATTGCATGCATGAATTCTTCAAGTTTGCTCTGACGTGTGATGATAACAACTTTTGTCAGTTTATGTACGCCTTCTCTTGGAAGGTCAGGAATGGTGTCAACAACTTCAGCAGGTGCAACATTTGCGGAAGTATTTGAAGAAACAGATTTTTTGGCAACACCCATAGGTGCCGGAACTGTCATTGTATCATGTACAACAAATCCATCATAAGCGCTTGTAAGACCATGTTCTTTGGAATCAAGACCTTCGATTTCTTCTTCAGCAGTTACACGGAGACCAACAGTATGTTTGATCGCCTGGAAGATGATGGTCATAGTTACAGCAACCCATGCGATTGTAATGATCATACCGATAAACTGAACACCGAAGCCATGGAATCCACCGCCAACAAGAAGACCTTTCCATTCTGTGCCTGTACCATCTGAGAAAAGACCAACAGCGAGAGTTCCGAATGCACCATTTAAACCATGTACACCAACAGCACCAACCGGGTCATCGACTTTAAGCACTTTGTCAATAAATTCAATACCGAATACAACTACAAAACCAGAGATGATACCAATGATAGCAGCAGATGTAGGTGAAACAGTATCACAACCTGCTGTGATAGCTACAAGACCTGCAAGAGATCCATTCAGTGACATAGAAACATCTGGTTTTTTGTATCTTATCCATGTGATGATAAGAACAGTAACTGTAGCAACAGCTGCTGCAAGGTTGGTAGTTACAAAAATCTTACCTGCTGTTACGATTGCATCACCTTCCATGCTTACAGTAGATGCACCGTTAAATCCGAACCAGCAGAACCAGAGGATGAATACACCTAAAGCACCGATGGTAAGGTTGTGTCCAGGAATAGCTTTTGATTTACCGCTCTTGGAATATTTTCCAATACGAGGTCCAAGGATGATGGCACCGATAAAGGCTGCAACACCACCAACCATATGTACGGCACAGGAACCAGCAAAATCATGAAATCCCATCTGGCTGATGAAACCACCGCCCCAGATCCAGTGACCAGATACCGGGTAAACGATCAGGCTGATCAGGAAGCTGTAGATACAATAGGAAGAAAATTTTGTACGTTCTGCCATGGCACCAGATACGATAGTAGCGGATGTTGCACAGAATACAGTCTGGAAGATCAGAAATGCCCAGAACGGAACACCGTCAGGAAGCATTGCAGAACCATAATTAGCTTCTGTGGCAATACCGCCAATCTTTCCAAAGAATCCATTACCGGCTCCAAACATGATACCAAATCCGACGATCCAGAAGGTAGGAGTACCAATACAGAAGTCCATAAGGTTTTTCATAATGATGTTACCTGCATTTTTTGCCCTGGTAAAGCCAGTCTCTACCATAGCGAAGCCTGCCTGCATAAAGAAGACAAGTGCGGCACCTAAAAGTACCCAGATTGTGTTTACTGATGAATAGTCCATAAAGTTACCTCTCTTTCCCTTAAAAAGTTTAGCAGTTTAACAGTTCCTTAAAATAAAATTGAAAAGGCACGGGAATGATGAAAAATCATTCTCGCGCCTTTACGAATCAAATGTATATGTAAAACAGGGGATGTCTCGTATCGTGTGATTAATGGATGAGGAAATCGATAATGAATTATGAAGTAGTTCATGTTCATAATGACATCCCCCGGTTTTACCATTGTGAAATTATCAATGTATTCTCAGTCAGAGATGGAGAATAACAGTTTGCCATAGGTTGGATATGGAAGAATAGAATCAGGAATGAGTGCTTCAGCTGCATCCGCAGAAACACGAACTTTTTCCATATCGGTAAGAACAACGCTCTGGTAGAGTTTTGCACTCTTGAGAAGATCTTTGTCAACCTCATATTCTGCCATTGCAGTATCTGCCTTCAGTGTTTCCAGATCTTTGGTCATTGTTTCGGCAAGCTCAGTCAGTCTGGACAGAAGAGATGCTTCTGCGGATACAGAGATACCCGGAACAACAGATTTCTTGAGAGATGCTGTCTGAGCAAGTTTTTCCATATATGTAGTAATACTTGGAAGAAGATCTTTCTGAATGATCTCAACCAGTGTATTTGCTTCAATGTGAAGAGTTTTTACATAGTTTTCCATTTTGATCTCATAACGGGAATGCAGCTCTGCGTCTGTGAAAATATGATGGCTTGTAAGAAGTCTTTCATTCTTTTCATCGATGAAGTGCGGCAGTGCATCCGGTGTGGATACCAGATTATAAAGACCACGTTTTTTGGCCTCTTCCAGCCATTCATCGGTATAACCGTTTCCATTGAAGATAACACGTTTGTGGTCGATGATTGTCTGTTTCAGTAATTCATGTACGGCAGATTCCATTTCATCTGCAGGAACATCTTTCAGTTTCTCATAGAACTGACGTAGAGATTCTGCAACGGCTGTGTTGAGAATGATGTTCGGGTTTGCAACAGAAGAAGAAGAACCGAGCATACGGAATTCGAATTTGTTTCCGGTAAATGCAAATGGTGAAGTACGGTTTCTGTCTGTATTGTCTTTTACAAAGTGAGGAAGTACTTTTGCACCGATATCCATCTGAACAGCACTGTGTCCAACGAAGAATTCATCGTTTTCAATGGCTTTGAGGACTTCTGTCAGTTCATCTCCCAGAAAGATAGAAACAACTGCCGGCGGAGCCTCGTTAGCACCAAGACGATGATCGTTTCCTGCACTTGCAACAGAAATACGGAGCAGATCTGCATAATCATCAACTGCTTTAATAACAGCTACAAGAAATACCAGGAACTGTGTGTTCTCAGCAGGTGTTTTACCAGGATCAAGAAGGTTGACACCGGTATCTGTACTCATGGACCAGTTGTTGTGTTTACCACTTCCGTTGATACCCTCAAATGGTTTTTCATGAAGCAGGCATACCATATTATGCTTGGCAGCGACTTTTTTCATGATTTCCATTGTCAGCTGGTTATGATCGACTGCAACGTTTGTTGTATCAAATACCGGAGCCAGCTCATGCTGAGCAGGAGCAACTTCATTATGTTTTGTTTTGGCCGGAATTCCAAGTTTCCAGAGCTCTTCATCAAGATCATGCATATAGGCAGATACACGAGGCTTCAGAGTTCCGAAATAATGATCTTCCATTTCCTGGCCTTTTGGAGCCGGAGCACCGATCAGTGTACGTCCACAGAAGATCAGGTCTTTTCTCTTATTATAAAGATCTTTGTCTACCAAAAAGTATTCCTGTTCAGGACCTACGGTTGTGTTGATATGTTTGACTTCGGTATTTCCGAGAAGACGAAGAATCTTCACTGCTTCTTTATTCAGAGTATCCATGGAACGAAGAAGAGGTGTTTTCTTATCCAGTGCCTCGCCACTGTAAGAACAGAATGCTGTCGGGATATAAAGTGTACGGTCTTTAATAAATGCCGGTGAAGTAGGATCCCATGCAGTATATCCTCTTGCTTCGAATGTGGCACGAAGACCGCCTGATGGGAAGCTGGATGCATCCGGTTCACCTTTTACAAGTTCTTTACCGGAAAAATCCATAATAACCTGACCATCAACAGTAGGAGAAATGAAACTATCATGTTTTTCTGCTGTAAAGTTAGTCATTGGCTGGAACCAGTGAGTATAATGAGTAGCGCCATGTTCCAGTGCCCATTCTTTCATGGCAACTGCTACGGAGTTGGCAACATCAAGTTCAAGATGAGTGCCGTTCTCAATTGTTTTTTTCAGCGCTTTGTACATATCTTTCGGTAATTTCTCACGCATGATCTTGTCGTTAAAAACAAGACTGCCGTAAAGTTCAGGAATGCTCTGTGCCATAATTAAAATCTCCTTTCGATTCCATTAATCTTATTATCCTCAGATAAACAAAAAAGGCGCCTTGGAATCTAATCCAAAGCGCCGTTGCTTATGTGATGTAGTATACACAAAAAAATCAGGATGTCAATAATTTTTGTGAAAAAAATTTCAAATTTTTTGTTTGGGTAAATGAATTTATTTGTATGGATTTTTGAAAGGACAAGGGTTGACAAAAGTCGATCTTCTATTATAATTTCAGATAGATTCACAGGTGAAATTCACATTGATAAACATTGATAATGGGAGGAAATTCTGATGGCAGGAATTAAGGAAGCCTGTGGTGTATTTGGTATTTATGATCTGGATGGAGGAAATGTTGTTCCATCCATTTATTATGGCCTTACATCACTTCAGCATCGTGGACAGGAGTCTTGCGGACTTGCAGTTTCCAGAACAGACGGAGAGCGTGGTAATGTCCAGTTCCATAAGGATCTGGGACTGGTAAGTGAAGTTCTCAGGGAAGATACCATACGGAATATGGAAGGTGATCTCGGAATTGGACATGTACGTTATTCTACGACAGGTGCATCTGTTGCGGAAAATGCACAGCCATTGGTATTATCTTATATCAAAGGAACCCTTGCACTTGCACATAATGGAAATCTGATCAATACCCCGGAACTGAAATGGGAACTGATTCAGAGTGGAGCTATTTTTCATACGACAACAGATTCCGAAGTTATTGCATTCCATGTAGCAAGAGAACGAGTACATTCCAAAACAGTAGAAGAGGCTGTCCTCAAAACTGCCCGCAAGTTAAAAGGTGGCTATGCACTTGTTATCATGAGCCCGCGGAAACTGATCGGCGTTCGTGATCCGCTCGGACTGAAACCGCTTTGTCTTGGTAAACGAGACAATACTTATGTGCTTGCGTCTGAAAGTTGTGCACTTACTTCTGTGGGAGCCGAGTTTATAAGGGACATTGAGCCAGGAGAGATGGTCACGATTTCCAAAAACGGTATTGAATCCAATAAGGAATTGAGCAGTGGCAAGCATGCCCATTGTGTATTTGAATACATTTATTTCGCAAGACTGGACAGCATGATGGATGGAGTTAAGATTTATGATGCTCGTATCCGCGGTGGCAAATCTCTTGCGAAGTCTTATCCTGTAGAAGCGGATCTTGTTACAGGAGTTCCGGAATCTGGTATTCCGGCGGCAAAAGGCTATTCAGAGGAGTCGGGAATTCCTTTTGGGTTTGCTTTTTATAAGAACAGCTATATTGGAAGAACATTTATCAAACCAACGCAGAAAGAACGAGAGTCCAGTGTACATTTGAAACTCAGTGTTTTGGATTCTGCGGTCAAAGGCAAACGAATCGTTCTGGTGGATGATTCCATTGTCCGTGGAACAACGATTGCAAACCTTATCCGTATGCTTAAAAAAGCAGGCGCACTGGAGGTACATGTACGAATCAGTTCTCCGCCGTTCCTGCATCCATGCTATTTTGGAACAGATGTACCATCTAATGATCAGCTGATTGCCAGCAATCACAGTGCACAGGAAATCTGTGAGATGATCGGAGCAGATTCTCTTGGATATATGCAGAGTGATTACCTGGAGGGAATGGCAGGTCACCTTCCATTATGTAAAGCCTGCTTTGATGGTAAATATCCGATGGATGTGGAAGCAGAACTGAACAAAAAAATTGACTGCGGATGTTGAAAATTATAGAAATTACATATTTACAAACGAAAAAAAATAAGGTATAGTAAATTTCATATTTTAAGATCTTATCTGACAAAGGCGTCAGAAGCGATAGAGGGAATTGTCCCTTTGTCTGCTTCTGACGCCTTTTGTTTAAGATATAAAATGGAGGAGGAAATCGATAATGGCAGTAAAATACGTTTTTGTTACAGGTGGTGTTGTATCCGGTCTTGGTAAAGGAATTACAGCAGCTTCCCTTGGAAGACTTCTGAAAGCACGTGGATATCAGGTAACAATGCAGAAGTTTGATCCTTATATCAATATTGATCCGGGTACCATGAACCCAATCCAGCATGGAGAGGTTTTTGTTACAGATGATGGTACAGAGACAGATCTGGATCTTGGACATTATGAGAGATTTATTGATGAGAGCCTTGATAAAAACTCGAATGTAACGACCGGAAAGGTCTATTGGTCTGTATTACAGAAAGAACGTCATGGAGACTTTGGCGGAGGTACTGTGCAGGTCATCCCTCACATCACCAATGAGATTAAGAGCCGCTTCTACAGAGCGAAGGAACAGGATGAAGAAAAGATTGCGATTATAGAGGTTGGTGGAACTGTTGGTGATATTGAAAGTCAGCCGTTTCTTGAGTCTATTCGTCAGTTCCAACATGATGTGGGACATGACAACGCGATTCTGATTCATGTAACACTGATTCCTTATTTGAAAGCATCTGAAGAGATGAAGACAAAACCGACACAGGCCAGTGTAAAAGAACTTCAGGGAATGGGAATTCAGCCGGATGTTCTGGTATGCAGAAGTGAGCATCCACTGACTGATGAAATCAAAGGAAAGATTGCACTGTTCTGTAATGTACCGGTCAGCCATGTGCTGCAGAATCTTGATGTAGAATATCTTTATGAAGCACCTCTTGCCATGGAGCGTGAAAAACTGGCAGATGTGGTACTGGAATCTTTAAGACTGGAGAATCGCAAACCGGATCTTACCGAATGGACACAGATGGTCAATGACCTGCGCAATCCGGAAAGCACTGTAAATATTGCCATGGTAGGAAAATATACACAGCTTCACGATGCATATCTGAGTGTTGTGGAAGCACTGAAACATGGTGGGATTTCATGCAAAGCAAAAGTAGAGATCATATGGATCGATTCTGAAGAATTGAATGAAAAGAATCTGGATCAGATGCTTCATAAAGTAGACGGTATTCTGGTTCCGGGTGGATTTGGAAACAGAGGTACCGAAGGTATGATTCTGGCAGCACAGTATGCCCGTGTACACAAAATTCCGTATCTTGGAATCTGCCTTGGCATGCAGATGGCAATTGTTGAATTTGCAAGACATGTTCTGGGATATGAAGATGCGAACAGTATAGAACTGGATCCTGCAACCAAACATCCGGTAATTGCACTGATGCCGGATCAGGAGAGCGTAGAAGATCTGGGCGGTACGTTGAGACTTGGAAGTTATCCGTGTGTATTGGCAGACAGTTCCAGAGCACTTGAACTTTTTGGAAAGAAAGAAATTCAGGAACGTCACAGACATCGTTATGAGGTAAACAATGCATATCGAGAAGAACTTGCAGCGAAAGGAATGACGATTGCAGGAACTTCACCGGACGGACATATCGTAGAGATGATAGAGATCAAAGATCATCCATTTTATGAAGGAACACAGGGACATCCGGAATTTAAATCAAGACCGAACCATGCACACCCACTGTTCCGCGGATTTGTAAAAGCAGCAGATGAATATGCAAAACTGAAACTGAGTCGACAGGCACAAAATCAGGAATAAAAATAAAAGAAGTGAGACAGGACGAGAAAAAGTCTTGTTTTATTCCTGTCACAGATAGAAAGGATAAATGACCATGCAGGAAGTAAGGAGAGAAGATCAGGGACTGTACCGTCGCGAATTCGAGCATGATAACTGCGGTATCGGTGCGGTTGTAAATATAAAAGGTAAAAAGACCCATGATACGGTTGCCAATGCGCTCAGAATCGTAGAACATCTGGAGCACCGTGCAGGTAAAGATGCAGAAGGTAAGACTGGTGACGGTGTCGGAATTCTTCTGCAGATTTCACATAAATTTTTCAAAAAAGCCTGTAAGAAAGAGGGCTTTGATATTGGTGGAGAAAGAGAATATGGTATTGCACAGTTCTTTTTCCCACAGCATGAGATCAAACGTGCACAGGCAAAGAAAATGTTCGAGATCATTGTGGAAAAAGAAGGCCTGGAACTTCTTGGCTGGAGAACTGTTCCGGTAATCCCGGAGGTGCTTGGACATAAAGCCAGAGAATGTATGCCTTACATTATGCAGGCATTTATCAAAAAACCAGATGAGGTAGAAAAAGGACTTCCGTTTGACCGTATGCTCTATATTGCACGTCGTGAGTTTGAACAGAGTAACGACAATACTTATGTAGTATCTATGAGCAGCCGTACGATCGTATACAAAGGTATGTTCCTGGTAGGACAGCTGAGAACATTCTTTGCTGATCTTCAGAACCCTGATTATGAGTCTGCAATTGCGATGGTTCATTCGAGATTCAGTACGAATACAAATCCGAGCTGGGAGAGAGCTCATCCGAACCGTTTTATGGTTCACAATGGTGAGATCAATACAATCCGTGGAAATGCAGATAAGATGCTTGCCAGAGAAGAAAATATGGAATCTCCATATCTGAAGGGACAGCTCCATAAGGTTCTTCCGGTCATTGACCGTAAGGGATCTGACTCAGCTATGCTTGACAATACTTTGGAATTCCTTGTAATGAGTGGAATGGAACTCCCACTTGCAGTGATGATCACTATTCCAGAACCGTGGGCTAACAATGATACAATCTCACAGGATAAGAGAGATTTTTATCAGTATTATGCAACTATGATGGAGCCATGGGATGGACCGGCGTCTATTCTTTTCTCTGATGGTGATGTCATGGGAGCTGTACTTGACCGTAATGGTCTGCGTCCGTCAAGATATTATATCACCTCTGACGGCTACATGATCCTGTCTTCAGAAGTTGGTGTTATGCCGATTCCGGAAGAGAAAATTGTTCTGAAAGAAAGACTCCATCCTGGAAAAATGCTTCTGGTAGATACCGTCGCAGGTAAGGTAGTCGATGACGATGAGCTGAAAGAAAAATATGCAGCTATGCAGCCATATGGAGAATGGCTGAACAGCAATCTGGTTCAGTTGAAAGATATCAAAATTCCGAATGTACGTATGGAAGAATATACACCGGAGCAGCGTGCACGCCTGCAGAAAGCATTTGGATATACTTACGAACAGTACCGTACTTCAATCAGAAATATGGCACTGAATGGAGCAGAAAGTATCGGTGCTATGGGTGTTGATACTCCACTGGCAGTACTCTCCAATCAGCATCGTCCTTTATTTGATTATTTTAAACAGCTTTTTGCACAGGTAACCAACCCGCCGATCGATGCTATCCGTGAGGAAATCGTAACCTCTACCAGTGTGTATGTTGGTAAAGACGGAAACCTTCTTGTACAGCAGCCAGAGAACTGTCATGTACTGAAGATCATGCATCCGATCCTTACAAATACAGATATGCTCAAGATCAAAACCATGAATCACGAAGGCTTTAAAGTTGCGGTTGTTTCTACCCTTTATTATAAGAGTACAAAGCTTGAGAGAGCAATCGATCGTCTTTTTGTTGAAGTTGATAAAGCATATCGTGATGGTGCAAACATCCTTGTACTTTCAGACCGTGGAGTAGACGAAAATCATATGCCGATTCCGTCACTACTGGCTGTTTCCGCAGTACATCAGCATCTTGTAAAAACGAAAAAAAGCACTTCCCTTGCAATCATTCTGGAATCCGGAGAACCAAGAGAGGTTCATCATTTTGCGACACTTCTTGGTTATGGTGCAAGTGCGATCAATCCATATCTTGCACTTGAGACGATTCGTGAACTGATTGATAATCGTATGCTCGACAAAGATTATTATGCTGCTGTAGAAGATTATAATCATGCAGTCTTAAGTGGTATTGTAAAGATTGCATCTAAAATGGGTATCTCAACGATCCAGTCTTATCAGGGTTCACAGATATTTGAGGCAATCGGTGTTTCACAGGATGTGATCGATAAGTACTTTACAGGTACTGTAAGCCGTGTAGGTGGAATCACTCTGGAAGATATTGAAGATAATGTTGAAAAACTGCACTCAGAAGCATTTGATCCATTAGGCTTGGATACGGATCTTACTCTGGACAGTGTCGGTGCACATAAAATGAGAAGCCAGGGTGAAGAGCATAAGTACAATCCACAGACAATTCATTTGCTTCAGGAATCTACCTGGACAGGTAGCTATGATCTGTTTAAACAGTATACTGCACTGGTAGACAAAGAAAGTCATGGAGCTCTTCGTGGACTTCTGGAATTTAACTATCCGGAAAATGCTATTCCGATCGAAGAAGTTGAAAGCGTAGACGATATCGTTAAGCGCTTTAAGACAGGTGCAATGTCCTATGGTTCTATCTCACAGGAAGCTCATGAGACTCTTGCAATTGCAATGAACCATCTGCATGGAAAATCCAATACAGGTGAAGGTGGAGAAAGTGCTGAACGTATCGCATCTGCAGGCAGTAAAGACGACCGTTGTTCTGCAATCAAGCAGGTAGCGAGCGGACGATTTGGAGTAACAAGCCGTTATCTGGTATCAGCAAGAGAAATCCAGATCAAGATGGCTCAGGGTGCAAAACCAGGTGAAGGGGGACATCTTCCGGCTAAAAAAGTATATCCGTGGATTGCAAAGACACGTCATTCAACACCGGGGGTATCACTGATCTCCCCACCGCCGCACCATGATATTTATTCAATCGAGGATCTGGCTCAGCTGATCTATGACCTGAAAAACTCTAATGTTTATGCAGACATTTCAGTAAAGCTTGTATCTGAGGCAGGTGTTGGTACAGTCGCAGCAGGTGTTGCGAAAGCTGGTGCACAGACAGTTCTGATCTCCGGTTATGACGGAGGAACAGGAGCAGCTCCGCGAAGCTCCATCCACAATGCAGGACTTCCATGGGAGCTTGGACTGGCAGAAACTCATCAGACATTGATCATGAACGGACTGCGAAACCGTGTACGAATCGAGACAGATGGAAAGCTTATGAGTGGACGTGATGTAGTGATCGCAGCTCTTCTCGGAGCAGAGGAATTTGGATTTGCCACCGCTCCGCTTGTAACTATGGGCTGTGTGATGATGCGTGTATGTAATCTGGATACATGTCCGGTCGGTGTGGCAACACAGAATCCAGAGCTTCGTAAACGTTTCCGTGGTAAACCTGAATACGTAGAGAACTTTATGAGATTTATTGCTCAGGAAATGCGAGAATACATGGCACGTCTTGGCGTTCGTACTGTTGATGAAATGGTTGGACATACGGAGCTTCTTAAACAGTCTGCAGAAGCAGTTGCAGCAGAACCACATAAAGGCAAACTGGACCTCAGTGCAATTCTGAATAACCCATATGCAGGAAACGGACAGAAGGTTACTTTTGATCCGAAGGCTGTTTATAACTTCGAACTGGAAAAGACTCTGGATGAGAAAGTACTTCTCAAAAAATGTGCGAGAGCAATATCTAAGGCTGAGCATGTAGAACTGGATGTGGATGTCACTAATACTGACCGTACATTTGGTACGATCCTCGGTGCTGAGATCACCAGACAGACAGGAACAGGACTTCCGGATGATACAATTGTGATCAATTGCCACGGAGCAGGCGGACAGAGCTTTGGTGCATTTATTCCTAAGGGACTTACCTTGAAGCTTACAGGTGACAGTAATGATTATTTTGGTAAAGGTCTGTCAGGTGGTAAGCTGATCGTGAAAGTACCTGAAAAAGCAACTTATAAACCAGAAGAGAATATCATCATCGGAAACGTTGCCCTTTATGGTGCTACCAGCGGTTATGCTTTTATCAACGGTGTTGCAGGAGAACGTTTTGCAGTTCGTAACTCTGGTGCATATGCAGTTGTCGAAGGTGTTGGTGAACATGGCTGTGAATATATGACAGGTGGCCGTGTTGTAGTCCTTGGACGAACCGGAAAGAACTTTGCAGCAGGTATGAGCGGTGGTATTGCATACGTGCTGGATGTGGATAACAAACTGTATAAGAATATTAATAAAGCAATGATCTCTATTGAAAAAGTAGAGAATAAATATGATAAAAAAGAACTTCGTGATCTGATCGAAGCCCATGTTGCGGCTACCGGTTCTAAACTGGGAACAAAAGTACTTGATGACTTTGACTATTATCTGCCGCACTTTAAGAAACTTATTCCAAATGAATATAAGAAGATGATCACACTCAGCGCCAAACTGGAAGAAAAAGGACTGACAAGTGAGCAGGCGCAGATGGAAGCATTTTATGAAAGCATTGGAGCAAAGCATTAAGGAGGATGAGGAAACATGGGAAAGCCAACAGGATTTTTAGAGTATAAAAGAGAGACAGCCAGAGTGCTGCCGCCAAAGGTCCGGATTGCCAACTTCAATGAGTTCCGGACTCCTCTCAGCAAAGAAAAACAGAAAACACAGGGGGCGCGCTGCATGGCCTGCGGCGTACCTTTCTGCCAGTCAGGTATGATGCTTAATGGAATGGCTTCCGGCTGTCCACTGCATAACCTCGTACCGGAAACAAATGATCTGGTATATACAGGAAACTGGAAACAGGCATATTTAAGACTTTCCAAGACACATAGTTTTCCGGAGTTTACTTCCAGAGTGTGTCCGGCTCTTTGTGAGGCGGCATGTACCTGTAATCTGGACAGTGAGCCGGTATCTACAAAAGAAAATGAAAGAGCAATCATTGAAACTGCGTGGCAGGAAGGATGGGTAAAACCACAGATTCCACGCGTTCGTACAGGAAAGACGATCGCAGTAGTCGGAAGTGGTCCATCCGGTCTGGCAGCGGCACAGCAACTGAACCGAAGAGGACACAGTGTTACAGTTTATGAAAGAAGTGACAGACCTGGCGGACTTCTCCGTTACGGTATTCCGAATATGAAACTGGAAAAATCTGTCGTAGACAGAAGAATTCATCTGATGGAAGAAGAAGGTGTGAAGTTTGTTCTGAATACCAATGTCGGAAAAGATATCACTGCAGAAGAACTTCTTAAGAAATATGACCGCGTGATCCTTGCATGTGGAGCATCTAATCCGAGAGACATCAAAGTTCCGGGACGAGAAGCAAAAGGTATTTACTTTGCTGTAGATTTTCTTGGAAAAGTTACCAAGACACTTTTGGATTCCAATTTTGAAAAAACGCCATATGAACTTGCAAAAGATAAACATGTACTTGTGATCGGTGGTGGCGATACCGGTAATGACTGTGTTGGAACAAGTATCCGCCTTGGAGCAAAATCTGTTACACAGCTTGAAATGATGCCGAAGCCGCCGGTAGAACGTGCAGCGAATAATCCGTGGCCTGAGTGGCCGAGAATCCTCAAAACGGACTATGGCCAGGAAGAGGCAATTGCAGTGTTTGGCCATGATCCGCGTGTATATCAGACAACGGTTACGGAGTTTATTGCAGATAAGAAAGGAAATGTCTGCAAGGCGAAGATCGTTAAACTAAAAAGTCAGAAAGATGAAAAGACAGGAAGAATGATGATGGTTCCGGTAGAAGGAACGGAAGAAGTCATTCCGGCAGATGTGGTTCTGATCGCAGCTGGATTTCTGGGAAGCCAGAAATATGTAACAGATGCATTTAAAGTATCGATTAACGGACGCACAAATGTTGAAACGAAACCTGAAGCGTATGAAACGTCTGTTTCGCGTGTGTTCACAGCGGGTGACATGCATCGTGGACAGTCTCTGGTTGTGTGGGCAATTCGTGAAGGACGTGAGGTTGCCAGAGCAGTAGATGAATCCCTGATGGGATATACAAATCTCTAAAAAGAGAGTTGACAAAGATCATGCAGATTGCTATAATACCTGCATGAACAAGGGCGTTCTTTTGGAGGGTAACCCTCCGAAAGTGCGCCCCTTTTTTATTTATTTTTAGATAATCATAAGGAGAGAATATTATGGGGAATTATACCAGAGAGGAAATATTACAGATGGTTGAGGAAGAAGACGTAGAATTTATCCGTCTTCAGTTTACCGATATGTTTGGGGCAATCAAAAATATCGCTGTAACCGCTCGGGAACTTCCTCGGGCGTTGAATAATCAGTGTGTGATAGATGGAGAACAGATTGCAGGAACATCGGGATTAAAAGATGCAGATCTGTATTTAAGACCAGTATTGGATACATTTGCGATTCTGCCATGGCGACCACAACAGGGAAAAGTAGCCCGAATGATCTGTGATCTGTATTTTCCGGATGGAACGCCATATAAGAACAGTCCAAGATATATTTTGGAAAATGTTGCAGGTAAGGCACAGGATGAAGGCTATACCTGTTATATTGATCCGGAATGTGAGTTTTTCCTGTTTCATACCGATGATAATGGAAATCCTACAACTGTGACACATGAGCAGGCGGGATACCTGGATATCAGTCCGCTGGATCTTGGAGAAAATGCGAGACGTGACATGGTTCTTACATTGGAAGATATGGGAATGGAAGTGGAGTCTTCTCATCATGAAGCTGCACCGGCACAGCATGAAATTGATTTCCGTTATGGTGAGATCCGTAAAATTGCAGATTGCATTACAACCTTTAAGATGGCAGTACGTATTGTTGCAAAAAGACATGGCCTTCATGCGACCTTTATGCCGAAGCCGAAAGCTGAAGTGAATGGATCTGGAATGCATATTCAGTTTTCTCTTATAAAAGATGGAAAGAATGTATTTGAAAGTTCACAGAATCACGGCGAGCTCAGTCAGGAAGCTTATTATTTTATTGGAGGTCTGCTGGCACACAGTAAGGAGATGGCTCTGATCACCAATCCAATAGTTAATTCTTATAAACGCCTTGTTCCGGGCTATGATGCACCAACAGAGCTTACCTGGACCGAAAATAATCAGAATTCACTTGTCAGGATTCCTGTTACCAGAGGTGAGGGAATTCGTGTAGAGCTTCGGAGTCCGGATACTTCAGCGAATCCATATGTTGTTCTGGCAATCTGCCTGGCAGCAGGACTGGATGGAATTAAAAATAAGATCACCCCAACGAAATCATCGAACCTCGAGACAAAGGGTCAGCAGGCAGAACATCTTCCGTCAACGCTGAAAGAGGCAATTGATTATTTTGAAGAAAGCAGCTGGGTAAAAGAAGTACTTGGTGAAGAATTCTGTGATCAGTATATAACGGCCAAAAAAAATGAATGGCTTAGATATACCAGGCAGGTTACTGACTGGGAAATTGCAGAATATCTGTATCGCCTGTAAGCATGTGGCCTTGTAGGAGAAACGTATGAGGTCTGAAGGAGGAGAGACACTGGTATGAGCAGCATTGTTATTGCATTACCAAAAATAGAAGATGCCAGAAAAATCCGTAGCGTTCTGGAACGCCATGGGTTTGCGGTAGCCTCTGTATGTAGTACTGCTTCTAATGCTCTTTCCAGTGCTTCTGAACTTGGAAGTGGCGTGCTGATCTGTGGACATCGGCTGCCAGATATGAATTATCTGGATCTGGCAGAGTGTATGCCAAGGGATTTCGAGATGCTGCTTCTGGCATCTGCGAGAGTGATCTGTGAAGTACCGCCATCAATTTTATTAGTAGAAATGCCGATGAAAGCGAGTGATCTGGTTAATACAGTAAGTATGATTCTGATGCAGCAGGAACGAAAAAGGCGCAGGGAGAAGAAAAAGCCAAAGCTTCGTACTGAAAAAGAGCAGAATTATATATCTAATGCAAAAATGATGCTGATGCAGAGAAATCATCTGAGTGAGGATGAAGCATACCGATATATTCAGAAATCAAGTATGGATTCCGGAACAAACATGGTAGAAACAGCACAGATGCTTCTGATGCTGTTATACGAAAGTTAAATAAAAAAGACTAGATATATGGAGGATGAGGAAATGGAGTTTTTGAACGGTATTTGCAAAAAAGAAGTAACCGAGTGGGATGAACTGACTGGTACTTCTCTCTTAAATCAGGAAGTAGTTCTGGAAGGAGCCGTTCACAGCATCCGTAATATGGGCGATGTGGCTTTTGTGATCCTGAGAAGACGAGAGGGACTTTTTCAGACTGTTGTAGAAAATGAAAAAGCAAATCTTTCCATTCATGATCTGAAAGAGGCTATGACTCTCCGTGTGAAAGGAATTCTCCATGAGGAAGAACGAGCACCTCATGGAAGAGAAGTCCGTGTTCAGGAGATCGAGATTCTTTCATCACCGGCGGAACCAATGCCGCTGGCAATTGATAAATGGAAATTAAATACATCTCTGGAGGCAAAACTGAATTTACGTCCGATCGCACTCCGTAATATTCAGGAGCGTTCTAAATTCAAGATTCAGGAAGCTCTGGTACGTGCGTTCCGTGATTTCCTCTATGAGCAGGGTTTTACAGAAATTCATACACCTAAGATCGGAGCAAGAGGTGCCGAGGGTGGAGCAAACCTGTTTAAATTCAGCTATTTCCACAAACCGGCTGTATTGGCACAGAGCCCACAGTTTTATAAACAGATGATGGTGGGTGTGTTTGACAGGGTATTTGAAACAGGTCCGGTATTCCGTGCAGAAAAACATAACACGAAACGTCATTTGAACGAATATACCAGTCTCGATTTTGAAATGGGTTATATCGATGGATTTGAAGACATTATGGGTATGGAGACGGGATTTCTTCAGTATGCAATGGAACTTCTGAAGAAGGATTATTCAAAAGAACTTCAGATCCTGAAAATTCAGCTTCCAAAAGTAGATCAGATTCCAGCAGTTCGTTTTGATAAAGCTAAGGAACTGGTTTCCGAAAAATATAATCGTAAGATCCGCAATCCATATGATCTGGAACCGGAAGAAGAAGCTTTGATCGGAAGATATTTCAAAGAAGAATACAATGCAGATTTTGTGTTTGTTACACATTATCCGTCGAAGAAACGTCCATTCTATGCAATGGATGATCCACAGGATGATAAATTTACACTGAGTTTTGACCTTCTGTTCCATGGACTGGAAGTTACAACAGGCGGTCAGCGAATCCACGACTATAATCAGCTGAAAGCAAAGATCGCTGCACGAGGTATGGAAGAAGAAGGTATGGAACAGTATCTGGATACCTTCAAACACGGTATGCCACCTCACGGAGGACTTGGTATCGGTCTGGAACGTCTGACTATGCAGCTTCTTGGTGAGGAAAATGTCCGTGAGGCATGTCTGTTCCCGAGAGATCTGAACAGACTGGAACCGTAACTGATTACAGGGAGGAAAAATAATGGCAAAGATCATAGATGATGAAACAATTGAAAATGTATGTATTCTGGCGAAGCTCTCTCTCAGCGATGAGGCCAAGGAAAAAGCAAAAGAAGACATGCAGAAGATGCTGGATTATGTAGAAAAACTGGATGAACTGGATACAGATGGAGTAGAACCACTGTCTCATATCTTTGGTGATCAGAATGTTTTCCGCGAAGATGTGGTAACAAACGGGGATAACAAAGAAGCAATGCTTGCAAATGCACCAAAAGCAAAAGAAGGACAGTATCAGGTACCGAAGACTATCGGATAATGAAAGGGAATTCATATAGAGGAGAAAGATTATGGAACTGGAATCGATGACAGCTCTGGAGCTGGCGGCAAAGATCAGACATCGGGAAGTCAGCGTCCTGGATGGTGTGAAGGAAGTCTTTGACCAGATTGAGAGCAAAGAAGATAAAGTGCATGCATATCTTGATACGTATAAAAAAGAAGCATATGCACGTGCAAAAGAAGTAGAAAAAGGAATTCAGGATGGAACATATACAGGACCGCTGGCCGGTGTTCCGATTGCGGTGAAGGATAATATCTGTATAAAAGGTAAAAAAACGACCTGTGCATCAAAGATACTTGAGAATTTTGTGCCGCAGTATAATGCAGAAGTAATTGATCGTCTGGAAAAAGCAGGGATGATCATTATCGGAAAGACAAACATGGATGAATTCGCAATGGGAAGTACTACAGAGACTTCTGCCTATGGAGTTACAAGAAATCCATGGAATCTGGAACATGTGCCGGGTGGCTCGTCCGGCGGTTCCTGTGCTGCTGTAGCGGCTGGAGAAACGTTTATGGCACTTGGCTCTGATACAGGTGGTTCTATTCGTCAGCCAAGTTCTTTCTGCGGTGTGACCGGAATCAAGCCGACGTATGGAACCGTATCTCGTTATGGTCTGGTTGCCTATGCTTCTTCACTGGATCAGATCGGTCCGGTGGGAAAAAATGTAGCAGATTGTGCGGCACTTCTGGAAGTGATTTCCGGACATGATCCAAAAGACAGTACATCTCTGGATAGAACAGATCTGACATTTTCCAGGAGCGTGGAAGAAAAGAAACTTCTGGGAATGAAATTTGGTGTACCGAAAGAATTTCTTGCCAGGGGCCTTGATCCGGAAGTCAAAGAATCTTTCATGAATACACTGAAAACATTGACAGAACAGGGAGCAATCGTTGAATTTTTCTCTGTAGAGACGATGGAATATATGATTCCTGCATATTACATTATTGCCAGTGCAGAGGCAAGCTCTAATCTGGAACGTTTTGATGGTGTAAAATATGGATATCGCGCAGCTGAATATGAAGGACTGCATGATATGTATAAGAAAACAAGAACAGAAGGATTCGGTGAAGAAGTAAAACGCCGTATTATGCTTGGATCGTTTGTCTTAAGCTCCGGTTATTATGATGCATACTATCTGAAAGCACTCCGTACAAAAGCCCTGATCAAGCGGGAGTTTGATCATGCATTTGAAAAATATGATGTGATCCTGGCTCCGGCTGCTCCATATACAGCACCGAAGATCGGAGAGAGTCTCCAAGATCCACTTGCAATGTATCTTGGCGATATTTATACGGTTGCCGTAAACTTATGCGGTCTTCCAGGAATCACAGTTCCGTGTGGTCAGGATAAGGCTGGAATGCCAATTGGCATCCAGATGATCGGTGACTGCTTTGGAGAACATAAGATCCTCCGTGCAGCAGCTGCTTATGAAGCAGTGAGGGGTGCTTTCCCGGCTCCGGAGAAAGGAGGCAAAAAGGCATGAAACAGTACGAAACAGTCATCGGCCTTGAAGTCCATGTAGAACTTGCAACAAAAACAAAAATTTTCTGCGGATGCTCCACAGAATTCGGAGGAGCACCGAATACACATACCTGTCCGGTCTGCACCGGTATGCCGGGGTCTTTGCCGGTACTGAATAAGAAAGTAGTAGAATTTGCATTGAAAGCCGGTATCGCAGCAAATTGCCAGATCAATCAGTATTGTAAATTTGACAGAAAGAATTATTTCTATCCGGATAACCCGCAGAACTATCAGATTTCTCAGCTGTATCTGCCAATCTGCCATGATGGTTGGGTAGAGATTGAGACATCTGCCGGAAAGAAAAAGGTACGTATCCATGAGATGCATATGGAAGAGGATGCAGGCAAACTGATCCATGATGAATGGGAAGACTGTTCCCTTGTGGATTATAACCGAAGTGGTGTTCCGCTGATCGAAATTGTATCTGAACCAGATATGAGAAGTTCAGAGGAAGTTATTGCCTATCTGGAAAAACTTCGCTGTATGATGCAGTATCTTGGTGTATCTGACTGTAAACTCCAGGAAGGATCTATGCGTGCAGATGTCAACCTTTCTGTGCGTGAGGTAGGAAGTGAAACGTTCGGAACCAGAACTGAGATGAAAAACCTGAACTCTTTCAAAGCAATTGCAAGAGCGATTGAAGGAGAAAGAGAACGTCAGATCGAACTGATCGAAGAGGGCAGAGCTGTTGTACAGGAAACACGTCGCTGGGATGACAACAAAGAATCTTCTCATGCAATGCGTTCCAAAGAAGATGCAAAAGATTATCGTTATTTCCCAGATCCGGATCTTCCGCCAATCCATATCTCCGATGCATGGATTGAAGAGCTGCGTGAATCACAGCCGGAACTTCGTGAAGAAAAACAGCTTCGCTATCAGTCTGAATATGATCTTCCGGCATATGATGCAGGAATCCTTACGGAATCCAGACATCTGTCCATGTTGTTTGAAGAAGTGGCAAAACTTTGCGGCAGCCCGAAAAAAGCAGCAAACTGGTTTATGGGAGAAGTTCTCCGTCTGACCAAGGATAAAGGAATGGATGTGGAAAAAGTTTCCTTTACACCGGAGCATCTGGCTGATCTGATTCAGATGGTGGAAAAGAAAGAAGTCAGTGCACAGAACGCAAAGAAGGTTTTTGAAAAAGTTTTTGAGGAAGATATTGATCCGGTAAGTTACATTGAGGAACATGGTCTGAAGATCGTTGAAGATACCGGTCTGCTCAATGATACCCTTCAGAAGATCCTGGAAGAGAACCCGGGACCACTTGAGGAGCTGCTTGGCGGTAAAGAAAAAGTCTTTGGTTTCTTTGTTGGAAAGATGATGCGCGAACTGAAAGGTAAGGCAAGTCCGGATGCAGTACGCGAGGCACTTGTCAAAGAAGTTGAAAAAAGAAAAAATCAGTAAATTACAGGAGAATAAATATTATGGTAACGGTTAATAAAAATTATCTGAAATTACCAGGCAGTTATCTTTTTTCTACAATTGCAAAAAAAGTAGCTGCCTATCAGGAAGCAAACCCGGATGTTCAGATCGTCCGTCTTGGTATTGGTGATGTCACACAGCCTCTGGCTCCGGCGATCATAGATGCACTCCACAAATCTGTAGATGAGATGGCTCATGCAGAGACATTTCATGGCTATGCGCCGGATCTTGGATATGAATTTTTAAGAAGTGCAATCGCAAAAAATGATTATGAGGCACGCGGCTGCCAGATCAGTGCGGATGAAATCTTTGTATCTGACGGTGCAAAGAGTGATTCCGGAAATATTCAGGAAATTTTTGGTACAGAGAACAAAGTTGCAGTCTGCGATCCGGTATATCCTGTATATGTAGATACGAATGTCATGGCAGGACGCACCGGTGATTATAATAAGAAAAACGAAAACTTTGATGGTGTGATCTATATGCCTTGCCTGGAATCAAATGGATTTCTTCCGGAACTGCCTGTAGAGACACCGGATCTGATCTATCTCTGTTTTCCGAATAATCCAAGTGGTGCAGCAATCACAAAAGATAAACTGCAGGAATGGGTAGATTATGCAAATGAAAATGGTTCTGTGATCATTTACGATGCCGCTTATGAAGCATATATTACAGAAGAAAATGTTCCGCACAGTATTTATGAGTGTGAAGGTGCACGCACCTGTGCAATCGAACTGCGCAGCTTTTCCAAAAATGCCGGATTTACAGGTGTTCGCCTTGGATTTACGGTCGTTCCGAAAGATCTGGTAAGAGAAGGCGTTGCACTGCATGATCTGTGGGCAAGACGTCATGGAACAAAATTTAATGGTGCACCATACATTGTACAGCGCGCAGGTGAAGCTGTTTATTCACCAGAAGGAAAAGCACAGCTGAAAGAACAGGTTGCATATTATATGAGAAATGCCCATACGATCTATAACGGACTTAAAGAGGCTGGATATTCTGTATCCGGTGGCGTAAATGCTCCATATATCTGGCTGAAGACACCAAATAATATGAGTTCCTGGGATTTCTTTGATTATCTTCTTGAAAATGCACATGTAGTAGGAACTCCTGGTTCAGGCTTTGGAGCGCATGGCGAAGGCTTCTTCCGACTGACTGCGTTCGGAAGCTATGAGAATACACAGGAGGCACTTAGAAGAATCAAGGCCTTATAAATTTGTATAAAGAATAGAGCGAAAAAGTTTTAAAAGAGGTGGTTTTTGACAAACTGCCTCTTTTTCGTTGCCATAGAAAAAAATATACCGTATAATCTTAATGCATATATTTTTTATCAAGAACGTAGCCGGATTTTATGAAATACAACCGGATACCGGTCAAAGGAGTTGTAATAGATGTACATAGAAACAACAGAAAAACTGCTTGATTTTATAGAGAAAAGTCCAACAGCATTTCAGGCAGTGGACGAAATGCAGAAGAGATTAACAGAAAATGGATTTGAAGTGCTTTCGGAAAAAGAATACTGGAAGCTGATTCCGGGAGGAAAATATCTGGTGACCAGAAATAATTCTGCTCTGATCGCTTTCTGTATCCCGGAAAAGGAATCCAGAGTATTTCATATCATGGCGAGTCACAGCGATTCACCATCTTTTAAGATCAAGGAAAATCCGGAAATAAAAGTGGATAACAGTTATGTAAAACTAAATGTGGAAAAATATGGTGGAATGCTGATGGCACCATGGTTTGACCGACCACTTTCGGTTGCTGGAAGAGTGATCATCCGCAGAAATGGCGGACTGAAAGAAAAACTGATAAATATAAAACGTGACCTGGTAATGATCCCAAATCTTGCAATCCATATGAATCGTGAAGCGAATAATGGAGTGTCTTATAATCCACAAAAAGATCTTCAGCCATTATTTGCAGTGGGAAATACAGATCGGACATTGCTTGAAATCATTGCTGAGCAGACTGGCGTAAAAAAGGAAGACATTATCAGCCATGATCTGTTTTTATATAATCGTATGCCGGGAACCATCTGGGGGGCGGATAAGGAATTTGTTTCATCTGCACGTCTGGATGATCTGCAGTGTGCATTTGCTTCCATGGAAGGATTGCTTCGTGCGCAGAATCATGAATCAATCGCAGTGCATTGTGTGATGGATAATGAGGAAGTCGGAAGTGGAACAAAGCAGGGAGCTGCGTCAACATTCCTGAAAGATACGCTTCTTCGTATCAATATGGGACTTGGAAGAACTTACGAAGAATACCTGATGACACTGGCTGGAAGTTTTATGGTTTCTGCAGATAATGCACATGCACTTCATCCGAACTATACGGATAAGACAGATCCGACCAATCATCCGGTACTGAACAAGGGGATAGTCATTAAATTTAATGCAAACCAGAAATACTGTACAGATGCAGTATCTGCAGCGATATTTAAGGAGCTGTGTACAAAAGCCGGTGTACCATATCAGACCTTTGTGAACCGTTCTGATATTGCAGGGGGATCAACTCTTGGAAATATTTCCAATACGCAGGTTCCGATGAATACGGTGGATATCGGTCTGCCTCAGCTGGCCATGCATTCACCATATGAGACCGCCGGCGTGAAGGATACCGAATACCTGGTCAGAGCAGCAGAAGAACTTTTTGCGTAAAAGTTTTGGATGAAATATTATGCAGAAGAAATGGCAGAACGAAAAGAAGGACAGAATGATGAGCGATAAAAAAGCAGTTTTTTTTGATGCAGATGGGACAATCTGTGATATAGAAAAAGGAGTACCGGACAGTGCGATAGAATCAATTAAGAAACTGATCGCAAATGGACATCAAGCATGGCTGTGTACGGGCAGAAGCCGTGCATTTGTGCCGTGGTATCTTGAACGGATTCCATTTACAGGGATGATCAGCGCATGTGGTGCTACGATTGAAAAAGATGGAAAAAGACTTTATAACAATGAAATGACGCCGGAAGTAGCTGAAAAGTCTGTGGAGATTCTTCGAAAATATGGATTGATTCCAGTAATGGAAGGTGCAGATTATATGTATTATGACAAAGATGAATATACCACAGAGGTAAACTGGTATGCGGATCTGATCACAGAAGCTCTTGGACCAAAATGGCGTCCGATCAGAGGTAATGAACACTGTATGCATATCAATAAGATCAGTGCCAAGATGCAGGACGGATGTGATGCGGATCAGGCTTGCAGAGAACTGTCTCCATACTATGATGTGATTCACCATGAAAATAATGCATTTGTCGGAACTACGGTCGAACTGGTTCCAAAGGGATGCAATAAGGCAGTTGGAATTGCAGCGGTGTGCAGGAGCTTTGGAATAGAATGGGAAGATACCGTAGTATTTGGAGACAGCAACAATGACCTTTCCATGTTTGAATATGCGGCTACAAAAGTTGCTATGGGTAATGGTTCGCCTAAAATCAGGGAACTGGCAGATTATGTTACAACAGATATGTTCCACTATGGAATTCAAAACGGGCTTACAAAACTTGGACTTATCTGAGCAGTGTAAATACAGTGTACAGTAGAGTTATATAGAGGGAGAGATTATGAAATACGGAAAAATAAGAATAGAGGATGGCAACTTTATTTTTTCCAAACATATGATGATGAATTATCTGCCGTGCAAAGATATCATCTGGGCATATAAACGAAAAGAAGGCGTAGAAGGTGGAGCACAGAAGCAATACAGTACCAGTTCACTGGTGATCATTACACGAAGAAAGAAAAGATACCAATTTGAGATGACGGACAGGGAGATACAGAACTGTATACAGCTTATGCGGGCTCTGAATCCTCAGATGGTGACAGGTTTTCCCCAGGGAAGCCGGATTTCGATGCAAAGTCTTCCGAATACCAGAGATCTTGGTGCATTAGAAACAGAGGATGGCAGACATATTCTGCCGAAACGCCTTCTTTGTAGCGGAAGTCTGTATCATATATCTATTACGGATCAGGATATGCTGACACATGAATATCATCTTTCTACGGTTGTGGATTTCAGAACCCGGATGGAATGTCTGGAAAAGCCGGATACTATTATTGAGGGTGTACAATATCATGAGATTCCGATCGTTGATGAGGAAACACTGGGAATTACCAGATCAGGAAGCCCGACAGAACTTCTGAGGAATTTTAAAGAAATTCCTGAAGAATTCATGCTGAAGCAATATGAATCATTGGTTCATGATGAATACAGCATCAAACAGTATGCACGTTTTCTGGATGTACTTCTGCATCAGAATGAGGGAGCTGTGCTCTGGCACTGCAGTGCAGGTAAAGATCGTGTCGGTGTAGGAACCGCTCTTCTTCTCTGCGCATTGGGAGTACCGAAAAAAACGATTTACGAGGATTTTATGAAAACAAACATGTATCTGGATAAAGAAATGGAATATATGATTCGTTTTCTTGAAACCAAAATGATCGTGGACAATCAGGTCATGGATAAGATACGTCTGTTTTACAGAGTCAAGGAAGAGTATCTGGATATCGTATTTGAAACAATAAAAAAAGATTTTGGTTCCATGAATATGTTTATGAAAAAAGCACTCTACATGAATCCTAAAAACATCGAAGTCCTTCGTAAAAAATATCTTGTATAAAAATAGATAAAATGTCAAAAAATGCAAGTTATCCAAATTTTATCGTTGACAAACGATTTATTGTTGCTATAATAAAACACATGTAAACGATTTTACAAGGGAATAATTTAAAAGATTAAAGTATTGAAAGCAGGTGCGTTATGCAGAAAAGAATTTTATCCCTGTTAGTAGATAACACTGCAGGTGTGTTGAGCCGTATTTCCGGGTTGTTCAGCCGCAGAGGTTATAATATTGACAGTCTGACAGTCGGCGTGACTGCGGATGAACGTTATTCCAGAATGACTGTAGTATGCAGTGGAGATACCTTAATACTGGAACAGATCACCAAACAGCTGGCAAAGCTGGTCGATGTAAGAGATATTAAGGTTCTTGAACCAGATAATAGCGTGAGCAGAGAACTGGTTCTGGTCAAGGTAGCTGCCAGACCGGATCAGCGCGAGGGAATTATTTCTATAGCAAATATTTTCCGTGCAAACGTGATTGATGTGGGAAGAACTTCACTGGTCATTGAGATGACAGGAAGTAAGAGTAAGTTAGGTGCTTTTATTGATCTCCTTGGTGAATATGAGATACTTGAACTTGCAAGAACTGGTATCACAGGACTTTCCAGAGGTGCCAGTGATGTAAAATTCCTGTAGGATATTTTACATACTGTTTTTAGTTTGCTAAGGGGTACAGCCCTTTAACGATAAATATTATTTTACAAATAGCTTAGGAGGAAACAAAGATGGCAAACAGGATTTTTTACCAGGAAGACTGTAATTTAGGATTATTGGATGGTAAGACCATTGCAATTATCGGCTATGGCAGCCAGGGACACGCACATGCACTTAACTTAAAAGAATCAGGCTGCAATGTCATTATTGGTCTGTATGAAGGAAGTAAGTCCTGGAAGAGAGCCGAAGAGCAGGGCTTTAAAGTATATACAGCAGCAGAGGCTGCAAAACAGGCAGATATCATCATGATTCTGATCAATGATGAAAAACAGGCAGATATGTACAAAAAAGACATCGAGCCAAACCTTGAAGAGGGTAACATGCTGATGTTCGCTCATGGTTTCAACATTCATTTTGGATGTATCGTTCCACCAAAGAATGTAGATGTTACTATGATCGCACCAAAAGCTCCGGGACATACAGTAAGAAGCGAATATCAGGCTGGAAAAGGAACTCCTTGTCTGGTTGCAGTAGAACAGGACTATACAGGAAAAGCGCTTGACAGAGCACTTGCATATGGTCTTGCTATTGGTGGAGCAAGAGCTGGTCTTCTTGAAACAACATTCCGTACAGAAACAGAAACAGACCTCTTCGGTGAGCAGGCAGTTCTCTGTGGTGGTGTTGTTGCACTTATGCAGGCTGGTTTCGAAACTCTTTGCGAAGCTGGATATGACCCGAGAAATGCATATTTCGAATGTATCCATGAAATGAAACTGATCGTAGACCTGATCTATCAGTCAGGATTCAAGGGAATGAGATACTCTATCTCCAATACAGCTGAGTATGGCGATTACATCACAGGACCAAAGATCGTTACAGCAGAAACAAAGAAAGCAATGAAACAGATCCTGACAGATATCCAGGATGGTACATTTGCAAAAGACTTCCTGCTTGATATGTCTGACGCTGGAAGACAGGTTCACTTCAAAGCAATGAGAAAACTTGCTTCTGAACATCCGTCAGAAAAAGTTGGTGAAGAAATCCGTAAACTGTACAGCTGGAATGGTGAAGACAAACTGATCAACAACTAAGGAAAATTTGCAATGCAAATTTTTCGCTCTTCAAATGGAGCGAAGCGTAATTTGAAGTCCCAAAACGACATGTTCAATTTTAGTTGGACATGTCGTTTTTTGTTATATTCTTCTGTCTTCTGTCAGAATATGGCGAACGAATTTTATTGACATTTAATGCCACAGAGCATAAGATAAAGGCATCTTAAGACAATCTTTTTATCAATTCATGCAGATCTGCAAACAATCCATTTTAGATTTACAAAATAACACAGGAAAGGAGAAATATGAGAACGGCAGAAAAAGCCGGAAGAATTTTTTTTACACTGATCGGGATATTGGGTGTGATGTTGCTGTTCCTTCCGCATATTGGCATTTCTGTTGATTCGATCATGTCAGGATCAATGGAGCCAGTACTGAGAACAGGAGGAATCGTTTTTACGGATACGAAGGAACGAAGACCGGAAATTGGTGATATTGTTACTTATCAGGTCGGTGAAACCAGAGTGACACACAGAGTGATCCGAAAAGAACACAAAGGATATGTAACAAAAGGTGATGCAAACAATAGGGAAGATCCGACGGTTGTGACTGCAGATCAGATTATAGGTAAAGTGATATTTTCGTTTCCCTGTCTTGGTTATGCAGCAGTATTTGTCAGACAGAGAACGATATTTGGAATACTGACAGTCATGATCTTACAGGAAATGTTTTTCCTGCTTATACAATGGAAAGGAGAGCGCAGCAGAAAAAGCGCAGAAAAAATCTATGAAAAATAACGTGAAAAAAATTTTACTTCTGACAGGTGTTTTATGTCTGGCTTCAGTTGGTGGAGTATCCGCATATCTGACAGACTATGATAAGGTTTCCAATCAGTTTACAGTAGGAAAGGTAGATGTGGAACTGACAGAAGATAACTGGAAACCTGATGACCATAAAAAGATAGAGCCGGGAAAGGTGATCAGTAAAGATCCAAGGATTAAAAATACCGGAATTAATGATGCTTATGCATATCTGGAAGTTTCAATACCGACAGCAAATGTGATTGCGGCGGCAGATAATGGAAGCCGGCTAGAAAAAAGGGTACAGGAACTTTTTTCATTTCAGTCAAAAGCCAGCTGGACAAAACTGAATTCACAGAAGGTTGGAAATAATCAGGTATATGTTTTTGCGTATAATAAAATTCTGAAACCGCAGGAAACAACAGAATCGCTATTTGACACGGTGAAATTCCTGAATATCATTGAAGGACAGCTGGATGGTCAGCAGTTGGAAATTCCGGTAAGAGCTTATGCAATCCAGGCATCCTATACCGGAGGTGATGCTGAGAATATGGTTGAACAGGCAAGAAGTGCATATCAGAAATATGTAGATCAGAACAAAAACCAGCCGGGACAAGTTACAGAATAATAATGTGGAAAGCAGGTGATAACATATGACAGGCAAAAAAAGAATATTTGCCGGTATGGGGATTTTGCTGGGAGTCCTTGTCGGAGTGCAGGGAACCGCTGCTTATCAGTCTGCATATGATAAGGCTGTAAATATTGTGACACCAGGAAATATTTCATCAGAAATTGGAGAGGACTTTCCGAATCCACCCACGATCGTTCCGGATAAGGATATTGACATAGCCAAGAAAATATGGGTGTCAAACAATCCTTCTGGACAGAACCAGACCGGTACAGACTGTTATGTACGTGTGGCTGTCGGATATTCAAACAGCGATATTGGAAAAGCTGTTACTATGAAAAATACAGATAGCGAAAATTGGATTTACGGAGATGATGGATTTTATTATTATAAAAAGATCCTCAGGGAAGGCGAGTCAACAACACAGCTTTGCACAGGATTTCTTATTGATCATGCCAGAGTTGAAAAAAAATACTGGAAACTGTTGAATGAATTCCAAATACAGGTATATCAGGAATCGGTAGAAGCAAGACCGTTTGATAATTATCAGAAAGCCTGGGAGTATTATACTGGTGAATTATAAAAGGCAGGTGAAAATATGAGAAAATCAGTAAAAATCATAACAGGTTTTCTTTTGACGGCTATCCTTTCAGCAGCGGCGGTATTCGCATCTTTTTCGGACAGGCTTGATGTAGTGAATCATATTTCCGTGGGAGATGTCAGTATATCTATTTCGGAATATGCCAGGAAGGGAAAGGGCGAGGTAAAGTATACGCAGCCATCGGAGGTGGTTCCCGGTCAGACGATATCCAAAATACCGAGAATTAAAAACAATGCACTTCCCTGCTGGATCAGGGCCAGAATCACATATGCCGGGGAAAACGGAAAATTGGAACGCCTGAAAGATGAAAACATTGGAGGAATCTCAGGTGAATGGGTAAAACGTGGAGAATATTATTATTACACGAAAGTATTGAAAAAACAGGAGAGCACAGATCTGTTTCAGAATATTTCAATCCCAGATACCTGGACGGAAGAACATGCAAAACAGAAAATTGCAGTGGATATTCAGGCTGATGCGATTCAGGCTGCTAATTTCAAACCGGATTTCAGTGCAATGTCACCATGGGGAAATCAGGTGATACAGAAATGTGTGCATGAGCAGGATGGTACATTGACCTGTAAAAAAGGCAATACAAAATTATCTGTAGAATTTAATGGAAAAGCACACAAATTGATTGCTGTACCGGATGATTTTTTTACAAACCTGGAATCTGCCATGCCAGGAGATATACTGAAGGATGCTGTTCAGATTGCAAACACAACAGATCAGGAAGCCGAACTCTTTTTTCAGACGAATACGGATGGAAGATCAGAAGAACAGATGAATATGTTGAAAAAAGTTCGTTTTGAAATCAGTCAAAACAAAAAAATTCTTTATAAAGGAACTCTTGATGCTGCTGAACTTGCAAAGGCGAGATCTCTTGGAAAATTTAAAAGCGGGCAGAAAGGAAGGCTGGAGTTTCAGCTTGAAATTCCACGGGAATGGGATAATGCGTATGCATTGAAAAAAACAGATATCACATGGATATTTGCGGTAAAAGAAAATGAAAAAAAAGAATTCTCTTCTTATGAGAGTGTGGGCAGTGAGAGTGCTGGTGGAGCTGCACAAGAAAAAGATATAAAAACACGGAGAAAAAATCCCGTCAGGACAGGAGATGATTCTGAACCGTTGGTACTGCTCATTCTTCTTCTGGGTTCCGGAGCAATCACTTTGTGTATCAGATGCTTTAAAGGAGGAAACGAATCATGAAGAAAAAAATAGCGGGAATCATATTGGCTTCGGTGCTGACATTTTCTGCGATGGCAGGAGTTCAGGCATCTGCAGAAGACAGGCTGTGGGAAAACAGTATGGAGGCAGATGGTGTGGAAGATGATATTTCGCAAAACCAGACAGAAATGAAAGATGGTGATGATTCGACATCCGAAGACAACGAAGAAAATACAGAAAATGAAGGAATTGATTTGTCCGAAAGTGATGCAGAAGCTGAGGAAGATCCATCAGAAGCAAAAGAAGAGACAGAAATTTCTTTTGAAGAAGAACAGGAGAACATAGATGCTGAAGTAGAAGAGAATCCAGAACAGGAGCTGGAACTGAATGCTGAAATGGGAGAAGAAGATCTTTTCATGGATAATGAAAAATCAATTGCTACATATGCAGGAAGTGGTATTCCCGTAGAATGGGTAGGACCAAATTACAAAATGCGACCGGAATATGCTTTTACCTATGCTTTTCGAAAAGGAGTTACACAGCTTTCTTATATAAGCAGAAAAAACGACAGCCTGAACAATAAAATACACAACTGGTTTGGAGACAATAAGGGATATACGACAGAATATTGTCAGAGTTTTTATGCCTGCGCAATTGGTAATACAAGTAATACGGATGCCATTACAGCAATCTATAGCAATGTAGGCGAGTATCAGGGACAGATCGTAGATCTGAAAGTGACCGTACCGGCCTGGGGAACCGTGAATAATGACCATGTTGGAAAAGATAAAACAAAGATTACACCATGTGTGCTGTTTTACAAAGACAGAATTGCATTTAATACCATTTCAGTTGGAACGGTAAGATTTCAGTTTGAATTCCTGAAGCATAATACAAGTGTGCAGATTTATCCCAAAGGACATATAACGGCAGTAGATCTGGACAGTGGGCAGGGAATCCGGACATATGACAGTTGGGGCGTTGATCATATATACCTCAGGAGTGGTTATGATTATCTGAGAACAACAGAGGGAACGACAGCAAATGGAAATGCATTTCGTGAGATACGTGGAAAAGCAGATGGAGGAAATATAACTACAGATGATGTGGAGGGCTGGTGTCAGCTGGAATTTAATGGTTCTTTTATTATCAACTGGCTGGCACAGGATTCATGGAAAAACAGTACAGGCGCGCAGAATGCATTTTACCTTTCAACGGGGCAGACGATTGGAAGCTATGAACCGAATCCGGGACCCGAAAAAAGGGTTGGAGATGAAAATGCTTCCTTTGATTCCATGGCAAGGCATACATTCACAGATAATGATCCGGCATATGAGATCACAGAGGGAAAAAACTTTGATTATGTGATCAGACAGCAGCTTCTTCCGGGAAATTACAGTTCTTTTGAATTAAAAGATGTTCTGGATTCCTGTCTGAAATATCGAAGTGCCAGCGTTATGACTGCACTGGGAAATGATGTGACTCGCTTTTTTAATATTGAAAATCGTTCCAATACGATTGTTTTTCGTGCTGATTCTAATTTCCTTAAAACAGACGAAGCATATAACAATGTGACGTATTATTTCAGGATAAAAGTGCAGGCAGGAAGCAACCAGGAAATTGATTCGCATAATCATTATCAGAGATCGAATGAGTTTTATGCGATTGAAAATACGGCATCGAGAACAATTGTTTCAGACAGGATGCAGGACACGCAGAATACAAATCAGTCGTGGGTAAAAGGAAATACAGTGCTTACTGATGGCGAGATCACTGTGACAAAAAGAATCAGAGAAGCAGATATCACATGGGCACACGGAAACCCGGTATTTCGATTCAGAATAACGGGAAAAGATCAGTTGGGAGCAACGCATGTTTATGAAAAATATGTGGAATTTAAACCTGGAAAATATGCAATGGCAGGAGAAGATGCAGTGATGAAATGTTCTTTTACCGGAATTCAGCCAGGCACATATACGGTCAGTGAGTTGCCGACATTGCGCTATCAGTTTGAGTATATTTTACCGGATACAGCCAATGTGATAGCTTCTGATAAAACAGGAATTGTTTCGATAAGCATGGCGCAGAGAAAAGCTGCGTTAACTTTTAAAAATAAGAAAACAAGGTATGATCGTTACAGTCATACAGATGTAGTTACAAATATAGTTCCGGTATCATGAGAGAGGGGCATCTGCCCTCTCTCAATCTAAAAAATAGTTGCAAAATAAAAAACGGATTGTTATAATAACATCCATCGGGGTATGGCGTAGCTTGGTAGCGCGCACGGCTGGGGGCCGTGAGGTCGCAGGTTCAAATCCTGTTGCCCCGATTGAAAGCTAGTAAAATCAAGGGTTTCCAGACTTTTAGGAATTTGTAATTTTTATTACTTTTATTACCTTTTCTATTACCTTTTATGGTCTTATGAAAAAAATAAGGAGGAAATCCTGTACATCTGACGAATGGAAGGATAAAAAATAAGATATGATGGAATACAATTTAATAGCAGAGTATATCTAGGCTCATAGATTATCAGTAGAGAGTAAAGAACTGATGATTTATGAGCCTTTTTTCACTTTTTAAGTTGAAATATAACTCACAATATGCCCGATCACAGCTGATGATCCCCCGTCCCGGCAGCAGGAAAAGTATAGTAACTACATCTCTCATGATCTCTATATGATTTATATTATCCATCACGAAGCAAACAACCTCGTAATTTGCCCTGTAAGCTGTTTTGTGCTAAAAGACAGAGAAGTTTACATGAACAATCCCAGGAACGATTTTAGAGCATATACAGACGAATAGAGCTAGCATTATGACGAGTCGGAGAAAAAAGTATGAAATAACGTAGAACATAAAAAAGCACATCCCAGAATAGCGAATGTGCCTTCAGTGTGATTTTATAGACTAACCTTTTTACTTGCTGTTTGCTTGATGTTAGTAATGACGAAGCCATTCTTATTTTTAGCCTTCTTGAGATATATTTTGTATGTTCCCATATGGCCATAATTCTTTTTCGCCCAATCATCGTACTCATAAATACTGTAAGTTACTTCGTATCTATTTGAACTGGTTCGGATGATCTTTTTAACGAATCCTTTTGGTGCAACTTCACCCCAGTCACCACCAGTATAGACGATTCTTCCATTCTTGTTGCAGAATAAGTAAGAAGGATTGCGTGGGATTCCGTACTTGGTAAATTTCTTGAATTTAACAGTTGAAGTGTTGAAATAAAGCTTCAGCTGTGGACGGAGTTTCTTCTTGACATAAGATGCTTTATCACTGGATAAACCATAATTACGCATACGAACCATGGTTGTTCTGGCATAGTTGTCAAATTTAAAGTACTGATTCTTGCCGCAGCAATAGCCAAAATAACTGTCAAATCCTCGTAGCATTCTGGTTACAGATTTCTTGTACGTTTTTGTGACATTCTTCTTAGTTGCCGCTGATGCTGAAAGTGGAAGTGAGAAAATCATAATAGCAGCTAAAAGAATGATAAGATATTTTTTGAGATTCTTTTTCATGTCGGTTCCTCCTTCGGATCTTGATAATATAAGAATACTGCAAATGACTGGTAGGTACAAGATGTATGTATCAATAAATAAGTCTTCTTGGCCATGGTTAATATACCCCCCCGGTCTTACGAATAGTAGGAAGGACTTCTGCTGTAACCCAGTGCTTAAAGGCTTTGGCAGATTCAAGCTTGCTGCTCAGGATGAGAGAGTAGAGGCCGGATTCGTTGATAATTGTCATTCCTCTGTTACTTTCAAAAGTACCATTTCGGTAGTTTTGACGATCCTCTTCAGCTACGTGTCTGTTAATATCTCGACTACCATTCTGGTATCCCAAAGCTTCTGCAACATCTTTACCTACAAACCAAGGCTCGCCATCAATAGTTAGAGTACGGAGATTTCCGAACTCAGGATGAAGATTAGAGTTGAAAGTTGAGATTTCTGAGATGGTGTGAGAAGAAGCGGAGATCAGCGGACGTGAAAGTTGACATGATCTTATTTGAAGGTGTAGGATGAAACAAATACATGGACGGGGGATGAGAAAATGTTTTGTGCGGTACAGGAATTAGCAACGAAGAAAGAAAATAAGAATGGTTATCCCAAAAGGCTTGAAGTGTATTCTGAGACACAGGATTTGCTTTACAGTAATGTGGGAACTACGTGGAAATATCGTTTCAGTGAGGAACGTTTTGAACGTCCGGTTAAGAAAGCGTACAAAATCACAGTACATAAAAGTTATCGTGAAGATGGGAAAGTTAAAGCAAAGCAGATTAGTATATGCACACTAAATTACTATGACTTTGTTGATGGACAAGTGCAATCAGAGAATGTATCTGCCGGAATAAAAAAGGCTGCAAAAGGATTTAGAGTCGCTTATAAAGATATGGAGCAGATAGTTCTGGAAAAGATACATGCTGTGGAGCAGGAAGTATTGGAAGCTTTTAGTCAGACAGAAGAATACAAGACTCATAAGCAGCACGAGCAGATTATTGCGGAATACGAGAAGAGAAAAAAGGAATTCGACGAAAAATATGAATATACGGATGGGCTAAACAGATATGATATATGCTATAATATTTTTGGTGAGTTGAAGAATCCAAAGAGGTTAGAAGAGATAGAGTTAGAGTATATGGCAAAACAGAGAAGAAAGAGATTAAAAGCAGAATATGAGCAGTATGAAAAAGCTTTGTTTGAGAAGAAATTTCATAAAAAATAGTAACTACATCCAATAACATAAATTTAGTATCTCTCATTAAACATATTTACTTTTATGCACAACAAGAGTATAATTCGTTATAGCGAATTGTGAAATGTTTGTGAATATTATGTAAAATTGAATATGGCATAGCCGGAGAAATCCGGTGACGCAAAACTACAGGGTCTAAGCGAATGTATGACAGCCAGTTGCAACAAGAAACAGAGATTAAGACAGATGATATGAGGGCATCACTTTCCTAGAAATGTGGGGAGTGGTGCTTTTTTATTATAATTTTACAAAAAAAGAACACGGGGGTTGGAAGAATGAAAAAGAAAATGGCTATACTTGCAGTGGCATTGAGCTGTGCTTTAAGTTTTAATGTCCCGGCTGCAACAGAAAAAGATATTGATGATATGACACTGGAAGAGTTGAAGGTTGAATATTTGAAATTGCAGCTTGAATATGAAAAATTGAAGGCATCTGTAGAAGGTGGAACGGAAGAGAATTCTACAGATGAAGAGAATGTAACAGAAGCTGATGAATCATCAGATCAAGAAGAAAAGACTGTTCAGATGGATGAAGAAGAATTTAAGACGGATATTGTAAATTCATATAATGCTAGAAGTGTCGTATCTGATAAACATACAAATGCAGAATATAACACAATGACATCTGAAGAGTTAGTTGTATCTTATATGGAATGTGCTGAATCAGAACGCGAATTTTATGAGAAATATAAAAATGCTGCATTTACAGATTTAAATATACAATATTTATGTGGTCAATATACCAATGGATTGGCTAAACAATATAATGCACAGAAGATATGGGACGATACAAAAGATTACGATAAGTTTTATAACGAATATCAATCGGGATATTATAACAGAGCGTATGTAATAGTAGAATTATCGGATTATTATCAGTTACCATTTGGTGATGTTGAAAGCATGCGTGTGGATACAGCAGCTATGGATTCCTTGAATGAAGCAGAAACAAGAAATAAAGCTGTAGATCATGCAACTGTTCAGAAGACGCAGCAGTTATTGAACGATATTGGATTTTATTGTGGTAAGGCAGACGGTTTGTCTGGAAAACGTACTGTAAAATCTATTAAGAGATTCCAGCAAATGTACGGGTATGAACCGGAAGACGGAATGATTGATGATGAGCTGATCGGTCAGCTGGAAGCAGAGTTAGCAAAAAAATAAGCGAACAGGAGGAAAAGTTCTATGGCTTTAATAAAATGTCCTGAATGTGGTAAAGAAATTTCCGATAAAGCTCCAGCATGCATACATTGTGGTTTTCCATTGAGTGAACTTAAAAAAGAAGGCACTTGTAAAATAAATGGTCAAGAAGTTGATCTTATAAGGATCAAAGAATTATATAATTCATTACCAGATGAATGTAAAAAAATTATATATAAAAACTGTCGTACAAATGCTTCAAAGATAGAAAAATATACTTGTTCATGTTCTCCGGATACATATACTGTAGAAGAAAGTAATAAAATTTATGATATTTATATGGATATGAAATATCCAATCCAAAAACAATTTCATTGGTTTGACAGTGATACATACTTAGTTTATAAATTTCTCATAGAATGCATCGATCACAACTTTGAATACTTTGAATTCAATACTTCAGATTATCCTTCTCCCGTATCTCAAAATCAACTCCGCTGTCCAAAATGTGGTTCAACTTCAATTACGACAGAAGAAGAGGGATATTCACTTCTTACAGGTTTCTGGGGAGCAAGTAGGAAACATAATCTGTGTCAGAAGTGCGGATATAGATGGTGGCCAGGAAGTAAATGATTGGAAATAAACATCAGAAGGAGCAAAAACTGCTATGTTGGTAAAATGTCCGCAGTGTGGTACAAAAGATAGTAATTTTGATGCTGCAATCTGCAAAAAATGTGGATTTAATAAAATAAAATATGTAAAGAAATTATCGAATATAACATCGGCAATGTCAGAAGAGGAAAGAAAGGAATACATTTATAAAGATTTAAAGATGCCGATGAAACCAGATAGCGTTATAAAGAAAGAAGAAAGAGAGCCGCAGAAAGAAGAGCTTTCATTTGAATTAAAATGCGGTTGGTTTTGCGTAGGAATGGGAGTTGTTGGAGTTATTCTTGCATTCGTAATGTTATCTGCTTGGTTCATAGTGTTTAGCATTATAGTTGCACTTCCGGGAGGAATCTTGATAGATTCGGAAAAGCAAAAGCGTGATAAGAAACAGAATAAAGCTCAGGCAGAATATTCAGAGCTTGAAAAAAATTATGAACATGCTCAAAGTGATTTTAATTCATATAGAGAGGAATTTACTGAAGAAATATTAAAAGAAGTAAATACTGAAATTACAAGGCAGAAAAAACAAAAGAAGAAAGAAGAAAAGAAAAAAATAACAGCAGCAAAACATCAGGAAATGCAGAAATATTATAATCAACCTATAATACAATGCCCGGCATGTAAGAAAGATATATCTAGTGAAGCAGAGATATGTGTACACTGTGGATATCCTCTACAGAAGATGCTCATAAAAGAGGGATACCGTAAAGCGGAAACTGTACCGACTCCCAAAAAGGAAGTTCGGGAGAGTTTACCTGATATTAATTCTAATCAACTCAAATGCCCTCGTTGTGGCTCAACTTCAATCGTTCCAGAAAAAAGAGGATACGATATTATGTGGGGATTCTTGGGATCTGAAAGGGTTGCATACAATGTATGTCAGAAATGTGGATATAGGTGGAAACCGGGGAGATAGGGATTAGAAAAGAAAGAATAAAGTTATGTGACTCAGAAGATAAAACTTCTGAGTCTTTTTAAAATCTCTCACCAAAACTTACGGAAACTCACTTAGTGAATATGTTAAGATTGATTTATTAACAGGAAAGGAGTAATACTGAGAAACTTTTAAGTAACTAATTTTTAGTTGTTTTATCCTGCATAAATCATTGACAGCCACATATAATATGAATATAATAAAAGTACAGAATACTGTACGTAAAAGGAGGGCTGTACATGCTAGCTGTTAATTATACAAACTTACGTGAGAATATGAAAAATTATATGGATAAAGTTACAGACGATTATGAGACTATGATAGTTACTCGTAAAAACAACAGAAACGTGGTAATGATGTCGGAAGAAGCTTATAATAATCTTATGGAGAATCTACACGTAATAGAAGATCGGGCGAATTATGACTGGCTTATGGAATCTAAAGCACAGCTACAGGCAGGAAAAGCAAAGATTCACGAATTAAAAGAGGTTGAATGATGAATAAAGTGTTTACACAGAATGGATGGGCTGATTATGTTTATTGGCAGACAGAAGATAGAAAAACACTAAAGAAGATCAATTCTCTGATTGAGGATGTTTGTAGAAATGGGAATCAAGGAATTGGGAAACCGGAACCATTGACAGGAGATTTAGCAGGTTTCTGGTCAAGAAGGATTAATGACAAGGATAGATTGATTTATCAGATTGATGATGAGAACGTGTACATACTGGCTTGTAGATATCATTATTCGAAGTGATTAATCCCATCTCACACTACACCACCCGTTGCCAACGATAATAGACATACTGTCGATCAACTCAACAACACCAGTAATCACAACGTATTTTACCGCATAACCTACCCGTCCATCATCAGCAGCAATGCCCTTCAGATCAGCAGCAGTACACTAGATAATTACGAGAGCTACTTCAACTGCTGCTACGCTGAAAAAATGAACATAGTAACTACACGGTCAGAAAAATTAATCCTGACTAAAATGGTAGGAATTATAAAACGCAGTAACTACAACATTATGCTTCAGATGAGATTTGTCCCGATACCAAACTCGATACAGTGTAAGCAGAATATAAAAAGTGCGGAAAATCCATTGTGATTCCTGAGAGAAATTTAAGAAAAAAACTTGACCAGAATCTTATATAAACTCAGGTCAAAACAGAAACGTGATTTTTTTGAATAAGAAAAGTTGACGTAAATCCTTTGCAACATCAGGGATAAACGTCAACTTTTTATTTGGAGAAAAGTGCTGATTCTTGAAGGTAGGGAAGTCTACAGATTAATCTGTGAAAAATCAATAGATAAATCCTCATAGATTCCGGCTTTTACAGAATCCTGTAGTGTATACTGCTCCATATCACCATGCTCGAAATTATATACTACAACCTGATTCTTGGACGGGTCAACAATCCAATATTCACAGACACCGGCAGTTCTGTACTTGAACAGTTTTGTATAATAATCCATTCTTTTACTTGCAGGAGATACGATCTCAATAATCCAGTCAGGAGAACCCATGCAGCCTTTATCATTCAGTTTGTCAGGATCGCAGATAACAGATATATCCGGTTCTACATAAGTATTATTTGTTTCGTCCAGATGCACAGCGAATGGAGCTGTAAATACTTCACATTTGCCGTGATTTGTGTGGATATAATCAGAAATCTTCCAACTGATGAAGCTGCTGATTCTCTGGTGTTTTGTACTTGGTGGAGCCATATAATAAATATGACCGTCAATCAGTTCAGCCCTTTCGCCATCTGGCAGAGCGTAAATATCATCTATTGTGTAAGTCGATTCTTTTGGTAATGGCATATTGTCACCTTCCATTCAAGTGATGATTATAAGTTTATCTACAAATATTATAGCCGATTGCACCAGAATCAACAAGCAGAAGTTGACTCTGTGAACATGGATGTTGATTCTGTCAACAATTCCTTCTTATATTTGTAGAATGTTTTCTTGGAGATTCCGGTCTGCTGTATTGTCTCGACATCGTTCAGTGATCCCCCGAAAGTCTTGTTATGCTTCAGGATGATTGCTTTAGCAGCAACAGACTTTTTTGTTGTGAGTTTTTTACCGGCAACCTGTCCAATCTGTTTACCATTAAGCCGGGCGGTCTGCAATCCTTCTTTTGTTCTTTGTCTGAGATCTTGCACTTCCTTCTCTGACTGTTCAAATGCAAGCCTGATCTGTTCTTTAGCAAGGGACAGAAGATATTTGTTGATACCTTCTAGGATAAAGTCAACAGTTGTTCCGGTCATGCTAATCTGTTGCTGCAAAGCATTCTTGTAGGTATCTGTATTGATATGAGGTTCCTTGATGAAGATGAGATTGATGCCACGCAGAAATAATTCCTGATACAACAAAAATCCTTCTTCAGCATCACGAGACATTCTACTGACAGAATCGAAGATGATCGTATCACCTGAAAGAACAATCTTTAGGAGCTTGTCAAGTTCTTTTCTGCCTTGGATTTTTGTGCCGGTATATACTTCTGTGATAATCTTGGCATCTGGACAGATAGAGAGAATGTTCCTGATCTGTCGGTTTATGTTTTGCTTTGGTGTGCTGATTCTGCAATATCCGTAATACATTCTGGAATCCCTTCTTTAGTAGTAAATCTGACCTGTCGGTGAAAAGTAGTAAATCTTGTGATTCTTGTGAAATAACAAGCGTTTTCCTGAAGTAGTCGTTTTACCGCTCGTTAGAATGACTACATGCTCAGAAAGACAGTCCTGAATTTTTGCCATCCTCTCCGGTATACCTGACAGCATGGTTCACCGGCAGCAGCTTCTTTTTCTGTCTGATGAATGATATGCCTTGCAACTTCCGGTGCTATGCAGAAGTCGGACATAAGAGCAAGAAGATCTTTCTTCCAGTGAGAGGATACTTCGTGAGGTCTCATATCTTTTTCGATATATGTTTTATCCATAATAGAACCGCCTTTCTGAATATGTTCATTTGCTTTGCAGTGATTCCTGCTGCCTTGGAGAATTCGGCAGCAGGAGAGAAGAAGGTCAATCCTTCAGTGCAATCTTGTAATCCTTCACAATGAAATGATAATCCGTGTAATGCTGAATGCTCACAACCGCAGTCATGTTATTGTTGGTCAGGTCAACGTGAAGGATACACTGACCTTTATGCAGATGATACTTGTCTGCAACTTCTTTCTGGAATAATGCATCAAGATCAGAAGAGAAGGTTTCAAATCGGTCTGTATGAATATCAGGATCTTTTTCTGTATCATCATTAGCAATCAGAAGCTTTGTATGTGTGTTCTGAGTCATAACAACAGTGTTGTACTGGTAAAGCTCTTTTCCATAAAGTCCGATCGCAAGAACCTGTTTTGCTTCACCTGTAGTTTCGTTGATTACATTGTTCTGAGTCCATTTGTTTGTGTTCATGATTTTTCCTCCGTGATATATATTTTATTGTGCAGCTGCCAGTGCGTGTGACAGCTGCATCTGCAATTAAGTTGACCAAGGGTTGGTAACCTTTTGCCTGTTACATCTGTAATGCAATGGTCTCAATAACAGCTTTCCAGCCGTTCAGTTTTGCAAGTGCAGCATTTTCTGATTCAATATTTGGGCTGAGTGTTTTCACCACATTGATTGAGAATTCATAGTAAGCATCAACATATTCAATCGGTGTGATGATACTGGCATCTCTGAGGGCTTTCAGATAACCGTCAACCTCTGAAGAGACAGTGACCGGATTCTTGCCATCCTTTACTTCCTGAAGCTTGTTTGTTGTAAATTCCTTGATCTTTTCATCCATTGTAAATTCCTCCTGTGATATGAAATATTTATATAAACCTTGTCAGGGTTTATGCTTTAGTAACCAATGAGCAGCCAGTGTGCAATCATTCCAATCGGCAGCCCAACAGTGATAAGAAGTACTGCAATCCACTGTATACATGTAGATGCCGTATCACGGAACATTTTCTTTAATGTCTTCCGGTGTACACTACACCAGTCCTCATATGTCATTACAGTTTCAACTCTTGTCCTGTTCATGTTCTTTCCTCCTGAATAATGAATTACCAATTAATTCCAGACATGCAGCAAAGCCCTGTTCAAAAGCCCAACGTTCCACATCACAGATCGGAGTCATGATCTTGCTGTCAACCTTTGCAGGTGTTGTGTGTAAGGCATTGCTGAAGTAGTTGATCGTATCATTGATAGAATCCTTGATGTCCTGCGGATGATCGTTGTCCTCATCACAGTAAGCATCAAATAAAGCATCAATAAGTTTGTCGTATCTTCCTTTAAATTCAGTCATGAGTAAATACCTTCTTTCGTTTTTTTGGTTGTGATTTCTAAGCAGGAAGGGGAGTTCCCACTCAGAAATCACGTGAAGAAAAACATAAAAAATGAAAACAACTTGCCCGTCATGCCGGTAGCACAGCAAGAGTGATTATTTATACTTGAATGCATTCTTGTAATCCAAGTAGTAGCTGAAGTATTCATTTACAAGCCGGTTGTAAGTATTCTTGTCTATAGCATCACACTGCCACAGCTCATAGAGTGAGTTATAACATCGTATGAAATGCTCTTTATGCTCTGCAATCTGTCGTGGGGTAGCAGCCTTTTGTTCGATGATGTCCCGAAGAACATTCATCCTAGCAGTTAATTTATTGAGCATGTTCATGTCCTTCTACTGTTCAATAGCTGTTAATCCGGTAATTACATCATCATATCTGCTATCAGTTCCCTGTGAGTCGAATGTGATAACTACAGGTGTACCGTCTTCAAGTTCTGTATCAAATCCCCATTCCTCACCGGAAGCATCAACAACGGTCTGACTGTCGGCATAATAGATGCCTGTACTTGTGTATGCTGTTGTCGGGACTGGTGTAGTTGCTACCAATGCAGAGATAAATAATTTAATTACTGTTGATTTAACCATGTTATTGTCCTCCTGTCTTTTGACTACCTCCCACCCGTGAAGAGTGGGAACGCTCACAGCTTAAAGCCCTGTTTATAGTGGCTGTGACCACTTTAACCTTCCTGAAATACTACATTTGTGTAACATCCTGCATGTACAAGCCCATTGTAAAATTTTTCTGCTTCTTCTTTATTGGTAAAGCATCTGGCATAACTGGCATTGGAAGCGTTAAAGAATACTCTGTATAACATAGATACCTTCTTTCTCCGGTTAACCGCCACCGGAAGGATAAGTGATTTATTTAATGTAAAGTCTTCTATACTGACTGATACGCTGATACTCTGCGAGACTTCCTAAATCGGCTTCAAGTCGTTTGCTATCGAGTGTTCTTCTTTCACAGGTGGAAAGTTTTACTGTGAAATCCTTGCCCGTCTCTGTGAGTTTTTCGTTCGAATCCATGTAGCCGATAATCTCACGTTCAACCGCTTTAAGCTCTTCTTCAACCTGTTCTTTCAGTGCCTTCAGTCCTCTGTAATCAGCTACTACCTTTTCAAGTTCGTTCATTGTTTTACACATATGTTTTTCCTCCTGAGCTTCTTCTTTAGTAGCAACCCTTGAATCATCTTCCTGACTATTGATATGCTAGTTGCGATTCTCACAGGTATATGGTTTCAAGTATTGGAAACTTTCGGCTGTCCGGTTGCTTGTGTGTTGCTGTTGTTTTGTTGTTGAGATTAGTATATACTGTACCCAGTATAAAATCAAGACGTAATATTGCACAAAAGTACCCAGTATATTTTGTATATTTTCTACTGGGTACAGTATTGAACTAAAAACAGTTTTGTGTTAACATAGATAACAAAAACTTTTTGAGGTGATTTTATGGCATATAGCGAAGCACAGAAAAAAGCCGTAAAGAAATATAATGAAAAATCTTATGATGAGATAAAAATAAGAGTGAAAAAAGGTAATAAAGAAATAATACAGAAACATGCGGCAGATCAAAACGAAACTGTAAATGGAATGATTAACAGATTATTGGAGAATGAAATTCCAGAGATAAAAGAATAGTAGACTTGAATCATATAATAAGATGTGATATACTTTAATCAAAGAGAACAACCGCCCACAAGGGGTTGACCTCGATAATAGGAATAGAAATGCCACCCTGTCACCGGTCAAAGTTTAGGGGTGGTTTTTCTATGCGAAAAATTACTTACATATTAAAACGATAAACGTAAGCAATGCCAACAGAAACATTCCAAAAGCCATAAGATCTTGAAAATCAAATTTCATCGGCATCACCTCCACTCTATGTAGAATAGAGGTCAGCCACCCTGCAACACGATTGTTCTATAATGAGTTTAGCACATTATGGAGTAATAAGCAAGGACGAAAGAAATACGAATAAAATACTGGGCACAGTATATAAAATATACAATTTTTGACTGAGAAGTTTGTGCAGCATGTCTATTTACAATATACTGTACCCAGTATATAATTAAAGCATCAAATAAAGAAAGAGGTGCTTTAATATGGCAGCAACAAAAGCAAATGTATACGATATGGTAACTACAAGAATCATTGCAGAACTTGAAAAAGGAATTATCCCATGGGAAAAACCTTGGACAGGAATCCGAGCAGGAGCATACAACAGAGTAAGCAAGAAACCATATTCAATGATTAATCAGATGCTGCTGAAGCACACCGGAGAATATGCAACCTTTAAACAGTGGCAGGATCTTGGCGGTCATGTTAAAAAAGGTGAGAAGTCCGAAATAGTGGTATTTTGGAAGATACTTGAAAAAGAAGAAACAGACAAAGAAACCGGAGAGAAAGAAGTTAAGAAAATCCCAATGTTGAGATATTACAACGTCTTTCACATCTCACAGGTTGAAGGTGTAAAACCACTTGAAAGACCATTTGCAGAGGTTGAACCGATTGCAGAAGGTGACAAGATAATCGTTGATTACATCACCAGAGAACATATTAAATTCGATGAATGTGCAAGCAACGAAGCATATTACAGCCCGTCAAGTGATAGAGTTGTTGTACCGATGAAAGAACAGTACAAAGCCATCAACGAGTACTACAGTACAACGTTTCATGAACTGACACACAGCACCGGACACAAGAACAGATTGAACAGACTTCAGACCGGAGCAGTTGCAGCGTTTGGCGGTGAGGAATACAGTAAAGAAGAACTTGTGGCAGAGATCGGAAGTGCTTCACTGATGAACATGCTTGGAATCGAAACAACAAAGACCTTCAGAAACTCAGCGGCATATATACAGAGTTGGGTGAAGGTGCTGAAGAACGACAACAAGTTTATTGTTTCGGCAGCGGGAAAAGCAGAGAAAGCAGTTAACTACATACTTGCAGCAGAGTAACACAGGAGCGGTGGAGATACCGCTTCTTTTTTTGTCCTGTTATTCGATCAGAGAGAATAGAAGTAGATCACCGGTAGCAGGACAACGACAATGTAGCTACTGAAGATATAGATATAGTAACTACAACCGTGCTACAAGCTGAATACAAGAGAGTGTATACAGCATGAGATCATATCCAAGAAGATTCCAAGAGCTACACCAGAGATAAGAGAAGAGATAACAGAATAAAGCTTGTTGAAGCTGAAGAACCAGACAGAGAGACAAGAAAGAAGCAAATACAATGGTACTTGAAGCATGACCGGCAGAAAGAACAGGAGATAGAATATAGATATGCAACCGGTCATTTGGTACGCAGTACCGCAGTACCGGAGATCATCACAGCACAAGATCAGGAGGAGCAGCCCACCGAACCGGACAGAGTGCAGATGATTTGCTATCCATGATTAGTAGACTATATCGAACGTGACAGAGCAGGAAGCCACGGGAGAGACTTGTCTGGACAATTTACTCATGGAGGGGTGTAGAGCTGAATCTGAGCGTATACGCTGCAATAGGGTAGCACTTATTTCTAATTAAAGAAAGCAAGGAAGCATCAGGAGAAAAGAAGAAGCTTCTTATATAGGGGCTAAAGTCGTGAAATGCGATCATAGAATAACAGGGCTATACAGCAGGAGAAAGCATTTATTCTATAGAGACAACCAGAGCAGCAGAATCATATCTTTACCGGAACGAGACAGGAAGAGAGGACAAGAGCAGATCAGGAAGAATACAGATAAGATTATCTGGACAGGAGGGGAGAGGGGCAGCAGGTAGACGGGGGTACTTACAACTGAGAAGAGCCGTTTTATTTGCTGTATTCTCTGAATGTGGTACATTTTTATACTAACCAGAATCTGGAATCCGATACTGATAAGAGCAAGAAAATGGAATTAGAAAGAGCCAGGATAAATATTGAGTTAAAATGGGAGTCCAAAACGTTACCCCATCGCAACATAAAACACAAGTTCTTTAAAGGTGGGGAGAATCTGACATTTCTTTAGTCACAGAAACAGTGACCATAGCAAAGAAGCTGATACTCGAAATAGGTATGAGGTACGCATCTGGCATCCCATCACAACACAAGCACATGCCCTGATTCAGGGCGAGTGAATAATAGAACATCAGAAGTAAAGCATGAAGCGTATGAGATTGAATATCTTGTACGCTTTTATTATGCTCAAAAATTAAATTTAAATCTAAGATTCCAAAATTGTCATAATCAAAATTACACCATAAAAAATATAACATAATCTATCCCGGGGTACTTATGACTATACAGAAGCAGAATTAAATATAAGAAGAAAGTTAAATCGAAAAAAATCAGGAAAGAAAATTTGAAGTCCAGAAATCTGAGATGAAAAAAGAATCATCTCAAATCAGATCAGAGAAAGACAGAACACAAGATAAGATAAAATCTTTCTTATGTATATGCTGCCAAACGAAGTGCGGAGCGAAGCGGAGGAAGGAGCGTAAGCGACTAATAGCGTAGCGTCAGCGAAGCCGGGAGCGAAGCGACCTCTACTAAGCGAAGCGTCCTGAGCGTTAGCGTTACTATATACTAATACGTCTTATACATATCTTTTACTTGGGTGCCCATTTGTTCCCCTAATTTTGACCTAAATGTTCCCCGATTCTTACCCAAATGTTCCCCTACTTGGTGTCCATTTGTTCCCGGGCAGGTGTCCATTTGTTCCCTAGTAGGGAATGAATGTTCCTCAAATGCTAAACCAGAGCAAAACTGCCATATAAAAAGTTTACAAAAAATTCATATTTGGAGTTTGTTCTATGTTAAGGGCTTATTTTATCTTCACAGACGAAGAATCCATTTTAGGTGTATTCTGAATCCCTCTATACTTGGAAATCGTAAAAACGATTCTGAGGGCATATACGAGCTTGTATGCATACGAAAACAGGTCACTAGGAGGTTAGTTTTCGAGTCGGATTGGCTCTGATTTTCGGTGCGTTGACAGGATATTCTTTCCATGTTATCATGATCGAACTTACAGAAAATAAGAACGAATGTTCGCGAAAATAAAATATGGAGGATCACCGAAATGAACGAATTTTATATGGAAGAAACAGATGATATGGAGAACGAACTTGATAATTTGGAATTGTACCTGGATCAGGAGCCAGATTATCTTGATGAAGAGGATGAGTGGGTTGAAGACGAGATTTGGGAAGAAGCAGATGAAGAGGATGAACTGACAGAAGCTGAAGAAATTGAGCTTGTCAAGGCACTTACATCTATAATAGATGAAGCAGAATCAATACTTGTTGGGATGCAGCGGAAGGTCTTTGAACTCAATGAGACACAGGATATAGAAATGCGGAATGATATTATTGAGTTGGAGGATGGAGAGAAGCATCTGATCGTATCTGCATTTTTACCGGACAGAGAGAATCCTGATTATGGTTATTATGTCCCGATGAAATCAGAAAAGATTGAGCCTGAGAAAAAAACACTGAAAAAAGGAAGACCATTACCGAGATTCTGGAAATATACACATGGGATAAGTTACTCAAAAAATGGCAAATTCAGGGATGCGGAAGATGTGCGAAAGCAACGTGAAAATCGGAGAAATCGAATGGATGAATCGTTGGTATGTCCGATGAATGCATTGGAAGAGGCACTTGATGATATTAAATTGACCGAAAAAGCTATGTTTGGTGATGAACCCGCAATTCCAATAGAGAAATTTTTTGCTAAAGTAGATGGAAGAGCAGACTCCCGGCAGATAAATAAAGTTCTGGAATGGGCTAAAGAGTGGAAAGATACTGCACGTGAATATAATCTGAAAAAGTTTAGTGCAGCAGACAAAGATGATCTGGGTGCATATGTGAATTTGCTGGAAAAACAAGAAAAAATCAAGACGGATATGAAAAGATCTATACGAAAAATGGATCGAAAGACGATGAGTCAGATGATAAGATTTGCTATGAAAGCTGGAGACAACATTGGTATTCCAAGAGGATTGCGTGAGAACTATAGAAGGTTTGGAAATGAAGTACTGAAATTATGCTATGATTACAATAAAAAGATGTTCCGGTCCTGCTTCAAAACGTATGCGGAGATGAAAGAAGAGGAAGCCAGAGCAGAGCATCAGAGCGAGAAGGTCACAAAATTTCCGAAAAAAGTGCGTAGGTCGATGAACAAAACTCGAAGAAAAGCTATATAGAGATTATGTTTTTCAGAGGTACGTTTTTGAGTGTATATATAGGGAGAGTAGGTTTTTGATTTTGGTATCGGTTAAGAACTTAACAGCATGAAGTGAGTTGAGTAAAAAATAAGATATCCATATAAAAAGAAAAATTCCGAACCTGATAACATTATGTTATCGAGTAACAGAAAAATTTAAGATGTTAATGAAATAAGTCCCGGCTGAGGTGTTCAGTTTGGGGCTTATTGTTTTATCAAGGAGGTGCAAAGAGAATGGCTGAAAGAAAAAATGTTCTATTAAAGGTATCACCGGAACTGCACAAAGATCTGAAGATTCTTGTGACATTACGGGAAACAACATTGCAGGATTACATTATGGGACTGATTGAGAAAGACATGGCAAAAAATAAGGAAGCGTAAAGGAGTAGTAGAGATGAAGCAGACAGAAATTAAGACAAAAGCAATCAGAAGTAAGAGAATCGCATGGTTACTTCGAATGGAAGGATTCAGGATTTTAACAGTAAGACCAGACAGACGGAATCCGCAGTATGATTTGTATTTCTTTAAAGCAACACCGAGATTTGAAGCAACACTGAGTCGGATTATGGAAGAAGCAAAAGAGAGAAAACAGCAGAAAAATAAATAAGAAGGAGCAGAAAAAGTAGCAATGAAAAATAAAATGAGAAATGATTATATAAAAACTAATGTAGCGGTAATATGTGCATTACAAGAAAAAGGAATTACAAACTATGGAGCTGTACTGTTGTACTCAAAAATTTTGTCAATGTCCAGTAAAACGGGATATTGTGCTGCAAGTAATAGGTATTTTGTTGATACGATATTGACAGGTGAGAGAAATATAAAAAAGTATTTGCAAAAGCTGAAAGAAGTAAATGCTATAACGGTATTTGAAGATCGGGAAGACGGATATACAAAAGTAAGAAAAATATACCCGAAAATTGCTGAGGATGGTCAGAGTATGAATAAGAAAGTTCAAAATCAATGTGATGAAGAGAAGGAAGAAAAAAAATCAGAAGTAGAAAAAATAACCGATACAAAGACTTCAGATAATAATTTAAATTCCGCTGATATTAAGAAAAATAATACTGAAAAATTTAATTATTTTAAGTCTCTTGATTATGATGCAGTTATACCTAGTGAAGAATTACCTAGGATTGTAGCTATCTCTTATGCAGAGCTTGATCCAGATATTTATGATTCTATTGATTCTCGTAGAGAAAAACTTATTAAGGATTTTACCAGTGGATATTATAAGGCAAAAAATATTGATAATATTACAGAACTTATTGATGCAGTTATTGCTGGTGAGATTGTAGAAAGGAAGAAATAATTATGAGATTTTACACAGAAGAAGAGTTACAGGAAGTTTTACAGATTGGAAAAAGACAGGCGAAAGCACTTATGAGAACGTCAGGCTTCCCGAGTATCCGCATTGGTCGTAGTTACCGTGTGGAGGAGGGAGCCTTTTTAGATTGGATGAAACAGACGAAACATGTGAGACTGGATTACTCAAAATTATAAGGAGAATCAGCATGGGAGGAACATTTACATCATGGGGAGCTTTGGAACAGGCTCTCCAACAGGAAGTTGCAGATGCTACGAGAGAAGTAATCGACAATTCTATGGAAGACTTTCACCGGAATGTTGGTCGTTTCTATGGAGCAGCAGGAGGAAGATACATGCGAACCGGAACGTTGAGAAGCTCACCGGAATGCTCGTTCATGGGCGGTGGAGCTGTATCTTCTGGTGAGATCAGATTGAACACCGGGTATACATATGTTCCATCTGGCAGGGACACAAAGACGATTTATAACTTTGCTGAAAGTGGAGGATTGCTTGGTAATGGTGGATTTTGGTCAGATACAATGGATGCCGTGCCACGGCATATACAGACTGCTTTTGGCAGCAGATTTTACTAAATAAATATGAAGGAGAATTACATAATGGTTGAATTAAAAGATTATATTGACGATGTTGAAGTTGGTATGGTGATAGGATTATACAACAGAGAAAAATACAGTTTTATAAGTGGAATCGTAACACGGAAGATCTTGATGCATGATAAAGATACGCACGAGGAATGTTGCCATCTGGAAATGGATGTGGACGATTTTATAAAAGAGATCACAGACATTGGAAAATATAAAGTATTCATGTTGCTTGATAAGAACGGCAGGGATTTGGTGAAGATAGATCTGAATGAAATGAGGGATTTTTATTTTCCAGATGCATACACAGACCCCGTAGAGGTGTTTTGTGATATGGTGGAAGTCTGGAATCATTGTGATGAAGATGAAAAAGATTCCATGGTTACAGTTCTTATGGAACGTATTAATAAAGATGTTATGCAGCAGATTATTGAAAAGATGTGTAACAAACGTAATGCACTGGCGGTCACACTTGGACTAGAAGATACAGAGATATTTGATCAGGATGAAGTGGAGGACGAAGAATGATTCAGGAAATTAAAAATATGGATGAATACAATCCGAGATACACAAAAAATGGTGCGTTGAAATGGCAGCACATCAATGATGGACGTAATAAAAAGAAAGAGTTTCCAATGATTCCGCTGGATAAGATTGTGATTGGAAAGCGTAAATATGAGGAAGAAAATTTAAAAGCACATCGGGAACAGTATGAGCGTACACATGAGCTTGTGCCGGTGTTGGTCAGAAACTATGATTATAAGCTGAAATCTGGTTATGAACTGATATTACTTGCTCAGGAACTTGGAATGACAGAGATTCCATATATCATGCATTACGAAACAGCTGTGAGCCGTAAACCGTACTGTAATAAGAATAAAGCAATCATGGATTGTCAGGGCAAGAAGATTTATGTGACAAAGGTTGCTTACAATAAGATAGAAGAATGCAAAAAGATGTGCAGTGAGTTAGGACTGACGCTTGATATTCTTCCAATTTATAGATTCCGTGTGTTAGATGAAACCGGAAAGAGCATTTGGAAACAGGAGGATTTAACCTTGGATGCAGTTTTAAAGAAGTTAACAAGAAAAATAAACAATGACAGGAGACAGTCTGCTTAATGGCTAAAGATTTCAGAGCGAAAGTCACAGCCGAGCTTGACACGGCAGAAGCCGAGGGCAAATTAAATGCATTCCTGAATCAGAACAACAAGCTGAAGATCGATGTTGAACTGAATCAGGATTCTGCAAAGAAACTAAGTTCCAGTATCGAAAAAGGTATCAAACAGACAAAAATCGACACATCTTCTATATCAAAACAGTTAGCAGAGTCTTTTAATATCACCGATAAATCCACAATCAATCAGATAAGATCACAATTAAATAAGATGATGACCAGTCTTGGAAAGGCTTGGGATGGAAGCAATTTCAACGTGAAAGATTCTGGATTCTCTGACTTTGCTGCAGGAATGCAACCTTTACAAAAGACACTTGCTGAGAATGCGAAGCTTGTACAGGGTGCAACTGGTGTCTACGATGATTTCTTCAATTACTTTAAGGACAAGAAGATATACGTATCAGATGCCCTGAAAAAAGCAATGGGTGAGGATAATTACAAAGAACTGCTGCAAAATAACATCGGTCAGATCGTCCGGGATGCAAGCAAAGGTGTTTCAATAGACTCTATCTGGGGAGAGATGGAAACGATGTTTCCGCAGCATTTTGCAGAAAATATCACGACACAGGCAGATCAGATCACCCATGCATTTGACCTGATGAAGAAAGCAAGGGCGGATATGACGCAGGTGATATCTGCTCAGGATATGGACGCACAGACAAGGGCTGATGTTGATGAGTTCGCATGGAAGCAGACTTCTGATGCATCCAATATGATTATGCAGAGTCTTCAGAAGAATATCCAGTCCGCACAGGAAGCTGCAAAGACAACCATAGACCTTGATGTGAACGTGAATGCAGATAAGATTACTTCTGATATAAGGGAAGCAGTCCAGAATGCAGGAAACGGAACTGGGGACGCAATGAATGTTGAGCTGAAGGTCAATGATGAGCAGCTTACATCAAATCTTCGTGAAGCCATTGCAAAGACCGCAACAGGTGACGAGCCGGTAAAGGTGGACTTGCAGGTGAATAAGGAATCCTTGCAGTCTGATCTGAACCTTGCACTTGCAGACCTTGATCTTCCGGTACACTTTAAGATTGATGCAGATGCACTTGCAGCAGAACTACAGGCAGCAGTCAACAAGATCACGGACATTAAGATTGACCTTCATGTAGATACAGATTCTTTGAACGCAGAGATTAATAATGCTACAGACAATAATTCCGGTGCAGCATCAGATACGACCAGAATGACTGCATTACAACAGATGCTTGGAAATATCAATGCAGCAGGAGCAGCAGGTCAGTCCACATTCCAGCGTTTCGGAGGAAGCCTGAAGGAAGCGTTCAGCACGTATACCATGGCAAATATGCTTCAGGATGGAATCTACAAGGTTGTGGATGCAGGAAAACAGGGACTTGAGACAGTAAAGAGCTTCAATGATATTAAGACTGATCTTGCAATGGCAACTGGTGAAAGCAAGACCTATATCAATGACCTTATGCAGAGTTATAACGAGCTTGGACAGGAACTTGGAAGCGTTACTTCAGATGTAGCTCAGTCTGCTGACAGTTGGCTGAGACAGGGACGTACCATGTCAGAGACAAATCAGCTCATCAAGGATTCCATGGTCTTGTCAAAAGATGCTCAGATGAGTTCGGAACAGTCTTCAGAAGTTTTGACAGCCACACTGAATGGTTTTCAGATGAACGCAGATCAGGCAGGTCATATCAATGATGTCCTTACGAGCATTGACCTTGAATCTGCTTCTGATGCAGGTGGAATCGGACAGGCACTGACAAAAGTAGCATCACAGGCAAATAACGCAGGTGTGTCTCTTGAAAAGACTGCTGCCATGATCGCAACCATTAAAGATGTCACGCAGGACAGTGATGAAACGATCGGTACAGCCTTGAAGAGTATCTTTTCCAGAATGAACCAGATAAAAGCAGGAAAATTTGTTGATTCTGAGACTGGCGAAGCATTGAACGATGTGGAGAAAGTCCTGAATAAAGTTGGAATCTCTATGCGTGATGTGAATGGACAGTTCAAGGATTCTGAACCGGTCATTGATGCGGTTGCTGAGAAATGGTCATATTTTGATGGAAACACAAAGAAAGCGATCGCAACAGCCATGGCAGGTACACACCAGTATAACAAGCTCATAGCCATGATGGATAACTGGAATAAGGTTCAGGCACTTACAGAGACAGCACAGAATTCTGATGGGACTGCGGAAAAGAAATTTAATGATAACTACATGAATTCACTGGAAGCCAAAACTAATGCACTGAAAGCAAGCCTTGAAAATGTTGCTACTTCGGTCGTATCTGATGATATGTATGCAGGATTTCTGGATGGAGCGAAAGCAGTAGCAGACTTTACAGCTCAGACAGACCTGTTGAAAGCATCTCTTGTCGGGCTTGGTGCAGCAGGTGGAGTGTATGCTTTTGGCTGGATTCAGAATCTTATTCAGGATTTCAGCAACCTTGGAAAAGCTATGGACATCCTGAAAGCAGGAAACCTGACAGATGCAGGATTCGAAAACCTGTTGAATCTCACACAGGGATTATCCGCATCTCAGGCAAAACTTTTAGCATCCAGTACAGCTTTATCCGAAGCACAGCGAGTACTTCTTCTTATGAATACCGGAATGTCCGAAGCGGAAGCACAGGCAGCAGTTGCAGCCATGGGATTATCCGCAGCAAACGGAACGGCAGCAGCATCCACGGTCACATTATCCGGTGCATTGTCTGGATTATGGGCTACACTCATGGCAAATCCATTGATTCTTGTTGCAGCAGGAGTTACGGCAGCTGTGGCAGCAATTTCTTCCTATAATAATTCTGTCAAGGAAGCAGTCTCATCTGCGAGAGAATCCGGTAATGCGTGGGAAGAAAATAATACATCCATAGAAGATAACATCAGCAGGATTCAGGAGTTGAGGACTGAACTTGCATCCGGTACACTGACGGAACAAGAAGCAGCGGACGCAAAGAGTGAGCTGTTGAGCATTCAGGAATCTCTGACTGATTCTTATGGTGACCAAGTACAAGGCATTGACCTTATCAATGGAAGCCTTCAACAGCAGATCGAACTTCTGGATAAAGTCTCACAGAAAGAATCAGAGAATTTCTTAAATGAGAATAAGAAGGGCATTGATAAAGCTACAAAAGAGATGGAGAAGAATCGGCATAATTATCTTGGACAGTTCTATGATAACGGTTCGGATGAATCTGAAGCATTAAAGACATCTATACAGAAGCTTCAGAAGACTTATGGCGATGAAGTGGTCAAGTTGGAGAAGGGTTCTGACGGTATCACCATGAACGTTGCTATAGATGCGGATGCGACTACTGCGAAAGATGCACTCAATGATTTTATGACCGAAGTTTCGGATATTGAGAAACAGTATGGAGAATCTGATACTTTGGAACTGTTATCAGATAATGCAGCAGCAGGACTCACAGATGCAAATGATGTTCTGGAAGAATACCAGAGCTTGTATGAACAGGCTCAGAAAGCAGAGATGAAGTCTGACAAGACTTTATTTAGTGCGGATGGTAAAGAACAGACCGCTGCAAAATGGTTATCTGACTACGCAAAAGCAGTGAAGGAATACAACGATGCTGTCTCTGATGGGGACGATACGAAAATCAACGATGCTGCATCATCTTTTAACGAGTTAGATTCCACCATGCAGGAACTTTCTAAAGGCAGTATGTCCGAGTATGCAGATCAGGTGCAAGAAGTACGGGATCAACTGAATGAGACTGCGATCGCAAATGATAAGTTTACAAAAGCGGTCAAGGGCAGTGATTCTTCCGATTTTGGAAAGACGGTATCAGAGAGTGCAAAAGCATTAAAAGATTTGAACCTGACGGATACTGATTTCAAGTACGCATTCGAGACAGAAGGTATCCAAGAAGGAGAGGATGCAGTCAATTCTCTGGTGGATGCAGCTGTCCAGTGTGGAGTGATATCCGATTCATCCAGTGAACAGGTGAATAACCTTGTAAACATGCTTGTACAGCTTGGAGTCATTTCTTCCAGTACGGGAGCCGGGCTTGATACAGCAGCGGATTCTGCATCCGGTCTTGCAACACAGATCGAGAACGTAAATACAGCTTTATCCGGGATAGAGAAAGCCAATTCTTTATTGAATTCCCAGAGTACTGGACAGTCCATATCCATAGATGATTTTAATTCTGATGAACTGGCTGATTATACTTCTGCATTGGAATACAACAACGGTGCTTTGCAGCTGAATGCAGAGAAGGTCAGAGAGCTTCAGAAAGCAAAGGCAGAAGAAGCAATCCAGACAAATGATAATCAGAAGTTGGAAAAGCAGAATCAATATATGGAGAACATTGCTCAGATCGAGCAGCTTCAGGAAGAACTGAGAGGTCTTGCAGATGCAAAGAGTGATAATGCTCAGAGCATTCAGGATAACATAGATGCACTCTTGTCTGAAAATGACAGTATCGTGAACCAGTGCAATCAGCTTGATCTGTTATCCGCATCTCTGAGGGAAGCGACCGGAGCATATCAGAACTGGCTGGATAAACA
>JABLTO010084631.1_pt1 | contig 58546 bp, 75 predicted proteins | sample 7160091 | NCBI WGS metagenome assembly JABLTO01 (sample SAMN14651225, study PRJNA627086) | human gut metagenome | isolation source: feces | host: Homo sapiens
CTGGTGGGTGACCGCGGCATCCGCGGCGCCGTAATCAGCCTTGGCAACGCCAAGGCAGCTGCTTGCGGCGGCGTTTTTGGCGGTGCTTTTTTCGCTGATTGCGCTGCTGGTTCTGGTTCTGATCGCCGCCGCGCAGCAGTGGTTCGATCGGCGGCGGCAGAAAAACAAATCATAAAAAAAATCCCCGGCTTTCGCCGGGGAGGAAGTGCGTTATTTTACCAGCGCCGCGATGTCCGTCTTTACCAGTTCGCAAAGCTGCTCCGCCTCTTGCTTGGTCTTTCCTTTTAAGAGGCAGTAGAGCTTGATCTTCGGCTCGGTGCCGGAGGGGCGGATGATGAAGTTGTTGTCATCCTCCAGCTCCAGATAAATGACGTTGGAGGTGGGCAGCAGAATCTTTTCCTGCTTGCCGGTCGCAAGGTCGGTGCGCAGCGAGGTCTGATAATCCCGTACCGCGATGACCTTCTTGCCGGCAACGCTTGCCGGCGGATTGTTACGAATGCTTTCCATAATACCGGCGATGCGGTCAAGGCCTTCCATGCCCTCCATGGTGACCGATTCCACCTGTTCTTTATAATAGCCGTACTTTTGATAAATCCGATCCATCTGTTCAAAGATGGAGCTGCCCTTTTCCTGATAATAAAGCGCCATCTCCGCAATCAGCATCACGGCAACCACGGCGTCCTTATCCCTTGCGTAGGTTCCCTTTAAATAGCCGTAGCTCTCCTCAAACCCAAAGAGGTAGGTGCCGATGCCGGTCTCTTCCGATTCCTTGATCTTCTCGCCGATGAACTTAAAGCCGGTCAAAACCTCTTTCATTTCAACGCCATAGGCGCGGCACATCGCCGCGATGATGTTGGTGGTGACGATGGTCTTTACCACATAGCCGTCTTTCGGCAGCCGGCCGCGCTCTTTTAAGCTGCTTAAAATATACTCGGTAAGGAGTGCGCCCACCTGGTTGCCGGTAAAGGAGACGTATTCGCCGTTTTCGTCCTTGACCAAGATGCCCACGCGGTCAGAGTCCGGATCGGTGCCGACAATCAGATCCGCGCCGCATTCCTTGGCGTAGCCGATCGCTAAGGTAAAGCCCTCTTTGTTCTCCGGGTTCGGCGATGCCACGGTCGGAAAATCGCCGTCCGGCAGCTCCTGCTCCTTAACCACCACAACATTGTCAAAGCCGACCCGCTTTAAAATCTTGCGCACCGGTTTGTTGCCTGCCCCGTGAAACGGCGTGTAGACAAACTTCAGGCGGCTGCCCTTTTCCCTGGCAAGTTCCGGATTGATGCACTGCTTTTGTACCTCGTCAAGATAGGCGTCCTCCACATCGTCGCCCATCATCACGATTTTGCCGTCTTTAACTGCCTGATCAAAGTCGCACTTTTTGACGTCCGTAAACATGTCCGTCTTTTCGATCTCCGAAAGGACGATGGCGGCAAGCGCCGGATTCAACTGTGCGCCGTCCGCACCGTACACCTTATAGCCGTTGTACTTGGCCGGGTTATGGCTTGCGGTTACGGCGATGCCGGCGGTTGCACCGATGTGGCGCACCGCAAAGGAAAGCTCCGGCACCGGCTTTAACTCGTCAAACAGATAGGCGGTGATGCCGTTTGCCGCCAGAATGATGGCAGCCTCTTTGGCAAAGACGTCCGACTGATGGCGGCTGTCATAGGCGATGGCAACGCGCAGCGCGCCGCCCGGATTGGTGGCAAGCAGCTGATTGGCAAGCCCCTGGGTCGCCTGTCCCACCACATAAGTATTCATACGGTTCGCCCCGGCGCCCAATACGCCGCGCAGCCCTGCCGTACCAAATTCCAAAGTCCGGTAAAACCGATCCTTAATCTCCGTTTCGTCATCGGCGATGGCATTTAGCTCCGCCACCGTGTCGGCGTCCGCCATTTTCAGCCATCTTTGGTATTCTTTTTGATAATCCATCCTATGCTCTCCTCCTGTCATAAATTGCGTAACCTCATTATACTATAAACAAATTTGAATTACAACCATATTTTATCACCATTTTTCACGGAATTTTTTGCTTTTTGGATTGCAATTTCAGTTTCGCTCTGGTATGATAGAGGAAGAATCAACCACAGGAGGTAGCATATGAAAATCGGAATCGGCAGTGATCACGGCGGCGTGAATCACAAGGCCTATATCAAAGAACATTTGACCGCACTCGGTCATGAGGTCATCGACTACGGGACGCAGCCGGAGGTTCCGGCCGACTATCCCGACATCGCAGAGACGGTGTGCCGCGCGTACTTAGACGGCGCGTTTGACCGCGGCATCTTGATTTGCGGCACCGGCATCGGCATGAGCATCGCCGCAAATAAAATTCATGGGATTCGGGCGGCGCACGTGACCGACTGTTACAGCGCGGAAAAATGCCGCCAGCATAACGACGCGCAGATCATCTGCCTGGGCGAGCGCGTGACCGGGCCGGATCTTGCCGTTGCCATTGTGGACGCGTACCTTAATGCAGAGCACGAGGGCGGCCGCCATGCACGCCGGGTGGAAAAAATCAACCGTCTGGAGCAGTAGGGGCGCCGGGTGTCGGGCGCAGCGAAAGCGGAAATCCGACGCATCAAATCGGCGTTTGGATTGCGCGCTTTCGACAAAGGATTTTGTTAAAATCCACAAAAAATCCTGTCTTAAAAAAGCGGCTTTTGTCGGGACAGAGATTTTCAAAGAAATTTATTGCATATTTTGAAAAGTATGATATAATGGAGTCAATTGGGCTTTTTGCCGATTGATATGAAAGGAGCAGAGCAAATGAAATATTCAAGCGAAGTAGAAAGTATGTGTCCGCTTGCGAAGGGCGCATATCACGGCCCCGCGCCAATCCCGCAGGAGGGTAAGTGGACGCAGGCAAAAGAAGTCAAGGACATTTCCGGTCTGACGCACGGTATCGGCTGGTGCGCACCGCAGCAGGGTACCTGTAAGCTGACATTAAATGTAAAAGAGGGCATCATCCAGGAGGCTCTGGTGGAAACCGTGGGCTGCAGCGGTATGACCCACTCGGCCGCAATGGCGTCCGAGATTCTGATCGGTAAGACGATTTTAGAGGCACTCAACACAGACCTCGTCTGTGATGCCATCAACACCGCAATGCGCGAGCTGTTCCTCCAGATCGTGTACGGCCGTACCCAGACCGCATTCTCGGAGGACGGTCTCCCCATCGGCGCAGGCCTTGAGGATCTGGGCAAGGGTCTGAGAAGCCAGGTCGGCACCACCTACGCAACCCTGGCAAAGGGCCCCAGATATCTGGAGCTGGCCGAGGGCTATATCACCAAGGTAGCCGTTGACGCAGAAAACCAGATCATCGGTTACAAGTTTGTACATCTCGGCAAAATGATGGAAATGATCGGCAAGGGCATGGACGCGAATGAGGCGCTCGAAAAGGCCAGCGGTCAATACGGCAGAGTAGACGATGCGGTCAAGCTGATTGATCCGCGTCACGAATAAGATAGGAGGTATTGAAAATGGCTTTATTTGAGAGTTATGAGAGAAGAATCGACCAAATCAATGCTGAGCTGAAAAAGCACGGCATCGCCTCGATTGAAGAGGCAAAACAGATTTGTGACGAAAAGGGCATTGATGTATATAACATGGTAAAGGGCATTCAGCCGATCTGCTTTGAAAACGCATGTTGGGCGTACATTGTCGGCGCGGCAATCGCCATCAAGGACGGCGTAACAAACGCGGCTGACGCGGCAGAAAAGATCGGCCTCGGCCTGCAGTCCTTCTGTATTCCCGGTTCGGTTGCCGACGACCGTAAGGTTGGTATCGGCCACGGTAACCTGGGCGCAAGACTGCTGCGTGAGGAGACCAAGTGCTTTGCCTTTTTGGCAGGCCATGAGTCGTTTGCGGCCGCAGAGGGCGCAATCGGCCTGGCAAGAAGTGCCAACAAGGCTCGAAAAGAGGATCTTCGCGTAATCTTAAACGGCCTTGGTAAGGACGCGGCGCAGATCATCTCCAGAATCAACGGCTTTACCTATGTGCAGACCCAGTTTGACTACTATACCGGCAAGGTTACCGTTGTAAAAGAGACGGCATATTCCAACGGAGAGCGCGCAAAGGTTCGCTGCTACGGTGCCGACGATGTGCGTGAGGGCGTTGCCATCATGCACTTAGAGGGCGTGGACGTTTCGATCACCGGTAACTCCACCAACCCGACCCGTTTCCAGCACCCGGTTGCAGGTACGTATAAGAAGGAATGCATCGAGCAGGGCAAGAAGTACTTCTCCGTTGCCTCCGGCGGCGGCACGGGCAGAACGCTGCACCCGGATAACATGGCTGCAGGTCCTGCGTCCTACGGTATGACCGATACCATGGGCCGTATGCACTCTGACGCACAGTTTGCAGGTTCGTCCTCCGTGCCGGCGCACGTAGAGATGATGGGCTTGATCGGCGCAGGTAACAACCCCATGGTTGGTATGACCGTTGCCGTTGCCGTTGCGGTAGAGGAAGCTATGAAGAAATAGAGCGCGGTGGAAACCGCGTAAAAACGTGATTTTTGAAAGTGTGTGGGAGTGGTAAAAAGGGGGTAAATGTAGGTTATTCCTACACTACTCCTACACTACTCCTACACCGAGACTCCTACACCAAAAATATCAATTATTTGTTCTATCTCTTTTTGCAGCCATTCGGTGTCTCTTTTTGTATAAACTTTTTCTGTTATGTCAGATATTTTATGACCGACCATGTACTTTATGGCATATTCATCTACTTTGGCTTTCTTGGCCATCGTAACGAAGTGCATCCTTCCGTCATGGGGTCTGTGCTCAGGATTCAATTTTAAGTATTCTACTATCTTTTCAAATCGTTGTCGGTACTTATCGTATGTGAGCATGTAACTGCTTCTGTGCGTATGTGTGTCAGTACAATTTATTAAGTATCTGCTTCCTATCGATACGGCCTCCTCATAGCGCTTTTTGACCAACGGTCGTATAGACGAATGTATGGGGACTATTCGATCAATTCCCGCATCGGTTTTCATCCCGCCTTTAAAGGTCCAATTGTGAAGATCCACATCATTTAGTGTTATCAATCCGAGTTCCTGTGGTCGCCAACCGGAGTAACATTGAATAAGCATAACGTCGACATAATTCACTTTATAGAGGTTGTTCCATAGTTTTTTCATTTCGTCATCCGTAAATGGAATATGGCCTCTCCTGACCTCTTCTTTCTCATTTAAGACTTCATCCGATAGATTGAAAGTGCGAGAATAGTTTTTGTCTACAATTTCATATTCCAAAGCGTAATCAAACATCAGGTTGAATAATGATTTTATTCTGGATTTGGTGTTTGCCGAAGGTGTCCGTTTTTCTCCGTTTTTTATCACGGTACCGTCATCCATACATCCTTTAATGTGGCGCGCACGAACATCTTTAGCGCGCATATCGTACAGAGAGGAGCAATAAGCCCATGCAGAAGTAATGGTTCTTGTACTTGAATCGGATTTTAAGGTTTTGAAATATTCTTCTGTCCATTTTTCGTATAGTTCTTTAACTGTAATATCGTCCTCTAAATCATATTGATTTTTATTGTACTCAACTAAAGCCGAATAAGCATCATTATAAGTTTCAAAATATGATTCGGGCTTTAACGGTTTGCAAATTGGTTGACCGACCGAGTTTTTACCAATGGCAATCATGGCTCTGAATGGTTTTCTTAAATTTCGGTTCTTAATTTCACTGATTTGACCAAATCCATTCGGTAACCGTCTTCGTTTATTATTTTTATTACGAGGCTTTCTCGGTTTAGCTGTAGGTTTCATAGGAAAACCGCAGTGTGGGCATACTGACGCTTTATCACTAACCTGAAGTTCACATTCCGGACATTGTAATAGCATTCATGATTCCTCCTTCTTGATTTATTATTAGTAAGTATATATAATGGTGTAGGAATTGTCAACTCCTACACTGAAAAAATGAGGGTTATATATGGTTAGCAATAATCAATCAAGCTGCCCCAAATGTGGCGGACAATTAAAGTATTATGATAGCGTTAAACGGATTGTACGAACGAAAAGACGCGCAACAAAAAAAGTAATAATCAGGCGATTGAAATGTACCAGGTGCGGATGTTTACATAGAGAATTGCCAAGTTTTTTGCTTCCGTACAAGCAATATGAAACCGAAGTTATATTGGGCGTTATCGAAGGACTTATTTCACCCGAAACGATTGGCTTTGAAGATTATCCTTGCGAAATGACCATGTTCAGATGGCGAGTAAAAACCGATTCGATTTTAGCACTTTCAATTTCCACTCAGGTTGTTTTTACATAACAGCACTTCTTAATCTAGAATAGGGATTGAAAGGAGGTAAATGCAGATGGAAGAAGTTACATTTGCGGACGGTTCCGTCCCTGTTATAGTCGCAGCCAGAGTTTTTGGCAAAGATGCATCATGGGTTAGGGCCGGAATTATAGCAGGCTGGCTACCGATAGGTAAAGCCACACGAAACGGTCAGTTGGTGACCAATATTGAGGATATGAACTCAAAATATGGAAGGATTAACTTTTATATTTCCCCAAAACTGTTGTGGGAAGAAACCGGGTTTGTATGGAAAGGAGAAAGACGATGAGTACAACGATAAGACCGGAGATATCTGCTCGTAAGCCGTTTTGGATTGAGCGGCATAGGTATTACGAACTAAAACATTTTTGTTTACAGTACCCGACATGGAGAAAAGCTCGCTCTGCGCTGGATGGGTTTGGCGGAACGCCGATGAATGCCTATCCAATTTCAAAAACGAATGAAATAAGCAGTTCAACGGAGAGGTGTGCGGAAGAACGGTTATTCTATTCGAATAGAATAGATATGGTTGAAAAAGTAGCGCGGGAAACAGACGCAGGCTTGGGTAGTTATATTTTGCGAGCTGTCACTGAGGGCATTTCTTACGACGGTTTACGGATGCTGTTGAATATGCCGTGCTGTAAAGATACTTATTATAACTTATACAGACGTTTCTTCTGGCTTTTAAACATTGAAAGGCGATGAGGTGATTTCAATGAAGGTTATTGATAAGGCGATTCGTAAAGTATATCGTTTCAGTTGCCCTAATTGTGGCAGTAAGCTTGAAGCCGAGTGTCAGGAACTCGTGGATATCGGGGGAAAAGTCAGTAAATTCTTTTGCCCGGTATGCAGAAAAGACAGATACATCGGCTGGGGTGACTTACGCAAGAAAACGGTATATGAAGCGGATAATGTTACGCAATAAAAACATTGCCTATTATGAAAGGAAGTGTTGAACATGCGAAACAAAATCAAAACATTCTTAAAAGACAAGAAAAAAGAAATTATTATGATTGGAGCGGTATTAACTACAGCTTGTATTGGCGGATATATAGGAGCCAATATAGGAAATCGTTACGCACAATTTCATATTAATTTAATTGGTCCTGATGGGGATAAATTAAAAGAGATTGTTTGACATTGGTAAGAGATTGAGTCCTAACAAGGGCTCTTTCTTTTTTTTTTTATTTTCAGTACGCAGGTGACAATAAAACGTGTTATTCTTATATGCGTATAAATGCGTTGGAAAGGAGGTTGAAAAAAGATGTTGTGTGTATTTATATTTATTATTGGTATTGTTTGCGGTGCTTTCATCAGTCACTTATTAATAAAAAAATATAGTATAGGCACCTTGAGAATTGATAACTCAGATCCGGATGGAGCGTATTTGTTTTTGGAATTAACAGCAGATACCTCTTCGTTTAATAAAAAGAAGCGTGTTGTACTTAACGTATTGGACGAAAATTATATTTCGCAAAAATAACAACCCCTTTTATGGAACTGAAAAGTTTAATATTTGAAAGGGGTTTTATTACGTGAAAAAAGAACAACTAAAAGATTTATTGAGTGAGGAAATCAAAACTCAGATTCAGGATTTATCGAAACTGAATCCCGGAAGTGCAGAAAAATCAAAAGCAGTTGATGATCTGGCTACGCTTTACAAATTGAAAATCGATGAGACCAAAATGGAATTGGACTTTGATGAGAAGCAGGAAAGACGTAAAATGGATAAAGAAAATCGGTTAAAAGACGATGCTCTAAAAGAGCGACAACTTAGAACTGAGGAATCGGTCCGTGAACGTGACGAGCAAATCAGAAAAGATCAACTGGCCGAACAGGTTAAAGATCGAATTATGCGATTGGGTATTGCAGCGGCGGAAATTATATTGCCATTGATATTCTACTCGAAGTGGATGAAGAAAGGGTTTAAATTCGAGGAGACGGGTACATTTACCTCAACAACATTCAGAGGTTTATTTAATCGTTTTAAACCGACTAAGAAATAATTTACAATATAGTTCCAAACGAGGAGACGCGTTATATACACGTCCTCTTCGTTTTTCTTCGCTAAATTTACAAGCCATTTTATGAAAGGAGGCGTTTTTTATGGTTGATTATTATTGGTATAAACGCAACAAACTTACTAAAAAAGAAAAGGCAAAACGTTGGTATATTAGAATATTATCAGGTATTATGAAAATAATATTCACCCCACTGTTTTTGTTAATACGAATTTATGATTGGGTTTGGAGTATGGATTATTATAATTATTTAAAACGCCATAAAGATTGAGCCCCAACAAGGGCTCTTTCTTTTTTTTAAGGAGGAAAGAATGCGATATCATTACGAAAAGCCACCTATTTACTTATCAATGTATGGAAAACTTTATATTTGCAATCACCCTGTATATGACAGCTGCACCCTGTTCGAGATAAATGAACTAGGTTTGGCGGTCATACAGCAAAGGTACGATGCTGAGACCAAAAGCACTTGGTGGAGCGAGGTCGACCCTTGGTTGACAGATGTCCTATATTTGCATCCGGAATTTAAAGAGTATTTTGATAAACGTGCAGGAAAGTGTGCGGATGAACTATACCCCACCGTTACAATAAGGCAAATTATGTGGGCGTTAAAAATGAAACCTCTTCCGAAACAATGCTGGGAAACAACATTTGACCGAAAAAATATTTGAAATGCGCGAAATTTACAAGGTGTATTATGAAAGCAATAAACGTTAAGTTTATAAATCGAAAGGAGTAATTTATTATGTTAGTAGAAAGAACAAATCAGTTAATCGTTGAGGTTAATAATGTTAAGGAGTATATGTTTAAGGAATTTGGTTCAGACATATTTGACAGTATGAGTGAACAGGAATTCGCATTATTCAAAAAACTGTTTAACATCATGGACGTATCGATGAAGGTAATTGAAGAAGAGGCTACAGTAATTCAGAGAATCGATGAAAAACTCGACAAATTGTTGGCTAAAGAGGATTGAGCTTAGGCTCGTCCCTTTTCTTTTCCGCTAAAATTACATTTGCTATTATGAAAGGAGGCGTATCATCTTATGATACTATTTACAATTTTATTACTTATGTTAATCCTATTGACAGTAATAACAGTGTTTATTGTTAGCGCAGGAGGCGCTGTGTTCACTGTTATATTTGGGGATGTAATCGTATGTATGTTTTTAATTATCTGGTTGATGAAACGCATTGTGACAAAGAGAAGAAAGAGATGAGGGCGCGTTTGCCCTTTTCTTTTTACACGCGCAAAAAACAACCTGTATTATGAAAAGGAGGTTGAACTATATGTTTAAAAAATTACTTGGAGGAGTATTGCTATGTTGCGTATTAGTGCCGACTTCGGTGGTATCATGTGTTGCGGATGGAATGTCGCTTATATTTGACTGTATCAGTCAAATTGTTGTGGCGTTACGCAAACCGCTGGCACGTAAAGCCATGGAGTTGATTACATACGAAACGGAGGTGTGCCCTCGCAAAAAAGTGTGCAGAAAAACATATAACGACGCACAAATGGAAGTTGTATTAGAAGCTTGGTTAAAAGAGGGGTCTTAACAAAGACTCTTCCTTCTTCACTACCTCTTTTATTCTTTGCATTAACGAAAGGAGAATAAAAATGCCAATATCCAATTTAAAACTAATATTTGCTGATTATGCAATGGACATACAACTGCCGAAAGATATACCGAAGTATAGAGATCGGTTTAAAAATGCCTGCTATTCTAGGTGGGCGGTCAGCGAACTGCTGATCTTTATTATACGAAAAAAAGAACAATCAGAAATCGATTCGATCAAGGAATTCATAAAAATGGTCGACACTTTTTCGGAAAGAACAGAAAAAGACAGGCCGATTTGGAGTATCGCTAAATATGTTGCAACAGACATATTAGATATATTTTACGCAATGCGCGAATGAAAGGAGAAAAGAAAATGAATAATTTTGAACGAGCCGTATGGAAAACAAAAAAGGCATTTAAAAATCACTCACCAACCATATTATCAGGTGTGGCGTCCGTCGGGGTCATAATATCAACTGTTATGGCCATAAAAGCAACACCGAAAGCTTTGATAATTTTGAGAGACGCTGCGAACGAAAAAAATGATGCGTTGTCAAAATTTGAGATTCTTAGAGTGGCGGCACCAATATATATCCCTACCGCTATTGCATGCTTATCAACCATAATATGTATTTTGGGAGCCAATGCTTTGAACAAAAAGCAGCAAGCCTCCCTGATGAGCGCATACGCGCTGCTGAACGACTCATTTAAAGAATACAGAAGCGCAGCAATTGATGTTTTTGGCAATGATGCAGATGTCAAAATTAAAGCGGAAATGGCTAAGAAGATATATGTGACTGGAGATGGTTATTCCATTTATGATCCGGATATGGATTTTGAAAGCGAAAAATTATTGTTTTATGATTTTTGTACCCAAAGATATTTCAATGCTACGTTGGCGGCTGTTGTGAATGCTCAATATCATTTAAACAGAAATTTGATGCTGAGAGGATATGTTACAATAAATGAATTTTTTGAATTTCTTGGCATTGATGCTATTGATAATGGCGATGATTTAGGTTGGAATATGGACTATCTTATGAGCTGCGGGTTACTATGGCTTGATTTTGAGAATAGGCATACCAAAATGGAAGATGGCATGGAGTGCTGCATTATATCTCCGTTTGTTGACCCTCTCCCATTTTCGGTCATGGAGGAGGAAATGCCCGATTGATGCGCAGTATAAACAATCACTGTTATGAAAGGAGGAAATGCTTTATGAATAAGAAATGGATTAAAGCCATCGGTTTGTTGGCAACCGTAATTACGTTTGGAGCATCGCTCGCGACGGATTGGGTTGACGATCGAAAGATGGAGGAAAAAATCAATGAAGGTATCAAAGAAGCACTTGCGAAATCAAAAGAGTCTTAACAAGGGCTCTTTGTTCTTATTGAGGGGGCGATAATATAAATGAAAACGCAGTTATGATTATACATAACTATATCAAAAAACGACTTTTTACCCCAGGTTGGGATTGGTCGGAATACGAATTCAAGCGAAGATGTTACGGGCGTTGGGCGGCTTATGAAATTATAAAGCGTATCTCAGAGAATCCGGAAATAGATCCTTTCATCATAATACTGCACTTTAGGCATCAAATGGACGCTATATCGAGTCTCCGGGAGGATTCGGACGCTGAATTTATATTTATAACGGCCCGAGATACGGCCGACGAAATCATATCATTATTTTGAAAGGAGGTTAAAAATATGTTTATTTACGGAAACTGGGAGTACCATCCGGTATACGGAACTTGCTCAAGACTTGTTTATAAACGAATCGGCAAGAATTCACTTGCGGTATTTGGCAGACAATACAAATCCCTAAAGGGTTAAGTTATATTTGTGAAAGGGGAAAAGAAATATGCTGAAATATGGAGAAATTATGAAAATGTGCAGCGAAAACGATCATGTTTATACAAGTGTGATTGAAATTTACAGGCAAAACGAGAGTGGCGAATTTGGCGGTGAACCATGCGTATACATGTTAGGTGCAAATTCCAGATCGAGGGCGAAGATGTATATAGATATCCTATTTGAAGCCGTAGAAATAGAAGGGTTGGATAATTGTGATATTCGCGTCGATGTTACCGTATTTAAAAATGGTCGTTATGTAGAAAGTGACGAATCAATATTCCGAACCCGGATCATAAGAACCGATGCGCCAAGTAGGTTCATTGTTTGGAAACATGCAGTGCCACATATTTTTGCAATTGATCGAAACAAAAGTGAAATAACACTCGTTGATTTTGAAAAGGAGAATGAGGAAATGATCGTATATAAGAAATGCAAAATGATGATACGTACGGCAAATATGAAAATCGGAGATCAGATTGAAATACCTTTAAGGGATTTGGGAACATTTACGGCTACAGTTCATGATGTGACCGACAATGGAATTCTATTTATATTTGATGATTGTGTAACAAGACATTATATGAATTCTGATGGTACTGCCAAAGGCGGCTATGAGAAATCAGAACTTTGCAAATGGATTAATGAGGAACTGCTTGAACAATTTCCAACGAATTTGAAATCCAGAATACACGACCTCACGATTCCTACATACGGTCAGATTTTCGGACATGATGACTGGTATAATCAAGCTATTACGGCGGATGATGACAAGCAATTATCGCTTATGAAGATAAGAAAAAATCGTATCTGCACATATGAAAATGACACTTGCTGGTATTGGCTGAAAAATACGACGAAGTCTGGTGACGGTTTCGCTTATGTGGACTTCAGTGGCCGTGCGGGCTACTACGACGCGAGCACCATCCGTAGTGTTCGTCCGGCGTTCCTCTTGTCCTGGATCTCCACCCCTTGTGGGCGGTAAGTAATGATATTTGAAAGGAGAAATATATAATGAATAAAAAATGGTTCTCAGGTGTTGTGAGGAATGTTCGGACGTCAATGAAAAAACATAGTCCTGAGATTTTGACGGGGACAGGAATTGCCGGAATGGTCGTCACTACAGTTATGGCTGTTAGAGCAACGCCGAAAGCCTTATTGCTTTTAGAAGAAAAAAAAGGCGAATATGAAACTGATACACTTACACCTGTTGAAATTATAAAAACGGCGTGGACTTGTTATATTCCCTCTGCAATAGTTGGAGGCGTGTCTATATTTTGTCTTATAGGTGCAAGTTCTGTAAATTTACGTCGTAATGCGGCGTTGGCTACAGCTTATACTCTTTCGGAGACAGCGTTAAAAGAGTATCAGGAAAAGGTTGTTGAAACGATTGGTGAAAAAAAAGAACGTGATATACGTGATTCTATAGCCAAGGATAAAGTTAATAACAATCCTGTAAATCAGCGTGAAATAATTATAACCGACAAGGGCGAAACTCTTTGTTATGATTCGTTGTCCGGTAGATATTTTAAGTCCGATATAGACAAAATAAAAAAATCCGTTAATGAATTGAACAGACAGATGCTCGCTGATATGTATGTGTCACTGAATGACTTCTATTATGAACTCGGACTTGATAATACTAAACTCGGTGATGATTTGGGTTGGCATGTTGATGATGGTCTTATAGAGGTGAGTTTCAGTTCGCAATTGGCGAATGGCGAAACGCCGTGTCTTGTGTTGGATTATCAAATAGCACCGCAATATGATTATCAAAAATAATATACCACGCGAAAAAAACATTGTATTTAATGGAGAAACACCAATTTTAAATATTGAAAGGAGTTCTTAACTATGAACGAAAATTTGGAAACGATGGAGCTTACACCTTATGAAGAGGAAAACGAGGAGATTACGGAGACGAATGACCGTTCCGGTATGGGTACGGGTTTGGCTATGATTATCGGCAGCGGATTAACTCTTGCGGCAATTGCAGGAGGGAAGAAGCTGAAGGAATTATGGGACAAGCACAAATCCCAAAAAGAGCAGTCAGACGTTCTGTTTGTTGATTCGATCCCGGAGGTAGCTTACGATTTCAATGAAGAAGAATCTAAGTAAAAATTAAAGTGTTTACAAAAAGAGAGAGTGTCTTTAACAAGGCGCTTTCTCTTTTTGTTTTGTTAGAAAGGAGAAAGTGATGAATAAATACTTGTATGATGGACCGGTTATGGAGTTTGATACTTGTATCGAGCATCGGTGGCAAGCGTCAACGTATGCGGTGTCGGAGAAAAAAGCAAGATCGAATTTAACGTTTCAATACAAACGAAGTAGCAATCGATCACCGAATACAAAAATAACTTTGCCCGGTAAGATAACGATGGCATCGTGAGAGGAGAAAACATATGGAAGAATATAGATCAAACTCGCATAAATCCCGTGCGGAGGCAGCCAAACAGGAGAAGAAAGTTGAAAAAGTTGTAACAGGGACTGTTAAAGCAAAGAAAAAGGGCGGATTGCATAAGTTTACGGACGTGTTCATTTCCGAAGATGCCGGCAATGTTAAGGCTTATATTTTTGCTGATGTGCTTGTTCCGGCAATTAAAAAGGCAATTTCGGACATTGTTACCACCGGCATTGAGATGATGCTATACGGGGAGTCCGGGAGAAAAAAGGGTTCCAACGCCTCCAGAATCTCTTACCGAGATTACTATAAAGACGATAGGCGACCGAGAGAACACAGTTCGGTAAGAAATGGTTATAATTTCGACGATATTATACTCGATAATCGCGGCGAGGCCGAAGATGTTTTAAGCCGTATGGACGAGCTGATTGACACTTACGGCTTGGTTAGTGTTGCGGACTTCTACGATTTGGTCGGAATTACCGGAAATTATACAGACAATAAATACGGCTGGACGGATATCAGAAGTGCAAATGTTATACATGTGCGAGATGGATATATGATTAAATTACCGCGTGCCCTACCGTTGAATTAAGGGAGGAAAAATTAAATGTACGAGTCAAAGGATTTGATGGTTTCACATCCATCGCATTATCAATCCGAGACAGGATTGGAAGTTATAGACGTAATTGAAGCTTTTACCTTTGATTTAAAGGGTATAGAAGCTACGGACACAGGGAATATCCTGAAATATATATGTCGTTGGAATGCTAAAAACGGTCTTCAGGATTTGGAAAAAGCTCAATGGTATTTAACACATCTTATCGAGCATGTAAGAAAGTTAAAAGAAGAAAATACAGCTGTTCTATACGCAGACGGAAAGCGTGTAGGCGAAATTACTGAAAGGAGAAACGAAAATCATGAATAAAAATGAAATTATGAAAAAAGTAAGCGGAACCGTTACAAAAGTCGGTTTCAAATTAAAAAAGCACAGCCCTGAGATTTTTATAGTAGCGGGAGTTGTCGGAACTGTTGTCAGTGGCGTAATGGCTTGTAAAGCCACTACTAAAGTCGGTGAAATTTTGGAAGAAACGAAAGACACGCTCGATATAATTCATGAAGGTGTTGAAAACGGTGAAATTAAAGGGAAAGAATATGCTGCTGAAGACGGCAAAAAAGACACCACACTTGTATATGTGCAAACTGGTGTGAAATTTGTGAAGCTATATGCCCCGTCTGTTATTTTAGGAGCATTGTCAATTACCAGCATTATTACATCACACAATATTTTGAGGAAAAGAAATATAGCGTTGGCGGCAGCATACACAGCTGTAAACACAAGTTTTAAAGACTATCGAAAGCGTGTGATCGAACGTTTCGGTGATGAGACGGATAAAGAACTCCGGTACAATATTAAGGCTAAGACATTCGAAGAGGCTGAGCTCGACAAAAACGGTAAAGAGAAAACGGTTGAAAAAACCGTAAATGTTGTCGGCGGTGATTTGCCAAGCGATTACGCGCGTTGGTTTGATGCATCCAAGGGTTGGGAAAACAATCATGACTATAATATGATGTTTTTACGAGCAAAAGAAGCCTGGGCGAACGATAAACTCAAAGCAGACGGGTTTATATATTTAAACGAGATTTATTATGAACTCGGAATTGACAAAACCAAGGCCGGTCAAATTGTCGGTTGGGTCGACAAACCGGATGATCCAAATTATCAAGGCGATGGATTTGTGGATTTTGGTATTAAGACTGTGCTGCGCGAAACGCCGGATGGAGGGTACGAAGAAGCCATCTTGCTCGACTTTAATCCCGATGGAAATATTCTGGATTTGATGTAAAGGAGGGCTTTATGAGAAAGAGTATTTTCGCCATTTTTGTTGCGCTTATTGCATCGATCTTGGGTGTTGTCACCGCTTTCAGCCCATCTATGTCAGCGGCAGTTGATTTTATAGATGAGGCTGAAAAACCGATGACCATTACATATACGTCTTTGGGTGTCCCAGCTATCGACAGTTCTTTTAAAACCTATATGGATTACCGAACCATAACCAACAAACAAAGCCCGCAGTATGCTTTTATTAAGACCTGGGGCTGGTGCGACGACAACGGCTTTATGAGAGCGAATGGCGAAAGAAATTTAGGTGTTGCGGACGATTATTATATGATCGCGCTGGGTAGTTACTACGGTACAGAAATCGGAACGAAGTATAAAATTACGACCAATACCGGAAACGTGTTTTACGGGGTTTTATGTGATCAGAAGGACGATGCTCATACTAACTTAACGCACCAGTATGCATCCAATAACGATGTAATCGAGTTTATAGTCGATACAAAATGCCTGATTTCTGATGTACTGAGAATGGGGAGTGCTGACGTATATGCGCCACTCGACGGCAGTGTTGTTGCTATAGAAAAAATGAATTTCGTATGGAATGGAGGCGAATAAAAATGAAGTTTGTGTCTTACTCGCTTGCTGCTTTGGCAAGTATTTGTTTTATAAGCGGTGTTGCCGTTTTGTCCGGCGGAAGGAGGTAAGCGTTTATGGATGGTTTAGAAGGCATCATCTATATGCTTGATGAGGTTTTAAATACTCGAAGAAAGCGGCATATTACGGGCGGAATACTGGTAAGTATATCGATGCTGTTCGGCGGACTGGCACTCACTGTAATAACACTTAAAAATGAGGACGAAAAGAAAAAGGAGGATGACGATGCATAAATCTAATAACTTTATGGCGTTTATATTTGGTGCATCTATCGGTTCTGTAGTAACCTGGATGTATGTGAAAAAGAAGTACGAACAACTTGCAAAGGAGGAGATTGATTCGGTTAAAGAAGTATTTTCAAAGCGCGAAACCAATGACGCGATGAAAGAGGCCAAATTCAATAAACAGGAGGAAAAGCCCGATTTAAAAATGTACGCCGCAACGGTTCATGAAAATAACTATACGAACTATTCGAATACGGATAGCAAGGATGAAACGAAAAAAGAAGTCAGAAAACAGGACAACGGTAATGAAAAGGGATATTTCGCCTATGTTATAACACCTGAGGAGTTTGGAGAATTTGATGATTACGAGAAAGTAAGCCTTTCGTATTTTGATGATCAGATTCTTGCGGACGAGAATTTGGACATTGTCGATGACGTTGACGAAACGGTAGGCGTTGATTCCCTCACTCATTTCGGCGAGTACGAAGATGATTCTGTATTTGTCCGCAACGATGAGAGAAAATGCGATTATGAAATTCTGCTCGACCATCGCGACTATGAAGATGTTGTAAGAAAGAAACCGCAGTCTACGGAGGATTGAAATGACAAAAGACGAGTTGAACAATTTATATTTTGAGTGGATGTGTCAACTCGTATGCAACGAACGATACACAAAGCGGAGGCTATCACATCGAAAGCTATTAATATATCTGCACACTATCGATTTTAATTATACGATCGGTATGGATGGAAATAGGGCTGAGGATGGGATAGACCTCCGTTATCGTTTCGGTTACGAAAGATCATACGAGGAGTCAATGATTTCTGCGTTTCTTGATGACCGCCCGTGCAGTGTTTTGGAGATGTTAATCGCCGTATCTATGCAATGTGAAAAAATAATGACAGATCCCGACCGCGGAGACAGAACGGGTCAATGGTTTTGGAATATGGTAGTAAATCTTAAACTTGACTCTATGTCTGATTCGGATTTTGACAGGGATTATGTTGATAAAAGAATTTCTATATTCATAGACCGAGAGTACGAACGTGACGGCAATGGCGGTTTGTTTACGATAAAACACTGTGGGCGAGATTTAAGAAATGTTGAAATTTGGTATCAGATGTGCTGGTACTTGGATAGCATCTTAAAAAAGTAAATCGAAAGGAGGAAATATGAAATGGAAGAGGGTCAGATAATATTAAAATTGCACGAGGAACTTTTAAAAACTAATCGTGATTTAAAATATTTTAAGGATGAATGCGTTCATAAATTTAAAAGGCAAAAAAGAATTAATCACTTTCTCATTTGTTGTTTGATATCGCTTATGGCTAAAACGGTAATAAAGAATATTAAAAATATAAATGAGAAAGGAACAGCGGATTCGAAATGATAGACTTTTTGATGATTTCAACACGTAGTACGAAGCGTGGTGTAATAGAAATCTATCCGAAGTTCATTATCAAGAAAAGCTCTGACCTTATGATTAGAGGGGGCGACTTCTACGCCATTTGGCTTGAGGAACGAGGACTATGGTCTACAGACGAACAGGATGCGCTGCAACTGATTGACTATGAATTGGACAAATATGCTCAGGAAAATCGTCATAGCTTTGATGCAACCGTTAAAGTTCTTCATATGTGGGATGCCGAATCAGGTATGATAGACCGTTGGCATAAGTATACACAAAAGCAAATGAGGGACTCGTTCCATATGCTGGATGAAAAATTGATATTTTCAAATACTGAAACGAACAAAAAAGATTATGCGAGTAAACGACTTAATTATCCGCTTGAAAAGGGTACAATAACTGCTTATGATAAACTGATGTCTACCTTATATACCGAGGAAGAACGACAAAAAATAGAATGGGCTATTGGGTCCATTGTATCGGGCGAATCAAAGAAACTTCAAAAGTTTATGGTTCTATATGGTGCCGCAGGAACGGGTAAATCAACAATATTAAACATAATCCAACAACTTTTCGATGGGTATTATTCGGTATTTGACGCTAAAGCCCTTGGCTCGTCAAGCAACTCATTCGCGTTAGAGGCCTTTAAAAGCAATCCGCTTGTTGCAATTCAGCATGATGGCGATTTGTCAAAAATAGAGGATAACACGAGGCTTAACAGTCTGGTTTCCCATGAGCTGATGACAGTAAATGAGAAGTTCAAATCAACTTATGCAAATCGGTTTAAATGTTTTTTGTTTATGGGCACAAATAAGCCCGTAAAAATTACAGACGGTAAATCAGGTCTTATCCGAAGACTTATAGATGTGTCGCCGTCCGGAAACAAATTAAATCGTAAAGAATATAAAGCCATTATAAAGCAGGTTGAATTTGAGCTTGGGGCTATTGCCTACCACTGTCAGGAAGTATATTTGTCTGATCCGGGCATGTATGACGATTATATTCCGATTACAATGCTTGGTGCGTCAAACGATTTCTACAATTTCATCATTGATTCCTACTACACATTTAAAAAAGAAGATGGAACAACGCTTAAGACTTCTTGGGAAATGTATAAAACATACTGTGAGGAGGCTAAGGTGCTGTATCCGCTTTCGCAAAGACCGTTTAAAGAGGAACTGAAAAACTATTTCCGAGATTATAAAGAACGCTTTACGTTAAAAGATGGTACGCGCGTAAGGAATTACTATTCGGGATTTCGTGCTGAAAAGTTTGAGGGTGACATCGTAACGGTTAAAAAAGAGGAGGACGAAACTCACCTGATTCATTTCGACTGTACCGAATCTATTTTCGACACTGAATGTTCCGATTGCCCTGCGCAATATGCGACGGCTAAGGAAACACCGTCTCAAAATTGGGAGAAAGTTCGTACAAAATTATCGGATATAGATACGTCAAAGTTGCACTACGTAAAAATACCCGAAAATCACATCGTCATAGACTTTGATATTCCTGACGATGCGGGTAACAAAAGTTATGAAAGGAACTTAGAGGAAGCCAGCAAGTGGCCGTGTACATACGCAGAACTTAGTAAAAGCGGATGTGGCATACATCTTCATTATATCTATAGCGGAGACGTTAATAAACTAAGCAGAGTGTATGACGATCATATTGAAGTAAAAGTGTTTACCGGTAAATCATCATTGAGAAGGAAGCTTTCGAGGTGTAACAATTTACCGATATCCACCATTGCTTCGGGCTTGCCGCTGAAAGGAGAAAAGAAAATGATAAATTTTGAAGGGGTGAAAAGCGAAAAGGGCCTTCGAACTTTGATAAAAAGGAATTTGAACAAGGAGATTCATCCCGGCACAAAGCCAAGTGTCGACTTCATTTACAAAATACTTGGAGATGCTTATGCAAGCGATTTGAATTACGATGTCACCGATATGCGAAATGCCATATTGGCGTTTGCTGCAAACAGCAGTCATCAGGCAGATTATTGCATCAAGCTGGTGAATAAAATGCGATTTAAATCGGAGGAACCATCAGCAGGGGTAAATAACGATGACGCTAAACTTGTATTTTATGACGTGGAGGTATTTCCAAATCTGTTTCTTGTTAATTGGAAGATCGAGGGTGAGGGTAAACCGGTTGTAAGAATGATCAACCCGTCTCCGAGTGAAATCGAGGAGCTGATGCGGTTCAAACTGGTTGGCTTCAACTGTCGGAGATATGATAATCATATTCTGTATGCAAGGTTAATAGGTTATACAAACGAACAGCTATATAACCTTTCACAGAAAATCGTTAACGGAAGTCCGAACTGTTTCTTTGGCGAGGCGTATAATGTATCTTACACGGACGTATACGATTTCAGTTCAAAAAAACAGTCTCTGAAAAAATGGGAAATTGATTTGGGAATTCATCATCAGGAATTGGGACTTCCCTGGGATCAGCCTGTCCCGGAAGAAATGTGGACAAAAGTTGCTGAATATTGCGATAATGATGTAATTGCTACCGAGGCGGTATTTAATCATCTGAAAGGTGACTTTACGGCGCGTAAAATTCTTGCAAATCTTGCCGGAATGACCGTTAACGATACGACCAATAGTCTCACAACCAGAATTATATTTGGGAAAGAACGTCATCCGGAATTGGTTTATACGGATTTGTCTAAGGTATTCCCCGGATATATGTTTGCCACATGGAAGGAGTATTATGAACGATATCCCGAATATATCCCGCAAAACGAGGATCTGTATACAAAAAGATTAAAGGACCCGGTGACGCACAATTTATATCGCGGTGCCGATCTTGGGTTTGGCGGTTATGTGTATGCTGAACCGGGCATGTATGTAAATGCGGCATTGCTTGACATTATGAGTCTGCACCCGCATTCCGTCATTGCCATGAACTGTTTTGGAAAGTATACAAAAAATTTTAAGGATATTCTTGACGCTCGTATTTTCATTAAGCATGGGGATTTTAAAGCAGCACGCGAAATGCTCGGCGGGAAGCTCGCTCCATATTTGGACGATGAATCTACGGCCGGGGATTTGGCTCAGGCTTTGAAGATTGCTATCAACTCTGTGTACGGTCTTACTGCGGCAAACTTCGATAATCCGTTTAGAGATATTCGCAATAAAAACAATATCGTTGCTCTTCGCGGAGCATTGTTTATGCGGACACTTCAGGACGAGGTTGTTTCAAGGGGCTTCACTGTAGCTCACATTAAGACGGATTCGATTAAGATTCCAAACGCAACGCCTGAGATTATCAAATTCTGTATGGAATTTGCGAATCGGTATGGTTATGTTTTTGAACACGAGGCCACCTATGACAGAATGTGTCTTGTGAATGATGCTGTCTACATCGCCAAATATAAGGACGGAAAACATGCCGGAGAATGGACTGCAACCGGGGCACAATTCCAAGTGCCATACGTGTTCAAAACACTATTCAGTAAGGAGAATGTGGGATTTGAGGATATGTGTGAGACAAAGTCTGTAACCTCGTCTTTATATTTGGATATGAACGAGAATTTGCCGGACGTGAGTGGCCTGGAAAAAGAGGTTACGGCGCTCCTCAAGAAACACGGTGACGAAAATGGCGATTTACCTTTTGACATTGACGATCAGGTTCAAGCTTTGAACGCTGATATTTCCAAAGGTCATGACTATCATTTTGTCGGAAAAGTTGGCAGTTTCTGCCCGATTAAAGAGGGTTGTGGCGGCGGACTGCTTATGCGCGAAAAAGACGGTAAGTATTATGCTGCGACGGGTTCTAAAGGTTATCGCTGGCTTGAATCGGAAATGGTTAAAGAACTCGGTAAGGAGAATGATATAAACCGATCCTATTATGATAATATGGTTACGGACGCGGTGAACACCATTTCTCTGTTTGGCGACTTCGAGTGGTTTGTTTCAGACGACCTGCACGGTGGGGAAGAGAAGAGTGCTCCGCCATGGACGATGCCTTGTGGCGACACAAAGTACAATACCTGTTTCGATTGTCCGAATTTCCACAATGACGAGTTTCATATGGATTGTAATTTGGGATATGATATTTCGGATATTATGATTAATGACAAAAATTTAAAGGAGGAAGCTTAAAATGGCTTATAAAAATGTAAATAATATTATTATCGAAGACGCAAGGATTATGTTTAGAAATTTTTCGGGAGAAGAGACCAAATATAATCGCGCGGGAAGCAGAAATTTCTGCGTAATTATTGACGACGCCGAACAGGCTCAACAGCTTGCCGAAGATGGTTGGAATGTGAGAATTTTGCCGCCTCGCGATGAAGACGATGAAGCAAAACATTATATTCAGGTTACGGTAAGCTTTAATAATATTCCACCGAAGGTTGTTATGGTTACAAGAAGAGCACAGACGCTGCTCGATGAAGAGTCCATTAATACTCTCGACTATGCGGAAATCAGAAAAGTTGATTTGACAATCAGACCGTATAACTGGGAAGTTAATGGAAAAGAGGGCGTTAAAGCGTATTTAAAGACAATGTATGTAACTATTGAGGAAGATGAATTTGCTGAAAAATATGCACAGGAAGAGGCTCCGGAAGAGCCGTACAGACGGTAATAATACTTATATATCAGGTGCCGCAGATGCGGGTAAATGCTTGCAAAAGCAGCCTGATATTTTTATTTGTACGAAAGGAGGAAAGAAATATGGACATAAGAGAGTGCTTTAAAAAATATGGTAAACAATTTTTGAAATCGGCAGCTACATATTCCAAACATAAGCCTTCTCCAAAAAACGAACCGACAATTCAAAAGGCGGAACATATTCCTCGCGCAGCTGAAGCAGAAACAGAGGTGGCAAAACAGCCAACGAAAAAAACGGATTATGAGAAGGAGTTCATCAATCATTTTAAACAACTTACAGGCAGACATCGTTCCCTAGAGGTTTGGAGCGATTTTGTGACGATGTTTGCTTGCTCTATATCGAATTCGCTGGATAAACAGAACTTTGACAAGCGTGAAAAATTATATTTACAAACCGCCAATAAGTATGATGAGGACGAGCAAGACGTGTTTCCAAAGTTAGCTGCTGATACGATAATGGCACTCGATGAAAATCAAGAACAAGATTTTTTAGGACGTATTTATATGAGTCTTGGTCTCGGCAGCAAAAGCACCTCTCAATTTTTTACACCATATCACATTTGTAAACTGATGGCGGAAGTTGCTATTGGCGACGTCATACCGGAAATTAAAGAAAAAGGTTATATATCAATTAATGATCCATGCTGTGGTGCCGGGGCAACTTTAATTGCCGGGGTTAATGCTATAAGGAGTCGTCTTGAAAAAGAAAATATAAATTTTCAAAATCACGTTCTTGTGGTGGCTCAGGACATTGACTTCACGGTTGCTGCTATGTGTTATATTCAGCTTTCTCTCCTTGGTGTTGCCGGATATGTGAAAGTTGGCAACTCGTTAACAGAACCGATAACGGGCGATGACAATAATGAAAACTATTGGTTTACACCAATGTATTTTTCGGATATTTGGCATACTCGCAGGATTCTGAAAGAAGTAAAGAAATTACTTGAGGAGAAATAAAAAATGTCCGGAATACAATTATATGATTATCAATTGGATGCGATTAAGAAAATGAAAAACGGCTGTATTCTTTGCGGTGGTGTCGGCTCCGGTAAATCCATGACTTCGTTGGCTTATTATTACCTGCAAAACGGTGGCGAAATATCATTTTTAACGGGCGATGAATACGCAGCAATGGATGATATACGAGTTATGGATTTATATATTATCACGACTGCCAGAAAACGCGATACTTTGGAATGGGAGGGAGAATTGGCAAACTTTCTCCTTTCCACGCATCCCGACGTGAGTCTGTACGGAAATACAGTAATTGTCGACTCATGGAATAACATTGGAAAGTATGCGGATGTAAAAAATGCTTTCTTTATATTTGATGAGCAGCGGGTTGTCGGTTCCGGTGCTTGGGTTAAGGCGTTCTTGAAGATCGCAAAAGCCAACCAGTGGATTCTCTTATCGGCCACGCCGGGGGACACTTGGCAGGATTATATTCCGGTCTTTATCGCAAATGGTTTCTATAAAAATAAGACCGAATTTATGCGGGAGCATATAGTGTGGAAACGGTTCAGCAAGTTCCCGCAAGTGGATAGATACATAAATACCGGACGGTTGATAAGGCTTAGAAATTCTATTCTCGTCAATATGGAATTCGATAGAAAAACGGTGTCGCATCATGAAGATGTATATGTCAATTATGATATTTCGAGGTATAAAGATATAACCAGAAATCGTTGGGATATATGGGAGGATAAACCAATAGAAAACGCGGCCGGTTTGTGCTATGCATTGAGAAAAATTGTAAACATTGATTCATCAAGGCAGGTAGCATTAATGGAAATTGTAGAAAAGCATCCAAAAGCTATTATATTCTATAACTTCGATTATGAACTGGATATTTTAAAAAGTTTGCATTATGGAGCCGGTGTTGAAATTACAGAGTGGAACGGGCATAAGCATCAACCGATTCCGGAATCAGATAAATGGATATATCTTGTTCAGTATAACGCCGGGGCTGAAGGTTGGAATTGTATCAAAACTGACACTGTTATATTTTACTCCCAGAATTATTCTTACAAGGTTATGGTGCAGTCATCCGGCCGAATTGACAGGCTAAATACGCCGTTTACGGACCTATATTATTACCATCTTAAATCTCGGAGCGGGATTGATTTGGCGATCAGCAGAGCGTTAAAGAGTAAAAAGAAATTTAATGAGACGAGATTTGTTACTAATATGTAAGGAGGAAAAATTGGTGGAAGATATTTATAAAGAGGTCTACTTTGACAAATATTGCAGGACTTGTAAATATGAGGACTTGCCCGAAAAAGACGACCCGTGTCACGAATGCTTAAATAATCCGGTGAATTTATATTCACACAAACCGGTAAATTGGAAAGGAGTCATGAAATGAAATTGCTATTTAGTTTCCTAAATGGATAGTGCGATAAACTGGTTGGCGGTTTGCGGTTTTGTAAAGTTAATCGTGATGTGTTTCGAATGGACTTTTAGTTGGCGCGTTGCTACCGGTATATGGTTAATGGCGTGTCTGGTACGGTTTTTATTTATTAATCGACTCAGAGTGTTGATCGACTCAGAGAAAGGTAGGATGTGAATTAACATGGAAGGAGATTTTAAATCTTACAAGAATGATGCTATGAATGCTGCTAAAGATCTTAGATATGGTAAAGTTGTGATCGATAAAATTAAGGCCGCTAAAACCGAAGCTGAAATTCAGCGCATCATGGTTACAGAAAGACACAAAAGATTTGATGATTAGAAGAGGGGGCGTTTATGATCATATCAAATGCCTAGATTGGTAAAATTATAGAAATAGAAAAGGAGAAAAGAAATGATTAAACTTGATGTGGCGGAATATTGTCATGATTGCCCGAATTTTGAACCGGAAGTTCTTGATAAGCACGTAATCTATGACAACGACGGGGAATGTTGCGGAATGTTAGGAAATATGTATGTGGTTTGCGAGCATTATAAGACGTGTCATAGCTTCATGACTTATTTGAAATGGCAATTAGCGAAAGAGAAAGGGAAATAATAATGGCATTAGCAAAAAAGTGCGACAGATGCGGAAAACTGTATGAGCATTATCCTGTTGGAAATCAAAGTGGCATTTTTAATGGAATAAAGCTGGTTAGGACTGGTGAAGACGGTTCATTCGATTATACAAAGAAGCATGATGATTTATGCCCGGAATGTATGGAGGCGATAAAAGCATTTCTGCATAACAATGCGTATATTACTTTTAAGGAGGTTCACAGTAATGATTAAAATTGAGAGCGTTGAAGTCATGGGCTGGGAGGCAGCCATTAGAGGCATGCGCAATCCGATGAACTCTTGGGAGAAGAGCGATAGCGAACCCGGCTGTGAAATAGTATCAGGTTCTCACGAATTTTGTAGGGAATGCGATCACGCTATTGATATTCACGGACATCTTATTTGCGGTCAAGGTTATGACGCCGGTTATGTAATAGGGCTTGAGGATTTCGACCTCATGACTCGTCTTCGCAACGCCGGTACTGACCACCGTAAGTTCATGCGGATGATTACCGTATACCTTGATATTACGGCCCCGCTGTACTGGTGGAAGGAGTTCGACACCTACAAGGTTGGTACGGTTGCAAACTCTTGCTCGACGATGCATAAGATTGCAGATAAGGAGCTTACATTCGATGATTTCAGCCATGAAAAGCTTATAAACTCCGTAGGCATGGAAATTCAAGAACAGCATATTCGCATAAGCCCAATACAAGCATTGGCAACAACCATCGAGTGCTTGAATGCCTACCGGGATTTATATTTGCAAACTAAAAGCAAGAAATACTGGTGGCAGCTTATTCAGCTCCTGCCAAGCTCTTATAACCAGAGACGGACGATTATGCTGAATTATGAGGTTTTGACAAATATATATAAGTCCCGCTGTAACCACAAACTCGACGAGTGGCGGGAACTCTGTGTTTGGATTGAGAGTTTGCCTTATTCTGAGTTGATTACCGGCGTACTTGATGGCACAGATAACAACTGAAAGGAGGATTAGCATGAATTGTTTTGCGGTTAAACTTGTAGACGGTACTATACTTGATATGTTTGATGAGTGTAATCACGTCTCATATAATGAAGAAAATATGTGTGTATTTTCGAAGATGGATAAGAGCGCCAATACTTATCAAGTGCTTGCACTTATACCATATGACAAAATAATGTATATTTTCAGCAAGCAGTAAAAAGCAAAAAAATCGAACAGAAAGGAGAAAAATACAATGATAAATTTGGAGGACAGAGTATATGAAAACATGGCAAGAGAGGGCGTTGGAATTATCCAAATCAAGCCTTAGACCCTGTGAAATTACTGCAAAAATTGAGGAAGAATTCAATAGCAGCGAAATGTATGATAAAATTTACAGCTACCTTAGAAGACATAAGACGGACTCTAAATCCGAAGAAAAACGTATAGCGATTCAGAATCAAGAACCAACACATCACAAAGTGAAATGGGATGGCACGCAGGTTTTGAAATTCGCTATTATGGGTGATACGCAATTTGGCAGTAAATACGCACAGATAACATATCTTCACGAGTTTTACGATTTGTGCAGACGTGAGGATATCGAGAACGTCTACCACACCGGCGATATTACGGACGGCCTAAAGATGCGCGTAGGTCATGAATACGAATTGTATGAGGTGTCTGCGGATGAGATGAGAGATGATGTTGAAAAAAATTATCCCAAGATTGATGGCATCACAACTCATTTCATCACAGGCAATCACGACGCGAGCATTTATAAACATGTGGGTTATGACATCGGACAGGCTATTGCAAATTTGCGGCCGGATATGAATTATCTTGGCAGGGATTGCGCGGTTGTTAATCTAACGCCCAAATGCACTTTAGAACTAAGACACCCTTGGGACGGAACGGCATATGCTATCAGCTATAAATTGCAGAAAATGATTGAGGCCATGGAAAGTGATTCTAAACCCAACATTTTGGCTGTTGGTCATTATCATAAAGCAGAGTACATTTTTTACAGAAATGTTCATGCGCTGCAAACCGGTTGTTTCCAGGGACAGACGCCATTCACAAGAGGTAAAGGTATTTCAGTTCATATGGGCGGATGGCTTGTCACCATTTATGTTGATGAGAATGGATACATTCAAAGATTTGCACCGGAATTTATACCTTGCTACTATTCGGTCAAAGATGACTATAAAAATTTCAGATAAGGAGAAAGCATTATGCCTAAAGGTGATGATTTAACAAGAAACGCGTCCGGTTACTATGACCCGACTGCTTATGTGGCAATAAAAAAGGTTGATGAAGCGTCTGAACGGTTTTATAAGCTTCTACATATAATCTTTTATATTTGTAAGATTGCCGGGTTTGAATTAAAGGGTAGAATTACACTGGTGGATTTGGAAACGGGTAGAATCTGGAAGTAGCCTTGCGGGTTTTAAAGGAGGAAGAAATATGTTAAACTATAAAAAAGAAATTTGGGAGGGTTGGACGGTACGAGATTTCATTGACTCTATACAAACAGAAATTGCTATGATTATGGGCGGTGGTTCTTATGTGAAACCTTTTAAAAGCAAGGGGGAACTTGAAGCATATATTATCAGTAATCAGCCATATTATAAAAAGCCTATACCCGAGGTAATTGAGTATTTTGCTTATAAGTATGGGCTGAATTAGGAGGATTTTCTGCCCACTTTTGAGGTGGAAAAACGGGCTTTTGGTCACTTTTGGTCGGGCTACGCCCACTTTTGAAGAAAAATTTGAAGATTTTTTATGCGATTTTGACTGAAAAAATGGCCAATTGCCCACTTTCTGCCCACTTTTAAAAACAAAAATGGCCACGAAAAACCCAGTGTTTATGCGGGTTTGCGGGTTTTCTGCCCACTTTCCCACTTTTTTTCTTAATTAATAGTGAATAAAAAATTAAAAAATATATAATAATCTGCGAAAAAAAGTGGGCATCCGGGCAAAACATACATAAATGTTTAAAAATGTATTGCTTTTTTTATAATGTTTATGGTATAATTTTACAAAAGATTGAAATATGAAATGGGGGTTCGCATGATGAAGAAAAAAATATTGACGGTTTTATTATCTTTAGCTATGATGTTTAATGTTTGTGCTGTGGTCGGATATGCTGATGGTGGTATAAGTGTGACTTTAAATGGCGAGACTTTAACTTTTGATGTTCGGCCTCAGTTAATAGACAATCGTACAATGGTTCCACTTAGAAAGATATTTGAAGCTATGGGGGCGGTTGTTGATTGGAATGATGACACTCAAACGGTTACGGCCACCAAAGGTAACGAGAGAGTCATCGCAACTATCAACAGTAAGAATGTTTATATAAACGGTGAAGCTAAAACTCTTGATGTCCCGCCTATGGTAATTGATGATAGAACATTAGTTCCTGTTAGGTTCGTTGCTGAAGCTTTTGGAGCTAATGTTGAGTGGAACGAGGCTACACAAACAGTTGTTATTGGAACTAAGCATCAAATCAATGAATCCTTGCTGCCCATTACAATAGAACTTCTTGGGTGGGGAAACTCGAAGCTTGAGTATGCTGGCGATAACGGAATATATTATGCTGTAAAAGTTACAAACCCTAACAGCGACTATGCATATAAATATCCAAGCTTTACTATAACAATAAAAAATTCTGATGGAAAAATATTAAAAACTCAAAAACAGGTATTAAAATATATTGCGGCGAATGATACATCCTTTTATGGTAATATAATTTTATACCCGGGTGATGTGGCGAATGAAGTAGAACTGTCCTTAAATTATAAAAAAGAAGACTTTGTTAAACAAAATGATTTGCTATATATGAAAACGAGCGACCTTGTCATAACTAATATTTATGAAAATCGTACAAGGTATGATAATTTGTATACCGGAGAAATATTTAATAATAGCGATGTGAATTGTAAGAAAATTGCCGTATCTGTCGTTTACAAATCAAATGGCTCTATTGTCGGGGGGAATACTGCTTTTATTGACTCGCTCAATGCAAAAAGCAAAAGTTATTTCGAAATAAGTAATAATGGAGCTATTGATTATGACTCATACGAAATACATGCGCAAGTCTGGTGATGAAGTCCTAAATGTAGCAAACCTGCGAATGATTACAGGAGAATGTTTATGAAGAGAATTTTATTGCTTATTTTACTATCTGTAGTTCTAATATGTGGATGTAGTAATAAAGACGATGAAAAAATTAAGATACCATTTAGTAGTGACGATTATAAATCGGCTGATTATCAATATGCACTCTCATCATTAGAAAGTGCGGGTTTCACCAATATTAATTGTGAACCAATGGGGGATCTTATCACCGGATGGTTATATAAGGAAAATGAAATAAATGAAATTTTGGTTAATGGCACAAGCACATTCAGTAAAAACTCGAAGTATTTACCGGATGTTCAAATTATAATTTCATATCATTCTTTTCCAAAAGAAGAAAACAAAACGGAAGCAGAAGAAACAAAAAAATCTGTCGAAGCGGAGCATATTGATGAGACAGCCGATATTGATACCGGTCGTAAGGTTTATGATAGTGCTATTGGCAAGAATGCGATTGATGTAAAAAATGAATTAGCGCAATTAGGATATAAAGTGGAATTTAAACACGATGTAACCAAAATGGATTTTACTGAGAGCGTATTACCTTCAGATTCAGAGTATTATATTCCTTTTATAATTGTAAAATTAGGCGAATATGATGCTGATGCCAAAAAGACGCTATTCTACATAAACACACAAGAAAATATAGACAGTGTAAAAGAAAAAGAAATCGATAGAGATAATTTAAACAATAGACTGGATTCTGTATATGCTTGGCAAGCTGTTGAAAATTATGGGAAGCAACAGTATACGTATGGATTTAAGCTTCATTATCTAACCGGCCGATTAAACGAGGAATCTGCTAATGAAAATACATGGTTTCTAAAGGCTTATTGCGATGTAAAAAACGCATATGGAAAATGGGAAAAACAACTTGTATGCGAAGCATACGTTACGGGAACAAGCGATAATCCCCAAATTACAAGTTTTAAAGTTTATTGACTATCAAAACAAAGGAGGTTTCTATTTATGAGCAGAAAAGATGAATATAACGATATTTATTTGAAAGACGGTGGATTTGGCTTTGAATACACTTATAAAAATCACACTCTTGGAAAGGAACGAATTATTCATCCCGACGATGTTAAGAGAATAGAGCCCTCCAAGTATAATGGCGATAAAATGCTTATTCGGTGTGGTAAGTGCGACGTATATATGGATTATATCCACAGTCTTAGGAATTCATTTTCCGGAAAATGGCTCTGTCCCGAATGTGGCACTTATGTTCGCGAAACAACTGTAAATCGTTATATAGGGGAATTACCGAATATTATGGATACCGACTATGATGATATTTATTGATGCTACATAACCGCATACTTTACAACTCCTATTGTGAAAGGAGTTGAGTCATTATGCAGTACACTGAGTATGAACGCAACGAGGATTTCTACAAGAAAATTTTTCAGATGAATGTCAGAGAAAAGAAAAATTCTTATGACATTGCAGAAGAATTGAATATTCCTTGGGGAACCGCTGTTGTGTCAATACGAAAAGCACAAATTATGGCTTATGCCAGATTAAAAGCAAAACAATTGAATTGGTAAGAAGTGAAAGCCTGTACCTTAATTGGTATGGGCTTTTCTTTTTGTACGCGAAAAAAACATGCCCTTTTATGAAGAGAGAGAATAAAAAAGCCATTTTTATAGCTTACATTCTCTTTTGCGTTTTGTTGAAAACCGAAAGGAGGCTAACTATTTTGTTAGAGAACAATTTTCAAGCGAAACTTATAAAAGAATTAAAGGCGATGTTTCCGGGATGTATCGTTATGAAAAACGACCCGGATTATATTCAAGGTATTCCAGATTTGATTATTTTATATAAAGACCGATGGGCTACCTTAGAATGTAAAAAGAATTTGCGTGCGAAAAAGCGACCCAATCAGGAATACTATGTTGGACAGATGAATAAAATGTCATTTTCGCGTTTTATCTGTCCCGAAAACAAGGAGGACGTATTAAATGAACTTCAACAATCATTTAAATCTTGAAGGGCAACACGCTTTTCTTGGTGCGAGCAAATACCACTGGATAAATTATAGCGAGGATAAAGTAGTAGAATCGTATAATAAATTCCTCGCCATCTTAAAAGGAACCACTCTTCATGAATTTGCAGCACAATGTATAAAGCTTGGTCAGAAGCTACCTAAATCAAAGAAAACATTAAATAATTATGTTAACGATGCTATCGGATATAAAATGATACCGGAACAGGTATTGTATTATTCCGAGAACTGTTTTGGAACAGCTGATGCTATATGTTTTAGAAATCGCTTGCTTAGAATTCATGATTTAAAAACAGGGATTATTCCCGCACACATGGAGCAGCTTGAAATATATGCTGCTCTTTTTTGTTTGGAATACAAATTTAAACCCTCTGACATAGATATTGAATTGCGTATCTATCAACACGATGAGGTTTTATGTCACAATCCAAGTGTTGAAGAGATAGTTCCGATTATGGATAAAATTATAACTTTTGATAAGGCAATAAACAAAGTAAAAGAAAGAGAGGCTTAAAAACATGAATGATGTTACTGAAAACGTATTAATTCATTATGGTATGCCTCGACGTTCGGGGCGGTATCCATGGGGGTCCGGTGATAACCCATATCAGCATAGCGGTGATTTTCTTAGTCGGATAGCTGAATTAAAATCTCAGGGATTAAGCGAAACAGAAATTGCAAAGTCTTTGAATTTAAGTTCTACCGAGTATAGAGCATATAAGGCAATTGCTAAAAATGAACGCCGTGCTTTGGATGTCGCCACAGCAAAAGGACTTAGAGAAAAGGGTTACAGTTTAAATGAAATAGCCGAGAAGATGGGGTATTCCAATGATTCTTCTGTCCGTTCACTTTTAAACGAGGGTTCTGAAGCAAGAATGAATCAAGCTCAAAAAACGGCAGAATTTCTAAAAAAGCAAATTGATGAAAAAGGCATGATTGATGTCGGAGTTGGGGTTGAAAGAGAACTCGGCATATCCAAAGAAAAACTAAACCAAGCGTTGGTTATTCTTGAAGCTGAGGGTTATCCCGTATATGGCGGTGGTGTTCCGCAGGTAACCAATCCCGGCAAACAGACAAATATTAAAGTTATTTGTCCCCCGGGAACCGAGCATAAAGATATCTATGACTATGAAAACATTCATTCGGTTACAGATTACATCTCTCATGACGGAGGTGAAACTTACGACCCTAAATGGGTGTATCCTAAAAGTATGGACTCTAATCGTCTTCAAATTCGTTATGCTGAGGAAGGCGGAATCGACAAAGATGGTGTTGTTGAGATTCGTCGCGGTGTTGATGATCTTTCTTTGGGAACTTCACATTATGCTCAAGTCAGAATACTTGTTGATGGTACTCATTATGTAAAAGGGATGGCTGTTTATTCCGATGACCTACCCAAAGGTGTCGACGTGTTATTCAATACTAATAAAAAACAAGGTACACCTATGAAAGATGTCTTAAAAAAGATTAAAGATGATCCCGAAAATCCTTTTGGCTCTTTAATCAAAGAAGGTATTGTTGACCCCGATAAAGGTGATGGCCAAAAAGGTGGGCAAAGCTACTATTACGATAAGAATGGTAAGAAACAGTTATCGTTGATTAATAAGCGAGCTGAAGAAGGCGACTGGGGCGAATGGGCAGATAAACTTCCGTCTCAATTTTTATCGAAACAAAATTTATCACTTGTTAAGAAACAGTTAGGGCTGGCTGCGTCCGATAAAGTTTCGGAGTTTGATGAAATTTGTTCGCTTACCAACCCCACCGTAAAGAAAGCCTTGCTTAAATCTTTTGCTGATGATTGTGATTCAGCAGCGGTTCATTTACAGGCAGCAGCTCTTCCACGTCAAAAGTATCAGGTCATATTACCTATAACGTCTATGAAAGATACGGAAGTTTATGCTCCGAATTATAAGAATGGTGAAACAGTTGCTCTTATAAGATACCCGCATGGCGGAACTTTTGAGATTCCGATACTCACTGTAAATAATAAACAACCGGAAGCAAGAAAGGTTCTCGGAACAACCCCTAAAGATGCTGTCGGTATTAACAGTAAGGTTGCAGAAAGACTTTCAGGAGCTGATTTTGATGGCGACACAGTTATGATTATTCCCTGCAACTCAAAAGGCAGCAAGATAAAGATTACATCAACCCCTCCCCTTAAAGGGCTTGAGGGATTCGACCCTAAGGCTGAATATCCTGAGAAAAAAGGTATGAAATATATGAAAAATACTCAAACAGAAATGGGCAAAATTTCAAACCTTATAACCGATATGACTTTGAAAGGGGCGTCTCAGGATGAATTAGCAAGAGCGGTTCGTCATAGTATGGTTGTCATTGATGCTGAAAAACATAAGTTAGATTATAAGCAGAGTGAATCCGACAATGGTATAGCGTCATTAAAAAAGAAATACCAAGGTAGGGTTGATGAAGATGGCAGATACCATGAGGGTGCATCGACATTAATATCTCGTTCAAAATCTGAGGTATCGGTTATCAAAAGACAAGGCAGTCCAATTGTTGATCCCGAAACAGGTAAGCAGTCATGGAAAACTGTGGATGACCCCGTATATGTGGATAAAAAGACCGGTAAAACCAAAACACGTACCCAACCGAGTACGGCTATGGCAGAGACTGATGATGCTCGTAAACTTTCTTCGGGACATCCCATTGAAGAAGCATATGCAGATTATGCAAATCAACTTAAGGGGTTGGCTAATAAGGCGAGAAAAGAAATGGTATCCTCAGGTAAAATCGCATACTCCGCCTCTGCTAAAAAAACATACCAGCGGGAGGTAGACTCGCTCAATGCTAAGTTGAATTTAGCAAATTCTAATGCTCCCAAAGAGCGTAGGGCTCAGGTTATGGCTAACGCTAAGATAGCGTCTATGAGACAGGAGTACCCTGATATGACTAAGGCTGAAATAAAGAAAGCAAGCCAAAGGGCGTTGACACAAGCCCGTACTTCTGTAGGAGCTCACAGAGAGCCTATTAAATTTACAAACCGAGAATGGGAAGCTATTCAAGCGGGTGCCATAAGCCCAAGTAAATTGGAACAAATGATTCCTAAAGTTGATTCGGATAACCTGAAACAGTACGCCACACCTCGTGCTACAACTCAGTTGAGTAATGCCAAGATTAGCAAGATTAATGCTATGAAGAATTCGGGTTACAGCACATCTGAAATAGCTGAAGCTCTTGGTGTTTCTTCATCAACTGTATCAAAATATTTGAAATGAAAGGAGTGAACTGAATGAAAAATTCTTGTATGTTAACAACATTTGACAATCCTTTTGATCCTTTCGAACAGTTTACTTCTTGGTTTCTGTTCGATACAGAAAAAGGTTACAATTCTTGTTCGTATTTAGCAAGAATAGCTCGTACTTCAGACCAATTTACCGAAGAAGAGAACGATAAAGAGGTTGAAAGGGCAATTGATGAAATAATTAAATACGATTTCAGAAATATTTATAAAAAAGTCACTAAAAAAGAGAAAACGGCTTAGTCTGAACTGTTGTGTGACTCATTTAATAATTCAATGACAACTAGAAATAAACTCGTAACTTTTTATAAACATTCAATAAAAACATTTATAGACTTTTAAGGCATTTAAAAAGGCTTATAAAGGCTAATCCTAAAGCTGCTCAAGGCGAACCTCCTTTCATATTTCTTTTCTCCTTTCGGTGAATGATAAACGGATGGGTCTTTGTAAGTCTTTTTAAATGCCTTATTGTTTATTTAATGCCAATATTGAATGTTTTTTGGATTGTTTGAGCATTTTGGGTTGTTGTTTTCGTTTCTGTTCTGCCGGACTTGGGTCTGTCAGAGCGGAAAAGGTATAGGGGGTGTCGTAAAAATTGCACCCCCTCCCTCATCGCGACGGTCTTCAAAAATTCTCCGGGGGATATTTTTGGAAAAAGTCTTTTAATTTTACCTTGATAAAAGTTACTGAAAAGTATATACAAACCCTATTGGTATTTACCGTTTCGCGATTGAAAGCCCATTATAACAATCGGAAAGGAGATAACAAGTATGGCTAAAGGCAAAGCCGTAAAACGCTCTGGTGAACAACAGATGATGCGACCGGCTTTGACACCCGAAGCCAGAGAAAATCAGTTGATATCCTTGGCGTCCGATTTGGCTGAGAAGCAGTTGCGGGAAGGTACAGCATCTTCGCAGGTTATAACGCACTATCTAAAACTCGGTTCAACAAAAGAAAGAATTGAAAAAGAGATTTTGGAAAAGCAAAAAGAGCTGATAGAGGCTAAAACTCAGAATTTACAGTCTGCTAAACGTATTGAAGAATTGTATAGCAACGCATTGAATGCTATGAGAAATTATAGCGGACACGGAAGCGGTGATGATGATGAAGAAGATTATTAGGTCATACGAAGAGTTAATAACTATATCGTCGTTTGAAGAACGGTTCGAATATCTCAAACTAAACGGAATGGTTGGCAAAGAAACATTTGGATTTACACGATATATAAATCAAATTTTTTATCATTCATCCGAATGGCTTAGTTTTAGAGATAAAGTTATTATTAGAGATAACGGTTGTGACTTGGGTGTTCTCGGATATGAAATAATCGGCTCAATACTAATACACCATATAAACCCTATCACTTATGATGATATAGTTAATATGAATGATTGCGTGTTTGATATGAACAATGTCATATCGACAAAACTGTCAACGCATAACGCTATACATTACGGTGATAGTAATTTATTAATTAAGCCGCTTTCGGAAAGAAAGAAAAACGATACTTGCCCATGGAGGCAAAACTAATTCAAAAGGAGGAATTTCAAAATGGCAAAAAACAAAAATGTAGACAATCCAGTTGAGGCTGTTGACGAAGCAATTAAGGAAGATGTTTTATTAACAGGTGTGGTAACTGATTGTTTTAGACTTAACATTAGAAAAGAACCCGATAAAGCTGCCGATATAGTGACAGTTGTAGATATTTTAACTCAGCTTAAAATCAATGAGAAACAATCTACAGATAACTGGTACTATGTTATTGATGGTAATGGAAATTCGGGGTATTGTATGAAGCAATATGTATTGATTAAATGCTAAGGGGTGAATTCTATGGACAGCATACTTACGTCAATCAAAAAATTGTTGGGTATAGCTGAAGAGTATGATCACTTCGACCCCGATATTATAATGCATATTAACACGGTATTTTCAGTTCTGACTCAACTTGGGGTGGGACCGTCGAGCGGTTTTTCCATAACTGATAAAACGGCGGTATGGTCTGATTATGTAAAATCGGATTCGCGATTGGAAATGCTGAAATCGTATATGTATTTAAAAGTAAAATTATTGTTTGACCCGCCGCTTGGAACAGCATCTATCGAAGCTATAAATCGACAGATAAGCGAACTCGAATGGCGAATTAATGTGACTGTCGACCCTGATGAAAAGGAGGAAAATCAAAATGGATAATAATGAACTTATGCATCACGGTATTCTCGGAATGAAGTGGGGCGTTCGACGGTATCAAAACAAAGATGGTTCTTTAACACCAGCGGGTAAACGTCGCGTGCAAACAGGCGAAATCGGAAAATCATCGGACTCTGATGTATCTTCCACATCTTCTCATAAAAGAAGTGTTAAAGAAATGTCTGATTCAGAATTAAGAGATAAGATTTCAAGGCTGGAATTGGAAAAACGGTATAAAGATCTTTCTAAAAGCAGTGAACAAGCTAAAACCAGTAAAGGGAGAGCTTTCGTTATGTCCGTCTTGGAACAATCCGGGAAAAATATAGCGACACAAGCTGTTACATATGCTATGGGAAGCATGGTTAATAAGACGGCAAAAAACATGGGTGTAAAAAATGCAACGCGAGTATTGAAGAACAAAGACGGAAAACCGATTATTGATGAAAATGGTCGTGAAGTTGTTGAAGAAATTTTCGCAGATATAGTTAACCCACGCAAAGGACAAAAGGATAAGTAGGTGATGGCTTGTGGCTTTATCTAATACTGCCGTTCCAAAGTATTATGGAATGTTTAGAGATGCTGTAATCAGGGGTGAAATTCCGGTATGCAAAGAAGTGGAAATGCAAATGAATCGCATAGACGATTTAATCGCTAATCCCGGTATATACTACGATGACCAAGCTGTTGAGGGCTTTATAAATTTTTGTGAAGCAGAATTGACGTTGACAGATGGCAGGGATTTAAAGTTACTGGACAGCTTTAAGTTATGGGCAGAAGACCTGTTTGGATGGTGGTATTTTGTAGATAAAAGTGTATATCAGCCAAATCCAGACGGACACGGAGGTCATTATGTAAAAAAACGCATTAAAAATAGGCTCATAAAGAAACAATATCTCATAGTCGCAAGAGGCGCGGCTAAATCCCAATACGAGTCGTATGTTCATAATTATTATTTGAATGTCGATACGTCAACGACCCATCAGGTACATACCTCTCCTACTATGCGTCAGGCTGAGGAAGTGCTTGCTCCTATGCGGACTTCTATAACAAGAGCAAGAGGTCCGTTGTTTCAGTTTTTAACTGAGGGGTCGTTACAAAATACTACCGGTTCAAAAGCTAATCGTGTTAAATTAGCTGCAACTAAAAAGGGCGTTGAAAATTTCTTAACGGGTTCACTTTGCGAAATCCGTCCAATGTCAATAGACAAGCTTCAGGGATTAAACAGTAAAATTAATACTGTCGACGAATGGTTATCGGGTGATGTTAGAGAAGACGTTATAGGTGCCCTTGAACAAGGTGCGTCGAAAAATGACGATTATGTGATTATAGCGGTTAGCTCCGAAGGTACTGTTAGAAACGGTCCGGGCGATACAATCAAAATGGAATTAATGGACATACTTAAGGGCGAGTATATCAATCCCCACGTGTCTATCTGGTGGTATAAACTCGATTCCGTTGATGAGGTCGGCAATCCGGAAATGTGGTTAAAAGCTAATCCTAATCTTGGAAAGACTGTTAGTTATGAAACATATCAGCTTGATGTTGAAAGAGCGGAAAAAGCTCCTGCTGCAAGGAATGATATATTAGCCAAAAGATTTGGATTGCCGATGGAAGGTTATACATATTTCTTTACATATGAAGAAACACTTCCGCATAAAAAAAGAGAATATTGGCAGATGCCTTGTTCATTGGGTGCAGATTTATCTCAAGGAGATGATTTCTGTGCCTTTACTTTTTTATTCCCATTATCGAATGGTTTATTTGGAATTAAAACTCGAAATTATATTTCAAAGTTGACGCTTGATAAACTTCCTCTGGCTATGCGTAATAAATACGAAGACTTTATGAATGAGGGTAGCCTTATAGTTCTTGAAGGTACGGTTCTTGATATGATGGAAGTTTATGAAGACTTGGATAATCATATAACAGAACGTGATTACGACGTCAGATGTTTTGGGTTTGACCCATATAATGCAAAAGAATTTGTTAATCGTTGGGAAAGCGAAAACGGTCCGTTCGGACTCGAGACAGTTGTACAAGGGGCAAAGACTGAAACGGTTCCTCTTGGTGAATTGAAAAAGTTATCCGAGGAAGGAATGCTTTTATTCGATGAAGAGCTTATGACATTTGCTATGGGTAATTGTATTGTAATGGAAGACACGAACGGAAACAGAAAACTCTTAAAAAAACGCCGTGACGCAAAAATTGATGCCGTTGCAGCAATGATGGATGCTTATGAAGCGTATAAGAGAAATAAAGACGCGTTCGAGTAAGGAGGTGAGAAACGAAAATGGAAAATTCTATTCGTTCCAGAATAAAGCATGCTTGGAATGCATTCCGCGATAATAATTCATTTAGGTATTATCAACAAACCGGAAACGGTTCATCTTATAGACCCGACAGAGTTAGAATGACTCGAGGAAATTCACAGTCCATTGTCACACCAATTTATAATCGTATCGCACTGGATGTATCTTCGGTAGACATTCAGCACGTTAAATTGGATGATGATGGACGTTTTTTATCAGCAATCAATTCTCTCCTAAATAATTGCTTAACGCTCGAAGCGAATATTGACCAAACAGCAAGAGCTTTTATTCAGGATGTTGTGATGTCGATGTTCGATGAAGGAAGTGTAGCCATTGTACCAACCGACACAGACGATAACCCCGAGTTCACAAGCTCTTATGGTATTGAAAAAATTCGAACCGGCAAAATTGTGGAATGGTATCCGCAACACGTTAGAGTTCAGGTCTATAACGAAATAGTCGGCAGAAGAACGGAAATTGTATTACCTAAAAGTATGGTTGCAATTATTGAAAATCCTTTGTATGCCGTAATAAACGAGCCTAATTCCACAATGCAGCGTTTAATTCGAAAACTCAATCTGTTAGATGTAGTTGACGAACAAAGCAGTAGTGGGAAGCTCGACCTTATTATACAGTTGCCTTATGTTATAAAGACCGAAGCGAGACGCGTACAAGCAGAGAACAGACGAAAAGATATAGAAAATCAATTATCCGGCAGTAAATATGGTATCGCATATACCGATGGTACTGAAAGAATTACGCAGTTAAATCGTTCGGTGGAAAACAATCTAATGACTCAGATTGAATATTTAACGAGAATGCTATACAGCCAGTTAGGAATCACTCAAAGTATATTAGATGGTACTGCCGATGATAAAGTAATGCTGAATTATCATAGCCGCACGATTGAGCCTATCTTGTCTGCGATAGTGGTTGAAATGAAACGCAAGTTTCTCACTAAGACTGCACGAACACAACATCAATCTATAGAGTTCTATAGAGATCCGTTTAAACTTGTTCCGGTTAACGACCTCGCCGAAATCACAGATAAATTTACTCGTAACGAAATAATGTCTTCGAATGAAGTAAGACAGAAAATCGGTATGAAACCGTCTGATGATCCGGGTGCTGATGAGTTAAGAAATAAGAATCTGAGTAAACCAAACGAAGAAGATAAATCTTCGGCGGATATAGGTAATTTGGAAAAAATCAAACAACAAATAAAGGAGGAAAATCAAAATGGATCCAAAGTATGATTTCAGTGGCTGGGCCACGAGAAATGATATGCTCTGCGCTGATGGCAGAACAATCCGAAAAAATGCCTTTAAAGGCAATGACGGAGCGGAAGTTCCTTTGGTATGGGATCATAATCATTCCGGCCCCGAAAACGTATTGGGACACGCCTTGCTTGAAAATCGTGACGAAGGTGTGTACGCATATTGTGTATTTAATGACACAGAGAAAGGAAAAACCGCAAAGTCCCTTGTACAACATGGAGACGTCAGGTCGTTGTCTATATGGGCGAATGGTCTTATGGAGGTAGGCAAAGATGTCATCCATGGCTGTATCAGAGAATTAAGTCTCGTTCTTGCTGGAGCTAATCCGGGTGCATTCATTGATGAAGTATTGGCTCACGGAGATGGTGAAGACCCGGGACTTATTCTCGGATATGATGAAAATATTATGCTTTATCATTCTGCCGATACAAAAGACAACCCGCCAACCACAAAAGATAACACAAAGGATGGCGACAAGCCTAAACCCGATGATAAACCTGATGATAAATCGGGAGACGAAACCATTGAACAAATACTCAATACTTTAAATGAGAAGCAAATGGAAGTCGTTTGTAATATGATTGGACAGGCTCGTGAAGATGGAAAATCAGAAGGTAAAAAAGAAGCCTCTGATGATAAAACAAAAAATAATGAACCTAATAAGGAGGACAAATCAATGAAACATAATTTATTCGACAAGGATAGTCAGAAGAATGACAAGAATACTCTTAGTCATTCTGCCGTTGCTGAGATTATCGGTGATGGCAAGCGTTACGGAAGTCTTAAGGAAAGTTTCCTTGCACATACGGCTGAATACGGTGTGGATCAGGTTGATATGCTCTTCCCCGAGTATCAGTCTGTAAACGGTGAAACACCGCAGTTTATTAAAAGACAGCCTGATGGCTGGGTAGATACCGTTATGAACGGAGTACACCACACGCCGTTCAGCCGTATCAAGATGGTCTTCGCTGATTTGCGTGAAGACGAGGCAAGAGCTAAAGGTTATATGAAAGGTAAGCTTAAGAAAGAAGAAGTATTCGGACTTCTTAAGAGAACCGTTGACCCGACAACAGTTTATAAGAAGCAGAAAATGGATCGTGACGATGTTATCGATATTACCGGTCTGGATGTTATCGCTTGGCTTAAGGGCGAAATGAGAATGATGCTTAATGAGGAAATTGCTCGTGCAATTCTCTTTGGCGATGGTCGTTCGACTCTTTCTGAGGATAAAATTTCAGAAACAAACATTATTCCTATAGTTGCGGATGCGGAACTTTATACTATTAAAAAGGTCGTTACTCCCGAAGCTAATGAGAAACTTGGTCATGCACTGATTACATCAGCGGTTAAAGCTCAGGATGATTATGAGGGTTCGGGTAATACAACTTTGTATGCGGCATCCTCTACCATCACCGATATGCTTCTTCTTGAAGATGCTGACGGTCATCGTATGTATAAGGATATGAATGAACTTGCACTTGCAATGAATGTAAACAGAATCGTAAGAGTTCCCGCAAGCATTATTCCTACAGGTATTTACGGTGTTATTGTTGACCTTAATGACTATAATGTTGGTGCTGATAAAGGCGGTGCTGTTAATATGTTTGACGATTTCGATATCGATTACAACCAGATGAAATACCTTATCGAAACACGTTGTTCAGGCGCGTTGACAAAGCCTTATTCGGCAATCGTACTTAAATCTGAGTAATTAAATAAAAAGGAGGATATCTCAAATGGATAGAATTTATAACGATGCAAAAGACAAAAATGTAGCGGCAGTCATCATCTATGTTAAAGGTTCTGACGGAAAAGCGTGGAAAGATGCCGATGGCACAGACCAGTTTAAAACGAGCGAACTTCAGGAGGTGTTTTATAAACGTGCTTTGATTCATTACGGTACGGATACATACTATGTTCCCACCGGTTTTGCAATCGCAAGCAAGATTGGCAAAATTTCATTCGCTGTATCTACAGGCAGCGGAGATTTGGCTAAAACTGAGATTAAAACGTTGGCGGCTGTTGCTGACTAATTTCGGAGGAATTTCGAAATGGCTAAATTTTATGGGATAATCGGCTACTCCGAAACCAAGGAAGTGAGTCCGGGTGTTTGGGAAGAAGACATTACAGAACGAGAGTATTATGGCGATTTGCTTAGAAATACTAATAAGTTACAGTCTTCGGAACGATTGAATGACAACATAAACATATCAAACGAAGTCAGCATAGTAGCCGACCCATATGCCAGAGATAATTTTCATTTGATGCATTATGTGCGCTTTGATGGCTCAGATGCTAAATGGAAAGTGATATCTGTTGAAGTTCAGTACCCGAGACTAATTTTAACCGTTGGGGGTGTTTATAATGAACAAACGACTTGAACTACATGGGGTTCTTTGTGATATTTTAGGAAGCCGTAATGTTTATTATCAGCCCCCCGAAACGGTTAAGATGAAATACCCCGCAATTGTGTATTCGAGAAATAACATTGATAACAAACACGGGGACAATCTACCATATATACAAAATTACGCATACATGGTAACGTTAATTGACAAAAATCCTGATAGTGAATTTGTTGATAAACTTGCTGTATTGCCAACGTGCAGGTTTATACGAAATTATCAGGTAGACAACCTAAATCATGATGTATTTTTATTATATTTTTAAAGGAGGATATCTCAAATGAGTAAACTTGTATGGGACAAAACCGGTGAACGCCTCTATGAGACCGGTGTTGAAAAAGGCGTGTTGTATCCTTTTAAGGAGGGTGCTTATTCTGGCGGCGTTGTTTGGAACGGTTTGACATCTGTATCCGAAAGTCCATCTGGCGGAGAGCCTACTGCTTTGTATGCAGATGATATTAAATATCTCGAACTTATGTCGACTGAGGAATTCGGTGCAACTATCGAAGCTTATATGTATCCGGATGAATTTATGCCTTGTGATGGTTCGGCGGAAATTTCTAAAGGCGTTGTAATCGGACAGCAGAAACGTTCCACGTTTGGACTGTCTTATGTTACCAAGATTGGTAATGATACAGATGGTTCTGATTACGGATATAAAATTCACCTTATTTACGGTGCGAAAGCTAAGCCGTCTGAAAAAGCTTATGAAAGCATTAATGATTCTCCCGATGCTACCACGCTCTCTTGGGAAATCTCAACCACCCCGGTAGAAGTTAGTGCTAAGGGATTTAAGCCTACCGCGTCGGTGACAATTGACAGCACAAAGGTTAAGGCCGATGAACTCGCTGCTCTCGAAGCAATTTTGTATGGTACGGATGCAGGACCGTCAGGAACTCCCGCTGCTACAGAGCCGAGACTTCCGCTTCCTGATGAGCTGGCGACAATTTTCAAGTCGCAGGCTAATGGTTAATAATTAAAACAATGGCGAGGGTGTAGCTTAAAAGCCGCATCTTCGCCTTTTATTCTGAAAGGAGAAATTTATTATGTTAAAGAAAACGATTGAGTATAACGATTGTAACGGTGTTGAAAGAAAAGAAGACTTTTATTTTAATCTTACAGAAGCTGAACTTACTGAAATGGAGTACAGCACTACCGGCGGATTTTCTGAAATGGTTAAGAAGATTATCGCCGCGCAGGATACCCCAACAATTATAAGAGTGTTCAAGGATTTGCTTTTGAAAACATACGGCGAGAAAAGCCCGGATGGAAAGAGATTTATTAAGTCTGAAGAACTCTCTACGGCTTTTTCACAGACAGAAGCATACTCAAAACTGTTTATGGAATTGGCAACCGATTCGGATAAAGCCGCTGATTTTGTTAACGGCGTTATTCCCAAAAGCGTAAGTCAGCAGAAGACTATGCCTATGGCAGCTAATAAATAAAAAAATAAGAGGTGAACGAGAATGCTTCATATAACTATACCTGCTATTGAACAGTGGGATGAAATTAACGAACAATTCGTAAACACAAAAGAGCAGAAACTTTCATTGGAGCATTCTCTTGTTTCACTTTCAAAATGGGAATCGAAATGGTGTAAACCGTTCTTCTCCAAACAAGAAAAAACACAAGAACAAATAATCGATTATGTCCGGTGTATGACCATAACGCAAAATGTCAACCCGGAAATTTATAAATATCTTTCAAGAGATAATTTAAAACAAATCGACGATTATATAGATGCTCCTATGACCGCAACGTGGTTTAGTGAGGATAAAAATAAAACAGGAAATAACAAGCAGATAACCAGTGAAATTATTTATTACTGGATGATCGCTTTTAATATACCGTTCGAATGTCAAAAGTGGCATTTGAATAAATTGATGACATTGATCCGAGTGTGTGATATTAAAAACAAACCGCCTAAAAAGCGAAGTCAAAAGGAAATAATGAGCCGAAATGCGGCTCTTAATGCGGCTCGGAGAAAACGATTAAATTCGAAAGGGTGATTTTATGAGAAATGTTAAACAGATAGCGTATAATCGCTCAAATCGTGCCGGCGAAAAAATTAAATATATAGTTATTCATGATACAGGAAATTCTTCCGCGGGTGCAAATGCTATCGCACATTTTAATTATTTTAACGGCGGCGACCGCTCATCGTCGGCAGACTTTTTTGTCGATGATACACAGGTTTTGTGCGTAAATGACTACTATAAGTTTTATACGTGGCATTGTGGTGACGGAAAAGGGAAATATGGTATATCGAATCGTAATTCCATAGGAATTGAAATTTGTATTAATTCGGACGGGAATAGAAAAAAAGCTATAGAAAACGCAACATCCATCACGAAAGAATTAATGAAAGAATTAAATATTCCCATTGAGCGTGTAGTTCGACACTATGACGCAAGCCATAAAAATTGCCCGTCTACAATGAGCAAGAACGGGTGGGCTGAATGGTATGAATTTAAAAACAAATTGCAAAACAAGGAGGAATTAACCATGACACAATACGAGGAATTGAAAACTATGATTGGTAATCTTACCGGCGAAGTTACAAAACTTAAGAATCCAATGATTTACAATTACGTAGACAATAACATGCCTGATTGGGCTCGTCCGACAATAGACAAGCTTTATCATAAGGGCTTTTTAAAAGGTGATGAGAACGGATGCTTGAATCTTGATATGAGCATGCTGCGAATTCTTGTCGTACTCGATAGAAGCGGTGCATTTGATAAATAACTTACAAGGAGAAATCAAAATGATAAGTTTCAGACAAAAGGGTGACTTTTCAAAGTTGACGAGATACTTTGAACGGGTTAAAGAGGCTATAAAACTCGGAAGTCTCGATAAATATGGTCGCGAAGGTGTAGCCGCCCTTATGTCTGCTACGCCTGTGGATTCTGGAAAAACTGCAAGTTCGTGGTATTACGAAATAGACCATTCGCAGGGTTCTGCATCCATTAATTTTTACAATTCAAATGTTAATAAAGGTGTGCTGATCGCTATAATTTTGCAGTACGGACACGGAACAAGAAACGGCGGTTGGGTTCAAGGGCGAGATTATATTAATCCTGCAATGCAGCCGCTTTTCGATAAATTCGCAGAAGATGCGTGGAGGGAGGTTACAAGTGCATGAGTAAAACGGTTGACGAAAGAGTTGTCGAAATGCGATTTGACAACAAACAGTTTGAAGCAAATGTTAAGACAAGTATGTCGACTCTTGATAAACTAAAGAGCAGCCTAAAGCTTAGCGACGCTTCCAAAGGTCTTGAAAATATTGATAAAGCATCTAAGAATATATCCTTTGATACGATTGCATCTGGCGTAGAAGCTCTCCAAAAGCGTTTTTCAACATTTGGAATAGTCGGAATGAGAGTTATTCAAAACATAACTGACTCCATGATGGGGCTTGCGAGTAAAACAACCAGCTTTTTAACGGATGGCATCATTCAAGGCGGTAAAAACAGAGCTATGAACCTTGAAAACGCTCACTTTCAGCTTCAGGGATTGTTAAAAGATGAGGAAGCTGTTGCTGCTGTAATGAAAAACGTAAACGATTCTGTTGACGGAACTGCGTATAGTTTGGATTCAGCGGCTAAAGTTGCATCACAGCTTGCCGCATCCGGAATGCGTGCGGGAGATCAAATGTTTTCATCGTTGCGTGCAGTAGCGGGTGTTGCAGCAATGACCAACAGCGAATATGATGAAATCGGCAGGATTTTTACGAAAGTAGCAGGTCAAGGTCGTTTGATGGGTGATGATTTATTATCTCTTTCATCGAGAGGCATGAATGCCGCCGCTACACTTGGAACATATTTACATAAATCAGAAGCAGAAGTACGAGAGATGGTAAGTAAGGGTAAACTTGATTTCCAAACCTTTGCCGCCGCTATGGATGATGCGTTCGGCGAACATGCTAAAAAAGCAAATGAAACGTTTACGGGTGCATTATCAAATATTAGAGCGGCTTTAGCCAGAATAGGTGCTTTGTTTGTTTCACCTTTAGTGGAACAGAATGGAGCGTTGGTGCAGTTATTCAATGCTATCAGACAACGTATAAATGATATAAAATCTGCGATTCAACCAGTGGCCGATTTGTTTGTCAAAGGTGTGACAACTATGGCGAATGCGTTAACCGCGTTTTTGACTAAGTTAGACATAAAAACACCTATTGAAAAAATGATGAACGGAATGATTCCTAAATGGGATCAATTCTCATCGAAACTTGAAGCGGTGGGAATATCGGCGGATGATTTTCAAAAGAAACTTACTGAAGTGGCTGGTAAACACGGTGTATCGGTTGACAGCTTGATACAAAAATACGGTTCGCTTGGAAAAGTGATGTCGGCGGGTAAGATTTCTAAAAATATTATTATTGAAACATTAAAGAGTTTTGTTAACATTGAAAAAAGCGCTTCCGCGGCTGCAACAGAAATAACCGGCAAACTTGAAACTTTTAATAAAGTGACAAGAGAAATAATAAATGGTAATTACGGAAATGGTGCCGCTCGAGTGAAAGCTTTGACCGATGCGGGTTATGAATATGCCACTATGCAAAAGCTCGTTAATTATGTATGGGAGCGTAACGGAAAAACATGGAAAGATTGTAATATATCAGCAGATGAATTAACCAATGCTATATCGGGTCTTTCAAAAGAAGAACTTAAAAGTATCGGGTATACCGAAGAACAAGCGTCTAAAATCCGCGAATTAGCCGAAGAAGCTGAGAAAACCGGCACACCTTTAAACGAACTTATTTCTAAGATGACGAAACCAAGCGGAAAAGAACTCATAATCGATTCTTTCAGAAACGCACTTAAAGGTTTGTCGGGTGTTATGTCGGCGGTTAAGAATGCGTTTGCTGAAATGGTAAAACCATTTTCAACAGATGTATTTACTACAGTTGCTGAAAAGATTCACTCTTTTTCTGAAAAATTGGTACTTTCAGAAGAAAATGCTGATAAATTGAAAAGAACCTTTAAAGGTTTATTTTCGGTATTGGACTTAATTCGTTCGATTGTCGGAGGAGCATTTAGAACAGCATTTAATATTTTATCTGCTGTTTTAGGAGTATTTAATCTTAATGTTCTCGATGTTACAGCATATATCGGTGACGCGATAACAAAATTTAGAGATTGGATAAAAGAACACAATTTACTCGCCAAAGCAATAGAAGTTGTGGTTCCGATAATAAAATCGCTCGCAGAATCCATCGGCAAATGGGTAAAAAACAATGAAAAAATTCAAAATGGGATTAAAAATCTCATATCGTTTTTAGACTCGGCCGGACGATCTATAAGCAATTGGATGGATGGTTTAAAAGAAACCGACAATATACCTCAATATATCATTTCGGGGTTTATTAATGGTTTGAAAAGCGGAGCCTCCACCATTGTTAATGCGATGATAGAACTGGGGCGAAGTATATTAAGTGTTATAAAAGGTGTTCTCGGAATACACTCTCCGTCTACTGAATTCTTTGCAATAGGAGAGAATGTTATACAGGGATTTATCAATGGTATAAAAAGCGGTGTTTCAGCTTTGTTATCGCTTATTGGAGACATAGGTAATCGATGCATAGGCGTATTGAGTCAAATGGATTTTGCTAAAATATTTGCGGTTGGTATAAGCGGAGGAATAATTTACACGGCAAATAATTTATTAAACACAATAAAGGCTTTCGCAGCTCCGGCGGCAGGCATAGGACATATGACCGATAGTATCGGAAGCTTCTTTGATGCCTTATCAGAATCCATAAAACCAAATAAGTGGAAGAATATGGCTAAAACCATAATGGAACTTGCTGTTGCCGTTGGGATATTATCTGCTTCCGTCTATGCACTTGCACAATTGGAAACGGGTAAACTTTGGGGTGCAATTGGTGCGTTGGGCGCTTTAGCGGCAATATTGGGTGTTTTATCGTTTGCCGTAAGTAAAATGGATGTTTCAGGAGGCGGTTTTAGTAAATTATCACTTGTACTCGTGAGTGTTACAGCTTCGTTGTATGTTATGGCATCGGCTATCAAGAAACTTGAATTCCTAAACGAAGATAATATTGCTCCGGTATTGGGTGGATTGACCGCTATGATTACAGGATTGGCCGCGATTCTTTTAGCTCTTGGAAAGCTTACAAAAGGTGTGGGAGCTAAAGACATCAGTAAAGCTGGTTCAATGCTAATTAAAATATCAGCGGCGATGATGTTGATGACGCTTACTATAAAAGCAATATCTAAACTTGAGCCTGCTGAAATAACAAAAGGGATAGTTTGTATGACCTTGTTTGGAGGGCTTATTACAGGACTTATGGCGGCTACCAAATTGGCGGGCAAAGATGTGAATAATTTAGGAAGTGTTATTCTTAAAGTATCTGCTGCGATGTTGTTGATGGTTGGTGTTATAAAAGTTGTTTCTGGATTAGAACCTTCAGAGATAACAAAAGGCGTTATCTGTATGACGTTGTTTGGCGGGCTAATAACCGGACTTATGGCAGCTACTAAACTCATAGGGAAAAATGTCGGTAAAATCGGTTCGGCTATTATGGGTGTATCGGCGGCAATGATGTTGATGGCACTTACTATCAAAATAGTGGCGAATATGGAACCGAGTGAAATTGCCAAAGGTGTCGTATGCATTACTTTGTTCGGCGGTATTGTTACGGGTCTTATAGCCGCAACACGACTTGCCGGAGGAAATAATCTTAAGGGTGTAGCGGCAACTTTACTCGCAATGTCTTTATCGATTGGTATATTAGCAGGCGTGGCAATTATTTTAAGTCTTATAGATGTTGCTGGACTCGCGAAAGGCATTACCGCTGTTGGTCTGTTGTCAGCAATGATGACCGCAATGATATACGCTACAAAAGGCGCACAAGATTGTAAAGGCAACATAATTGCTATGGCAGTTGCTATAGGATTAATGGCGGCTTCTATTGCGGCATTATCATTCATAGATACGGGAAAACTTGCAGCGGCAACACTTGCTTTATCTATGGTTATGGGAATGTTTGCTTTGGTTGAAAAGATGGCTTCGAACTTAAGTGGTGCCATGGGTTCAATATTAGCAATTTCAGTTGCTATAGGATTACTTGCGGGAATTTTATATGTTTTATCCGGAATACCAACTGAAACGTTGATACCAACTGCTGTATCATTATCGACCTTATTATTGGCGATGTCCGGTGCGTTGGCGATTTTAAGCAAAATAGGAAGTGTTTCTGCATCAGTAATAGGTTCGATGGCTTTACTCGGTTTGGTTGTTGCTGAACTGGGTGCCATTCTTGGTGTGATGGCATACTTTAATATTCAGCCATCTATCGAAACAGCAACTTCTTTATCGGTACTATTATTGGCGATGTCTGGTGCGTTAGGCATTCTTACACTTGTTGGTGCTGGCGGTCCCGCTGCATTTATCGGAGTAGGTGCTTTAGCAACATTAATCGCTGCAATCGGAGGATTGATGGTTGGAATAGGTGCTTTGGTTACTTATATTCCGGATATGCAAACTTGGCTGAATACCGGTATGGCAGTTTTAGAGCAAATAGGTTATGGACTTGGTTCATTCTTTGGAAATATTGTCGGTGGTTTTTTAGGCGGAGTATCTGCTGGATTACCCGAAATAGGAACGAATATTTCGCAGTTTATGCTTAATATGCAACCGTTCTTTACGGCTATAAGTGGATTGGACGAAGGCTCAACTAATGCCGTAAAAGCTTTGGCAGAAACAATACTAATACTGACGGGAGCAGGATTGATAGACGGTATAACCTCGTGGCTGACCGGTGGTTCATCATTATCATCTTTCGGCGAACAACTTGTTCCATTCGGCGAAGCAATAAAAGAGTACGGCGACGCTGTAGCCGGTATCAATACCAGTGGAATTCAACAGTCCGTAGATGCGGGGAAAGCCCTTGCTGAGTTAGCCGATGCATTACCTAACAGCGGAGGAGTTGCAGGTTTCTTTGCCGGCGAAAACGATATGGATGGGTTTGCAGAAAAGTTGGTGCCGTTTGGTGAAGCTATAAAGGAATATGGAGACACTGTTGCCGGCATTAACACAAGTGGAATTCAACAGTCTGTAGACGCGGGAAAAGCGCTATCAGATCTTGCAAACGCATTACCTAATAGCGGCGGTGTAGCTGGTTTCTTTGCTGGTGAAAATGATATGGATGAGTTTGGTGAACAACTTGTTACTTTTGGCAAGTCTATTACCGCTTATGGCGAGACAGTTGCGAACATTAACACAAGTGGAATTCAAGCATCTGTAACAGCAGGACATGCTCTTGCTGAATTAGCCGACGCATTACCTAATTCCGGAGGAGTAGCAGGCTTTTTTGCGGGTAACAATGATATTGATGCATTCGGTTCAAATCTTGAAAAATTCGGAAAAAGCCTCGTTAATTTCTCAAATACAGTTTCGGGGCTTAATATATCGGGCGTAACATCAAAACTTAGCGGATTTACTAAAGTCTTAACTACTTTGGGTAAAACCGGAGTAGATGGTTTTGCGAAATCATTTAATGACGGTTCTTCGAAAGTAACTTCTGCGGCACAAAAAATGATTACTACATTTGTTAACGCTGCAAAGGGCAAACAGTCATCAATGACTTCAACATTTAAGAGTATGATGAATACAATAGTTTCAACAATAAGAGGAACTTATTCATCTTACTACAGTGCAGGAGCATATGTTGTTCAAGGATTTGCAAACGGTATTTCTGCAAACACGTATCTCGCAACAGCAAAAGCTCGTGCGATGGCTAATGCTGCTAAAAATGCAGCAAAATCGGCTTTGGATATCAATTCGCCTTCGAAAGTATTTATGAGTATAGGTAAATCCGTAGGCGAGGGATTTGAAAAAGGTATATCCGATAAATCCCAGACATCAAGGGTTATTAGCTCAACTGTCGGTTTGGCAGGAAAAGTTATTTCATCGGCTTGCGATACCCTTGGAGTTAATTCTCCCTCCCGTGCATTTATGGCTATTGGAAGATATATCGGTGAAGGTCTTGCTCAAGGTATTCGCGATTCCGCTTGGCAGGCTGTATATTGGACCGAAGATACAGCTCAAAAAGTCATAGCGGTAGCAAGCAAAACATTTGAAGATGTTGAAAAATGGGTGGAAGATGCTAAGGCGTTTGATGAATTGAGTCTCGCAGAAGAACTTGAAATCTGGGAAGCTGTTATTGAAAAATACGGCGAAGGTACCGAAGAAAGAACAAAAGCTGAAAAGAAAGCTTATTCGGTATATAAGGAACTTCAGAAAGAGAATTACGAAAACTCCAAAAACTGGATTGATGCCGAAAAAGAATATAATCGCCTTAGTCTGCAAGAGGAGCTTGAAGCTTGGCAACGTGTTCAAGCACGCTATGTAGAGGGTACGGATGAACGCAAAGAAGCCGATAAGCAGGTCTACAAACTCAAACACGAGTTAATTGATGATTCTATTGAGGGTCTCGAAAGAGAAATTTCAAAGCAGAAAGAATTAATATCGACGCTTACTGAAGGAACAGTCGAATATGCTAATGCACTCAAAGAACTCGAGCATGATGAAGAGTTGCTGCGACAAGCAAGTTATAAGAATTCCACATCGTATGTTGAAGACAAAGATTTCTATGGCAGAGATAGAGGCTTGGTTGAAAAGCTTGGTGAACAGTGGCGTATTATGACTCTACGTGCTAAAAAAGGCTCTGATGAATACAAAAAAGCTGCAAAAGAAGTATATTCTATTCAAAAGGAAATGTACAACGCTGAGAAAGAATACCTTAAAGATAAGGCGAAAATCGAGCGGGATGCAGCGAAAGAATCAGAGCAGCTTGAGTATGACAGAGACCAGAAGATTGAAGAAATCAGAAACCGGATGCATGCTGATATTCTGGCTGCCGATGAAAAATACAATAATGAATTAAATTCGCGTACGAAAGCATTGTACGATTCATACGGTCTGTTTGATGAGGTCACAGAAAAAGAAACCGTAAACAGTGCCACTTTGATGAAAAACATTCAAGATCAAGTCGATGAATTTAAGGATTGGCAGTCTGTTCTGAACTCATTATCGGCAAGAGGACTTAATGAGGGACTGATTGAGGAACTTCAAGAAATGGGCCCGTCAGCAATTTCTGAAATTAAGGCGTTGAGTTCAATGTCCGATTCGCAGTTACAGCAATATGCTACGCTTTGGAGTGAGAAACATAAGCTTGCTAAAAACAAAGCTATTGATGAATTGAGAGATTTGAGAACCGAAACCAATTCCGAAATCAAAAGTCTCAGACGACAAGCCGAAGAAGATATAAATGCGGCCATCAAACTTTGTGCGGAGAAAATGAAAGAATTGGATGACAACACCGAGGAACAACTCCGCGATTTGAAAGATGACTTTGAGAAGACAGTTGGTATTATCAGAACTGATACTGAATCAGAATTGACCGAAATGACACAGTCGGTTCATTCGATAATGTTACAAGTTGGTGAAAATATTGTCAAAGGTCTCGTGAATGGTGTTGAAGGTCAAGAGGGCGTGCTTTATGATACCATAAGAAATATGATGAACGAAACCATAACCATAGCTAAAGAGGTCCCAGATGAACACTCCCCCTCAAAAGTGTTTATGGGTATCGGAAGATATATGGTAGAAGGTTTGGTCAACGGTATAGACAATCTTAAAGATAAAGCCGTTAATACTGTTGGAACTTTAGGACATTCCATGATAAATTCAATATCTTCCTCCATCTCGAGAATTTCAGATGTTATCAACAGTGATATGGATGTTGAACCGACCATTACACCAGTAATCGACCTAACCAATGTCAGAAACGGTATAGGAATGATCAACGGTGCTTTTGGTGCGAATCGTAGCATGAATTTGGGCGTGGCGATTGCTGCTAACCGTCAAAATGAAATCAGCTATCAATCCGAATTAATCGGCAAGATGCAGAATATGGCGGAAAAGGCAAACGATAAGTTGACCTCAGCTATTGATTCGTTAAGATCCGATTTTAATGATATGGCTTCTAAGCTTGAACGCATGCAGGTGGTACTTGATAGCGGCACTCTAGTCGGTGAGATTGCACCGGATATGGACAACGCCTTAGGTGAACTTTCGAAAATGAACAGGAGGGGTTTGAGATGATTCAATCGGTAACATTTGGTGATAAAAACACTTGGGGTGATTGGAAAATCCTCCCTGTAGAAAGACCAGTGTTTGCACCGCCAAAACCAAAAACCACATACATAGATGTGCCGGGTGGTAACGGGGCTCTGGATTTATCAGAGTCCCTTGCCGGTTATCCGGTATATGAAAATCGAATAGGTTCTTTCAAATTCAGGGTAATGAATGATTACGTAGAATGGCACGAACGCTATACAGAGATCATGGAACATTTGCACGGACGAAGCATGAACGCAATACTTGCAGACGACCCCACATATTTTTATAAAGGCCGGTTTACAGTTGATAGCTGGGAGGCCGGCGATACGTGGTCATTGATTACGATTGGTTATACGGTGGATCCGTATAAATGGTCTATCGTGTCTTCCGTCGACCCTTGGCTTTGGGATCCATTCAACTTTGAGACAGGTATTATCTGGGAACAGTCATTTTCTAACATAACTATCAATAGTCCAAACTCGTGGACAAGCAATACGTTTGATGGCGTTTTATTCGGCAAGGCGCCGATAAGCCCGGTGTTCCGTGTATCAAATTCGGATGGTTTAACAGCACGATTTGTGAATGCTTATCTGGGTATCGACGAAACCGTATATTTGGTAGACGGCGACAATTCGGTTCCTGATTTTGTCTTTTACGGCCAAAGTTCTTATACTCTTATGCTTAAAGGCGTTGGAACACTATCTATTGAATTTAGAATTGGGAGGTTGTAACAATGTATAGTGTATACGGTGACGGGGTTTGCATCTATAACGATTTGTATTTAACCGGCGCTATGAATGCGCTTACGCCAAAGCTTAGCCTTGCCGATAATACGGCCGGATCTTTAGAAATTACACTTCCTGTCGGTAATGCCGGCTATGATAGACTGGAACGATTGACCTCGGAATTGGTTGTAAAAAGATATGACGAGGAGATATGGGCCGGAAGAATTATAGGCGAAAAGAAAAACTTTCAAAATAGCCGAATTTTGACATGTGAAGGAGAACTCGCATATCTCAATGATACTACGCAGCCTCCGACTGAATACAACGAAATCGATGTATACAGCTTTGTAGAAGCACTATTAACTGAGCATAACTCTAAGGTTGCTGACGATAAACAACTCGAAACGGGTTCTATTACAGTTAACGAAACGATAAGCAGAATTACAAATAACGAAACGACAATGGAAGCGCTCAGCAGCCATTTAGTTGATAAGCTGGGGGGGCACATCCGCATAAGAAGAGTTCGCGATGAGGATGGCAATTTACACAGATATCTTGATTATCTGGAAGATTACCCTAATACAAATGGGCAAACCATACGCTTCGGTCAGAATCTACTCGATTTTACCCGCAGTTGGGATATGGGCGAATATGCAACGGTTATTATGCCAAGAGGAGCAAAACTCGACGCATCACCGATCGAATCTGTTGACGCATACCTTGATGTTTCGAGTGTCAATGGTGGAAGTCGGTACGTAACCAGTGAAGAAGCCATCAAGGCGCATGGCTGGATCGAGCAAGTTATTGATTGGGAGGATATAACCGATCCGAGTGACTTGCTGCAAAAAGCAAAAGATTATTTAGCAGATGTACAGTTTGACGACGTAGTGATCGAGGTATCGGCTGTTGATTTACGATATCTTTCAAAAGATGTACAATCGATAAATTTGCTGGATAACGTCAGATGCATGTCCAGACCTCACGGAATGGATAAAGTGTTCCCGGTAACTAAGTTAAGTATTCAGTTGGATAATCCAGAAAATGCGACATACACGCTTGGCGATACCATAAAGGAAAATTCATTGACGTCAACGACAAGAGCTGCGAATACGGAAATCCTTGAGCGAATTGCAAAACTTCCAACGGAAAAAAGTATTCTCGATAAGGCGCAGGATAATGCCACATCAATTTTAAATATGGCGACCCAGGGATATGTGACAATTGTAAGAAATCAAAATGGTTCGCAATACTTAGCCATTTCGTCAGAGAGCGCAAACAGTGCGTATAATCCGAAAAATGACACATGGAAAGACGGTACAAAATTGTGGAAATGGAGTATTAACGGTTTGGGGTATTCCAAAGATGGCGGCAAAAGCTACGGGACTGCCATCACAATGGACGGCGCGATCGTAGCTGACTACATCACAGTAGGGACCATGTCCGCCGATAGAATACGCACCGGCGTTTTACAGGACGAAAAGAACAATACAAACTGGAACCTGACGACTGGCGTATTGAATATGAAAAAGGGATCTATTTCTTTGGGGGTTTCAACCGCGTATCCCGATGGGCGATTCTTTGTAAATGACGATGGATTTTTACAAGCCGAGTATGGAAAAATTGGTGGGTTTAAAGTGACGGCATATGAGATTTACAACGATACGATTTGGCTTGATTCAAATGGCTTGGCGTTTTATTTAGGCGGCGATCGTCTTGGTACCTATGGCACACAATATTGGATCGATCAACCTTCTTCGAAAGGCTTAACGGTAGCCATGGATGCCGCCACAAGCTATATTGCATGGGGACGCAAAGAAAATGCCAGTTCAAGCGTATATACTGTAAAACTAATGTACACGGCAAATAGACTGCCAAAAAATGGCGGTGGTTATTTTGCGGCTGACAGATTACATTTTGGTTGTGACATTGATGCGAATAATTGGATCGCATATAATTTTTGGATAGACTCCGAAACTGGCGGATGCAGTAATGGTGTGAGTTATGCCGGCGAGATTTGTCTGCCAACATCCATTGGAACAGACGGGTTAATAAAAAAATATATCAAAGTTAACCTTGCCAATGGGTTTTTAACGTAGGAAGGAGCAATCAAAATGGAAGAGATTATCATGAAACAGGGGCTAGGCAAGGGTGGAAGACGACCAAAAGAATATGAAATAGCAGGAGGCAAAATCAATGAAGTACAAGAACATACAAATGGAAGCGATGTTGGAAGCGCTGAAACCGATACTTCCTCATCGTGATAAAATCGGATATATCGCCGCAAGGAACACACGAATACTTAGTGAGGCGCTTACCGAATACTTCGTTTTCAAGCGGGATTTGATAACAAAATACGGCGAGATGGATAAAGATAAGGATGGGAACGAAACAGGTTTTGTGTCGATACATCCAACGTCAGAAAAATTTGACGATTTTCTGAAAGAGTTTGAAATTATAAAAAACATCGAACATGATGTCGAGCTTATGAGTATTCCATACGAAGAGGTTATCGGTCTTTTAAATGGTGAGGAAATACTCGAGCTTGATTGGATGTTGACCGAATGAGGAGGCGAACAAGAATGGCGAATATATCATCACTTTTAAACATTATAAAAACCGCTATTTATGGTAAAGATATGCGCGGAGCAATCCACGACAGCATCAAAGCGGTTAACGATGATGTTGAAACTCGATTTTATAAAAGCGAGGGAGAAGCCTTAAAGGCAGAAGTTGTCAATAAAGTAGATAAAGTCGACGGCAAAGGACTGTCTGCAAACGACTTTACGGATGCGAACAAGGCGGCGGTTAATCACTTAACACACGGTGTTGATGGTAGTTACGAAACTCTGAGCGTTAAAGTAAATGGCGGTTTAACAATCAACTCTAAGAACTTTACCATCTTGAATGATGATGCGATAGTGCAAATTCCTGGAAAGCATGCTGTGCTCCGTGACTGTAATGTAACTTTGCTTTCTGAGCCCATTACAGAGGGAGGTATTCCGCAATATTACACCACGCTTTCCGGCGGAGATGTGATTATACACAACATGAGCACTGATGAGAAAACCCATGTTTTATCCAAAAAGGCAGATGCGGACGCTTTAGTCGGAATTAAGATGGGAAATGGTAATGAGATTTTCAACGATAAGCTTACAAATAAAGCCAATACTATAAATTCTCATGTAGAAGGCAGCGGTAATAGCGTAAGAACCGGCAATGCTCATGTTGAA
>JABLTO010235314.1_pt1 | contig 58446 bp, 57 predicted proteins | sample 7160091 | NCBI WGS metagenome assembly JABLTO01 (sample SAMN14651225, study PRJNA627086) | human gut metagenome | isolation source: feces | host: Homo sapiens
AAACTTAGCGAAACTTAAATCACGCCCAATATGGAATGTACTTCTTATATCTTGGTGCTGTATCTGGATCCATTACCTTGATAAACCCACCTTCAACAGCACTGTTAAGAAGCCTCGATGCCTTAGCTTTTTCTTTTTCTTCCAAACCAAATATTTTCCGAATATCCGAATTGGAAATCCCTTCAAAATTAACATATGCCAAACACGCCTGCATATAACAGGTCCGCATCCGATCTTCTTTTGTGGTCAATTCAAATGGTACTTTTGCAAACAATATGGCTTTTGTGAATTGATTGTTTTGATTCTCTATTCTCGGTGCAAGCAGTTCATTTTTACCTGTTGCCTCAATAATCTTGTCATATCCGCTTCCACGCTCCTCACAGATTCCACATTTATGCATAAATCCAGCAATGTTTTCATTTCTGGATATTGGTACTGAATCCACAATTCTTTCAATTGCTACTAATGGTGCACCCGCATTCGAAAACTCGATCCTGTTTTGAAACACCTCCACCATCGGATTTGTTCCTCTTTGCTGCAGATCCTGATGTATCATAGCATTCGCCAGCAACTCACGAATAGCAATTTCCGGAAAACTGACAATCGATTTCCTTGTAGCTTCTACAATGACCTCTTCCTGTGGGATGATCGTCATAATATACTGCACGATTTCTTCATGTGAAAATGCATAACCTGTGCAAAACTCTTTTTCTCTAATGGCATCTAGCCTGGATTTCTCCTTATACCATATAACTCTGACAGACCTTCTATGCAAAGACTCAAATTTCTTCAAGTCTTTTGCAATCATCAGTGCTCCCATATTCGTAATATCCCATTTGCCAGCGTCATTCCTTCTTATGAATTTTTCATGTTGTAAGTCTTCTAATACTCTGTCTCTATTTCTCGGAATTGGCATTTCCAGTTTATCATAATACCTTGAGTAATCCAGCAATGACACCATTTCATCTTCATCCAGATTTCCCATAGCAATACGCAACTCATATGGTGTGGAATCAAAAGTTCTCCATAATTCTCTTTCTTTATCAGGGTACTCTTTTAACTTCTTTTTATTCGTTCCTATTCTGATATATTCTCCTCCCGCAAATTGTACTGGCTGTTTCTCTGCACAGGGGATCTCCATTAATAAAACCATGCCTTCGTCCATTGGAACTTCAAAAAAACGGAAATTAATTCTTGGAGAAAGCATTCTTGAAAGCCATGCCTCTAATTCCTCATTCCCCTTTTTCATTCTTCGATACTGAAATTCAGTTCCCACAATTTTATGGGTCTCATCATCTATGCCCCAAACAAGATATGCTTTAGGCCGTTCGCACAATGCGGCCGAATTGCTGAGCGCTGAAATATATTCACCAATCATCTGCGGCTGCTTGTTATTGCATTTAAACTCTACCCATTCAGTCTCGCCTGGCAGCTTAACAAGCTCTCGTACAAGGCTGCGTAAGTATTCTATTGATCGGATTAACATGGCATATCCCCTTTTCAGTGTATCTAATCTACTATTCTTAGCATTCCCATCCTTCCAGAGAACTTCTCATTATTTGTATTATACCATATCCAGATCGCTCTCGCTCGCAAATCCCGGGCATAAACACGAAATTCTCATCATAAACTTGTACAAAACACATTCAGGAGGCTATCCATGTACCGAAGAAAACGCCATAGAAGAACCTATCGAAAAAATACTCGCAGGACCCTGCGAAAAACAAACACCCTGCTACGGGAGATCCTGCTTTTCCTGCAAAGTCTCCTCCGTCAGCCTTTCGTAAAGACAGTGCTTTTGATCTTCGTCATCCTTACCATCCTGCTGGTTCCCGTGCCCTGGCTTATCACAAAGATCACGCCTTCTGCAGATCCCGGTCATTCCGGCAAAAACAGCCCCGCAGCCCCCTTTGCACTGGCCGAGATCCCGAAAAAAGTCACCGTCTGGCGCACAGCATCCCACAAAACCGAAACCGTGGACTTCGAGGACTACGTCAAGGGCGTCGTCTCCAGCGAAATGCCTTCGTCCTTTCCCCTGGAAGCTCTCAAAGCTCAGTCAGTGGCCGCCAGGACGTATTCCCTGGGAAAAATCCAGAAATCCCAAACCGGAGGCAATCCCAAAGCACACCCCAAGGCTCCTGTCTGCGATTCCACTCACTGCCAGGTCTATCAGAATCCCTCTGACTTAAAATCCATCAAGGGCACCTCCTGGATGGAGGATAAAAACGGCTGGAAAAAAATCTGCAAAGCAGCCGACGCCACCCGCGGTCAGCTGCTTTATTACCAGGGCGAACTGGTACAGCAGGCTCTCTTTCACTCATCCAGCGGAGGGAAAACCGAAAACTGCCAGGATGTCTTTGCAGCCTCCGTGCCCTACCTGGTCAGCGTCGACAGCCCTTATGAAGACGAGGCCACCCACCAGAACGAACAGCATACATTCACCGTCGAAAACTTTGCAAAAAAAATAAGGGCCTACTGCCCTAAGATTGCCTTCGGCGACATCAAAAGTTCCAATATCAAAATCATCAGCCGCAGCACCGGCGGTCACGTAGAAAAAATGCAGGTTGGAGACGGCCTCATCGAAGGTCGCACCGTCCGTGAAGCCCTGGAGCTCCCATCCACCAACTTTACCATCAAAATCTCCTCAGGCAAAATCACATTTACCTCAAGCGGCTCCGGCCACGGCGTCGGCATGAGCCAGTACGGCGCCAGCGGTATGGCCAAAAAAGGCTATGACTATAAAGACATCCTGGCACATTACTACCAGGGGACGGAGGTGTGGTGAAAGGGATTGTCACACACCCAGGCATTGCCAACAGGACTGTAGCCTTCTGACCGTAAAGTTGCGACGCATGCGTCGTAACTTTATTGTGGTTTCCCTGTGACACTGAAAAAACACCTATATATTTACAAGCAATTCCACAGCTATAAAATACAAATTATTTATTGACAATCCCAAGCTTTTTTTCTACAGCTTCTAATGTCAGCCAGCCCTTATCTTCCTTTACTGCTTTCTCCGCTTCCTGCAGCTTTACCAGAAGTTTCTTTTCAGCACGCTCACGCTCATACTCCTTAATATCAGCCCCATCCTGCAAAGTCACCTGCCCCAGTCCAACCGTACCGTCGGATTTTTTAGATTTCATGTTCACCGTCTTTCTTCGCTTTATTCCATTTCAAAACCACATCAAATTCCGTCAACAATAGTAAAGCACCCACTTTTAACAGCATCAATTGGGCACTTTACTATTGCTCTGAGTATAATCAACCAGCCCGTATCGCCCTCCGCACAAAGTCTCCATCTGAACTACTTTGTGCTTCTTCATATTTTTAAATAGAAATAAACTCCATGAGTCGCTTCACTGATTCACAGGTTTCATCGAAAGTAATACCATCTGCAAAAGAATTTATTTTGCAGTATTTATCCCAGTTACTTCTCAAGAATTCACTACTCTCAATCTTTGGCATTATGCGTCTCCACTCTTGAATTACACCAAAACTTCCTCGTTTTTGAGCAGTTTGTTCAACTGCAAATTTTAAATCGGCAACATTGCACGCTTCTATTCTTAAGTTAAAAAGCAGAAAAACATCATAAAAATCCCTTGGTCGAGTATTAGCTTCCGCCCTCGAAATAATTGTCTCAATTTTTTCTGCCAAAATCGTCTCCAAATTGTATGAATACACATACAGTTCACCTTCATCAAACATAGTGGGTATACATGAAACAACTGCTGCAGGCGTTATGATATCTCCCGTGGTAACATCAATAGTTAATGCAACATTCATTTTTTCATATCTAGCGTTAATCGCCAGCCGCAGACCAGGATAATCATCAGCTTCTCTTATTTCCGAAATACTTTCTACAGAAAATTTCATGTCATCATTTACATCAATTTTACATATGATTTCAAATATTTCTTGAATCTTATCTTTGGTAAGGCTAATACCTGTTACTGTAGTATCAAGATCCATCGTAGTACGGCTATCAAGGCCTACTATTGCACCAATTAGGAACCCACCTTTTACTATAAAATTTGGCCTGTATGGAGATTTCTCAATCCTTGCAAGAATCCTCTCAAGCATATAATTCTGCATGGCAAGCTGTGGTGGAATATTTTTTTGAACGGCAACCTTTTTAATCATGGCTTTAAGCTGCATCGCATTCTTGGTTTTCACAGCAACACCTCCATGTATCTCAAAACCTTGGGCTTTACCCTCAACTGTTCTGCATATTCCAGAAGCCGTGAAATATTTTTATTCTTCGAGTTGGCATACCGTTTCATCGCCGCATTTATCAGCTCGATGTTGCTTCCTGAGCCACGCAATATATCGCATAAGCTCCGCTCCAGATTATATATTTTTATTTCATTACCCATGGGCGATACTGCAGTCGTAATTCCAAGTTTGTAATTTTCCATCTTTACATGGCGAACATTCAGATTATATTCAGATAATTTCTTAGCATGATATCCTTGTGGAAATGTCATATCATATCTTGCTGGCGTACGATCAGAATATCCTAAAAGATACATTGCTGTATCATGCGAATAAATACCCTTCCCAAACCGTTTTTGAATAATATATAAATCATCATCCCAGTATTCATCAAAAGAATACAGTCCTCTATCTATTTTATATAACTCTCCAGAATCAACCATATTCCGAAGCGTTTGTCCATGTACTCCTTCTTCTTTAGCCTGTGAAGCCGAAAAATATTCAAATGATGATTCTCGCAAAACACTCGCACCGGTTTTCTTATTCGACATACTCGCCTCCTTGATTTTTATACTATATTTTATATCATATTATAGTGCAAAAATCAACATGAAATAAAATGTCCTTAATTCCACTACCTTCTCAAACTCTGAATCCAATCCATATAATACTGATTCTGCTCCTCCACACCGCAGCACACCAGCGACTCATCATAGTCAAAAATATCCACCAGATCCTTCCTAAGAGCCTGCTTTCCCCAGGTCATTTTATAAGCTTTTCGCCCGTATCCCATGGCCAGCGTCATTGGCGACGGATATACATTTCGCGCTGCCCCATTACACAAGATCTGGATGCCGTCCCGTTCCAGTTCCTTCCGCAGATTCTGCAAAGTTTCAAAATACGATTCTGCCCTGGCTTCATATGTTTTCTCCGCCAGCTTTATTTTCACAGCTACCAAATCTTCATTTTCATCCGCCTCATCCTGCAAAGTCACCTGCCCCGGTACAACCGTACCGTCGGATTTTTTAAATTTTATGTTCATAATCCTGCTCACTTTCTGTGATGTTACCCTGTATCCTGCCAGTATCTATATCCGCTTCATAAGCACTAAACCATCTCAAGATCATACACTCTCGCTTCCAAAAAGAAATCCTCGATCACCTGCGCTTCCAAATCATCCAACATTCCTTCCAGCGTAGTCTCCACACGCTCAAATTCAGGATCATATCCATCCGAAACAAATATCCTTAAACTTACCGGCCTGTATTTTTCGATAAAATCACGCAGCCCATTCCGCAGAAGGTTTAAATTGCCCCTACACAGATGGATGAAATCCATTCTCCCCTCACCCTTGTGAACAAGCATCTGCTCCGGGAATTTGTCATAGGGAAACAGTACATCATCACTATTTTTCAGCTGATTTTCAGAGGTGATGCAAAACACGATCCGTTCCCGCTCCGGAAGATTCCCATGCGTATGGATCATCTTAAAAATTCCATCAAAAAAATTGATTCCCTGATCATAAGAAAACAGCAAACCGCCAATCCATTCTGTTGGCCACTTTACCCTGTACCTCGTCTCAAATTCCCCGAAAATAAAATGACTCATTACTCTGCCTACTCCACATACGACAAAAAATAATCCTGTAAATCGTGATCCATATCAGCCGTCATCTCATCATACATACCTTGATAAGCATTCACCCCATCCAAAACCAGATTTTTATAAATATCTTTGGTGAATTTTTCTATCATTTTCTTCTCTCCCTCTAGGCTCACTTACTTTATGCTTTTAAAGCTCAGAAATTCCCATTACATTCCAGCTCTGTTCCAACAGTATCCACATATGGATATTTCTCCAGGATTTCTGCGATTTCTTTGCACTTACGCTCATACCCGCGTTCATCCAGCAGTTTCCACAATTTTCTTTCATTTTCAAATAACGGTCTGCGATAATCTTTTCCCTCTTCATAATGACAAACTGAATAATCACTGGCATAATGATATACATAATCATCTAAAACCCAATAAGAAATATCGAATAAGTCTTGTGTCAACTGATGAGCTCGGACACTATTTTTATCCATATATACATAATGATAACCTTTTACATCTGAATAAATGAAAGTCCCCTCATAATAATTTGTGGATTCTTCACGGTAATGAATACCTCTTTTTCCATATAGGTCTTCCGTTTCTCCCATATATGTTAACAAATGATCTATATAATTTTCTTTTAGATATCGCTCCAGCTCCTTCGTTGTAAAAAATTGTGCCATAGCACTTGCCTCCTCTCTGACCGCCTAGCCCGGTGTTTACTGATCTTCCTGCAAAGTCCCCTCCGAAGGTTTTCTCACAGCAAAGGCTTTCGGTAATGTAAAACTTCTGCTGTTCCTTGAAAAAATGACTACAGAAGAAATCCTTTCGTCATTCCCTGCAGTCATACTACACTTCTTCTCTCCTCTAATGAGTTCAATTATATATCAAATTCATTAGTGAAATATATTTACTTTCAGCGGGTTCTCATAATTTCCCCTTGGTTCCATATCGCTCAAGTTTCTTTAAAAAATACTGACAAGCCTCATCTTCACTACGGAAGGTTTTATAGTCATTTTGGCCTCCCCGTTCATCAAAATAAAAATATTCCCAATAGTAATACACCTTATTCAAAATACACTTATCAGATCCTAAATCCCCATTGATCGCATAATATCTTTCAGGCACGCCCATTGCTTTCAATTGTTCTTTTAATTCCTGAATATCCATAACTAATTCTACCTTCCTATCTCCTTAATAATTCCATGCTTCAACAATTTTTCTATGCTAACATTCGATCGATATTGTGTCCCGCCTCCTGGCTGTCTAAATGCTGGTGTAATAGTAGATTCTTCTACTTGAAATGGCTTTACAACTTCATAACGATGATAGTTGGATAAATCAGTATTATACGGTAATGCAAAACTCCTGCTCATTGCAAAAATAACTGCAGAAAAATCCTTCCGTCATTCCCCTGCAGTCATATGCCACTTCTTCTCTCCCCTAAAATAATGTAAATTATTTTAGACTACACAATATATTCCAACCATACATAATAAAGATCATACAACCTGTTTGAATCCTTGGACTCTGCTGACTTTAATGTGCAAATATACACAATGTGCCTCGGATCTAAAAGTTTAGTAAATGCAAACCCTTTTAATACCGGTCGATTTACATAAAAATTTCTTTTAGGTTTTGTGATATATCCCCAACTTATTTTTTCACTATTATTGCGAATTATCACTTCCGCAAAATAAATAGCAATATCCCAAGCATATTTTAAAGTTTCCATAGAAATCTTTTTATCTGAAATATGATCTCGTACCCATTCTGGATATTGTTCTTTCTCTGCTTGAAGCTCGTATTGATTCTTGTCCTCTTCCACAATTTGTGTTTCATACCAGCTCCACAGCGGAATCAATGACTCCGGAGAAAAATCAAGGGTAATATCCTCATGTATTCCTCTTAAATATTCTTTTAATATTCTCAGGCGATGCTCTCTATCATTGATATACCAGTCAAAATATTCTTTCGCCATTTTAGGAGTAAATTCATCAAACTTTATTCCTGTCACTTGCGACAATCCCGAATATGGTAACTCATAATTCATATGATACCCTCCTCACTCATATATAGTATACTTTATTCCATGCTCTTCGAGAAGATTTCTTAATGGTGCTGATGGTCCAACTTTACCAGTAACCCCACTTCTAAAGAAATGCCAATGTGCCCCCTTTATGTCACCAGCCCTCATCAGTTCTGCATCTTTCTCTACTTGTGTTCGTATTCGTTTTGTCAAAGCAGTATATCCAACTTTAGATTCGTGGGCAATTTCGTCTGCATATTGATCCACAAAACGCCCTCCTATTGAGGTAGAAAAATACTTTTGTGATTCTCCTCCTACTAACCGTTTCAGCTCCTCTTCACCTTCTGATCCTGTCATATATGACTTTGATTTTGGAGCAGATAATGCTTTGGTATCATTTGAATGAACATAATTATTACTGCTCTTCGCAACCTGCGTATTCTTAGCCGTCGCTGCACACGTATTATGTACCAGCACCTTCTGCTCGGATACATAGTATGTGTGGAAGTCTTCGACCTCGAAGTTATAGACGGTGACCGGGTTGTCCAGTGCAACGTGTTTCGCCTTTTCGACAGTACCTGCTGTGCCATCTTCCAGCCGAACTTTATCGCCTGCCTTCAGATCAGATGCATTGGTCCAGCCATGTCCTTCCACGTAGAACGGATGCTCGTTGGTAGTCTCGATAGCTTCTCCGTTGATGGATAAGCGTACTACGCTGTCCTTCTCACGAACGAAGATCTTCTTGACTTTTTTCAGAGCCTTCTCGTGAGTCTCTGGATTTTCGGACCAGACATAATCTTCCGCCTTAATAGTCTCGATCGCCTTGAATCCATCCCTCGTATGGATCTTAGTCCCTGCGGTGAAGCATCCGATAGTTCCGCCTGCAGACTTCTTAAGCTTCTTAATCCCCTTGGAATTCCGCTGTGCCGGTTTTGATTTCAGTTTCGACTTGGTGTTCTTTTTCATGACCACCGTAGCCTTTGGTTTTGCCTTCACCTTCCTGGTAGTCTTCGTTGTCTTGTATGCAGTTCGGAATTTTTTAGTATACTTGACAGCTTTATATCCCTTGTATCCGACCCTAACTGCTTTCAAAACCTTGAATGGATTTACAGCTCCCAGTACTGCTCCTCCAGCAATAACCGCATATTTCTTCCAGCCCTTATAGCCTTTTTTCTTGGCGTATTTATAGCCGTCATAAGCTCCCATGGCACCGCCGATACCTGCACCAATAGCTGCTACCACCCAGTGTCCGCTCGGATCAGTATAGTTGATCGGATTTCCAGTACAGTAGCCGTACAGGTTCAGTGTTTCCGTCTTCGATCTGCTTCCGCGTTAGGTGTCCTGTGTCAGGAAGCTGCCGTTTTCCGGGCTGTAGTAGCGGGCGTTGAGATAGTAGAGACCTGTCGTCTTGTCGTAAACTCCGCCGCCATAGCAGATCTCGTTATAGAAATTATTCTCACCCTGCTCGGTAGTTTCACCGTAGTCGGTGTAGCTGTAGGTTTTCTGTGAAGCTCCGTCCTTACCAACGACGTTGATGGTGCTTTCTCTCAAGTCCTCGGTGTAGGTGTAGAAATCTACTGCATCGCCTTCTCCCGGTCTTGCCGTCGAAAGAATGTTGTCCTCCGCGCCGATCAGGTTGAAGCTGCTGCCCGCATCATTCTTATCCTTCGTGTACAGGACTGCCGTGCCATCGTAAAAATATTCAGTTGTATCAGAGCCTTCCTGTTTCCTGACTCTCTGTCCAAATCCATTATATTGGTTCTGCTGGGTATAATCAACCAGTCAGCTTACCTGCACGTTTCCTGCAAAGTCTCCTCTTAGGGTTTTCTCACAGCAAAGGCTTTTCGTAATGCAAAATGACTGCTATTCGTTGGAAAAAATGACTGCAGAAGAAACCCTTCCGTCATTCCCCTGCAGTCATATCACACTTCTTCTATTCCTCCAAAGACTTTTGTCAAATCAACTTTACTCATACACTAATAATGCTTGTTTCCCATTTATTAACTCTACATATTCCTTTTCCAGTTGTCTAGAAAACTTCGCCAAGTTTGCTTTGGTTGTATAAAAATTGTATGCCTGAGTTTTTTTGGGAAACTCCAATTGTAAATCCACTTTTACGGAATCATGTGTACTATAGACTTCCAAGGTAAAATCCCTATCATCAATAGGTTGGAATATCATACCATCAATGGTTTCTTTACATAAATCATTGAACTTTCTAACCAATTCAGGGATTTCTGGTTCAATAAAATTTTCCAAATATAATTCTGTGTTAGCAGTTTCATCATTAAAAATAATTGGATTCGAAAAGCAAGATTCTGACTCAACTACAATTTCATATTTTATCCACTCTTTGTCGTTGACATTGCTAAAAAGATAAAATGCTACTGATAATGTATGATCCAAATTATATAAAGCTGCCATCTACTATTCTCCTCTTATATTGTCAGTTATGTTGTCTTGTCAATACAGTTCGCAAACTCCATTTGCTATTCTCGTTCATTCTAAATAATCTAACACCTATATCTAATTCTCCACCTCCTGTTTTGGGCATCTTTCCCATAATTTCTAACAATTCGCCTCCATTTACATGTTTAACTGTACCCTCTCCTGTTGTCGCAAGTAAGTTAATATATGACATCCATTTATCCGTTGTTCCATCAGGATCCAATACTTTTAAACTATCCTCTCCATTTCCTGTAAAATGTTTTTTTAATGCATGTCCACTTATATTTGAATAGCTTACCTTTCGAACAGTACTACTTTTACCCAAGGTAAAATTAATATCGGATTTTTTTTCTAATGAATTATACTTAGAAATCGTTTTCGGCGTAGCTAAACTTCTATTGGATCTAGTAGAAACAGACTTCGTCTGCTTCTTGACGACTCGGGTGCTTTTCTTCGCCTTGCTGACCTTAGCCTTGCTCTTCACCTGCTTCTTGGCTACCACCGTAGCTTTCGGCTTGGCCTTCACCTTGACGACGCGCTTGGTCTTCTTGTACACGTTCCGCGCTTTCTTAGTGTACTTGACAGCCTTATAAGCTTTGTATCCGCTCTTCGCCATCTTGAAGATCTTGAACGGATTGACTGCGCCTAGCGCTGCTCCGCCTGCGATGGAAGCGTACATCTTCCAGCCCTTGTAACCTTTTTTCTTGGCGTATTTATAGCCGTCATAGGCTCCCATGGCTGCTCCGACTACACCCCAGATCCAATGTCCACTTGGATCCGTGTAACTGATTGGATTACCTGCGCAGTAGCCGTACAGGTTCAAAGTCTCCGTCTTCGACCGGCTTCCGCGGTAGGTGTCCTGGGTCAGGAAGCTGCCGTTTTCCGGGCTGTAGTAGCGGGCGTTGAGGTAGTAGAGACCTGTCGTCTTGTCGTAAACTCCACCGCCGTAGCAGACTTCGTTATAGAAATCATTTTCGCCCTGCTCGGTAGTTTCACCGTAGTCCGTGTAGCTGTAGGTCTTCTGTGAAGTTCCGTCCTTGCCAACGACGTTGATGGTGCTTTCCCTCAAGTCCTTGGTGTAGGTGTAGAAATCTACCGCATCGCCTTCTCCCGGTCTTGCCGTCGAAAGAATGTTGTCCTCTGCGCCGATCAGGTTGAAGCTGCTGACCGCATCATTCTTGTCCTTCGTGTACAGAACTGCCGTTCCGTCGTAGAAATATTCAGTTGTATCAGAGCCTTCCTGTTTCTTGACTCTCTGTCCAAATCCATTATATTGGTTCTGCTGGGTATAATCAACTGTTTCTCCGGTTTTCCCTGTCGCAGACGCCAGACGGTTATCGGCGTCGTAGCTGTAGCTGGTCTGCTTACCTGTGATGGAATCCGTTTCGCTGATCTGATTACCGTTACTATCGTAACTGTAAGTCTTATGCGACGTATTCCCTTCCAGCGAACGGTCTTCATTGGATGATACCAGCTGATTGAATTCGTTATAGGTGTAATCCGTCGTATAGCTGTCATGCCGGCCCATTTCCTTATATTCCCGGATCCTGTTTCCCGCTGTGTCATACTGATACCGGTAGCTGTTTATCCCAACGGAATTATAATCGTCATTCAATTTGTTCAGCCAGGACTCTGTGAGCTGTCCCAGAGAATTGTAGGTATAATTATGGACCTCCTTATACACCGCACCATTACTCTGTCCATACCGGTTGATGGTGGTCTCCCGGGTGATCTGGCTGTTCTTGTCATACTCGTAGTAGTGCGCTTCCTTGATAGTGCTGGTGCTGCCCGACATGTTATCGGTGTATTCGATACCGGTCGGACGGTTCAGCTTGTCATAGGAATAGGTCCGCTTCATCCACTTGGACTTGCCCGACAGGAAATCGGTATAATCGGTAATTTCTCCCACCTTGCCGTCATCCGTATAGGTATAGTCCCGCAGATCCTTCTCAAATCCGGATTTATTCACTGCCTTGATTCCGGTAAGCCAGCCGTGAATGTTGTATTCGAACCGCAGACCTTTCACGCCGAGAGCGCAATCCGGATAGTCGATGGCGGTCAACTTGTCCTTGCTATTGTAGGTATAGCTTACCTTGTTGGCTGCGATAGTCTCTGCACTCGGGATCTCACTGGTATCACACTCGGAGACACCTGTCAGACGATTGAACCCGTCGTACTCGTAGGCCGTGTAACGATAGATGTTTTCTGCCTCGCCGCTGACCTTTTTATCGGTCATGGATGTGAGGTTATCCGCATCATCATAGGTAAATTCCGTGCGGAGCGTTTTCGCTGCCGTGCCTCCCTGCGGCTGATAGTAGTCGATGGACGTTACCCGGTCACGGACGTCGTAGCTGTATATCTTGTAATTTCCCTCTTTTTCTGTCGCCTTGGTCAGATTGTCCCGCACATCATACTCATACGTCGTACAGATAGAAGTGCTGTCATCCTCACTGGTTCCCAGATCTTCGATCCGGATCGTCTTGTCGGTGGCGTCTTTGACTACGATGCTTTTGCTGGTAGCATTCTGCAGTTCACCATTCTGCATCAGCTGCCGCGGCTCCAGCACCACATCGGCCGTGGTATGATTCCCCTCTGCTACATCATACTGGTATTCATATTTTGTACCCGTTGGCAGAGTTACCGACACCATGTTGCCACTCTTATCAAAAGCGTAACTGGTCGTATTGCCGAGGGCGTCCGTCTGACTTGTGGCATTACCATCCGCATCATATCCGCTTCTGGTTACGATGGACCCCTGGGTCACCGTGCCGTCTTCCGCCTCTGCATCCTCACGGATGTGATAGCCGGTATTCTGCGTACCGCTGACATAATCAGGATCGGTCACTGTTGCCGTGACATTCCCCTTGTCATCGTACACGTAGAGCTCCAGAAGGCCGTCTTCGGCAGACAGGGTCTGTCCCATAGACCACTTGGTAATCATATCGCCCTGACTGTTATAGGTCATATCCGTGTAGAGTCCATTCTGGTAGCTTCTCACCACATGACCGCAGTTGTCCTCATAGGTCTCCGAAATGATGCTGCCGTCCGGATATTCTTCTCTTGTGATATAGGCGTTTTTTACAGGAACGGTGACGCTGCCCTTCCCCTGATAAACCTGAATATCCTGATAGCGGTAGGACGTATGGATCGTCTCATCCATATCGCTGCCCTTCTTCACTCGTGTCGCAGTAACTCTCCCCATGTTGTCATAGGTATACCACTTCTCAATACCGTCTTCCAGCTTCTCATAGGTCACCATACCGTTTTTATCATAGGTCTTAGCTGTGTTCTGTTTTAAGGTATTGCTGTCACTGTATTTATATGTGTTCGCCGTATTTCTGCCGAATCCATCGTAAGTGCTGGTGGTTTTGTAACCCCTGCTGTCAGTCTTGCTGATTTCCCGTCCCATCACATCATAGCGTGTATCGGTAGAAATCACTTCGTTTCCGCCATCCGGTTTCGGAATAGTCTGTGTGCACGCCTCCTTCTTGGTGGTGACTCCATTCTCCGTCAGGTACTCATAGGTATACACCGACGTACTCTTGAGAGATTCTCCCGTGATCTGATCTGGATCGATGACCGTCAGCAGACTTTCCTTCATGGTTTTCAGCTCACCCTGGAAGGCTCCTTCTGTGTAGTAGGTGTTTTCCACCTTGGTTCCGGCCACATAGTCGATAGTTTCCGTGACGTTTCCGACAGAATCATAGGAGTATTTCTTGTAGGTTGTCACCTTGCCGTCGGCATTGGTTTCTTTTTCCGTCTTCACCAGATCTTCCAGCTTCTCACCATCGGCTTCCGTATAGTAGGTGTACTCGCTGAATGTGCCGTCGTCTTCTTTCTCACTGACCGGGTTGTCCCCGTTGTAGTTGATCTTGTTTTCTTTAACGCCCTTCTTTTCGGTAATATATCCATCGGAGCCGATCTCATAGTATTCCGCCGTAGTTTTCGAGGATGTCATAAGATCGTTTCGATATTCATAAGTGGTAACGTCGAGACCATCTTCGCTGTCGCTCTCCAGCTTGTCCATATCCGTAACTCCTCGGATACTCTTTTCACAGGAGCCGGAAACGCGATCAAAGAAATCTTTTTCACCCAGTACCGCCTGATGACCGGAATATTTTTTCGTAATAGTCCTGGTATTATCCTCTGCGTAATCAAAGGTGAATTTTTCACCATCTGGATAAATAGCTTCCGTTACCTGATCCCTGTCATAATCGTATTTGATGGTATAGGTGTTTTTGTTCTCCGCTTCTTTGATCTTCGTCAGATTCTTCGGCTGTCTGCTGAACAGAGGCTTATCGTACTCATATTCGTATTCAATCGTTTCATCGCCTGCCACCTCTGTTACCTTGGTCAGAAGTCTGTCAGACGCCAGCAGCGGTTTAGTATATTCGTACTGCACCTTGCTGCCGTCCGGCATAGTGATTTCCTTTACCGTCAGCGGGTCCGATCCATTCGATCCATCGTTGTAGGTGAACGTGATGGCCAGATTGTTATTGGTCACCATGCGGGACAGAAGCCCCTTCCTGACATCGTGTTCAAAGAGAACGAACTTACCGTTTCCTTCTTCCATCAGCACCAGCTGTCCGCCGCTGTTGAAGAGATACGAAAGTCCATCCTTGGTGGTGAGGACGAATTTATATTTTACCGTTACGGCATTATTCTCTCCTCCTCCGGAGACGTGAACCGTCTTGGACTTTTCTTCCGTCTCGCAGATGAGGTTGACATAGCTTCCCAGAGAAGAAACGAACTTACTCTGGCCGCTTTCTCTCGTGAAATGGAATATGGTTCCGTTTCCATCTTTTAAAACTACATGATTGAACTCCTGTGAATTATTTTCGCAGATATTGAGAAGCTCGATATCGTAGTCATGGCTCCAGCCCATGCCGAACACACTGCGGCTGCTGGCCTGGCTGTTATATGCCCGGGTCATGGTCACATCGAAACCTTCATTCGGGATCTCCGCATCTTTTTGCTGATACAGGAAATTGCCCTTGCTCTTCTCGATGAATCCATTACCGTTCGGCGTGTTGAATTCGGTGAATTCCCAGTAGTCCTTAGTGCCCAGACGCTTGATGAATTCGTTCTGGTCGACGGAGCGGCTGTTGACCTCATCCGAGAAACTGCTTCTGGCCTCATTGAAGGCTCCCGATGAGTCTACGCCTTTCTTCACAGCACAGACTTTGTAGTAGTAATCTCTTGAGAAATCCACATTGATTTCCGTGAAGTATCCTGTTTTCAGATCCTGTGCGATCCTGTGCTCTTCATCCGGGAAGAAATCCTTCTCGGTTCCCCTATAAACTTCATAAGTAATATCTTCTGGAATAGAAGCAGGGATATTCCACTTCAAATATGTCTTATAGTTGATTTTATCCTCTACGGTAAGCACTGTCGGCGCATACTGCTCCACCTTGGAATACATAAATTCATCGTTTACGATACTGTCCGCATATAATGCGATTTCCAGGTCTCCCACATTGTATCCTGGTTTCGCTACTGCTTTGACATCGAAGGTATTCGCATGTACTGACGTCTCGCTGAGATCCGCTACATAGTAAACCTTGCCTGGCTCTACAGCAGCATAATCTTCTTCACCAGTTGTACCATAAGGTCTGACATAATATGTTGCAGCCTCTTTCGGAGCACTCAGCCGGAAACTCACTGCATCCGCATAGAAATAGAAATTGGTTTCCGCAGTATTGCCGTTGATTTCATTATCGTTGAAGCTGATGTCCTGTTTCAGCCCGTTTTCTACACGGTCTACCGTATATTTTCTTGTTCCATCTGCTTCTTTGACAAGGGCCAAAACATCATTCCACCAGTAATCCTCGTAAATCGGATTGCCGTTTTCATCTTTTAAATCCGGATCTCTCTTGTAATTTGCCAGATACCAGATGGCTCCTGTGACATTACCTTTCAGCTTCATTCTGGTCTGCTCCGGGCCGATCACGAAACCGTGCTCCCGCAGATAATATTCGCTCTTATCGATTTCCAGCTGTGCCGGGATCACCCTTGGCAGCAGACTTTCTACAGGCACTGCGAACTCCATAGTTTTCTCAGCACTGTTTCCAGCCTTATCCTTTACGATCAGTTTGATGATGTAGAGCTGTCCCGGTTCAAACGGTTCTTTACGCAGATCCAGGTAGCACATTAAATCCGAAAAGTAACCTGTATCGCCTGCATATCCCGCTTCATAAATACCTGTTTTGATCGGTTCCTGCGGATAGCTTTCAGCATTCTTTTTCTTGACATAGACTTCCCAGTGATCCAGATTCTCGTCAAGAGCAACCCCCTGAAGATATCCCTGTCTGATACCGCCCAGATCTGCGACAGGTGCAGTCTTATCCACGGTGCAGATCACCTTGGTCTGTGTTCCTTCGGTTCCGTCTTTACTGATTCCGCGAATAAAGAGGTCCTGCGAACCTTCTGTATCCGGTACGGTGATCTGGGTCTCCCCTTCGAAAGCCAGTGTCCCGTTTGCTCCGGCAGGAACGATGGTCTGCCACTGACCGGATTCTCCGAATTTACCCTGGATATATCCCAGCTTGATGTTCTGCTGCAGATCATGATGGAAACTCCATGAAAGATCTGCCGTGCCGCCCCTGGAATGCTTCAAGGTGATGTCTGGAGCCGGGAGACGATAAGCCACCGTGATATCCTTGGTGATTTCCTTTGACCTGCCCGCAGAGTCCTTGATGGTGAGCACCAGACGATAACTCCCGGATTTATCACAAATATTCAGTGTATCCAGAATAATGTTCTTGTTTTCCGTGAAATTCTTGGCCAGTGTCTGCTGCCAGCCGTCTACGATCGAAGCAGAACTTCCCGATCCTGTCAGCTTGTACAGTTTCAGGCTGCTCTCTGCGATATCGCTTCCGGTGCCGTCTGCATGAATACAGATTTTAGCCGGACCTGTCAGTTCCGTGATCTCATTACCGGTAGTCACATCGTTTATGGTGATGCTTCCAGTTGGATCGTCCAGGTCCTTGATATAGTCGAATTTCTTGACGAATTCATTTCCCGCCTGATCGACAGACCTCACATGGATCGTATAGCTTCCAGTCGGCAGGCTGCGATATGCGCTGGACAGTCGGAATGATCCGCTGTACGGCTTGCCGCTGTTGATCGAAAGCTCCGCAGGGCTCTCATACTCTCCGCTTTCCGGCGGCGTGCCCTTAGCGGTGACTGCATACGTCAGAAACGGCGTCGTGATATGATCATCCGTGATCCCGGTGAATTCGATCAGCGGATTTCCTTCTGCTGTTGCCTTGCCTGCGATGCTCTGACCGGAGCTGTCCTTGATGGTGAATTTTTCTGCTGTCGGGATCTTGCTGTCAACATGAACGATCCCGGCGGAAACAGCGTTCCCTGCTGTTCCGGAAGTATTGACTCCGCGGATATAGACTTTATAGCATCCGTCTTTCACCTGAGGGAGCTTGCTTCCCGGCGTGATCGGTTTTTCTGAGCTGAAATCCTGTGCAACAGCGCCTTCTGTCTGCGTCTTGTCGTCGTACTTGACCAGCTTATACTCCACTCTTGCGATATCGGAAGCATTGAGTCCCTGCCAGCTGACCGCCGCCTGCGTACTGCTCTTCACGTAAGCCGGGCTGACGCTGACATTGGTCGCCTCCGACGATATTTCCGTATAGGTAACGGTCAGATTCGGCCGTTTCGAAGCTGTCGAGCAGCGGCTTCCATAAAAAGATGCGTAGCTTGGAGAACTGGTCGTGTTTTTCAGCACCAGACCATAATCAGCACTGCCCGATGCAACACCCTGCACGTAGGGCAGAACATTAAAGGAATGCAGTTTTCCTGTAGTCTTCGTGCTTGTCACTGTACCCAGTGCGCTTCCTGCGCTTCCCGGCCTGTTGTTATAGGTCAGACCTGTGACAGACCAGCTCTTGGCGGCTTTGTACAGCGTCAGTTTCTGATCCTTCGCGCCTCCGCTGTTTTCGTAGGCGTTCAGCGTCGCAGCTGTGATGGTCTTACCAGAAAGACCGCTACCAAGACCTACGAACTGCATGTATGTTTCAAAGGTTCCCTGACTGTTCTTGCCGGCTGGCATTACCACCGTTCCGCTTTCATAAAAATTCATCTTGCCGTAGCTGGTTCCGCTTAAGACATACACATCTTTAAATTTGCTGTCTCCGCTCCATGTGAGCGACGGATCGATGGTTACAGGATACTTTCTGTTTTTGTCTGACAGATAGTCTTCATCCACCGTCATGATAAGACGATAACTATGAGAATCAGACTCCCCGTTTGCCTCTTCCTGCAGTTCGTATGTAATCTTCTCGCTGTATGCATTGCCGCTGGCGTCATTCATCCACGGCGGCGTCAAGAACGCTACGATATCTTCACTCTTTTCATCATAGATCGTGATACCTTCCGTCGTCACATTCTTTTTCGCTATGAGCGCACCGGTTTCCAGACGATAGGTAAACTGGTTCTTCTCCGGCTTTTCGTGCAGAGTCAGCGTTTCCTTTACCCCGTGTTCCTCCGAAGTGTATGTGAAGGACGCCACGCCGGAATCCTTCGCAGTACTCTTTGCATAAACAGCCTCTACGGTCTTCTCCGACTCTTTCTGATACGGATCCGTTACCGTTTCCTTTTCCGGCTTGACATTAGTCTTGCTAATCCCCAGATCCCTGACCAGTTCATCGGTCGGCGTTAATGTGATCTGCCGTCCGTTCTTTTCCAGCAAGATCGGAGTTTTCTCGGAGAGTTTTTTCGGCAGATACTGCTTTTCGTCTCCTGTCTTGTTGCGGTATTTGTAACCATCCAGAGATGCTTTCGCCTCGGTGGTTTCTCCCGCCTCGATCTCCACAAGCCCTGGATCGTAATCGGTCAAAGCACCTTTTTCGTCTTTGAACCGGACCTGTCCGCCATGAAAGACGGTCATCTTCTCGCCGCCTCCCAGACTGTAGGTTGTGGATGTCTCGCTTTTTTCTATAACGTTCTTTTCTGTAACATCATCGGCAAAAATCTTCTGTTCTGCCTTCTTGGTCTGTTGTTTCTGTGTAGTTTCTTCTGATCCTGTCCTTGCCGCATAGCTCATCTGCGGGATCAGCGTTATGACCAGACAAAGGGTCAGCAGCCAGCTGATCGCTTTCTTCCAGAAACCCGTTCTGTTTTCTTCCATCTTCTCTTCCTCCTGGCAATACGATCCGGCTTTTTTGCTGCCAGGATCAGTATTGCGGTACAGACGATCCCCATAAAAATACTCGCAGTAACGATACTCCATCCCATACCATATCCTGCTGTCATCAGCAGGTTTTCTGCCGCCAGGATCAGCACAGTCTTCTTCCGAAACTGCGCTTTCTCGATCCTGCTCAGCGGCTTGTTTTCGCTCTCGACGGGAGCATACATCACCAGGATACCGTCTGCCAGGATCACAATGATCAGCATTGCGATCCCGTCAAACAGCGCACTTTTGACCAGCCATACGGCGCCTGCAGTCAACAAGGTTGACCACAGATAACACATCGCGGGCGTCCTGGCATGATATCCCCCGGCAAAACTCCGCAGCGGAATGTAGGCTGCCGCGAAACAAATGCTTGCCCAGACAGCGTGAAACAGGATGCCGATCAGTAAAGTCGTTCCGATACTGATCAGCGATCCTTTCAGCTGCTGCATTCCGTAGCGGTAAATTACCTGATCTTCCGGATCAATGATTTCCGAGTCGATCATGTACCGAAGTAATTTTTCCTGCATGAGAAAGCTCCTTATTTGTTCTTGCTCAGCTTATATACCTCCTTAGGTACCTTGTCCTGGAATACATAATGTCTGCATGTGGAATTGACATTAGCCTTGGCCATCTGCCAGGATGCCTTTGCGATAACTTTGCTGCATGTGTGTAATACTTTTTTCATTTTCTCTGACTCCTTTTATAAAATAAATATGATTTTGCCCATTATAGTACGAAACGGCGAAATTATTCGAAGATTGTAAAAAATGATATATATTATTGACAAAAATAAAAAAAAATCGCTGTAATCATTTTTGATTACAACGACTTTTATAGATTTATATCTTACAGATACAGCAGTATTTCCACCGTGAAAATATCATCCGTATGGTGACAGTCCATCTCTCCATGGTACTTTTCTACGACTTTCCGCACATTATTGAGTCCGATCCCGTGCTGGTCTTTATTTTCCTTGGTTGTAAGTAACATTTCTCCTTTTTTCGAGATCTTCCCATCGTATGTATTGGATATGCTGATGTGAAGCGTTCCCAGATGCTCATGCAGGGAGACCTCCAGCCATCTGTTTTCGCAATGCTCAAGCGCCTCATATGCATTGTCAAGCAGATTACCCAGGATCACACATGCGTCGTATTTTTCCAGTGTCAGATCCTTCGAAATTGCGATCTCGATTTCCGGTTCGATATGAAATTCACTTTGAATGGCATGCAGTTTTAAGTTCAGCAAGCTGTCGATAACGAGATTTCCAGTCTTCACAATGGGTTCACTTTCCCGAACCACACAGTCCAGATCTGCGATATATTTATCCAAATCAGAAAAGTCTTCCTTCACGCTCATCTCGTGAAGCACCAGCAGATGATTCTTTAAATCATGGCGTATAGACTGCATATTCCTGTATGCCGCCGACATTTCGTTCAACTGATTGGCATATGCTTTGTTCTCCTGCTCCAGCAGACTGACTTCAAATTTCTGACGCTGCAGCTGCATCAGATGTTCCAGCAGATAAAATATGACCAGGTTCAGAATCAGTACGCACATACCTCCTAAGAAAGCAGCCGCTTCATCCTTGCACTGATCCAGAACGATGGCGGAGAAGAAGATGCTGATGACCGGAACCAGTACGATAGCCAGCCACTCTGAAAAAGGAATGGATTCCCCCTGTTTCATGCTGGCGATTTTGCGGGCAACCATCATGCACATAAAAAGCAGCAGATTCGTAACCGCTAAAATAAGCGCCAGAACATATTCCGTTCCCAGCGTGATCAGGATCCGGTATGCCAGATCCTCTAAAATAATATTGAGACCCATAACCAGCGCCGTCGAGATGATCCGCATTTTCCAGGTTCCCCGGTACAGCAGTGTAATCAAAAAAATGGACAGGATCGAAGTCGCCAGCAGTATAAGCGGCGAACATTTCCACACAAAAGATTCCAGACTGCTCAAGATAAAGTATGCCGCAAACGCACCTGCCTGCAAGGATCTTTCCCACTTTGTACCCTTTGGGAAAAACACATTTAAAAACTGAAACAGAATGCATACTCCGATAAAATTCCCCAGTAGACACATGGCAAGTGAAAAACTGCTTTGCTCCATGATATGATTCCTCCTACCGCCGTTTCAAAAGGCTCTCGCGCACTGCTTTTCTGTAGCGCATACTGATCGACATCTCCGTACTATCGGTCATGGTGACCGCTTCGTAACCCCATCTTTTGACATACAATTCATTGACAAGAAAAGACTTGTGGATCCGAATAAATCCCGGAGGGATCCTTTGCAGAATCTCATCCAGCTTCCCATAAAACTCATACTCGCAGGAAACCGTATGCACCTGGATCTTGCGCCCGCTGGTGTTGAAATACATGATGTCTTCGTAGGCTATGCTGTAAAGCTCCGAGCCTTTTTGAAACTTCAAATAGCCGTCGTAGTACTTCGACAGCTTCATCGCCTTTTCCAGATTATTGATAATGTCCCGCTCCTGTACTGGTTTTACCAGAAAATTAAGGGGCCTGACTGCAAACAGCTCCATCGCATACTCCGATTTGGCGGAAATATATACGATGTGCGTCTTTTCGTCCTGAAGTTCCGTTCGTATCTTAGCACCCAGATTCACCCCGTTCATCGCTTTTAATTCGATATCAAGAAAGATCAGATCGAAGGTCTCGCCCCGGAGCATGTCCGCATACAGTTTCTCCCCGCTGTAATACGACTCGCACCGCACCAGCCCCTGCGGCTGATAGGCCTTTAAACACGCTTCGATCTTCTCACATAATAATTCATCATCATCACAAACTGCGACTGAAAACATAGACTACCTCTGCAATTCATTTCGACAAAATTCTCTTTAAATTTTACCCCTTTTTTTCAGGAATGAAAAGGGTTTCTTTTGTAACATATCCTAGTCTACATAAACTCTCCCACTCCAATAAAAAACGAGAGACTTTTCAGTCCCTCGAGTTGCCCACAATCAACTAATAGTTCTCCGCCTTGATCCGAAAATACCCTTGGGCGTGATGGCAGACCGGACAGATTTCCGGAGCGTCCTTGCCTTTGACTTCGTGTCCGCAGCTGCCGCAGATCCATGTGACTTCGCTGTCTCTGGCAAAGACCTGCTGGGTCTTTATGTTCTCCCAAAGCTTCCGGTAACGGGTCTCGTGTTCCTTCTCGATAGCCGCCACCTGCTCCATCTGCCGGGCGATCTGCTCAAAGCCTTCCTCCCGCGCCACGCACGCCATGTCATCGTACATCTCGCTCCACTCGTAGTGCTCACCTTCCGCCGCGGTCATGAGATTTTCCGGCGTCGTGCCGATCCCCACGAAATGCTTGTACCAGATCTCCGCATGCTCCTTTTCATTGGACGCCGTCTCGCGAAACAGCTCTGCGATCTGCCGATATCCCTCTTCCTGCGCCTTTGCAGCAAAAAACTCATACTTGTTACGCGCCTGCGACTCCCCGGCATACGCGATCAACAGATTATCATACGTCTTACTTCCCTTTAAATCCTGCATCTTCCAATACCTCCTTGCAAACAGTTATCTGTAGTATGCCCGCCGCCGGCAGCTTTATGCCTGCTCTGTCAATCGTTTTTGAAAATGTCTTAGAAAATTAGTAACATCTTACTGCCAGCCTCGCCACATCTACCAAAATCTTCGAATTGAAGTTTTTCAGGTGTGTTTTCGAGAATTTCGAGCCGGCAAATCGGAAGCAGCAAGATCAGATTCTTCGTATGGAAGAAAATTTGGTGAAAAACGAGAAGTTCGCGGCGATCGACTGGAGAGTACAACCTCTATAGCGCGTGATTTTCTCTAAAACTTGAGAAAGAACAGCAAGACGAAGAATTAGATTATATAGTCTTTGCCTGAACACAACTCCGATTCTCGTTTTACATTGAATTTTCCGAGAAACGAAGATTTAGCAAAAATTATGTCAACCTCCTTTTCACGAGATAGTATCCTATATTGCCCGCCGCGGAAACCACCCCCGCCGCGGAAACCATGTCCGCCGCCGGAAGCTTTATGCCCGCTCTTGACAGAAACCTGCCGCCATGATACGCTACCCATACAAACTATTTTCTGAATATTCGCATTTTCAAAGCATGTCAAAACGCACTGCAACAGTAAAGGAGGCCAGTCATGAATACGAAAAAACTGACCCGCAAGCATATCGCAAACATCATAGTCTGTTCCATCATCCTTCTGACCCTGATCGTCGCTTTCATCTGCTACGTCCACGAACCCCGTCTGATCCAGGATACAAACCGCAAACCCGACATTTCTTTTAACGGAACGACCTTTGATATTTCTGCAAAGGACTTCGTCCGGATCGTCAACGAGGATCTGGATAAAGAAGGGCTTTCGCTCATCTCTGAAGATTATGCAAAGGATCAGTACGGAAATACCGTAGAAAATGAAAAAGGGGAAGAATTTGACTTTGATCTGGTGGAATACACCTGCCCGATCAATAAGATCCTGGAACTTCATCTTTTTTCTATTCCTGAACTTGGTGACGGGATTGCCGTGATCCAGCTTCAATCTCGCAAAACTGAGGCTCTCACAACAAAGCAAACGGAGCAAAACGAAGCTTATTACCGGATCATCTGTGATAATGTAGAGCCACGCTTTAATTCTGAGAAATTCAACACTCATATAGGATATCACAACTCCTGTAAGCTAGATGACCTGCTCTTCTACTACAACTCCACCGATGAAAGTTTGGATGGAGAGCCGGAACATAACCTCTACATCTACGGCATCCAACAAAAAGATCTAAGCGATAAATATCCGCTCTTTTAGGAACTCACCTTAGCTCCACGCCCAGGGTCGGGCTCTCACACAAAGCCTTAGCTCCACGCTCAGGGGCGGGGCTCTCACACCGCTTAGTGCCGGGCTTCTCACGCCCAGGGTTGACGCTTCACCGCGTAATGCCGGGCTTAAGGATGAATTTCTGGAAAATTATAGGCGATTTTTCATCTCAAATCAGCTATTTCAGAAAATAAGGATGATCGGGTTCAAACGACCCCCTCGAAAACCCGCTTTTCATCCAAAAAAGAGAATATCATGCCATTAAGGATGAAAACCGACACCGCACGGCCCGCCCCGACCAACTCCCCAAAACCAAAAAACAAAAAAACTCCCCGCACCGCCCGCACCTCGCAGGCCGCAACAGGGAGTTTTCTTTTGATTCCATTCTATTCTTCCACACGCATGATATTCGCGCCCAGGTTCCGCAGCTTTTCCACGAAGTGTTCGTAGCCGCGATCCACATGGTAGATCTGGGAGATCTCCGTCGTGCCTTCTGCGATGAGACCCGTCAGGACTACGGCTGCACCGGCTCTCAGGTCGGTCGCTACCACCTGCGCCCCCTGCAGCTCCTTGTCACCCGGGATGATGGCACAGTTTCCATCGGTCTTGATGTTGGCGCCCATACGATTGAATTCCCCAACATGCATGAAGCGGTTTTCAAACACCGTTTCGATTACCACGCTCGGGCCCTTCGCCACGGTCAGAAGCGCCATAAACGGCGACTGCATATCCGTAGGGAATCCAGGATACGGCAGCGTCTTCACATCAGTGGAAACGATCGGGTTCACATCGCCCCGTGCCACCAGACCTTCATCAGTCATAGTGATATCCGCGCCGCACTCTCTCAGTTTAGCGATGACTGCCTTCAGATGATCCGGCACCACATTCTTGATGAGAACATTTCCCTTGGTCATAACAGCGCCAACCATGAAGGTTCCAGCTTCGATCCGGTCAGGGATCACGTGGTGAGAAACGCCCTTCAGTTTCTCGACCCCTTCGATCTTGATAGTGTCCGTGCCGACGCCCTTGATCCGTGCACCCATTTTATTCAGAAAGTTTGCCAGATCGACGATTTCCGGCTCCTGCGCCGCATTCTCCAGAACAGTTGTCCCCTCTGCCAGAGAAGCTGCCATTATGATGACCTCAGTCGCCCCTACGCTTGGGAAATCCAGATAGATAGTCGTGCCCTTCAGCTTGTCGGCTTTCGCATCCACGATCCCTCTTGCCAGTCTTTCTTCATCGATGGTTGCGCCCAGTGCCTTAAGACCCTTCAGATGAAGTTCCACCGGCCGCTTGCCAATAGCACATCCGCCAGGAAGGGGGATCACTGCGCGACCCGTTCTCAAGAGCAGAGCTCCCAGCACCAGGATCGACGCCCGCATCATCTTCACCAGCTCATAAGGAGCCTCGTACGTCAATACACTGCCAGCTGTAATATCTACATTATTTTCATCCAGCTCCGGATCCACGGTTGCGCCCAGACTCTCCAGAAGCTTGCACATCACCTGTACATCTCTGAGTGCAGGCACATCCTTGATCTCACATTTCTCTTCCGTTAAAAGTGCCGCCGCCATGATCGGCAGAACAGCGTTCTTCGAACCGCTGATCTTTACTTCTCCATGTAAAGGAGCGCTTTTCTGTACTAAGAATTTTGCCACTTTTTTCCTCCGAACTGTTAATTTACAACTAACCCATTATACTTCCTTACCGGCTTTTTTTCAAGAGCGATTCACATATCTTCTCATAAGTAAGGAAGAGACCTTTTGAGTTTTCCACATGAGGGGAGCAAAACTTGATAGTAGAGCCTCTTCCTGTCTCTATTGTTCCCCGGTCACATGTTTTCAAGCATCCCTGCGAAAAAAAAGAGCAACGAAATTGCTCTTTTTTTCATACATGGTTACAGTGATTTCAGTTCTTCAACGCACTTAGCGCATACGTTCTTGCCTTTGATCTGACGGATGCCGTCTGAACTTCCGCAGAATACGCATGCCGGCTGATATTTTTTCAGCATGATGGATTCACCATCCACATAAATTTCTAAAGGATCCTTTATTTCTATATTTAAAGTTCTCCTTAATTCGATCGGAAGAACTATTCTTCCCAGTTCATCAACCTTACGTACGATTCCCGTTGCTTTCATACTTAGACTCCTTTCATTCCTTTTACCAGCAATCGAACCTGCCCGCCCTGCGGGGATTTTCGGTTCGCATCTACTCCTTCGAACCAGCCTTCTTCACAGCTGCGACCGCTTTGATTACAGAAGAGATCGCAGAGAAAATATTCTGATCTCCCTTGACGGCCTTCGACAGCGACTCCACGGATTCGGAAACATCGCCAATGATCCCGTCCACGTCTTTGCTGCGCTTGGCTGCCAGGTCTGTGATAGTTGCCACATCCTCCAGAATATTGATTGTGTGATCCATGGAAGTTAACAACTTCCGTGTTAATTGTATCAGATAAACGATCAGCACTAGAAGTGCGATACCCAATACGATCAAAAAAAGTGTTTTTAAATCTATCATCACATTCATGACCCTCTCTCCTTTACTCAAACGGTATATACTATATGATATCACATAATTTGGAAATCCCCAACATATTTTTTGATTTTTGGAGTATTTTTAGTTAGAGGTGATTTTATGATGAATTATATATGGGGGTTTATGCTCATCGCAGGGATCGTCGTTTCCCTTGCCACCGGCAGAGCGGATGCATTCACAGACAGCTTCCTGGCCAGCTGTACAGATGCAGTAGAATTCACGTTATCCCTGGCAGGCGTCATGGCAGTCTGGAGCGGTCTGATGAAGATCGCAGAAGAGTCCGGACTCATAGATCATGCTGCAAAGGTCCTCCGGCCCATCCTTACTTTTCTCTTTCCCAAAGAAAAAAACAGCCGGACGCTGGCCATGATGATCATGAGCTTTATGGCAAACATCTTCGGAGCCGGAAACAGCGCCACCGTATTTTCCCTTAAAGCCATGGAGAGGCTCGATGCAGAAAACAACTATTCGCCCCGCGCCAGCAATGCCATGTGCATGTTCCTCGCTCTGAGCATGTCCATGATCCAGCTTATTCCCATCACCGTCATCAAAGTGAGAAGCGATCTGGGATCCGCCTCACCGGATGATATCATCCTGCCGTCTATTGCCGCAGGTCTCATCTCCATGGCTGTCTCCGTCTGGATCTGCAAGATCTTTGAAAGGAAGTCACCTGATGCCTGATATCCTCAGCTTATTATCCATAGCATTTCTGCCACTGCTCATCACCATCATCCTCGTATGGGGCATATGGAAAAAAGTCCCCATATACGATACCTTCATCAAAGGTGCTAAAGATGGCCTGAAAACCAGTGTGGAGATACTGCCGTTCCTTCTTGGGATCTTCCTGGCGATAGGCGCTCTGACCTCCTCCGGAGCCATGGGATTCCTTCAGGAGACCACTCGTCCCTTTTTCGAGAAAATCGGCATTCCGCAAGAACTGATCTCCCTGATCTTACTGCGCCCTGTTTCAGGAAGCGGCTCTCTGGTGCTTGCTCAGCAGATCATGGAAGTCACCGGGCCCGACTCCTTTGCAGGAAGAGCTGCCTCCGTCATGGTCGGAAGCTGCGAAACAGTATTCTACGTCCTCGCTCTGTATTTTGGCGTCACTTCCGTAAAAAAAATGCGCCATGCATTCCTCTCGGGGATCGCCGGCTACATCGCCGGTGTCATGGCGTCAGTATACCTGTGTCATATCATGTGATCCACTGTCCCCGCATACTAGATCCGTTCATAAATTTTCTGGATCTCCCGGCTGTAGCTTCCTCTGCCGTCGTATACGGCCAGCTGCGGGAGATATTTCAGTTCTCTTCCGCCTCCCAGCACACAGTGGATCAGGACGATATTGGGCGCCTGCCCTGCTTCCGGCACCACAAACCGGATCGTCTTCGGTTCCAGTCGGCAGCGTCTGCAGCTTTCAAAAATATCGACAAGCCTGGACGGGCGATGCACCATGAACAGCTGACCTCGCCGCTTCAAAATCTTTGCAGCAGCCTGCAGGAACCCATCCAGATCAGCCGTCGTCTCATGACGTGCACGGAACTTTCCCGCCCCTTCTGCCGGAATAGCGCTTCCCTTCGCAAAATACGGCGGATTGCTGGTCACCACATCAAACCCTCCGTTCTCCATTGCGCCCTGCCACACGCCATCTTCTGCAAAAGCTTTTGCACTCGCACATCCGGCAAGCTCCGCGATATCGCCGCACCCAAAGTGTATTTGTTCACAAAGGCCATTGAGCCTGCTGCTTTCACGAGCCAGCCCGACAGATCCCTCGTTGAAATCCAGACCGAAGCAGCGACTGTCCCCGCTGCCTGCCTTGTGATGAAGAATAAAAGGAATGACTCCTGTCCCGGTTCCCAGGTCAGCCGCATACCGGTATCCGCCGCATATCGACGCCGCGAAATCAGCCAGGATCACCGCATCTACGCCATAGCAGAATTCCGAAGGATCCTGCAGAAGTTTTAAGTTTCCAAATCCTATATCATCCGTCCGTATCTCTGTCATAGCCGTCCTTCACTCACCCTGCACACCGGGTTCTAATCTTTCATCAGTTCCTTGATTTCCTTCAGCAGATCACCTTCAATCTCCGCCAGATCATCTTCCTTTTCCTTCTTCTTGTGACCGCCATGACCGTGTTTCTTGTTGATCCGTTTGATTTCTTCCTTGCCGTAGTTGTAAAACTCGGTGCTCAGCTTTTCCTCACCGTTTTCATCCTTTTTGCCGTTGTCTAAGACCAGCCGCGTCTTGATGATGTTTTCCAGGATGTTGACATCGCTTACGATAGCCATACCGTCCGGCGTTTTTATCCGTTCTCCCACTGCCGGCATACCCTTTTTCAGATGAGTATACACCTCGTTTTCGAACTTCAGACAGCACATTAGACGTCCACACATGCCGGAGATCTTTGACGGGTTAAGGGATAAATTCTGAACCTTCGCCATCTTGATGGATACCGGCTCGAAATCCGACAGCCACGTACTGCAGCAAAGCCCTCTGCCGCAGCTTCCGACACCACCGATCATCTTGGCTTCATCGCGTACACCGATCTGCCGCAGCTCGATCCGCATGCGGAATACAGAAGCCAGATCCTTGACCAGCTCCCGGAAATCGATCCTGCCGTCCGCCGTAAAATAGAATACCACCTTACTGTTGTCAAACGTATATTCCACATCGATCAGCTTCATCTCCAGGTGATGTGCATCGATCTTTTCCTGACAAAGCTTCATGGCATGGTCCTTCTTGGCCAGGTTGTCCCTGTGCCGCTTCTGATCTTTCTCCGTGGCGATCCGAATGATATTCTTAAGCGGAGAGACGATCTCAGAATCCTTCACCTCCGTCACATCCATGACGATCTTGCCGAATTCCAGCCCTCTGGCTGTCTCCACGATAACATTGTCACCCATCTTCACATCTATTTTCGCAGGGCTGAAATAATACAGCTTGCCTGCATCTTTAAATTTTACTCCTACTACTTTGGCCATATCTATCCTCCGATTTTTAACATTAAATTCTTGATGGCATACGATGGCGATACTCCCTGCCGTATCTGCTTTCTTGCAGTCTCGGTCTCATGGATGCCCGCCGCGATCTCATCGTCTTTCAAAAAGGAAATGTCTCCGTCCCTCTGAAGCAGCAGGTTTCGGTACACCACCTGCAAACTGTCCAGAAAAGCTTCCGTATCTTCCCGGTTTCTCGTTATTTTATCGCATCGTTCTTTTAGCACATAAAAAGGTGCCCGCTCCTGCAAAAGGCGCACCACTTCAGATGCTTCCTCCAGCATGGAATCCGTTCCGCTGCTCCCAAAATAATTGAGCCTGTACTTGACGCATCGCGACTGGATGGTCTGCACCAGGTTCTCGATGTTTTCCGAAAGCAGGAATATCACAGAATTCCCCGGCGGCTCTTCTAAAGTCTTCAAAAGACGGTTCTGCGCCCGCTGTGTCATGGTGTCTGCATCCTCTACGATCACCACGTTCCGCGAGCCGAACGGCATTGTTTTCAGCCGGTCCTGCACCTCAAGAATACTGGCGTCCTTGATGGAATTCCCATCTGCTGCCACATAAAACAGATCCTCGCAGTTTCCGTGATCCACCTTGTCGCAGATGCTGCATTCCCCGCAGTTTTCACCCAGGTGTTTCGGGCAGAGGATCCCCTTGACGAAACTCTCCGTAAAGGCTCTCTTGTCGATGCGGTGATCTCCCTCCAGGATATATGCGTGGGACACTCGGTCGTCCCGGACTACCCGCTCCAGGCGCTGCACCAGTATGCGATTGTCCTCGTCTATTTCAAATCTCATAATGCTTCTTACCTTTTCAGCAGCATATCTGTATAACGTTTTATTTCTGCAAAGATCTCCTCTACCGGGCGAGCGGCATCGATGCCGACGATACGATCCGAAAACTCTTCCTGCAAAGATTCATACCCCCGGTAGACAGCTTCATGAAAGCTCATATCTTCCAGCTCGATCCTGTCTTTTTCTCTCGATTCGATCCGTTCTTCCCCTATGTCCGGCTTTACCTTGAGGAAGAAAGTGAGATCCGGCATCCAGCCGTCTATGGCGTATCCATTGATGACGCGCACACACTCTCCCAGCCCTCTTCCGTACTGCTGATATGCGATACTGGAATCCACGAACCGGTCGCAGATCACGATCTTTCCCTCGTTTACTGCAGGGGCGATCACATCATGGACATGCTGGGCTCGGGAAGCCGCATAAAGAAGTGCCTCTGTAACAGCTGTCATCTCCCTGTTCGCAGGATCAAGGATCACGCTGCGTATCTGCTCTCCGATCCGGGTCCCTCCGGGCTCTCTGGAAAGGATCACATCATAGCCGCTTTCTTCAAGATATTCTTTTAACTTGCTTATCTGCGTTGATTTGCCGGAGCCGTCCACTCCTTCAAAGGATATAAAGTAACCGTTGCTCATTTTCTGGTCTCCCTGTTTCGAAGTTCTCTATCTTTTTTGCGTGCCTTGCGCCGCTTCCGTTTGCTCGCAGGCTTTTGCATCTTCCCTGCAGAAGTTTCCGCTGTATCAGGTCTTTCAGTTCTCGCCGGCCTGTCAGATTTGCTGGGTCCTGCAGTTCTCGCCGGCCTGTCAGATCTGCCGGCTCCTGCAGGTCTCGCCGGTCTTCTGGATCCCCTGCTGCGAGAGACACTTTTCTGAAACTCGTCCGACAATTTATTGATATAATTCCACATGAACACCGCCAGCGGAACTGCCAGTGCCAGTACAAATAAAAATTTGAAAACTGTCATAATACCATCCTCGTACTGTTTTGCTCATACGTGATTAGTATACCATAAAAATGCAGTGCAAGGAATAGTTCCTCGCACTGCATTCAGATTTCTTTTTCTATTTTTCTGGTATGGTTACAGCATATGGCATCCCGTGATACAGGGGAAATTCGATCACGACCTTAAACAGATCTCCGTCTATGTGGATGTGGAAACTTCCGCCCTGCAGTTCCACCAGATTCCGCGCTATGGAAAGCCCCAGCCCGCTTCCTTCTGTGTGTCGTGATTTATCACCTCTGACGAATCTCTCCATCAGTTCTTCCTCCGTGATATTCAGCTCATACGCTGACGTATTACGGTAGATGATGACTGCTTTGTCATCCTGACGTTCCAGCGTCTGATACACCCTTGTTCCCGGCTGAGAATATTTGCAGATATTGTTGAGGAGATTGTCGAAGACACGCCACAGGCTCCTGCCGTCTGCCAGGATCTCCAGATCTTCTTCCGGCTGAGTCGGTATCATCGTCAGATCAGCAGCTTCTGTCTTTTCCTGATATTCGCCCATGACCTGCATCATAAGCACACCGACACGACAAGGGATCTTCTCCAGCTTGATGCTCCCGGTTGCGGCCTTGGATGCTTCCACCAGATCCTCCGTCAGCTTCTTCAGGCGATTAGCCTGCCGATCCAGCACTCCGATATACTCTTGCGCCTTTTCATTATCGATATCTTCTTTTTTCAGAAAATCCACGTAATTGATTATGGATGTCAGCGGAGTTTTGATATCGTGAGAAACATTGGTTATCAGTTCGTTTCGGAATCGCTCACTCTTCATCTGTTCCTCTACTGCCGCAGAAATACCCTCGCGGATGTGATTGAGATTTTCTGCATGCTCCAGCAGATCCCCGCGCAGACCTGCCGTATCGATCTGATACGAAAGATCTCCTTCTGCCAGGTGTCTGCCGCCGTCTTTCAGTCGCTTCATTTTCTGCGCCGTCAGCACCGCCATCACGAAGATAGCACCTGCCCACAGAAACCAGGCAGCTCCGCTCATGATCCCTAAGGCAGCCAGGTTGAAAAGCAGGATCACCGTCACCACAAGAACCGTTTTCCACACCAGCGGAAATCCGCCGAAAAACCGCTTTGCATGACCTGCAGTCCATTTGATGATCCGATACAGCAAACAGAGGATAGAACTGCTCCACAGATTATGATTCCGCAGCTTGATGACCAGGAAAAGCACTACACCCAGCGCAATGGATGTGATCACCAGGGTAGCAGCTGCCACCGCCGTACAGAGCATATCAAAATTGTTTTCATAGTTGCTGCCGAAAGCCGCTTCAAGCGTGACCATCACCGCGATACAGGACAGAAGCAGCATGATCTCCGCAGGCGTCTTTGCCAGTATCGACCGTTCATCCTCCCGTTTACGCCGTCCTGCCGTAGTCACCATGAAGATAAACAGACACAGAGCCATGATGCTGCATACCGCAGCTGCTACGATCGCTTCGACTCGATATTTATAGATCTTTTCCAAGGATCGATATTTCATAAAAACAGTATCAGGCAGATTGCCGGCATCCGGATCCTTGATCATATAGACGCTGATGGTCATATCGTTATGGACGATATTATCTGTCAAAAAATCATTTGACTCCTTCGCATATTTCACCAGTTCCGGATGGACTTCCCGCACTGTCACAGTGCTCACATTGCCCGATTGATCTTTTTCCGGCTTCGTTATAGTATAGGCGAACCCGTCCGCATCCCGCTCTCCATAAAGCAGTTCTTCCTCCGTATCCCCCAGACTTTTCAGATCATAGCTCTCAGAAGAACGTTTCTCCACATTACCGTTTTCATCTTCTATGGTAGTTTCCTCCGACGTCACGGTCTCCGTCTCATTGGATTCAACAGCATAGTCCAGCTGATAGCATGCGTAGGTCAGCGTTTCCTTGTAAATGTCGTGAAGACAGGCATCCTTTCCCATGGTATACCACTGATTGCTTGCATTGATGTAGATCAGTATTCCAGAAAACACCGTTACCATCATGCACAGCAGGATCAGGATATAGGCGATGACTTTCACCACGAAACTTTCTTTCATTTTCTGCACTTTTCACACCTCACTCGATTTTATATCCTTGTCCCCAGACAACTTTTAAATGACGAGGCTGCTCCGGATTGATCTCCAGCTTTTCCCGCAGATGACGGATATGTACGGCTACAGTTCCCTCAGCACCATATGCCGTTTCTTCCCAGACTGCGTGATAGATCTCCGCCGGAGAAAACACCTGTCCCGGATGCTCCAGGAAGAACTTCAGGATTCCGTACTCCTTCGGTGTCAGGCCGACTTTTTCTCCCATAAGGCGCACCTCCTTGGCCGTATCATCCAGCTCGATATCTCCGATCCGAAAAACAGATTTTCTCACCGGAGCCGAACCTAATTCCAGATACCGCCTGAGCTGCGACTTGACACGGGCCAGAAGCTCTACCGGATTAAAAGGTTTTGTCACATAATCATCTGCCCCGATATTCAGTCCCAGGATCTTATCTGTATCTTCTCCTTTTGCCGTCAGAAAAATGACCGGCATATTGTGATGTTCACGGATCCTGCTAAGCGTCTGGATCCCGTCCATTTCCGGCATCATGATGTCCAGCAGTACCAGATGGATCTCATTGCTTTCCACGGTTTCCAGAGCCTGCCTGCCGTTATACGCTTCAAACAGCTGATATTCATCACCTGTCAGATATATTTTTAGTGCCGATACGATATCAGGTTCATCATCACAGATCAATATGTTATACATTCCTCTTCCACCTCCACTGTTATTATGCCACAGGAATCCTTAAGAAAAAATCCAGTGAGCGTTTAAGATTTATTTAAAAGAGGGAGCAGCCACCTGTAACTGCTCCCTGCCTCTTATTTCTATTCTTTTTCCGTATCATCCGTCTGCTGTTTTTCCTCTTTTTTAGACAGCTTCAGTTTGTCATGCAGAAGGTGATCCAGTTCTTCCTGATGTTCTTCTTTTATTTCTTCAAACTTTTTCATATCCATCGTTGGAATAAACTCGGCCGCGATCCCGCGACCTCTGTTTTTAATGTATATGTAACCGATGATGGAGAACACCACGGCTCCGATAAAGTTTACGAACAGATCCTGCATCGTGTCATAAAGACCGATATCAAGGTACTGCTGCCACACCTGTCCGTTTACTGTCACGGAATCCACATCCACATGAACCGGCACATTAACACCGTCCGGATTGATGGCAACAGAATTGAATGCGGAGATCCATGTATCCTTCTGCATATCTGTTCCGCAGAACATATCCATGCTGCATTCGAAGAATTCCCACAGCACGCCTATCGTCATGGAAAAGCAGAACGAAACTACCGCCACAAAAGCCGGCGACAGATTCAGCTTGACGTTTTCATGCTGATTGAGCACGTCCACCAGTGCGATCCCGATGGCTGCTGCCAGAAATCCGTTCGTCGTATGCAGGATATCATCCCAGTTGGGGAATATCACATAAAATCCATGGACTTCCCCCAGGATCTCTGCTGCAAAGATAAAGACCACGATGATTATCTCCAGCACATTAGGCAGCCGCAGAGCCAGCTGTTTTGACAAGAGCGTCGGCAGAAACAGCAGGATCAGTGTCATGCCGCACAGCATCACATCGTGCCAGTCGTGCTCCCAGATCTGCCTGATCAGCGCCAGAACGACTAAAACCCTTACCACAACGTAGACGATAAACTTTACCTTTTGTCCTTTTTCTTTTTTCATAAATTCTTTCTTATTTCAGGTGAGTCCCCAGTGCAGCCATCACATAGCTTAAAGCCTTGTCTGCATACGCCTGAAATTCTTTATCTCCTTCTTCAACTTCTCCTGCATTTTTATTGTCGGCAGCCAGTGCTTCCAGAAGGATCATGCTGCTGTCTGCCAGAAGCTTTGCATCCTCTTTGCTGAAATCAGCTTTGCCTTCGCCTGCCCACCGGTTAAATACAGCTTCCAGAGTTTCCTTTTCCTGCGCAGCTGTTTCGACATACAGATCTTCCATCTCATCGTCATTATAAAACATCGTCGTTCTCTCTGTATAAAAGAAACGGAACTTGGCATAGTGCGCCAGGAACTTCTTCAGATACTGTTCCAGATCTTTTTTATCGTTGATTTCCTCTGCTGTTTCCAGGATCTCCGTGATCTCCGGCACCATCCGTTCTTTCCAGGTGCAGCGGATCACTTCTTCCTTGTTGGTGTAGTAGTAATACAGATTTCCCGGGCTGATTTCCAGTGCGGTCGAGATCTGTACCGTACTTACGTTTGATGCCTGCTTCCGATTGAATAACTCAATGGATTTGTCTAAGATTCTTTCTCTGGTTCTGTTGATTTTCATTTTCTTTCTCCTCCCATTCTCCTTGCTTCCATCCATACTTTTCTCATCACTTTCCTTTTATTTACAAAAACATGTGTTTCTGTTTTCTATTGCACTATAGTGACCCAGTCACCTGCAAGTTCTGCTGCAGAACCTGCTCCGGTATCCTTCTTCAGTTCGATTTCACCGGATTTCAATTTCGCGAAAACGGCATCGTAGTCCTCCTGCGTGAACTTGTCGAATCTTCCGTTATCGATTTCCAGAGCAACGCCGTTATTTTTCGCCGCATAGTTGAACGCCATGCCGCCTACAAACTTATCCGATGCATAGTCCTTCATAAGATCACCGACCGCCTTGTCCAGATTTTTTTCTGCAGAAGTCAGCACCGTATCCGACAGCTCGCTCTGATCCACATCGGATCCGATCACCTTCTTCTTCTTTTTATCCACCTTTTCAGCTGCCTTGATCACAGAACTGTTTATGGAGCCTCCGCTTGCAAAAATCACCTGCGTGCCGTCCTTATACCAGGCTGCCGCCGTGTCCTTTGCCGCATCGGACGCATCGTTGGATCCGGTGTACTGATACCTTATCTCCACCTTCTTTTCCTTTTCAGCCGCAGCTGCCGCAGCTCCCTGCACGAATCCATAGCCATAGCGCTTGACAGAAGGGATCTCCTGTCCGCCTAAAAATCCCAGCTTCGTATATCCTTCCCTTACCGCCGCATAGCCTGCCAGATACCCGGCCTCTTCTTCTGCAAAGACCATGCTGACCATATTGGATGCAGTGGCATATGCACCGTTTTCATCATGAGGCACCCCGTCGATCAGCAGAAAATCCACGTCCGGATACGCCGACTGTGCCGCATACGCCGCCGTTTCAAAATTGCTGCCCGGAAGCACAATGAATTTTGCTCCCTTGTCTACAGCCTTCTGGATCGATGCCAGATACGTATCTTTCGACGGATCCTTCGTAGTATAATACTGACTGCTCAGACCATTTTCATCAGCAAGCGCTTTTACACTCAGCCATGTGCTCTGATCCACAGAGCCTTCTGCCAGCTGCTCGCCATCTACGATCATGGCCACCTCACTGGTCCCTTCGTCAGATTTCTTTTTCTCGCTGCTGCCTCCGCATGCCGTCAGGGAAAAGATCAGAATCACCGCTGTCACAAACATAAAAAATCGCTTCATCGCCAATCCTCCCTTATTGAATTACTTCGTGTATCAAACTGTTACAATTAACAGGATTCTCGCTTATTTTAACAGCATTTTTTATTTCTTCCAATGCTTTTTCTAATTTTTTTATATTTTTTCCATAAATCTTGCAAATCACATCACCCTTTTGTACAAAATCGCCTACTTTTTTATACAAAAGGATGCCGGCAGCCAGGGCGATCTCATCTTCCTTGCGTTCTCGCCCCGCTCCTGTATGCTGAGATGCCAGTCCCATTTTTCTGGCATGGATCTCTTCGATACAGCCGTCACGGTCTGCTAAAAATGCAAGCTCTGCTTCTGCCTGAGGCAAAAGCGCTGTATCTTCTATGATCCGCGGATCTCCGCCCTGGCTTTCTACCATATCACGGAACTTCTGCAAAGCACTTCCGTCTGCTATTTTTTTCTTTGCCATGGCGATCCCCTCTTCCGGTGTTGCCGCTTTCTCTCCAAGATAGGCCATCATGCCCGCCAGTGCTGCAGAAAGCTCTGAGATGTCTTCGGGACCATTTCCCCGAAGGACTTCGATCGCTTCCTTTACCTCAAGGGCGTTGCCGATAGCGCAGCCAAGAGGCTGATTCATATCGGAGATCACCGCCATCGTCTTCTTACCGTGCGCTCTGCCGATCTTGACCATGAGCCTTGCCAGCTTCTCTGCCTCTTCCTTCGTCTGCATAAAGGCTCCATTCCCGCATTTGACATCCAGCAGGATCGCATCGGATCCGGATGCCAGCTTCTTACTCATGACACTGGACGTGATCAGACTCAGATTATCCACCGTTGCTGTAACGTCACGCAGCGCGTAGATCTTTTTGTCTGCCGGTGCGATATGTCCCGTCTGACCGATGACTGCGATGCCTTTCTCATTGACCTGATCGATAAAATCCTGTTCCTCGACCGCCGTCTGAAATCCCGGGATCGCTCCCAGTTTATCGATAGTCCCGCCGGTAAAGCCCAGGCCTCGTCCACTCATCTTGGCCACCGGTACACCGCAGGCTGCTGCTGCAGGACCTGCGATCAGCGTCGTCTTGTCTCCGACGCCACCGGTGCTGTGTTTATCCACCTTGATGCCTCGGATCCCCGAAAGATCCACCGTATCTCCCGACTCTTTCATGTATTTCGTCAGCAGGATCGTTTCCTCTTCATTCATTCCCTGAAAATAAACAGCCATAAGGAACGCAGACATTTGATAGTCAGGGATATCTCCCGCGGTATAGCCGTCTACCATGTAGCGGATCTCTTCGGCGTTCAGTGCGGAGCCATCCCGCTTTCTGGTGATCACATCAACTGTATTCATCCTTCATCCTCCTGCAGGATCAGTTCCCGCATGCTCTCTCCGATAGGAGTCTTCTTTCTTCCCTCCGTGATGATGTCTGTTACGGTTTCTCCGATATCTGCAAAGGTGCTCCGGGTTCCCAGGTCAACTCCTTTTTTCAGTTGATCTCCCGTCATGAGTCCGAAGATGTGCTCCCTGGTGTGATCCCATCCGCTGTGTATCGGGTCATTGCCGTGGTCGGAGCACAGGATCAGCATATCATCCGGTTTCATAGCCTTGCGGATCTCCGGCAGCCGCACATCGAATTCTTCGATGGCCTTCCCGTATCCTTCCGGATTTCTTCGATGGCCGTATTTAGAATCAAAATCCACCAGATTTGTGAATATCAGCCCCCGAAAATCCTGCTTTATCGCTTCTATTGTCTTTGTAACACCATCATCATTGCTGACGGTGTGTACGGATTTCGTGATTCCTTTCCCATTGAAAATATCATGGATCTTACCTACTGCATAAACCGTCCCGCCGTCTGCCCGGATCAGATCCAGCATGGTATCCTCCGGCGGTGTCACAGAGTAGTCGCGACGATCAGAAGTCCGTACTCTCTGTCCGTCCGGCTGCAGCACATAAGGCCTTGCGATGACTCTGCCGCAGGCATATTTACCGTGAAGCAGCCCACGCGCTTTCTCACATATGCTGTAAAGCTCCTCCAGCGGAACGACATCCACGTTGGCCGCCACCTGGAACACGCTGTCCGCCGAAGTATATACGATCACCTTACCGGTCTTTTCATGTTCCTGTCCCAGCTCCTTGATGATCTCCGTTCCCGATGCAGTACAGTTGCCCAGCCAGCCTCTGCCTGTCTGTCGTGAAAACTCTTCCATCAGTTCCTGCGGAAAACCATCAGGATACGTTTTGAACGGTTTCGGCGTATAGAGACCTGCGATCTCCCAGTGTCCGGTAGTCGTGTCCTTTCCGGTGGAATGTTCCATAAAGCGCCCGTAAACGCCTTCCGGATGTGCCACTTTCAAACGTCCGCCTGCCGCGTCTTTGATGTTTCCCATACCCATCTTCTGCAGATTCGGGATCTGAAGCTGCGGACAGTGATCCAGAATATGTCCCAGCGTATCCGCACCCTGGTCCCCATACTTTGCAGCATCCGGCATCTCGCCGACGCCCAGGCTGTCAAGTACGATAATAATGGCTCTTCGAATCATAAATACCACCCCTGCTTTCTGATCTGCAGCGGAATGCACTGCCGAAAGTCCAGCGAGATCAGCTGATACTCCACGCCGTGATGCACTCCCTGTATCGTGTTGCGAAATCCGTCTTCTCCATGTACATGTCCGTACAGCACCCGCTTCACCCCGTAATCTTCAAACAGCTGCTGAAATCCCGAAAAGGAAGCAGCCTTTGATACAGGCGGATAATGGAGGACTCCTAACAGTTCCGCATCGTCTTCTTTTTCATAACGTTTCTGCCGATCCTTTGCAGCTTTCTGCAAAGAAGCCTCAAGCCGCATCAGTTCCCGGCGATAGATCTTCTCATCCTCTTCTCCGAACTCGTCGTTATCCGGCGTCAGCCAGCCGCGGCTCCCGCAGATGTAGATGTCTTCTGCCAGGTAAAAATCGTTTTGTAGAAACGTGATATTCTCATACATATTATTGAGTTTCGTGATCCCGTTCCACCAGAGGTCGTGATTTCCCTTGAGGATCACCTTCTGTCCGGGAAGAGCCGCCACCCAGTCCAGATCCGGTTTTGCCTCTTCCAGTTTCAGTCCCCAGGAAATGTCTCCGGCGATGATCACCGTATCATCGTCTGTTATCCTGCTGCACCAGTTGTCGTGCAGTCTCTGTGCATGATCATGCCATCTGGGCCCGTAAATATCCATCGGTTTTTCTACGGAAGAAGCAAAGGAAAGATGCAGATCAGCGATCGCATAAATGCTCATATTCATCCTCCGTTTCCTCACCCAGTACCGAAACATTTTTTAATGCCCGCTGGATCCCGCGCGTTCGAACTCCCACCAGGGTTTCCAGATCTTTTTGTGCCTGCTCCATCTTCGTCTGTGTCTTCACCAGCACATTGCCAAACTTCTCAAATTCTGTCCGCACCTTTGCAAGCGTATCCCAGACCTCGCCTGACCTGCGCTGTAAAGCGATAGATTTAAAGCCCATCTGAAAGCTGTTCAGCATAGCCGCCATGGTAGTCGGTCCGGCGATATTGATCCGGTAATCCCGCTGCAGGCTCTCTACGATGCCCAGCCGCAGCACTTCCGCATAAAGGCCTTCAAACGGCAGGAACAGGATCGCGAATTCCGTCGTCTGCGGCGGCTGGATATACTTGCTTCGGATATCCTTCGCTGCCTTGATCACAGCGTTTCTCAGGTTGTCTGTCGCTATTTTGATCAGCTGCCGGTCGCCTGTATCATAAGCGTCCTGCAGGTTGAGATATGCATCCCCCGGAAACTTGGAATCGATGGGAAGATACACTGGTCTGTCTCCTTCTCCCGGGAATTTCACAGCGTATTCCACACGCTCGCTTCCGCCCTTTACCGCGATGTTTTCTTCATATTGTTCCGGCGAGAGGATCTGCTGCAAAATAGCCCCCAGCTGAATCTCTCCCACGATCCCGCGGGTCTTCACGTTTGAGAGGACTTTTTTCAGATCCCCGACGCCTGCCGCCAGGTTTTGCATCTCTCCCAGTCCGCGTGTGACCTGCTGCAGGCTCTCACTGACCTGGCGAAAAGATCTTCCGATCCGTTCTTCCAGCGTTTTCTGCAGTTTTTCATCCACCGTGTTTCGCATTTCTGCAAGCTGCCGGTTATTTTCTTCCGTCATGTTCGATACTTTTTTCTCCATGGATATTCTGATATTTTCCAGTCGCTGTTCGATATCCATGGAGGTACGGGCAAACTGCTTGTTCAGTTCCGACAGCCGGCGGCTTTGCAGCTCCATGCTCTCCCGCTGCGCCTGCGACAGCATATCGCCCATGTTCTTCACGCTGCTCTGCACCATACCGATGGTTTCCTGCCGGGAGCGGTACATTTCTTCCCGCAGCTCCCTCGGCAGACCGCCGCCTCCATACCCTGCCGAACCGGACAGGCGCCCGGATCTGGTACGGATCAGCAGGATGATCACCAGCACGACCAGTATCAGCAGTGTGCTCCATACTCCAATCAGTAATATGTTCATATGTCTTTACCCTGTAGTCTTTATCGTCTTCCGCCGAGCCTTCCTAGTTCAGGAACGTATACGGATCCTCGTTTTCATCGTAGGAATAATCGGTGTAGATGATATCCAGTTCATGAAGCTCTTCGTTGAGAGCTTCTCTCTTTTCCTTCATCGTCCTGAAAATCTCATTGTATTCGGAATACTTCAAAGGCTGTTTCTGAGCCTTTTTCTTTAAAGCATCCTGCAGACTGATATAAGCGTCGCACAACGCATTGAACTTGCGTATGCTTGCCTCAAAAATACGAACCACTTCCGCTGCCGTCTTATCCTTCTTCGGGATCTGCAGGTCGGTGGTACGGATCTTCTGTGCGTCTTTTTTGCAGCTTCTCAGCTTGGCGATATTACCATCATAATCCTTTTTCTTGAAGATACTGCGAAATTTTGAATCTGCCATGATCTGAAGTTCTGCCTCCTTAAATTCTTCTACAACATCTACATAAAACGATTCGATTCTTCCTATCAGCTGCTTCTTGTATTCCATTCTTAACTCCTTTGATTCTTATTTTGCACTAACTGATTTATTTTAACACGAAAATTCCCTTTAATACAATATCCTGCTTACCACTTTATGGATAGTATCCATGGAAAATCCTCTTCCCGCCAGTCTCCTGCCGATCTTCCCCTCCAGCTTCCGCTTCTCCGCAAACTCCAGCTCTTTCGGATCGATCTCTCTGACGATGCTCTCCGCAATGGAATATGCTGTCTCGAATTCGTCCGGGATCTCTTCCAGTTCTTCGTATGCGATCTCGATCACATCTGCAGCCACGCCTTTTTCTGCCAGCTCCCGCCGGATCCGCTTCCTGCCTCTGCCTTTCTGAAAGCCATACTCAAAATACATCCGGCTGTACGCAAGATCGTCGATATAATGATACTGCTCCAGTTCATCGACAGTTTCCAGTATTTCGTTTTCGCTAAACCCCTTGTCCTTAAGATGACGTATCAACTCCTGCCGCGTCCTCGGCCGGCTGTTTAGATACGATACAGCCTTTTCTCTCACATCCATTTCCTTACTCCTTTTTCACACAGCAGGAGCAGTAAATATCCTTTTCCCACTGAAAATCCAGGAACTCCACATCGTTTCGATCCAGTACGGATATTCCTCTCATCACATCCGCAAGTCCGTTTCCTGTGTATTTGGAATACGCCTCCTTGCGGGTCCACAGGCGAAAGAATGCCGCTGCGCCCAGCTTTCGCACCAGTTCGGCCTCTTCTTCTGCAAAGTACCTTGCTGAGATCTTTGCAAGATCCATTTTCCTCCCATGCTGCAGATCGATCCCAAGCGGTCTGTCTCCGATGAGACAGGCAAACAGGTTTTTACTGTGGCTTGCGGATATATAAATATTTGGTCTTTTAGTTCGGCCTGCTTGATCCTGCTCCTCTGCACTCTGCACATACGGCTTGCCTTTTTCCGTTCGCATGATTTTAAGATCCGGCATCCCGGCCTCGGCAAGTGCATGATAAAGCAGTCTCTCCGTCAGTTCCCGCCCTTTTGATTCCGGGTACATATCCCGGTAGTCTTCGTATATTCTGATCTCCATTTTTATTTAAAAAGGGCGGAACAATATGTTCCGCCGCTCCTCTTCACATATTAATCTTTATCTTCATCCGCCAGTCTCTGCAGGATACGCTTGTAACCGTCCGCACCGTACACCAGACACTTGTTGATCCTGCTGATGGTAGCCGTCGATGCTTTGGTGACAGCTTCTATCTCGCTGTAAGTCTTGTCTTCCGACAGCAGCTTCGCCACCTGCAGACGCTGTGCGATCGCATGGATCTCATTGACCGTGCATACATCCTCAAAAAACCGGTAACAGTCCTCTTCATCCTCAAGGAGCAGGATCGCCCGGAACAATTCGTCGATATCATCTCGTTTGAACTTGGATTCGTAAGCCATGATACGTTCCTTTCCTAATCAGTTACTCTAACAAGATTTTACCATGGACCATAACCGACCGTCAACTATTACTTTAACGTTATAAAGCATTCCCTTAGAACAGACTTTCTGCTTTCTGAAGCTGCTTGTCAGTCTCAGTTCCCTCCGGATTCTTCACCTCATAATCAGGTGTGATGCCTTTCTCCTGAATGGCATTGCCCTTCGGCGAAAAGTACTGCATTATAGTAAGTTTCAATGCTGATCCGTCCTTTAGCTCTGCCGTGGACTGGATAACACCTTTTCCGAAGGTCGTCTCGCCTACCAGCTTGCATCCGTTGTCCTTCAAGGCTCCCGCAAGGATTTCCGAGCAGCTGGCACTGTTGCCGTTGACCAGCACTACCGTCTTGAGATCCGTTTTACCGTCCTTGGCCTTGTACTCCTGCTTCTTGCCGTTTTTGTCCTCCACGTAGGTCACAATGCCCTCATCCAGGAATTCGTCCGCGATTTCGATGCACTGATCCACCAGACCGCCTCCGTTGTCTCTCAGATCCAGAATAAGGCCTTTCGCGCCCTTTCCTTCCAGATCCTTTAAGGCTGCCGAAAAATCATCTGCAGACGAGCTGATAAAACTGCTCAGCTTGATGTATCCGATCTGTCCATCCAGCATCTTGTATTCCACGCTCTTCTCCACGATCTTTTCTCTGGTGATATCGGCCTCGTTCTTCTTATTATCCCGCACATAGGCGATCTTCACCTTAGTCCCGGCGTTACCGCGGATCGCTTTTGCCATCACGTCCATATCGTCATAGGTCTTACCGTCCACCTCAACGATATAGTCTCCGGATTTCAGCCCGGCTTTCTCGGCCGGAGAATCTTTCGCCACGCCTACGATGATATAGTTGCCATTTTTATCCTGCGAAAATGTCACGCCTATACCGGAATACTCTCCCGTTGCAGAAGATTTCCAGTTTTCATATTCCTCATTGGTCATATAGGAAGAATACGGATCGCCCAGCCCGGCCACCAGTCCTTTGCAGGCGCCATCTATCAGATCCTGTTCATCAACATCCTTGTAATAGCTGTCGTTTATCGTTTCATACAGCTGCTCCGCCTTGCCGAAGTGCTCGTATGTACTCTTCATACTGTTGTACTCGTCCTTCGGCATGCTGACATATCCCAGCGCGCCTTTGCATACTGCAAAACCGACCCCGGCCGTGAGCACACCTCCTGCCAGGAAAGCCGCCACCAGGATGGCGATCAGTTTTTTCTTCGTTAATTCCATTCTTTCATCTCCTCTATCATAATCTGCACTCTCGTCCTTCCCTGCCACTGCTGCACGTCAACAGTTCCGATGAGGTCCACCGGTTCCTCGCTGCAAAGCAGGCTCCGCCACTCCTGCGCTTTTCGAAAGAGTACGCAGTCCGCTCGCGTGCCGGCCCGGGATACTGCAGTAAAGCGTGCATGCGTCTCGTCTGCGCCCATAAATCGAACACCTTGCAGGCTCACCTCCCGCAGCATGAATTTCGGTCGCTCATTGTCCTTGCCAAAAGGCTCCAGCTTCTCAAGAGTCTCCGCCAGTTCCACCGTGATCTCCGCCGGATCCAGTTCCAGATCCCATGGGATACCGTTATCAAATATATGCGGATCTGCTTCTTTTAAGAAGTCCATCTCTTCCTGGACTGCCTGTCGCAGCAGCGGCAGTTTATCTTCTGCCATCAGAAATCCGCAGGCGCTTTTATGTCCTCCGAATCGTTCAAACAGCCCGTACTTATCATCGCATTTTTTCAGGACTCCATAAATATCCACCGTATCGATGCTTCTTCCGGTCCCTTTCAGGAAGCCTTCTCCCGACGGTGATACGATCACGATAGGACGATTCATTTCTTCCTTGATCTTTCCCGCAACGATACCGCCCACACCCTCATGGATATCTGTCATGGGAAGAACAATAAAATCATATTCTTTATCTTCCTGTTTGAGGATCTCAAGCCCTTTCTGATACGCCTCGTCCTGTTTCTGTTTCCGGTCTGCATTGAAATGGATCAGCTTCTCCACCTGCCGATGGATCGTCTGCGGATCCCGGCTCATAAAAAGCTGCACCGCTTCTTCCGCCTCTGCCATACGTCCCGCGGCATTGATGTGTGGTCCGATGCCGAAGGCGATGTTTTCAGAAGCGACATTCTTTAAGGAGATACCTTCCTTCAAGCTCTTCATGGCAGGTCTCGTGCCGGCATTGATCCGTGCCAGTCCGTATTTCACAAACGTCCGGTTTTCATCCAGCAGCGGTACTACGTCCGCTACCGTTCCCACTGCCAGCAGATCCAGCACTTCATTCAAAACGCTCTTAGGGAGTCCTGTCCGCTTCTGCAGCGCCTGACACAGCTTGAATGCCACGCCGCATCCTGCGATCCCGTCAAAAGGATAATGATCCTCTTTCTGTTTTGGATTGATTACTATACAGTCGGCTTTTCTTCCGTCGATACTATGATGGTCTGTTACGATCATCTTTATTCCCAGTTCCCGCGCCAGATCCGCCTCCTCGCATGAAACGCTGCCGCAGTCCACGGTAACGATCAGACCGACGCCTTGTTCTGCCAGCCTTTGCACGGCTCCCTTGTTGAGTCCGTACCCTTCTTCTATACGAGACGGGATATAGTGGATGAAGTTGTTTGTCAGGTGAGACAGCACCGAAGAGAGGATGCACACGGAGGTGACCCCGTCAGCATCATAATCCCCGTAGATGCAGACTTTCGTATCTTTCTTTATCTCAGATAAAAGCAAATCCACTCCTGCTTCCATATTATAAAGCAGGAATGGATCATAAGTCTTCTGTGGTCTGTCTGACAAAAACTCCGAAATATCTTCCTGCGAATCCATTCCTTTCTGATGGAGCAGCGACCGCAGTATTTCTTCTGTTTTTCTCATAAGTAGTCCTCTTTTATTCTATGTAATAGATTTAATTCACGTATGGGGTCGGATTGACACGAGAACCATTGATACGCACTTCGAAATGACAATGCGGTCCCGTAGATCTTCCCGTGCTTCCTACATTAGCGATCCGCTGCCCGCGGGAAACGCTCTGTCCAGTGCTTACCAGCACCTTCGAAGAATGCCCGTACAAAGTCGATACGCCGCCGCCGTGGTCGATAATGACATAATTGCCATAACTGTCACCTCGGTTTCCTGCCCAGATCACCTTGCCTGAGTTGGCTGCTACGATGGCTGATCCATAGGATCCCGGGATATCCAGACCCCCATGGAATTTATACTTGCCTGTAGTCGGATGGATCCTGCCTCCATACCCCGAAGATACCGTATGACAGGACGGCACCGGCCATGCCATGATACCTCCGTTGTATTTTGAACTGCTGCTGGAGCTTCCCGAATTACGAATGCTCGACGTCAACGCCTGTGCATCAGCTTCCAGCTTGTCCAGCTCTCTCTGAGTTTCTGCAGAGTCTGCAGCGATCTCCGACTTTTTCTTCTCTACGCTGGCCTTATCCGCTTCCAGACTGGATTTTTGTTCTTCCATAGTTGCCTTGGATTCACTCAGCTCTGCCTGCAGCGTTTCGATTTCTTTTTTCTTGGCGTCGATTTCATCGTAAGCCTTTTGCAGTTCCTCCAGCACATCCTGATCGCTGGTGTATACCTTTTCTACCAGTGACAGGTTGTTGAGGAATTCCGAGAAGCTTCCCGAATCCATCAGTACGTCGATAAAACCGACACTGCCGTTTTTATACATATTGCGAAGGCGGGCATTGAGATTCTCATTCTGGGTATTCACTTTTTCTTCAGCAGCTGCCAGTTCCTCCTCCAGGGTTTCCAGCTTAGCCTGTGCTTCGCTGATGGAGGCTTCCAGTTCATCGATATCTGACTGCTTGCTGTTGATCTGTTGTTCCAGGGAGTTGACCTGATCGCCCAGGCTCTTTTCTTTCGCCCTGCTCTCATTCAGCTCCTGCTGTTTGTTCTTGATGTTGTTGCGGATCTGACTTAAGGTCGCTGCACTTGCCAGGGATGTCTCCACGGCAAATGTCAGCATCAGCAGGATCGCAACGATCATCGCAAAACGGCTTTTTCGTTTCAGCATACCTTGTCTCCTTGCATAATATCTTTTAGATACATACCTGTTATATTTCTGTGTTAACTGATTGCTGTCTGTTCTATAAACTTATCTATAAACCTATGTACGGCATCGGGTTCGTCCGTGCTCCGTTGATACGCACTTCGAAGTGAAGATGATTTCCTGTCGAGCTTCCCGTCGAACCGACGTTGGCGATCCTCTGTCCCTGTGAAACGGTCTGTCCTTTTTTAACAAGGAGCTTGGAACAATGTGCGTACAAAGTCGAATATCCGTTTCCGTGATCAACGATGATATAGTTACCGAAACTCCAGTGATATGTAGCTACGATTACTCTGCCGGACTGAGCTGCCAGAATGGCAGATCCGCCTGGAGCTGCCAGGTCTACGCCACCATGCAGTTTCTTTTTACCGGTGATCGGATGAGTTCTGTATCCGTATCTGGACGACATTTTATAGTAGGAAGGCGCTGGCCACATCATGGAAATACCTTTATAAGTCGTGATCTTGCCATTCGTACTCGGCTTAGAGCTGCTGCTCGAAGAGGAACTGTTGGAATTCGGTTTCGAGCTGGAGCTGCTGCTCGGTTTGGAACTGCTGCTGGATGACGAGCTGCTCGCTGACTGCTGTGCCTTGGCCTGCTCTGCACGTATCTGTGCTTCCAGAGAATCTTCATACGCTTCCAGTTCCTCCAGCTGTTCTTCCGTAAGATCCGCTTCCGTTGCCACCTGTTCCTTCTGTTTTTCCGCCGTCGCTTTATCTTCCTTCAGCTCAGCTTTTTCTTCTTCTGCCAGTTTCTTTGATTCATCAAGCTCTGCCTGCAGAGATGCGATTTCCTGTTTCTTGCTGTCGATCTCATCGCATGTCGCCTTTAATTCTTTTAACGTATCCTTATCCTGTGAATATACTTTCTGTACCATGTCCAGGTTGGTCAGGAATTCTGAAATATCGTCAGAATCGAAAAGGACGTCCAGGAACCCCACCGAACCATTCTTGTACATGTTCCTCAGCCGTGCATTCAGATCTTCGTCCTGCTGCTCCGCCTTTTCCTCAGCTTCCTTCAGTTCCTTCTTCAAGGTACCCATCTGAGTCTCCGCATCACTGATGGCAGATTCCAGCTTGCTGATATCCGCTTCCTTGCTGCTGATCTGTTTATCCATGGAACTGATCTTGTCGCTTAAGTCCTTTTCTTCTTTTTTACTCTTCTCCAGCTCCTGCTGTTTACTTTGAATGCTCTTTCTTACCTCTTTGAGAGAGGCTGCACTTACCACACAGGTCTCCATACAGAACACCAGTGCAGTCAACAATGCAACGATCACTACAAATCGACTTCTTCTCATAAAACATCTTCCTCCTGCCTGTCAAAATCCAAATATCCAATCTTCTGTCCGTGTTTCTGTTACGCATCCAGGAACTTCCTCATGGAGATGATACTTCCGCATGCTCCGATGCTGATCCCCAGTGCCAGGAAGATCCATGCAAAGTTATAGGTCAGGAAGCCTACCGGTACCATCGGCATTGATAACACCGAAAATACCTGTGCTCCGATCACATCGATGATCTTCTGATACAGCAGTGCCGATATCCCGACGGATATGCCTGCAGATATGATTCCGATAATAATGCCCTCTGCCAGGAACGGCCCTCGAATAAACCAGTTGGTCGCTCCTACGTATTTCATGATGCTGATTTCGCTTGCTCTGTTGAACACCGTCAGCTTGATGGTATTGGATACCACCACGATGGAGACGATGATCAGGAAGATCATCACGATGATTGCCGCCAGCTGCACGAAATGGGTCATCTTCAGCAGCTTGTCCACCGTATCCTTATAATACTTCACGTCCTCTACGCCGTCGTACTGACTGCACGCCTTCGCGATCTGATCCCCGTAGTTCAGATCACCGATCATAACTACTACGGAATTAGGCAGCGGGTTTTCATTGAGGCTGTCCAGCAGATATGCATTATCTCCCCATCTGTTGCGGAAATTCTCCATGGCTGCTTCTTTGCTTTTGTAATAAGCATCCTCTACGCCCTTTTCTTCTTTGACCTGCATGATGATGTCATTGGCCTGTTCCTTCGTCACGTCATCCTTGAGATAGATCTCAATGGAGTCGTAATCCTGCTGGATCGTCTGCGCTGCCGTGTTGACATTGATCACGAGAATAAAGAAAATACTCAGTATCAGCAGCATAGCTGTGATCGCGAAGATGGAGGCAACCGACATGGCCCTGTTTCTAAGGACCTGCAAAAACGCCTGCTTTAATGTATAAAAGAATCGTCTCACTCTTCTTTCCCTCCTCTCCGGAATCGGGATTTCGAGCGGAACGTTCTCGCGCTCTGTATCGTATCAAAGGTGGATTCCACGCCCTCCAGCGCCTCTGCATATCCGTAGAGACCGAATTCATCGCGGACGATCCGCCCTTTTTCAATGGCGATAACACGTTTCCCCATTTTATCTACAATATCTTTCGCATGGGTAACCATGAGAATGGTTGTCCCACGTTTATTGATCTGGTCAAGCAGCTGCATGATCTCCCATGCAGTATCCGGATCCAGGTTCCCGGTAGGCTCGTCGGCGATCAGGATCCTCGGCCGGTTCACGATAGCTCTGGCGATAGCAACTCTCTGCTGCTCCCCGGCGGAAAGCTCGTCCGGGTATTTATTCGCCTTGGATGCGATCCCCACCATACTTAAAACCTGCGGGACATATTTTTTGATCAGCTTCTTCGGCTGATGAATGATTTCCATCGCAAAGGCAACGTTCTCATAAACGGTCTTCTTCGGCAGAAGACGGAAATCCTGGAACACGATCCCGATATTTCTCCGCAGGATCGGGACCTGACGATTCGACATGGTAGTCACTTCTCTGCCCCGCACCTTGATGCTTCCCGATGTGGCGTCGATCTCCTTCAGGATCAGCTTGATAAAAGTCGATTTACCAGCGCCACTGGGACCCACCAGAAATACGAAATCACCCTTATTGATATGAACGCTGACCTTCTCCAGACCGACGTTCGACTTGTAATATTTCGTAACGTTATCAAAAACGATCATTCTTATGATGCTCCTCCTATAGTTCGTACATACTACTATATCATACAATATTCGTGGCTATTTTTCAACATTTTGAAGGGAATTACCATAAAATGAAAGGCATTTTATCGAATAAGGGTGAAGGTTTTGTGAAGTTGTTTTTTTCAATACTGGATCCTCAGCTCGATATCCTCCGGAAGCTGTTTCAGATCCGTCCGAACGACCGCAGTCGGATACGTTATGATCTGAGAAAAAGCAGTCTTTTTATCAGGATCTTTAAATCCGGCATACACGATCAGCGTGGACTTCCCATCCTGTTCTTCTAACGCCATATGATCTACCGCCACCTTGAATCCGGAAGTCGGTTTTTCCCCTCTTGTAACGATCACATAAATATCATCGTCGATGCAGCACGCCAGTGCACGTTCCAAAGTCTTGTATTCCGGAATGATATCCGATGTGATCGCTTCCGGAAGTTCATCTTCTGGCACCTGCTCGAACCCCACTTCTTTTGCCCCGGAAAACAGTGACAAGATCAGCCAGGCCATTGCTCCTGCCGCTGCTAAAACAACCACGGCAGCGATCCGTTTTCTGCGCCCGTGCAGCCATTCTTTACCCGTTTCTTTTTTCAAAACAAAAACCTCCTTCGCCTAAGGTCATTCTTGTAAACCTTATTACGAAGGAGGCATTTTTATGCTCCTTTTCAGAGGGTCCTGCTGCAAAATCTGCGCAGCGCGCTTTGCACCATCCGCTTAAAGTGCCGTCAAAGTCGCGCCGATCCCCTCTGCATAGGAAATCACTTTATCTTTGTTGCTTTCCGTGGACATGACGATAAACTGCACGTAATCGGAATCCGTCTCAATAGAAAGATGGCAGATAGCCATTTTCATTTCTGTGTTTTTCTCTGTTACTAAGACCACGTTTTCTATGGTTTTGTAACTGCCGCAGGTGAATTCTTTGGTGCTTTCGATCTGTGCATCGCTGAACACATCTGTGCTTCCCGTGATATAGCCTGTAACTTCCTTGCTGAATCCCTTGAGATCGTAGCCAAGACCGCTCTTGGACTGATCTATGATCGAAATAGATGTCAGCCCGCCTGCGATTTCGATTTCAAGTGCCGATTCATCGTTGCTGTAAGTATCCGGCTCGCTCCAGTCGGAATCAGCCGTGATTTTATACTTGCCGTCTTTCGTTGTAAAGTCCTGTGCTGTCGGCTTTTTTTCTTCGGTGTCTTTTTTAGCCTGATCGTCAGATTTAGAGCTGCCGCACGCAAACAGACTCAGACAAAGGACTGCCGCTGCACCGATCGCTGCGACTTTCTTCCATGTTTCTTTTTTCATTCGCTTCTTCCTCTCGTACTGTTTCTCTTTAACCGATAAGGTTTTTGACAGCCGCTTCAATGTCCTCCGCTGTCATGCCGTACTTTTTCTTCAGTTCATCCGGCTTTCCGGATTCCCCGTAAGTGTCCTTCTGGCCTACCATAGCCATCTTCACCGGGCAGTTTTTCACGATGACTTCTGCCACCGCACTTCCCAGCCCGCCAATGATGGAATGTTCTTCCGCGGTCACGATAGCTCCTGTTTCCTGCGCCGCTTTTATAAGGATCTCTTCATCGATCGGCTTGATGGTATGGATGTCGATGATCCGTGCGTCGATACCGTCTTCCTTCAGTTTTTCTGCTGCCGCCATAGCCTCGCTGACCATGATGCCTGTTGCAACGATAGTAACGTCTTTACCGTCTCTTACCAGGTTTCCCTTGCCCAGCGTCAGCTGGTCGGAATCCTCATAAAACACAGGTACTTTCGCTCTGCCCAGGCGCACGTAGCACGGTCCTTCCATGGCCACCGCCTGCTCCAGCAGCTTCTTTGCAGAAACACCGTCTGACGGATTGATCACCGTCATTCCCGGGATGGTCCGCATCAGTGCAATATCTTCAAATGTCTGATGGCTTGCGCCGTCTTCGCCTACAGTGATGCCTGCGTGGGTAGCGCAGATCTTCACGTTAGCTCTGGTATAGCCGATAGAATTTCTGATGATCTCGAAAGCTCTGCCCGTTGCGAACATCGCAAATGTGCTGGCACACACGATCTTGCCCGAAAGCGCCAGTCCCGCTGCTGCGCCGTACAGATTCTGCTCGGCGATCCCCATGTTAAAGAAGCGATCCGGATAAGTCTTGCCAAATTCCGCTGTCATAGTAGACTTGGAAAGGTCTGCATCCATCACTACCAGCTGAGGATACTTTTCTCCCAGTTCGATGAGAGTCTTGCCATATGCCTGTCTCGTTGCCATAGTCTCCGCCATTAGAATTCACCTCCCAGTTCTGCCAGTGCCTGTTTCGTCTGTTCCTCGTCCGGCGCCTTGCCGTGCCATCCGGCATTGTTTTCCATAAAGGAAACGCCCTTCCCCTTGACAGTTTCCGCCACGATCATGGTCGGTTTGCCCTTGCATGCTCTCGCCTGCTTGAACGCATCCAGGATCTGCTCGAAGTCGTGTCCGTCGATCTGGATCACGTTCCAGCCGAATGCCTGGAATTTCTCAACGACCGGTGCTACGGTCATAACGTCTTCGTTCTTGCCGTCGATCTGCAGACCGTTGTGGTCCAGGATCGCCACCATGTTGTCCAGCTTGTAATGCGCCGCCGACATCAGTGCTTCCCATACGATGCCTTCCTGGATCTCTCCATCTCCCAGCAGCACATAAATTCTGCCCGGATCATTGTCCAGCTTGTTGGCCAGCGCCATTCCACCTGCCGCAGAGATCCCCTGCCCTAGAGAGCCTGTAGACATTTCGATCCCCGGCACTTTATGCATATCCGGATGTCCCTGGAACTTTGAACCCAGCTTTCTAAGCGTCATGAAATCTTCCATCGGATAATATCCTTTTACGGCCAGTGCCGAATACTGCACCGGACCTGCATGACCCTTGGAAAGGATGAACTTGTCCCGTCCCTTCATCTTGGGATCCCTCGGATCTACGTTCATTTCATCGAAGTAAAGAGCTGTAACGATATCTGCAGCCGAAAGAGAGCCGCCCGGATGCCCGGATCCGGCATTGTGGATCGCTTTGATGATCCCGCATCTGATTTCCGCTGCCGTTTTTTCCAATGATTTAATGTCCATTACTTCCTCCATTTTCATATGGTACGTTATTCTCCATAATAAATATAAACCCTTGCAGCGAGAACTGCAAGGGTTATCCGCAAACTCATCAGAAAAAGGAATGCTGATCGATTCCCAGACTGACGCTCAAAGCTTCATTTACCTCCGGTAACCGGGTTTTGTCAATGGTTCCGATTCTTTCTTTTAATCTTCTTTTGTCGATCGTTCTGAGTTGTTCCATCAATATGATTGAATTCTTTGACAGGCCGTTTCCGTCCGCATCTATGGCTACGTGCGTTGGAAGGTCAGCCTTGTTTTTCCTCGATGTGATCGCCGCCACTATGATGGTCGGGCTGTACTTGTTCCCCACATCGTTCTGTACTACCAGGACAGGCCGTACACCGCCCTGTTCGGAGCCAGTTACCGGACTAAGATCTGCAAAATAAAGGTCGCCCTTCTTGATGCTCAAAGTCCTCACTCCTTTTATGACCTGCGCGCCGGAATTGCGCAGCTTTCGCTGCAGTGCAATTGTTCTGCGCTATCTCTATTTCCCTACGATTCCTCGAAGCGTGGCAGGCAGCTGATCCCGGATATCGGTGGCGGTCATTCCCCACTGCCCCATGATCCCGGCAGCCAGGTCTCCCGCCATGCCGTGAACGAACGCCCCGGCTCTGGCAGCATCCAGAGGTGCTATTCCCGATGCGGCAAAAGCTGTGATCACGCCGGTAAGCACGTCACCGCTGCCACCGGTCGCCATTCCCGGGTTGCCTGTAGTATTAATATATGTGCTGCCGCTTCCCGACGTCACAACCGTATCCGCTCCTTTCAGCAGAACGACTGCGCCGGTCCGGTCACTGACAGCTTCCGCAGCCTCCACGCGTCCCATCACACTGACCGGCTCCAGGTCCAGCGCATCCAGCAGGCGATCACATTCGCCCGGGTGCGGCGTCAGTATGATATTGTCTTTTTTCTTCAGGATCCCCGTCTTTTTTCCGAACCTGCAAAGGTTAGTGATGCCGTCAGCATCGATAACGACAGGCCCGTCAAAAATACTAAGTATCTCTTCTATCAGCTGATATTTTTTCTCGCTCACTCCCATTCCCGGTCCGATTCCGATGGCATCATGCACTGATACCGACCGTAAGAACTCCCGGTCTGAAACATTGGTGCAGGTAGCCTGCGGCACTGCGATCTGCAGGATCGGAAAGATCTCCTCCGGCACCGCAGCTTTGACAAGACCCGCTCCCGAACGCAATGCAGCACCGGTGCTGAGGACGCATGCTCCCGCCATTCCGACGGAACCGGCCACGATCAAAACTCTGCCGCACTGTCCTTTATGGATCTGCCTCGGTCGTTCTCTGATTACAGTATTGACATATGAAAGTGTTGTTAAACCTGTCTCACCCATTTTCTTTCCTCCTGCTTTTGCAGTTCTGCACGTTCCAGTGTTAAAAGCTGTCTTTTTTTCTCGATCCCGCCAGCATATCCGGTCAGGCTCCCATCTGTCCCGACAACACGGTGACACGGGATGATCAGTGAAACTGGATTATGTCCCACCGCACCTCCTACAGCCTGAGCAGACATGTGTGAAATGCCTTTTTTCACTGCGATCCGTTCTGCGATTTCTCCATAAGTCATAGTCTGTCCGTAAGGAATCGTCAGCAGTATCTCCCAGACCGCTCTGCGGAAGGGAGTCGTCTGCACTTCGATAGGCGGTAAAAATCCCGGGACCTCCCCGCTGAAATACAGATTCATCCAGTGAACTGTCTGTTCAAAAATCGGCAAATCTTTTTCCTTATATTCTTCCGGAAGCGTAGCTCCGAAATGTTTCTGACCATCGAACCATAATCCGATCAGTGCCATTTCATTGCCGGCAAGTGTGATCCCGCCCAGCGCTGATTCATAATGACTTGTATAAATCATACTGCACTCTCCTGTTTCATAGAAAAGAAAGGCTCCACATCATGCAGAGCCTCCACGTACTATTTCTTGTTCTTTCTCTTACGAGCCTTAGCTGCAGCTTCGATTCTGGCCGCTTTGATTTCCGCGTTGGTCCGGTCAGGTTTTACCGGCATATTACCGTCGAAAACACCCTGTCCCGGAGGCGGTACATCCAGTCTCTTGCGTCTCATAGCCTGATACAGCAGTTCCTTCGCCTTCATGGATGCATGCCGCGAAAAATTGACCTTCGTATATAAATCGAGGAGATTGTTCACGCCCATCATCCGCTTTACGTCAAAGGAAATGTTCATGATCTTGGCAAATGCGATAACATTATCGTCGATCACATTATTGTCCAGCTTTCTCCATGCACGTCTCATAACAATGACCGTAGTAAACAGATAAATGATCACACCTATCATGAGGAACGGCAGTGCCAGAATAACATTCGCCTTGATCGACCCATAAATCCCTTCACTCGGCATAACCAGATAAATGATGACTAAAATTGCAAACAGTAAGATAAATTTATTTCTGCTCATAAAACTCCTCCAGTCGTTCGTTCTTCTATTATAATTGTACAACAATTCCGACAAAAAGAAAACTTAAATCAAGCTAAAATCGTATGCATTGTCTTTGCAGGAGCAAATCCTTCTTCTTTTGCCGCCCTGTTCATCCAAGTCAAACTGCCCGATGACGGATCATCAGAATCCCGGACCTAACGATAAAACTTCTGAATCCCGGACAGCTTAGAATACCATGAATCCATTTCTAAAGGCTTCCCCGAATAATTTTCACTTCGCCACTCTTTTCCCGACAGCTAAAAATGCCCTGATTACGCTTCCGACAACCCTCTACAGATAGTTCAGTCGTAAAACCCGCTCATTTTTTCTTATATTACACAAATTTATCCTTATGAAGTCCCATATTTTCCCTGCAAAGTATCCTCCGAAAGGCTATTCTCTTTCATTTAGGGTATTTTCCCCGTACCGCTTTCCCATCGTATCTTCCCTTTTACCCCAACTCGTGCTATGATAGTCAGGCATGGCATTTTGCAGGAATTTCTGCAAAGCTTAAAGCAGCATTTTTACGAGGAGGCATACTCATGAGTCATACAAGTACGTTACAGCAGTTTTTTACAAAAAATACAGCGGGCATTCTGCTCTGCCTGGCCATCGCCATTCCGGCATGGTTTTTAGGCAAAGCCGTCCCTGTAGTCGGCGGTCCGGTCTTCTCCATCCTTATCGGCATGATCGTCACCCTGTTTTTAAAAAAGAAGGATCCGTTTAAAAGCGGTATCACCTTCGTTTCTAAAAAAGTGCTCCAGTGCGCAGTCGTTCTGCTGGGATTCGGTCTCAACCTGACCGTCATCCTGCAGACAGGAAAACAGTCCCTGCCGATCATCGTTGGAACCATCTGCACGGCACTGTTACTGGCAGCAATCCTGCGACGGGCGTTCAAGATCCCGGATAAAACTGCAACCCTTATTGGAGTAGGATCTTCCATCTGCGGAGGATCTGCCATCGCAGCAGCAGCTCCGGTCATTGGCGCAGACGACGAAGAAGTAGCACAGTCCATTTCGGTCATTTTCTTCTTCAACGTACTGGCAGCCCTGATTTTTCCGGCATTTGGAACATTTCTGGGATTTTCCACCACCAGCGGCGAAGCCTTCGGGATCTTCGCGGGAACAGCGGTCAACGACACTTCATCCGTAACGGCGACTGCGGCAACCTGGGACTCTCTCTATCATCTTGGATCGGCCACTCTGGACAAAGCCGTGACCGTAAAGCTCACCCGAACTCTCGCTATCATCCCCATCACGCTGGGACTGGCGTTTTTACAGACGCGCAAAACAAAAACATCAGAAAAATCCATTTCCTTAAAAAAGATCTTTCCGATGTTCATTCTCTATTTTATTCTGGCTTCCGTGGCGACTACCATCGTCTCCGCTGCCGGGATCACTGCCGACATCTTCACACCTCTGAAAACTCTGAGCAAGTTCTTTATCGTCCTCGCTATGGCCGCCATCGGACTCAACACCAACATCGTCAAGCTGATCCGCACCGGCGCCAGGCCGCTGCTTCTGGGCTTCTGCTGCTGGGTCGGTATCACCGGCGTCAGCCTTCTGCTGCAGCATGTGATGAATCTGTGGTAATCTCTACTCCTCTTCTCGTTTCTCGGCCTCTTTCTCCGCGATCATTTCTTCCAGCAGCTCGTGGTCGCCGTCTACGGATTCCAGAACGCGCTCGGCTTCTTCCAGCTGTCCTTCCTTTGCCAGTTCTTCGATATGCTTTTCATGGTCGAGAACGGAAATGCCGCCGTCTACGGCGTCCACCAGAATAAAGTAGGTATATTCTTCTGGATCGCGCGCTTTGACCACATAGAACTTCTTATAAAAAATATCTTCCTCGATGATCTGCATTTCAGGAGTCATCATCAGCTTCGCCTTGCCGATATACTGCTTCAGTGCAAAGGAATGACCCGTGTCATAACATTCATTGAGCGGCGTCTGGATCTCCAGCGCTTCATCCTCCGGAATTTCAACATGATCGAATTCCGGATCGCCTTCTGTCTCATATACGGAGCCGGAGACACGGTCGATGATGCAGTCACACAGCTTGTTCAGCTTTTTCATGATGCGGCCTTTTCCCACTGTGACCAGATACCGCAGACGAACGTATGGATAGTAGACCTCATCGATGTCCAGCAGATCCAGCTTAGGGTCCGTGTTAAACAGCAGCACCAGCGCCTCTTTTTGTGTATATCCCGG
>JABLTO010179309.1_pt1 | contig 58405 bp, 52 predicted proteins | sample 7160091 | NCBI WGS metagenome assembly JABLTO01 (sample SAMN14651225, study PRJNA627086) | human gut metagenome | isolation source: feces | host: Homo sapiens
CGGTGTCAAGCCTTCAGTGCCTCTTATAGAGGCTAAGCCTGTATAAGCCCCTTCTAGGGGCAGTGCAAACCACCAGTTTACTGGTGGTTATGATTATTTCGACTTATGTAAAGTATGCAATGTCAATAATAAAACTAAGTTGTTGCCGATGAGGGCGGAATATGGGTTCGGCAATGGTTTCAAAGGCAAAGCCTTTATCAAAACGAACAGAGTTTACACATATTCAAACCCATAAACTTTTGATTAAATAAATTAAATTCAACAGTTGACTTTATTAAAAAAATATTGTATAATAAAAGCAGATAAAAGGTAAACCGTAACGGTTAGCCAAAGTAGATTAAACATTTATGTAACCGCCTTTGGTTACATCGCTTTTATGGAGACTATTATATAACAAAAAGCAAGATGTCCCCCGCCTTTTAAATAGGAGGGGGACATCTTTGCTTAGGTTACGTTGCGCTTATTTTACCGTTTGCTTAAAGTTCTGAACGCCCCTGCTTCTTTGTCATAAAATACAAAAAATTCATCTGACACCGGAATAAAATCTCTACTCATATTTGAATCGGAAACTATCATCATATCCAATACATCGCAATAGTCGCTCTTTGTATTTATTTCAAGCTCAACTGCTTTACCGGATGTTAAATTTAATTTATAAATTACGTTGTTTTTGAAATAGTATACATTATTGCCGTTTATTCCGATACATTTAAGATACGAACTAAAAATTTCATCGGATTCATTGGAAGAAAAATCATATTTGTATATGAAGGAATAATCACAGCTATACAATTCGTTTCCTATTGACCAAAATGTGAATCCCTTAATGTAACTTAAATCATTGATTTTAGATTTCGTATCTGTATTTACTATATACTCACCACTCCCGCCATCTAATATAACAGCTTTATCCTTGCTTAAAAAACCTCTAAATTCTAAAATTCTGTCATAATAGTAATTCCTTCCCGAATCCCAGAATAGCTCATCGTTAGTTATATCATATGATACATAGTAGCTGGCATTGTTATCCGGAGATTTAAAAGCCTCTTCTGCTTTTTTATAATACCCTGTCATAATCAGTCTGTCGTTATATTGGTCATACAGAACTTGTGTGGGTATATAGTTAGAGTATTCGGCAACAACTACTTCCTCGGTCACAATTTCCGTTATTTCTTCTTCATCCTCTAATGCCTCGTCATCATCTTCTGAGGATACGGTTGCCGTTTTTGTAACCTCGCTTTCCTGTGTCTCGGTTTTCTGCAGCACTAAATCATCTGTGCTATAAATAACGTTTGTGCTGCCTGTGTAAGGGTCAAGGGAGTAAATTTTCGTGCCGTCTATATAATATATTTTGTCACCGTCATAAGTAAAATTATATTCAATTGATACCTGTTTCAGCGTATCAACAACGTATGGCTTTTCTTTTTCCTGACTTATGGTCTGTTCCGGCTCCTTTGTGGGGGTTGTATTAGAAGTTTGCTGCGGTTTATTTGTAGGCTTCGGCGTCTGTACCGCAGTAGTAGATTTAGCAGGAGTTGCAATCGGAGTAACGGGTACATCTACAACCTTGTTATCATTTCCGTATTGGAATGCCCGCCAGAGCAAGGTCGCCGCTTCCGCTCTTGTTAATGTGTTTTGACCTCTAAATGTGCCGTCTTCAAAACCATTAATTAAATCCTTTTGCACAGCCACGGCAACATATGCTTTGAGGCTGTTTGAAATAGAACTTATATCTGTGAACTGATTAAGATATGAATAATCAGCATTATTTACATCATAGCCCTTCAGCTTTACCATGCTTACCGTTACATCTTCACGCACCGCAGCCTGATCCGGCTTATATGTTCCGTCTGTATATGCCGCCAAATAATCTTTTGCCGTGTTAACATAAATATTCGCCCAGTGATCATACATATCTGTAAAATACACATTATAGTCATTTACGGGCAATCCTGCGGCAAGAACCATTATTTTTGCCCATTCCGCCCTTGTTACTGTGTCATCCGGTCTAAAGCTGCCGTCTTCGTAGCCTGCCAATACGCCTTTATTTACAAGCTCTGCTACATAATTAAAAGCCCAGTGGTCTTTCGGTACGTCCCAAAAACTCTGCGGATAATCTTGTTGATAAGCATCTGCCGCAAATGCCGTTGACATTGTAATTAACATTACAACTGTTAATAATATAGATACTAATTTTTTCATGGTTATTTTCAATCCTTTCTCTAAAGTATTTAAATTTTGTTTTTGATTTTTTACTGCAAATAGATGTTATGTAATTTAAATTTTCCTATGTCATTCCCCCTCTGTAAAAATTATAATCAGCTAAAATATTTTATTAAAAGCGCACCTCCAATCTGATTTTCATTATGTGTGATTTTTAATATTATCCCAATTCATGCAAATAAAAAATGCGCCAACCGAAGCTGACGCATAAAAAACACAAACTCCGATTGTCGCCAAACAAATTTAATATAGTATGAGATATACGCATACTCATAAATGGAATTTGCATTTTTATCAAATTCAAAAATGAGTATGCACCAAAAACATATATCTATACAAAAAATATATCTCATGGTCATATATTAAATTTGTTTGGCACTGTTATTGTATCATAAATCAATACAAATATCAATATAATTTTTAAACTTTGCATAATTTGTTTAAAATCAGATTTTCTTATTCTGCAAAAATGTTTTACATAGATTTTACATTATTATGATTTTGGATTTTACAATTGGGTAATAATATATGTATTGTAAAATTAAGAGAATTTCTAAAAGGAGAGTTAAAGATGAAATCTAACAATGTAAAATTCGGCAAGAAAATATTTAAGCTTATTGCAGCCATGTCGGCGGGAGTTCTGGCATGTGCGGCACTCGCCTCATGCGGCGGAACAACTGCCTCCGGCGGCAGCATAACGGTTATATCCCGTGAGGATGGCTCGGGCACAAGAGGAGCCTTTGTGGAGCTGTTTGAAATCGAAGAGGAGCAGGGCGGCGAAAAGGTTGACATGACCACCGATATGGCGGACATTACCAACAGCACCTCTGTTATGATGACCAGCGTAAACGGCAACGTAAACGCAATCGGCTACATCTCCATGGGCTCTTTAAACGACAGCGTTAAGGCTCTTAAAATAGACGGGGCGGAAGCCACGGCGGACAACATCAAGAACGGCAGCTACAAGGCATCACGTCCCTTTAATATCGTAACAAAGGACGGGCTTTCGGAAGTTGCAACAGACTTTATCGCCTTTATAGGCAGCGAAGACGGCCAAAAGGTTGTTGAGGAAAACGGATACATCTCACAGGAAAATACCGGTGCGTATTCGGGAACAAAGCCTGCGGGCAAGATAGTTGTTTCGGGCTCATCGTCGGTTACCCCGGTAATGGAAAAGCTGAAGGAGGCGTATGCGGAGGTTAATCCCGGAGCCACAATCGAGGTTCAGCAGAGCGACTCCACAACAGGGGTAAACAATGCTATTGAGGGTGTTTGCGACATAGGTATGGCGAGCCGCGACCTCAAGGACAGCGAAATAGAAAAGGGCGCTCAGGCAACCGTTATAGCTCTTGACGGAATTGCGGTAATCGTTAACAACGACAACCCGGTAGAGGACATGTCGGCGGAGCAGGTTAAGCAGATTTATACCGGCGAGCTTACAAAGTGGAGCGAAATTCAGTAATCGCGAAAAGGGTTAAAGGCTATGACAAAGTTTAAAGAAAATTTCATGCACGGCGTGTTTCTGTTCTGCGCCTGCGTTTCAATACTGGCGGTGGCGCTTATATGCGTGTTCCTGTTTGCCAACGGCATTCCCGCCATGAAGGAGATAGGCCTGTTTGACTTTATATTGGGCAGGCAGTGGAAGCCGGGCAATAATGTATACGGTATTCTCCCCATGATTTTGGGCAGCATTTACGTAACCGGCGGAGCTATAATAATAGGCGTTCCCGTGGGAATACTTGTGGCAATATTCATGGTTCATTTCTGCCCCAAGAGACTGTACAGATTGCTTAAGCCTGCGGTGGATTTGCTGGCGGGAATCCCGTCGGTAGTATACGGATTTTTCGGGCTCATGGTAGTGGTTCCCCTGATCAGAACCCTGTTTGGGGGAAGCGGAACCAGTATGCTGGCGGCGTCAATCGTCCTGGGCATAATGATTTTGCCCACTATTATCTCGGTCAGTGAGTCATCAATCAGGGCGGTTCCCGAGAGCTATTATGAGGGTGCAAGAGCCCTGGGGGCAAGCCATGAGAGAGCAGTTTTTATGACGGTGGTTCCGGCGGCAAAGTCAGGAGTGCTGGCGGCGGTAATATTAGGCATAGGCCGCGCCGTGGGCGAGACCATGGCGGTTATAATGGTTGCGGGCAACCAGACGGCAATGCCGAGCGGACTTTTAAGAGGCCTCAGAACCATGACGGCAAACATCGTTCTTGAAATGGGCTATGCGGCAGACCTGCACAGAGAAGCTCTTATTGCCACGGCGGTAATATTGTTTGTGTTCATACTGTTAATAAACCTGTGCTTCTCGGTTTTAAAGAGGAGGTCTGAAAGCTGATGGCAAGGATGACAAATACAGGCTCGGGAGAAGCATTGGCGGCACAGTTGTACGCAGAGAGGAAAAGCAAAATGAACGGAGCAAAACTACAGTCACTATTGTTAAAGATATTGGTATATGCGGCGGCGGCGCTTACCTTCGGCGCCCTCATATGCCTTATTGCCTACATACTCATCAAGGGTATACCGAACCTGTCTCTTGATTTGTTCAGGTTTGAATATAATTCGGAAAACGTATCTCTGTTCCCGGCTCTGGTGAACACTGTTACCATGACGGGGCTCTCCCTGATTATAGCGGTGCCTCTGGGAGTGTTCTCCGCCATATATCTGGTGGAATACGCTAAGCGGGGCAACAAGCTTGTGGGATTGGTGCGGATAACCACAGAGACTCTCCAGGGTATTCCCTCGATTGTGTACGGTCTTTTCGGATTTCTGCTGTTTGTAAACACTCTGGGCTGGGGCTACTCCCTGCTGGCGGGGGCGTTCACCCTGGTGATAATGATACTGCCCGTTATTATGCGAACCACCGAGGAAGCCTTAAAGGCTGTGCCCGACTCGTTTCGTGAGGGCAGCTTCGGACTGGGAGCGGGCAAGCTCAGAACCGTGTTTAGAATAGTCCTCCCCTCTGCAGTGCCCGGTATTTTGGCGGGAGTGGTTTTGTCTGTGGGCAGAATTGTGGGCGAGACGGCGGCTCTTATTTACACCGCCGGTACAGTCGCCCAAATCCCCCCGGGACTTATGGGATCGGGCAGAACCCTGGCGGTGCATATGTACGCTCTCTGGAGCGAGGGTCTTAACACAAACCAGTCCTACGCCACGGCGGTGGTGCTGCTGATTATAGTGGTGCTGCTGAACGCCGCATCCTCGGCGCTGGCAAAGAAAATATCCAAGAGATAAATTACAAGGAGAAGCTTTATGGATAGCATATTGAGTATAAAAAATCTAAACCTGCATTACGGCGACTTCCATGCTCTTAAAAACGTGAACATGGAAATCCCGAGAAACGAAATCACAGCCTACATAGGCCCCTCGGGCTGCGGCAAGTCCACCCTGCTTAAAACTCTTAACCGCATGAATGATTTGGTTGAGGGCTGCAAGATTGAGGGGGAGGTCAAGCTGGACGGCGTTGACATATATAAGGACATTGACACAAACGAGCTACGCAAGCGGGTGGGAATGGTGTTCCAGAAGCCGAATCCTTTTCCCATGAGTATTTACGATAATATAGCCTACGGTCCCCGAACCCACGGTATTCACTCAAAGGCAAGGCTTGACGAGATTGTGGAAAAGTCTCTGACAGACGCCGCAATCTGGGACGAGGTAAAGGATAAGCTGAAAAAGAGCGCCCTTGCCATGTCGGGAGGCCAGCAGCAGAGACTGTGTATCGCAAGAGCCCTTGCGGTTGAGCCGGAGGTGCTGTTGATGGACGAACCCACCTCCGCCCTGGACCCGATTTCAACTTCCAAAATAGAAGACCTTGCACTTGAGCTGAAAAAGAGGTATACTATAGTCATAGTAACTCACAGTATGCAGCAGGCAACAAGAATTTCTGACAAAACGGCGTTTTTCCTGTTGGGAGAGGTAATCGAGTTCGGCGACACCGAGAAGCTGTTCTCCATGCCTGAGGACAAGAGAACCGAGGACTATATAACGGGTAGATTTGGATAAAAACCTAACTGATACGGAGATTTTTGAATATGAGAAATAAATTTGAAAGACAGCTTGAAATACTGAACAGTGAGCTTATAGAAATGGGAGCTATGTGCGAGAACGCAATCGACTGCGCCATACGCGCCCTGCTAAATCACGACTCCGAGGTGGCAAACGAGGCTTTGGCGGTCGAGGACGAGATTAACCAGTTAGAGCGGGACATTGAGTCCATGTGCCTGAAGCTGCTCTTAAAGCAGCAGCCCGTGGCAACCGACCTGCGGCTCATATCCTCCGCCCTTAAAATGATAACCGATATGGAGCGCATAGGCGACCAGGCGGCTGACATTGCGGAAATAGTTAAGCACGGCCCCATGAAGCTTGGCCGCAGCAGACAGCACATAGAGCAGATGACAAGGTGTGTCTCCAAAATGGTAACCGAGAGCGTGGACGCTTTCGTGGGCAGGAATTTGGAGCTTGCCCGCGACGTAATAGCTCGGGATAACGAGGTTGACGCTCTGTTCCGAAAAGTGAACAGTGACTTGATAAAATATATAACCGAGAACCCGGAGGACAACGCCTCCCCGGCTCTCGACCTGCTTATGACCTCTAAGTACTTAGAGCGCATAGGCGACCACGCCGAGAATATTGCGGAGTGGGTTGAGTTCTCCATAACGGGAACCCATAGATAACATGAAATTTTGGTGATTTAAGATGATTTATTGTGTTGAGGACGACAACGGAATACGGGAATTGGTGGTGTACAGCCTGGAGAACACGGGCTTTGCCGCCAAGGGCTTTGAAAACGGCAAGCAGTTCTTCGCTGAGTTAAACAGCGGGGAGCTGCCCGACCTTGTTTTGCTTGATATAATGCTGCCCGGTGAGGACGGCATGACTATCTTAAAGCGGCTGCGAAGCGACTCGAGAACGCGGCGGATTCCGGTGATTTTGCTGACGGCAAAGGATACGGAGTACGACAAGGTCAAGGGTTTGGACAGCGGAGCCGACGACTATGTTACAAAGCCTTTTGGAATAATGGAGCTGATTTCCAGAATTAAGGCGGTTCTCCGCCGCGCCGACGGAGGGGACAGCAGCGGCGATGTATACCTCTGCGGCGATGTTGTTCTTGACACCAAGAAGCACGCCGTAGAGGCGGGCGGCAGGGAGGTTGCCCTGACCTTGAAGGAATTTGAGGTGCTGCGCCTGCTTATGAAAAATCGGGGAACGGTTATAACCCGGGACGTACTCTTAGAGAGAATTTGGGGCTACGACTTTGACGGGGAGACCAGAACCGTTGATGTACATATAAGAACCCTGCGCCAGAAGCTGGGCGAAAGCGGCTCTGTGATTAAAACCGTGAGGGGCGTGGGCTACAGAATAGAATAACCCGGAGGTATCAGATGAAACTCAGCAGTAAAATTTTCAGCGGAATTGTATGCACGACTTTGATTACCGTTGTGCTCACAACGGTGGTGGTTGCGGGGCTGCTGTACGGAACCCTGTCGGGAGAGACAAAGGAACAGCTTAAAAACGAGGCGGTATACATAAGCGAGCTGTGCAGCGCTCCTGACGGAAGCGTGGATTTAAGCGGTCTCAGCCGTGCCGGAAGCAAGGATGAAAACAGAATTACCGTGATCGGTTCAGACGGAACCGTAAAGTATGATAATTACAGCACCTTTTCCGATATGGAAAACCACATGAACCGACCTGAGATTAAGGACGCTATGGAAAAGGGCGCAGGCGAGAGCACAAGAACCTCCGCCACCTTCGGCAGGGAGACCTATTACTACGCGGTGCGTCTGGGCAGCGGCGACGTTGTCAGAGTTGCATGTGAAACATCGAGCATGTTCGGCATGATGGTAAAGGCAATGCCCGGCATATTGTTTTCGATTATAATACTTTTAACTCTGGCAATGGCTGTGGCTGGGGCGATGAGCAGGTCTATAATCAATCCCATTAACAAGCTGGATTTAGACGACCCTCTCTCGGCGGAAACCTATGACGAGCTGTCGCCTCTCCTGGTGAGGATTGACTTGCAAAATAAGGAAATGCGCGAGCAAATCAAAAGAGTTTACGGCGCTCAGAGAGAAAATGAGTATATTACCCGCAACATGAAGGACGGACTTGTGATGATAAGGGCGGACGGCCGCCTTATATCCGTGAACGCTGCCGCAGAGGAGATTTTTGATTTTAAGCTTGAGGCTTCCGGCGAGAACGGGGCAAAGCAAACCTATCTTAATCTGTGCAGGGATAAGCAGTTCAGAACGGCGGTGGAGCAGGGCTTTTTGGGCGAGTCCCGTGATATAACAATCGAGCGGAACGGCAAGATATACCGCGCGTCGGTGTCCTCTGTTGCCAGAGACTTCTCCTCAGAGTATGACGGGGGCAGAGTGTATGCGGTGCTCATGTTTATCCATGATGTGACCGAAAAGGAACAGGCGGAGAAAATGCGCCGTGAGTTTTCCGCCAACGTGTCCCATGAACTGAAAACTCCCCTGACCTCTATTATGGGGTGCAGTGAGATTGTGAAGGAGGGGATTGCAAAACCGGAGGACGTACCGGGCTTTTTGGAGAGGATTAACTCCGAGGCGAAACGGCTCCTTGCTCTGATAGACGATATTATCAGCCTTTCTGGCCTTGACGAGGCGGACGGCGGAAACACGCCACATATGGAGCCCACCGACGTGTTTGAGGTGGCGAAAACCGTAATGAGCGAGCTGGAAATGAAAGGCGAAGAAAATGGTATAAGGCTTGAGCTTTCCGGGGGCAGTCAAACAGTCAAGGGCAACAAAAGGCTGCTCCATGAGATGATATTTAACCTGTGCGATAACGCCATAAGGTACAATAATAAGGGCGGCTATGTTAAGGTAGATGTTTCCCCGAGGGACGGCGGCGCAGTGATTTCCGTCAAGGATAACGGCATAGGCGTTCCCCTTGAGGAGCAGGAGAGAGTTTTTGAAAGGTTCTATCGTGTTGATAAGAGCCACTCCAAGGAGACAGGCGGCACAGGACTGGGACTGTCCATAGTCAAGCATGTGGTAAAGGTGCACGGCGGCGAAATCGTTATGGAAAGTGCTCTCGGCAAAGGCACCGAAATTACCGTGAAGCTGTAAAAACAATGTAGAGCGGGTTGTTAATGTAGAGTGTAGAAATAACTCCTGTCGGCGCAACAGAGCCGGGCGACAAACATACCAAATATAAGAATAGACCGCTTCGGCGGTCTTTTTTGCGTAATATTATGCGGGGAGCCGCCTCCTCCCCAAACGTACAGGGTGGGCAGTGCTCCCGAAAAGTCGCAAGACTTTTTGGGAAAAGGAGGAACAAAGCACTGTCCGTTCTGATACTTTGCCCCGACGATGTAATATTTATTTAATTTGACATTATCTGCTGTTCCGTGTATAATTATCGGAGCGGATAAAAGGTAATTGAAGGACGGTTAGCCACCCCATTTTATTAAGAAAGGGGGTGTAGCCTGTGTGGAAAACGATATTAAAAATTATTGTTTCTATTATAGTTTCCTATATAATAGTCTCCATAAAAGCGATGTAACCGCCCTCAGCCCAGAGCGGTTACAGTAATTTTGTTTAACCATTTTGGCTAACCGAGAATTCGGTTTACCTTTTATCTGCTTTTATTATACACTAATTTTTTAATAAAGTCAATCGTTATTTTAAAGTTATACACTAAAATTGTTTCCCGATTATAATATAAGTTAAAATATGCGCCGCAGGCGCACACTCGCAAAAAAGGTGGTAGCGTAGCGAGCCTTTTTGCGAATAAGGAGACGCAGCAAAATGAGCGCACGGTGACTTTTGTGAAAAAGTCGCCGCAAGCCGCACAGGGCTCCCAAAAAGTCGTAAGACTTTTTGGGAAAAGGAGAAGCAAGGGAGCAGGCGTAGACGTTCTTTGAAAAAAAGAACGTCGAAGCAAAGCGAACTTTGCTTCGACGTGGTGGTGGAGATGAGGGGAATCGAACCCCTGTCCAAGGAAGCATCCTCAAAAGGCGCTACGAGCGTAGTCAATGATTAAAATTCCCTCGGGTACAGGCTCATTGACAAACCGATACCCTCGGTAGCTTTATCAGTTCATGGCCGGGTCAAAGCTTTCACGGCTCACGTTCACCGCATGTTTGACGCCCGTTACTGAACCTGCGGTAAGCTCAGGCGGACGAGCTGCACTTAGGCAGCTAAAGCTACTCTATTATTGTTAGCGTTTAATTTTAAGTCGGGCTTTTAACGCAGTTCCCGCTGCGGCTCGCTCCTTAAGCCTCTGCAGCCCTGTCGAAACCATTACATCCCCATGTTTGTTTTGGCTTTAAGCCACTTTATCGACAGGTTCATCCAATCGGTTGCCGTGGGCTCTATATGTTTTGGCTCACAGGCGGTGGTAATATCACCCAGAGAAAGCCCATGGGCTCCCTTGGGGAAGATATGCATTTCATACTCAACCCCGTGCTCCAGCAGGGCGGCGGCAAATCTCATAGAGCTGTACACAGGCACGGACTTATCCTCAAAGGTGTGCCATATAAAGCAGGGCGGGGTCTTGTCCGTCACCCGCTTGTCCAGCCCGAAGTACGGCAGCTTTTCCGCCTTGCCCTCGGTGAAGTTGTCCTTTGTGCCTTGGTGGGTTTTGCCCTCCTCGTCTATTATAACCGGATAGCATAGGATTAAACCGTTTGGCTTGTTCTCCTTTGCTTTTATTCCTGAGCCCGCACGGATAATGTCCGAGTCCCAGTAAACCCCCAGAGAGGCAGCCAAGTGCCCTCCGGCAGAGAAACCGCATACGTAGATATTGTCCGTGTCAATCAGGTATTCCTCCCCCATGGCGCGGACTGTCTTAACAGCCTTTGAGAGCTGGCACTGGGGCGCAGGCCAGCCTGTGGGCGCAACGGAGTAGTCCAGCAGGAACCCGTGGAAGCCTGCTGCGCAGTACTTCAGCACAATCGCCTCCGCCTCCCGAACCGACCGAGAGCGGTAGCCCCCGCCGGGACACACGATTACGGCAGGTCTCTTAGGGTTGTAGGATCTGCTCAGAAGCTGCTTGTCAAGAATATATGAGGTGAGCCGAGGCTGCTCTGTGGGCATATTGCAGCCCAGAGCCTTGTAGTCCACCGTCATATCAAAGGTCTTTACTATCATCGTTTCTCTCCGTCTATCCGCACAGCTCTGCAACAATCTTGCTGATGAGCTTTCCGTCAGCCTTGCCTTTAAGCTCGCCCATTACCGACTTCATAATCATTCCCTTGTTCTTGGTTGCGATTACGTCGGCAAACTTCTCGGTGAGCACCGCCTTGATTTCCTCCTCAGAGAGCTGCTTGGGTGCAAATTCGGTAATAACCTCCGCCTTTGCCTTGTACTCCTCCAGAAGCTCTGTCCTGTCCGCAGGACAGGTTTCAATCTGCTCGTTGGCGGTTTTAAGCTCCTTAAGGATAACCGCGTCTACCATGGCTTCGGGAATATCGTCGCGGCAGCCCTCATCGATAGCCGCCTTTTTCACTGCGGCGATAAGCCCTGAAATCGTATCCTTTCTTGCCTTTTCCTTTGCCTTCATTGCGGCAATCATTGCGGTTTGCAATTCCTTAATAGTCAATTTTATCAGTCCTTTTCTAATATCTGTTGTAGTTTTTTATGGCTCTGTCCATGTTTCTCTGGGCGTCCCGCTTAGCCATGGCGTCTCGCTTGTCGTAGTTCTTCTTGCCTCGGCAAAGCCCGATTGAGACCTTGACAAGCTGCCGCTTAAAGTATACTCTGAGAGGTATTAAGGTGAAGCCCTGCTGCTGGGTCAGCCCGATAAGGCGGTTAATTTCCCGTCTGTGAAGCAGGAGCCGTCTGGGACGTTCCGGGTCGGGGCTCCAAATGCCGCTCTGCTCATAGGGGCTTATGTGAACCCCCAGGAGTATAGCCTCGCCGCTCTTTAGGGACACGTAGCTGTCCTTTAGGTTAATCCTGCCGCCGCGGACAGACTTAACCTCTGCGCCCAAAAGCTCTATGCCCGCCTCAAACTCTTCGTCCACAAAATAGTCGTGAAACGCCTTTTTGTTTTGGGCAATAATCCTGTTGTCAGGTTTTTTCTTGCTGTCCGCCATGTATTCACCTCTTTTATATATATTATGTATTCGCCTGCGGCGATCTAACCTGCCTGTTTGCCCTGTTTTACCAAACAGAGCATAATGCTGTATTCGCACCGTATTTAGCAAAAGGCGGTAAGCAAGCACGGTAGGCGGTCATAGGCCGCACGTGAGGCGTGCAGTCCCCGCCGCTTTAGCGGCAGATTTATGTATAAGTTTTATGTAAACATTTGTTTTTATACTATAGCCATGTAATTTTACTTAAATTTGATAATATGGCTTGTCGCCCGCCCCGTTGCGCTTGCCCGACCTCCCCAAGCGCCGGGGCGAGCGAACGAAAGACAAAGTCCTTATCAAAATACGCCGTTTTTGTTTATATTTAAATCGGAGCAAGGCTCCATCAAGCTCGCTTGAGATGGAGACTGCGAACGATTGCAATATACAAAGGGAGCGATAGCTCCACAGCATTTCAAAGGGAGATAATTCTCCCGCTGAAATGGTGAATGACACCCGTTCACGGGTGGCATCTTTGTTTATATTATAACAAATATTATAGAAAAGTCAAGGGGCGGCGGGGTGAAGCCCATTGCAAAATTCGATAATTTATGAGGAATAAAGCAAAAATGTCAATAACTTTTCGGGGGAAATCCTCTTGTGATACAGCAACCTTACAAAAATTTCCTTTAGAAATTCCCAAACTTGACTTTTAAGGGATTGCGTGATAGAATAGAGAAAAGTTAATCATGGGTGACTGTACCCAAAATTTATTTTTCGGGGGTTTCTTATGTTTTTATCCGACAAATGGGAGGATTATGAGCTGATTGACGCCTCCGGCGGAGAGAAGCTGGAGCGTTGGGGCGATGTTGTTTTACTGAGACCCGACCCTCAAATAGTGTGGAAGATTAATAGCAAGCCGAAAATCTGGAAGTCCGCCGACGCAAGGTATGTGCGGAGCAAGACCGGGGGCGGAAGGTGGCAGACCTACAAAAAGCTGCCCGAGTCCTGGGTTATAGGCTACGGCGGGCTTCGGTTCAGGATTACGCCTATGGGCTTTAAGCATACGGGCTTGTTTCCCGAACAAGCGGCAAACTGGGATTGGTTCTCGGGCCTTATCCGCAAGAGAGTTAAGGCGGGGGGAGAGGTAAACGTCTTGAACCTGTTTGCCTACACCGGCGGAGCCACGGTTGCTGCGGCTGCTGCGGGAGCGGCGGTGTGCCATGTGGACGCGGCAAAGGGAATGGTCGCCCGCGCAAAGGAGAACGCCGCCCTGTCGGGCTTGGCAGAGCGCCCTGTCAGATATATTGTGGACGATGTTAAGAAGTTCGTAGAGCGTGAGATCAGGCGGGGGCACAAGTACGATGGAATTATTATGGACCCTCCGTCCTACGGCAGAGGCCCCGGCGGCGAGGTTTGGAAAATCGAAAATGAGCTTTTTGGTCTGATAAATTTATGTCTTGAGGTTTTGTCCGATAATCCGCTGTTCTTTTTGGTAAATTCATACACCACAGGTCTTTCGGGAAGCGTTATGGATAATATATACAAGCTGACCCTGCGCCCCAAATTCGGCGGGCATACGGAGGTCAGCGAGGTGGGGCTTCCCATTACCAACGGGGGACTGGTGCTTCCCTGCGGATACTCCGCACGGTGGTGGGCGGACTGATTTTTGCATGAAAGAGCTTTAACTATGGAAAATATTATTACAGCAGAAAATCTGGTATTTGAATATGTTGACCAGGACACAGGTGAGAAAAACAGGGTTCTCAAAGGAATTGACCTGACCGTGAAAAAGGGCGAATTTTTGGCGGTCTTGGGTCACAACGGTTCGGGAAAGTCCACTCTTGCCAAGCACTTTAACGGAATACTTATGCCCACAGAGGGCAGGGTTACGGTGGACGGCATTGACACGAGAGATGAGGGACGGCTGTTTGACCTGCGCAGACGGGTTGGAATGGTGTTCCAGAACCCGGATAATCAGATGGTCGCCACTATCGTTGAGGAGGACGTGGCTTTCGCCCCTGAAAACCTGGGGGTTCCCCGAGATGAAATCCGCAGACGGGTGGACAGAGCTCTGGAGACGGTGGGCATGTCGGACTTTAAGCGTCACGCGCCCCATATGCTCAGCGGCGGTCAGAAGCAGAGGGTTGCCATTGCGGGAGTTCTGGCTATGGAGCCTGAAATCCTGGTTATGGATGAGCCCACAGCCATGCTTGATCCAATCGGCAGATTTGAGGTTTTGGAAACCGTTAAGAGGCTGAATCGGGAGCAGGGTATGACGGTGGCGCTTATTACCCACTATATGGACGAGGCGGTGCAGGCGGACAGGGTTGTGGTTGTGGACAGCGGCCGCATAGCCATGGAGGGAACTCCAAGGCAGGTGTTCCCCCGCGTGGAGGAGTTGGTGAAGCTGGGGCTTGACGTGCCTCAATCCACATATTTGGCGTATATGCTTAACCGAGAGGGAATTAATATAGACTCTTCGGTTCTTGACGACAAGGAATGCGCAGACGCTATACTTGATTGGCTGAAGCGTGACGGAGGCAATGCTGATGATAGAGCTTGAAAACCTAAGCTGCGTATACATGAAGGGCGGTCCCTTTGAGAAAACAGCCCTTGACAACGTTAGTCTTAATATAAAAAAAGGTGAGTTCGTGGGGGTCATAGGCCACACGGGCTCCGGAAAGTCTACTATGATACAAATGTTCAACGGACTGATTCGCCCCACCAGCGGCAGAGTGCTTATAGACGGGCAGGACATTTGGGACAAGAAAGTGAATATTCGGGATGTAAGGTTTAAGGTGGGGCTTGTTATGCAGTACCCCGAGTATCAGTTGTTTGAAGAAACGGTGATTAAGGACATTTGCTTCGGGCCTTTAAACATGGGCTTGTCCCATGAGGAGGCTATGGAAAGGGCAAGGTTTGCGGCGAATATGGTAGGCCTGCCTGAGGAGCTGCTGGAGAAGTCGCCCTTTGACCTGTCGGGCGGTCAGAAACGCCGTGCTGCCATTGCGGGGGTTCTGGCTATGGAGCCAAAGGTGCTCATTCTGGATGAGCCCACGGCGGGGCTTGACCCATCGGGAAGAGATGAAATTCTGTTTAAGATACGGGATATGCATAAGCGGATGAACCTGACGGTGGTTCTGGTCTCTCACAGCATGGAGGACGTGGCGAAGCTGGCGGACAGAATACTTGTTATGAACGGGGGCAAAATCGAGATGTTTGACTGCCCCGAGAAGGTTTTTGCCCAAAGCGGCCGACTGACCGAAATCGGGCTGAGCGTGCCTCAGATTACAAAGGTTACCGACAGACTGCGCAAGGCAGGGGTGCCTGTGCCCGAGGGGATTTATACCACGGGAGACGCCTATAGAGTGCTGCTGCCTTTGCTCAGCCAAAAGAATTAAGAGGAAAGGGCAATAATATGCTTAAGGATATAACTCTGGGTCAATACTTCCCCGGGAACTCGTTTATTCATCGGCTTGACCCCCGAACGAAAATTTTGATTATGGTAGCCTATGTGGTGCTGGTGTTTGTTATACAGAATTTTTACGGATACATTGCTCTGACATTGTTTTTGTGCTTGTGCGTGGGTGCGTCAAAAATATCTCCCAAGTACCTGATTAAGGGTCTGAGGCCGATTTTGGTGTTTATTGTGTTCACCGGTCTGTTCAATTTGTTTTTAACCTCGGGCACGCCGGTGTGGAGCTTTGGAATTTTGACCATAACCCGAGAGGGCATTCGGTTTGCGGCGTTTATGGTTCTGCGGCTGGTGTTTCTGATTTTGGGAACCTCCCTGCTGACCCTGACCACATCGCCCATTGCGCTGACGGACGGTCTTGAATGCCTGTTGGCGCCCTTTAAGAGGTTCCACGTGCCCTCCCACGAAATAGCCATGATGATGACTATCGCCCTGAGGTTTATACCCACTCTGCTGGACGAGACAGACAAGATAATGAAGGCTCAGTCCGCAAGGGGCGCGTCTATTGACAGCGGCAATATTTTCAGCCGTGCAAAGGCTATGGTGCCCATATTAATACCCCTGTTTATCAGCGCTTTTAGGAGGGCGGACGAGCTGGCAACTGCCATGGAGTGCCGCTGTTACCGCGGGGGCGACGGCAGAACGCGTATGTATGAGTTAAAGTTCTCGGCGGTGGACGTTGGGGGCTGGATATACATGGGGGTTCTGCTGGCGGTTATTATAGTCTTGAATTATATGTTTGGAAGTTTTTGATTATGAAAAATATCGCGATGAGAATTACCTATGTGGGAACCAACTACCACGGCTGGCAGTATCAGGAGAACGGCATAACCGTTCAGGAGGCGGTGGAGACCGCTATTAGAAAGACAACAGGAGCCCCCGTGAGAGTTACGGGATGCAGCCGCACCGACGCAGGGGTTCACGCTTTGGACTACGTGTTAAACTTTAGGTCGGACACCAAAATCCCTTTGGAGCGGCTGCCCTACGCCCTTAACTACCACCTGGGCGGAGACATTACGGCAATCGAGGCATGGGAGGCGGAGCCGGAGTTTAACGCCCGATTTTCCGCAAGGGGAAAAAGATATGTGTATAACATCTGGAACCATGTTTTTAAGAACCCCTTTATGGCGGGCTATAGCTGGCACTTTCCCTATAAGCTGGACGTTGAGCGAATGAAAAAGGCGGCGGCAGCCTTTGTGGGAACACACGATTTTAAGGGCTTTATGGCAAGCGGCGGGCAGCAGAAAACCACCGTCCGCACCATCCGCGTGTGTACGGCGGAGCGGGATGAGAACACCCCTGAGCTGATTAAAATAACCGTTGAGGCAGACTCGTTTTTATACAACATGGTTCGGATTATTGCGGGAACCCTGGCGGACGTAGGAACCGGCAGGCTGGAACCCGAGGCCATGGCTGACATAATCGGCGGCGGCGACAGGCGGCTGGGAGGCATAACCGCTCCGCCCCAAGGACTGTTTCTCAAAAAGGTGTATTTTGATTAATCATATTAAAGGAAGATTGATATGAAATTTGATATAAACAAGGAGTTCAGCTTTGAACAGATAGGAAAGTTCATTAAGGGAAAATGGAATGAATTTGCGGCGTTCATAAAGCGGCTGGACAGCAGCAGCATTAAAAATGTTAAGATCAAGGGCAAGACGGTGCGTATTAATGCCATTCGTCTGGGCTTTGTTGTGGCTGTGATTGCCATAATGCTGGCGCTTTTTGTGAACCTGGTGGTTATACCCAACACAACCTATCGCGCCTATTCGGATCTTGAGTTTGACACGGGCGGACAATATGTTCAGCACCCCTTCGGAAGTGATGTTCTGCTCCTTAACAACAGCGGTATGCGGCTTGTGGACAACAAGGGCAGAGATAAGTGGGAGGTCAAAATGACTCTGACCTGCCCCACGGTTGATATTGCGGGAAAGTACGCCCTGCTGGCGGATTTGGACGGCAACAACAGCCTGAACCTTTATGACATAAAGGGCAACAACCTGCGCACCTATCCCATATCCACCGATATATACGGGGCGAAGGTGAACAGCAGAGGAGTTGTGGCGGCGGCAATCAGCGAGGAGGGCTACAAGGGCGCCGTTGTGGTTTACGATAAAAAGGGCAATGAAATCTTCAAGTGGAACAGCGGCGAGGGATACATAACCGACGTTGACATTTCAGCCAACAGCAGAGCCGTTGCGGTTTCTCAGATGATGAGCGACGGGGAGGAGACCTACTCCAAAATTCATGTAATGAATATTTCAAGCGGAAACGAAATTGCCTGCGTGACCTGCGAGGGCGCACTGGTGGCAAAGGTGAGCTTTGACAAAAGCGATAATATAATCGCCGTGAGCCAGAGCAAGGTTTACGGCTTCGGCAAGAGGGGCAACAGTATTTTTGAGTTTGATCTTGCGGGAAAATCTCCTACTCTCTATGATGTGGAAAACAGCGATAATCTCTTGTTCCTCTGCCGCGACTCAAGAGGCAACTCGGTTCTGGAGATTTACAGCAGGCGCGGCAAGTTCCTGGGCAGCTATACCAGCAGCGATGAGATTAAGAACATCTCCGCCCATAAGGACAGCATAGTCGTCGCCACCTCTCGAAACTTGATTTCCCTGAGCCGCAAGGGCAAGCCCGGAAAGAATATAGAGATTTCCCATGACATTATGAATATGGGAATTTACGGAAACAACCGCAACGTTCTGGTTCTGGGCGGAAGCAAGGCGGACATTGTCAGGATAAAGTAGTATGAAACTCAAAAAAATGTTGGGAGGATAAAATTTGATTGATATATTAACCGCCGCCGTGTTCATAATATGTATATGGCGGGGCTATAAAAACGGACTTTTCAAGTCGGCGTACAAGGTGGCGGCGTTTATTCTCTGTATAGCCGTGGCATATTTGGCTTATCCCTACGTCAGGGATATAATATCGGGCAGCGCTTTCGGGGACGTCATATATTCCACGATTGAGAGCCGATATGTTATTCCCGGCCTTGAAAACGGCGGGCTGGGGGACGCCGCCCTGCCCCAATACATGAGAAGCATGGTGGCAAACGGCCAGCTGCTGCTGGCAGACGCCCTTACAGGTTTTATATCAAACCTAATCATAAACATAATCGCGTTTTTACTTGTTTTTATTGTTTCCGGAATTATAGTTTCTGTTATAGGCAAGCTGGTGCACATATTCTCAAGGCTTCCGGTTATAAGGTTTTTCGACAGAGGTCTGGGTCTTATTCTGGGATTGCTGGAAGCGGTGCTTATTATATACATTATTTTGGCGCTTTTGTTCGCGGTGACTCCGCTGCGGGAGAGCGTTGCCGCCGATAAGTATATTTCCGAGTCCACTCTGACCAAGTATATGTACGAGAACAATCCAATCGTCACATTGGTGTCCCCTACGGACTACGACAATCTAACCCGATAACGCAACAAATCAGGAGGAAAAGATGAACATAAACGTAAATAACACGGACCCCGCTCAGATGAAAATAGCGGAGCTAAAGGAGTACGCCAAGTCTCTGGGCGTTAAGGGGTTCTCCAAGCTGAAGAAGCAGGAGCTTTTGGAGGCGGTGCTCGCCGCTGCGCCAAAGGCAAAAGGGGCGTCTGATGAAAAAAACGAAAAGCCTAAGCCGCCTGCCGAGAAAAAGACAACCCGCCCGTCGGCAAAAAGCGACGGGGGAGAGCAGGAAGAAAACAAGATAATGGCGGGAGTGCTGGAAGTTTTGGAGGACGGCTACGGCTTTCTCCGCTCGGATAATTACCAGTCGGGCATTGATGATGTGTATGTGCCCCAGTCGCAGATACGCAGGTTCAGACTTAAAACCGGCGACTATGTTGAGGGCAATACCAGAATGCAGCATGAGGGCGAGCGTTACCGCGCCCTGGTATATGTTCAGACGGTAAACGGCGACAGACCGCTGGGGCTCACGCAGCGTCCGAGCTTTGAAGATCTGACTCCTGTTTATCCAAGCGAGGTTTTGAAGCTGGAAACCGAGAGAACCGACTACGCCATGCGGATGATTGACCTTATGGCTCCCGTGGGCAAGGGTCAGAGAGGAATTATTGTGGCGCCCCCGAAGGCGGGCAAGACCACGCTGCTCAAAAGCATTGCCAACAGCATAACCAAAAATAATCCGGAGGTTAAGCTCATAGTGCTGCTTATAGACGAGCGTCCCGAGGAGGTCACCGATATGCAGAGGAGCATTCACGGGGACGTTGTTTTTTCCACCTTTGACGAGGAGCCTCAGAACCACACCAAGGTGGCGGAAATCGTGCTGGAGCGGGCAAAACGCCTTGTGGAGCATAAAAAGGACGTGGTTATATTGCTGGACAGCATAACCCGTCTTGCCAGAGCCTATAACCTGACTATCGCTCCCACGGGCAGAACACTGTCGGGCGGTCTTGACCCGGGAGCTCTGTTTAAGCCAAAGCGGTTTTTCGGAGCGGCGAGAAAGGTTGAGGAGGGCGGAAGCCTGACAATCCTTGCCACAGCCCTGATTGAGACGGGCAGCCGTATGGACGACATGATTTATGAAGAATTTAAGGGCACGGGCAACATGGAGGTTCATCTTGACAGAAAGCTCCAGGAACGCCGAGTGTTCCCTGCAATCGATATCGCCAAGTCGGGCACCAGAAAGGAAGAGCTGCTGCTCACTCCCCGTGAAAAGGATGCGGTATGGCGTATACGCAAGGCTTTGGCGGGGCAGAATACCGCCGAGGTCACCGAAACCATACTGAGATATGTAATGGGCTCCAAAGATAATGACGAGCTTGTGAGCGTTATTGAAAAAGTGTTTAAATAACTTAAAAATAATTTTAGGAGAATTGATTATGAAAAAACTATCTTTAATTTTAGCGGCTGCAATAGCGGCTCTGTCGGTGGCGGTTCCCGTTGCCGCAGCGGGAGATAAGCTGGCGTTTGGCATAGGTTCAAGAGATGAGGCGGCATCCACCGCAGCCCCGTCGGCAAGCGGAGGAGCCCCCTCGTGGGTGCAGGATATCTATGTAACTCCGTCGCCCACTCCCTTGCCCACAAAGGACCCAAAGGCAACACCGGAGCCTACGGTTGACCCCAACGCCACGGCGGAGCCCTCCCAAACTCCGGAGGCAACCGCAGCGCCCACCCAAAAGCCCACAGAGGTGCGGGCGGGAACTCCCGAGGCGGAAACCGTCAAGGTGCCGATTTTGCTCTATCACCATATATCGGACGAGTTTGACCATTCAAACGCCATATCTATTATATCGCCCAAGGATTTCAGGCTGCATATGACGGCAATAAAGACCCAGTATACGCCTATAAGCCTTAGGGAGTACGTGGAGTTTGTGAACTGCCGCGACGGTTCAAAGACAATCCCCACCAATCCCATAATCGTCACCTTTGACGACGGGTACCTGTCCAATTATGAGATAGCCTACCCGATTTTAAAGGAGTTGGAAATCCCCGCCACGATTTTTGTGGTTACCGACACGGTAGGCGCTGTGGCAGGCGAGGGCAAGGTGAACTATACCCACTTCACCTGGGAGCAGGCAAAGGAGATGCAAAGCAGCGGACTTATAGATATTCAGTCCCACACCAACGACCACGTTAAGCTGGGGGAGATAGACAGGGACACTGTGAGCTATGAGCTCAGAAAGTCCAAGTACCTCATTGAGAAGAACGTGGGCAACACTGTTGATATGATAGCATATCCCTACGGCTCATATTCCGATGAGGCTATCGAAGCCTCCGCCAAGGCAGGGTATACCGCCCAGTGCCTTGTGGGAGACGACGCCACGGATATAGATTATGAGGTGAACATTCCCAGAGACGGAGTGAACAACATGACCAGAATAACGGTGAGCGGGCTCATGGGTAACGTCAACGTTATCGAGCTGGTGCGCCGTGCTATTTCAAATAAGGTAATACAATAAAGTAAGGAGGAGTATTTTATGTCAAAGGTTGTAACAATCACAAAGGATAACTTTGAGGAGGAGGTTTTAAACTCGTCAAAGCCTGTGCTGGTGGATTTTTGGGCGTCCTGGTGCGGCCCCTGCCGCATGGTTTCTCCTATTGTCGATGAGATTGCGGAGGAGATCGATTCCATCAAGGTTGGAAAAATCAACGTTGACGAGGAGCAGGACTTAGCCGCAAGGTATCAGGTTATGTCAATCCCCACATTAATGCTGTTCAAGGGCGGCAGTGCGGTTAAGACTGCTGTGGGTGCCCAGCCCAAGCCTGCCATTATTAAATTCGCCACAGAGTAGGCGGGGTGACGGAAATGTATGACGCAGTGATTATCGGCGGCGGCACGGCGGGAATGACCGCCGGGATTTACCTTGCGGGACGGGGCAAGATCGCCGTTGTTCTTGAGAGAAGCAGCTACGGCGGCCAGATTATAAACGCTCTTAACGTGGAGAACTACCCGGGAATAAAGAGTATTTCGGGCTTTGATTTTGCCACTCAAATGTACGAGCAGCTCCTTGCAAGAGGCGGAAGCCTTGAGTTTGGAGACGTTAAGGAGATACGGGTAGATAAAAAGTTCAAAACAGTGGTGACGGAGGACGCCGAGTACGAATGCGAGCGGGTTATAATCGCCTCGGGAGCAAGCAACAGAAAGCTGGGCATCGAGGGCGAGGAAGCTCTGGTCGGCAGGGGTATATCCTACTGCGCCACCTGTGACGGTGGCTTTTTCAGGGGCAAGACCGTGGCGGTGGTGGGCGGAGGAAATACCGCCCTTGAGGATGGAGTATACCTGGCGGATATTTGCGAAAGGGTGTATATTATTCACCGCAGAGACAGCTTCCGCGGGGAGCAAAAGACCGTGGAGGAGCTCAGGGCAAAGCCCAATGTGGAGTTTGTGCTAAACGCTGTGACGGACAGTCTTATTTCCGGAGAGGATAATAAGCTTCGGGGCGTTGTCGTTAGGGACAAGGTCATCGGCGTGCTCAGAGAAATCAGGGTTGACGGGCTGTTTGTGGCAGTCGGGCAGGTTCCGAACACAGAATTTGTCAAAGGTCTTGTGGATATGGACGAGTACGGCTATATCAAGGCGGGAGAGGACTGCCGCACAAGCGTTGACGGCATATATGCGGCGGGGGACTGCCGCACAAAGGAGCTGCGCCAGCTGTGCACGGCGGCAGCGGACGGCGCCGCCTCCGCGATGTATTAGTTTTTGATAAAAGCAAAGCCTTTAAATCCGTTCGCCCACCCAATTGCGCTCGCCGCCTCCGCCCCGAGCGCTGATCGTTCTCCCTTCGGGAGAAACGAATTAGGGGACGTTGTCCCCTAAAACCCCTGCAAAAACTTTGCAAAAGGCGGATAGCAAGCACGGTAGGTCGCCTGTGACCCCACTTCTTTGAAGTGGGACGGCTCGCAGTATTCCAATTAAGCCATAATAACTAATGTCAATAATACTCCTTAGTTTTTGTTACAGGCGACACGTGAGGCGCGCAGGCGCCGCCGCTTTAGCGGCACAGCATAACCATATTTATCAAAATCTTGTGCTTATAGTGCCATGCCTGCCTTGTAGGCAAATAATTTAAAAGAAATTCAAAAAGGTCACCGCAAGGCGACCTTTTTGCTGTTTTTAAATCCCATTTCCGTCCTCTAATATTACGGTAAAGGGCCCGTCGTTTATCAAGCTGACCTTCATGTCCGCTCCGAAAATTCCGTGGGCAACCTTGGTGAAGTAAGGCGCGGACTTTTGTATAAAGTATTCGTATATTTTGTTTGCGTGGTCGGGAGAGCCTGCTCTGATAAAGCTGGGGCGGTTGCCCTTGCGGCAGTCGGCATACAGGGTGAACTGAGACACCACAAGGAGCTCTCCGCCCACGTCTGAGGCGGCAAGATTGGTTTTGCCCTCATCGTCCTGAAAAATCCGCAGCTTTGCCATTTTGGCAATGGCTTTGTCCGCCTTTTCCTCCGTGTCCTCATCGGAAACGCCCAGAAGCGCCAGATAGCCCTTGCCGATCTCGCCCACAACTTCTCCCTCTACTTCTACCTTTGCTTCAAGAACTCTCTGTAAAACAATCTTCATGCTGTCCCCTCATTCCTATCGGTTTTCAATAATAATTTGGCATGCTGCCATAGCGTCAAGAGCACGATTGTGGCTCTCGGGTGTGACCCCGGCGCAGCATGCCGCATCAACCTTAACGGGAACCTCCGGCAGATACGCTTTAAGCAGCATGGCGTTTGAGATAACGCAGATGTCGGTGCAAAGCCCGATTAGGGTAATGCTGTCTATCCCCGACTTTTCGTGGAGAGCCTTGAGCCTTTCGCAAAGCTCCACGCTGCTGAAGGATGGCTTGTCAATAACCTCGCTGTCCGCCAGCTGCTCCGCAATTTCGGGGCGGATTTCATGTCCGCTGCTGCCTTCAAGGCAGTGGGGCACAGGCAGGAGCCTGCCCTCTTGGGTCTCAGCGTAGTTCTCGGTATGAGTGTCTCGTGTGGCGAAAACCATGCCCTCAAATGCTTTGATTTTCGCCGAGACACGGGGCACAATTGAGACTGCCTCCGCCGTTCCCAAGGCCCCGTCAATAAAGTCGTTCTGCATATCTACAACAATCAGTACGTCCATTTAAATCACCCTTTAATATCTTGTTACAACCACAACCAGGTTGTACTTCTCGTTCCAAACAACCGTTCCCATGTGCCACAGCTCGTCAATAGCGATTGCGCCGCTGCCGTTTATGTCAAAGGTTCTCTCGGCATAAACGCCCGGGTCGTCATAGCCGTTCTTCAGGAGTATCTTTGCAGGCTCCCAGTCGCTGAGCTGGAGCTTGGTCTCGTCGTCATACCATGATTGCTCGCCGTAGTTGGGTCCCGCCGTCAAGTCCTTGTCGGTGTTGTTAATAATCGTAACAGTGTCGCTGTCCAAATCATAGGAGATGTCAAAGCCGTAGTCCGCCAAGTCTCCCAGCATTACAACAGCGCAGTCCTGATAGCCGTTTTCCTCTGTTCCGTAATGTATGTAGGTGGGGATTTCCCAGTCGTTCACAAAGCATCTCAGGTCGGTTGCCACGATGTAGTCCTTAGGCGTCTCGTCAACATAAACGCTGTCGCCCCTTTGGGAGAGCAGATCCCAGCTGTAGTCCATCATCTTGATGGTGTCAACATACCGCATGTTGGTGGAGCTTGCTCCCATAACAACCGAAATAAGCCGCTTGCCGTTTCTGGTGGCAGTACCGGTAAAGCAGCAGCCCGCCGCAGAGGTGGTACCTGTTTTAAGTCCGTCTGCACCCTCGTATTCATAAACGCCGCCGGGGAGCATTTTGTTTGTGGGGTAGTAGGTCTGTCCTCTGAAATTCAAAAACGTCAGAGATGTGTAGTTTAAAACGTCGGGATAATCCGTTATGAGACGGTTGGCAACAGTCGCCATTCCTCTCGGGGAAATGCGGTTGCTGCTTGAAACGCCCGTGCAGTCAACAAAGTATCCGTTGACGCCCCAGCTTGAAATCCAACTGTTCATCTCTGCCACAAAGGCGCTCTCGCTGCCCGAAATATAGTCTCCGATTGCCATAACTGCCGCATTTGCCGAAACAACGCAGATTGCCTTGAGCAGCTCGTCAACGCTGTAGGTTGCCCCGGCGTTTAGGTATACGTTTGAGTACCCCGGGTCTCTTGAATAGTTTGCCAGAGCACGGCTGACGGGAATTTGGGTGTCCTTTGAAAGGCTGCCGTCGGCAAGGTGGCTGTATATAACGTAGAGAGACATTATCTTTGTCATGCTCGCCGGAGGGATTGCCGTGTCCGCATTATGTACGAACAGAGCTTCTCCCGTGTCCGAATCCAGCACAAAGGCTCCTCTTGACGAAAGGCTTATGGCGTAAGAAGAAACCGAACTGAATACTATGGTCAATGCCGCCATAAGCGAAACTAAAATCCTAAGCTTTTTGCTAAATTTACAATTCAATATAATATGCACTCCTCAAAATGTAATATTTGTGTAACACAATTGTAACATTTGACAGTATACAATAATTCGGCGAATTTGTCAAGGCGAGAGGGAATTTTTGGCAAAAATATTTAATTTCCAAAGGAAAAACGCCCATAATTATGGACGCCAGAACATATTTTGATAAAGGCTTTGCCTTTGAAACCAATGCCGAGCCCATATTCCGCCATACCAAGCCGCGGCGGCAATGACGCCAAAGCCTTTATCAAAATTTTATTGGGGTTTGGGGCGGAGCCCCAATCGGTTTCCACGAAGGGGAAAACCGACTGCGCTCGGGGCGGAGGCGGCGAGCGCAATTGGGTGGGCGATTTGTTTTACAGGCTTCCGGGAATAAACTTCACATGAGGCTTATGTGTCTTTGCCTCCTCGTAGTCCATAGAGGCGTAGGCAATAATTATAACCGTGTCCCCCACCTTTGCCTTGTGGGCGGCGGCTCCGTTCAGGCACACAACGCCGCTGCCCCGCTCTCCGGGGATGGCGTAGGTAATCAGCCTCTCGCCATTGTCCACGTTGACGATGTGAACCTGCTGGTTGGTGAGGATACCCACCTCGTCCATCCAGTCCTCGTCTATGGTAACCGAACCGATGTAGTTTATGTTGGCGTCGGTCACCTTGGCTCTGTGTATCTTAGAATTCATAACTTCTATATTCATAATCAGCCTCCTATGCTTCTACTATAATATTATCAATAAGTCTGGTTCCTCCGAAGCGAACGGCAAGGGCAATAAGGGTTTTGCCACTGAGCTCGTTGCCGCAGGCCTTTAGGTCGGGGAAGGTGTATGCCTCAACATATTCAATATCCGCTAAGGGTGATGAAGAAATAATTTCTCTTATGCCTGTCTTAATTCGGTCTATATTTCGCTCCCCCTCTTTAATCCGCTTTTCCGCATCAAATAATGAACGGCTCAAAACCAAAGCTTGGGTGCGTTCTTCCGGGGACAGATATGTGTTTCTTGAGCTCATGGCAAGCCCGTCCTCCTCGCGGACGATAGGGCAGGGCACAATCTCAACGCTCATATTCAGGTCAGCCGCCATGCGCAGGATTACCGCCAGCTGCTGAGCGTCCTTTTGTCCAAAGTACGCCCTGTCTGCCAGGGAGATATTAAACAGCTTGCAGACAACGGTGGTCACTCCGCGAAAATGGGTGGGTCTCGACTTGCCGCAGAGCACCTTTGTCATATCGTTGTCAAGGCTGACATATGTTCCGTAGCCCTCGGGGTACATATCCTCCGGCCGGGGGTGGAAGATAAGGTCGGCTCCCGCCTCCTCCGCCGCTTTCATGTCCCGCTCAAGATCTCGGGGATAGGTTGCCAGGTCCTCTCCCGGGCCGAACTGGGTGGGGTTTACGAAAACGCTGACAATAGTAACGTCGTTTTGGGAGCTGCTCTTTTCAATAAGGGATTGATGCCCCCTGTGCAGATAGCCCATGGTGGGCACAAGGCCGATGGTCTTGCCCGCCTTTTTCTGATCTGCCGCATATTGCTTTAGCTCAGCGGGTGAATTAATAACTCTCATATTTATTTCTCCTTTCCTTTGGGGAAGGCTCCGTCTTTAACCTGACTGACGTAACCGTTTACGCCGTCTGCAATAACCTTTCCCGCTTCTGCAAACCGCTTCACAAATGAGGGCACGTAGTCGTCAAACATACCGAGCATGTCGTGGAGCACCAGCACCTGCCCGTCGCAATCGGGGCCTGCGCCAATGCCTATGGTTGGGATCCCGATTGCTTCTGTCACCTTTTGCGCCAGGTCGTGAGGAATGCACTCCAGCACGATTGAAAAGGCTCCCGCCTCCTCAACTGCCTTTGCGTCCTCCAGAAGCTTTGCGGCCGCCGCGTCGGTTTTCGCCTGAACGCCGTAGCCTCCCAGCTGGTTCACGCTTTGAGGGGTCAGTCCCAAGTGCCCCATAACGGGTATGCCTGCGTCGGTTATTGCCTTGATAACGGGGCAGACCTCAACGCCGCCCTCAATCTTCACGGCGGAGGCGTTGCCCTCTGCAATAAGCGCTCCCGCGTTTTTTACCGCTTCGTAAATCCCCAGGTGGCAGGACAAAAACGGCATGTCCGCAACCACCATGGCGCGTTCCGTTCCTCGGGCAACTGCCTTGGTGTGGTGAAGCATGTCGTCCATGGTAACGTGGGTGGTGTTTTCGTAGCCCAGCATAACGTTGCCCAGGGAGTCTCCCACCAGTATTGCGTCTGCTCCTCCCATCTCTACCAGCTTTGCCATAGAGTAGTCATAGGCGGTGAGCATTGCAATTTTTTCTTTGCCTTTCATTGCTTTAAAGACTTTTGTTGTAACCCTCTTCTTGTTTTCAACTTGTTTTGACATATTTATTCTCCTTTACGTTGCGGCACGAGTTTCTTCATTTATATATACATTTTATATAAGCCTAAACACATTTTGTTGTGTATAAAAAAACAGGGTGCCCCATATACGGTACCCCATCAGAGAACAAAACCATCTTTCGCAGGCGCAAAACGCCCTTTGAACAGAAGAAAATTTAAAAATTTTTAAATTTTTTAGTCTCTGTTGGGAACCCAATCAAAGCTATTGTCGTCATATAAAATGAAGACGCAAAGTCTTCTGCCTGATATGGCGACACCAAGAGTATAACATATTCTTTGTGAAAATGCAAATACTTTTTTGTTACACAATTTTTTACATTTTTAAACAAACGGTTACAAATTTAAAACAAATTTATTTAAACTCTTGACATACGGCGGTTTAGGTATTAGAATACTATAGTTGATATGTGCATTTTTAATATCAGACATTACTTGGATAAGAGGGAAACGCGATGGCTGTTAAGTATATTTTTGTAACCGGTGGTGTTGTGTCCGGTATAGGCAAGGGCATTACCGCCGCTTCTCTGGGGCGGCTGCTGAAAACCAGAGGTCTTAGGGTTACAATTCAGAAGTTCGACCCCTACATTAATATAGACCCGGGCACCATGAGCCCTTATCAGCACGGCGAGGTGTATGTTACCGACGACGGCGCCGAGACGGATTTGGACTTGGGTCACTATGAGAGGTTTATTGATGAAAACCTTACCAAGAACAGTAATATAACCACCGGTAAGGTTTACAACTCGGTTATAACCAAGGAGAGGCAGGGCGCCTACTTAGGCGGAACCGTTCAGGTTATTCCCCATATCACCGATGAGATTAAGCAAAAGGTTTACGATGTGGCGGGCGAGGGCAATTCCGACGTGGTTATTACCGAAATCGGAGGAACGGTAGGCGATATTGAGAGCCAACCCTTCCTTGAAGCAATCAGACAGGTTGCGGGGGATGTGGGCAGAGCCAACGTTATGTATATTCATGTGACGCTGGTTCCGTACCTGAGAACCTCCGGCGAACTTAAGTCAAAACCCACCCAGCACAGTGTTAAGGAACTGCTCAGCATAGGTATTCAGCCCGACATGTTGATTTGCAGAAGCGAGGTTCCTCTTGAGGACGCCCAGAGAGATAAGATCGCTCTGTTCTGCAATGTGGACAAGGACTGTGTTTTCCAAAACCTGAACTGCGACACGATTTATGACGTGCCCATTATGCTGGAGCGGCAGAATTTGTCCGCCAAGGTTTGTGAAAGGCTGGGCATTGACGCCCGTGAGCCCGACCTGACCGAGTGGAACGAGATTGTCAGAAAAGTAAAGAATTTGGACAAAAAGGTCAAGATTGCTCTTGTAGGTAAGTACGTGGGTCTCCACGATGCATACCTGAGCGTTGCGGAAGCGTTACGTCACGGCGGCTTCGATATAGGGGCCGATGTTGAGATTGACTGGATTGACGCCGAGGAGGTCACCGACGAGAATGCGGTCGGCTTCCTGAAGGACGCCGACGGAATTTTGGTTCCCGGCGGCTTTGGAGACAGAGGCATCGAGGGCAAGATTTCCGCCATAAGATATGCCAGAGAGAACAAGGTTCCATTTTTGGGAATATGCCTTGGAATGCAGCTGGCGGTTGTGGAGTTTGCCAGAAACGTTGCAGGGCTCAAGGGAGCGCACAGCTCGGAGCTTGACCCCGGTACAAATTATCCGGTTATAGATCTGATGCCGGAGCAGAAGAATGTTTCCGATATGGGCGGCACCATGAGACTCGGCGCTTATCCCTGTATTATCAGAGATGGCAGCGTTTACGCTAAGGAAGCCTACGGCACAAGCGAGATCAGCGAGAGGCACAGGCATAGGTATGAGATGAACAATGAGTTCAGAGAAAGCCTTACGGAAAAGGGGCTTGTGATTGCGGGAACCTCTCCCGATGACAGGCTCACGGAGATAGTTGAGATAAAGGATCATCCCTGGTTTGTGGGCGTTCAGTTCCACCCGGAATTTAAGTCAAGACCCAACAGACCCCACCCGCTGTTCAAACAGTTTATATATAATTCGCTACTTAGTTCACAAAAATAGAAGTTGGAATTTGGGCAATATGTTACAAAAGTGTGAAAAGATAAAATATCTGTTGACAATTTGCCCTATTTGGTGTTATAATCTGTAGTAAGCTAAAGGAAATTATGATAGGATAAAATCGTTCTGCCGTAAATTCCTAGGCTATAAAAAATTAATTTTGTAAAAAAAATTAAAATTTTAATATTTTAAGGAGGATTTGAGACATGAGAAATCTCAAAAAGGTGATTGCTTTGGTAGCAGTTTTTGCTATGATGGTAAGCACAGTTGCTTTCGCGGCTACATTTGATGATGTTGCGGACGGCGACAATTACTATGAAGCAATCGAAACATTAAACAAGCTTGGTGTTATCACCGGCGATGACGAAAACAACGATGGCGTTATGAGTTTCCGTCCCGCTGATTCTATCACAAGAGCTGAAATCGCAGTTATTGTTGCAAGAATTCAGGGTCAGACAGGTGCGGTTGCTCAGACAAACACAATATTTACTGATGTTCCCTCAACTCACTGGGCTTCAGGTTATATTGCAAGCGCTTCAAACATGGGTATTGTAAACGGATATGGCGACGGTACATTCGGTCCTGATGACAACGTTCTTTATGAAGATGTTATCAAGATGCTGATGGAGACACTGGGTTATAAGCCCTATGCTCAGGAAAACGGCGGATATCCTACAGGTTACATTCTCGCAGCTCAGAGACAGCAGGTTCTTAACGGTGTTGTAGGCGGCGCTGAGGGTACACAGGCTACAAGAGGCCAGGTTGCTCAGATGACAAACAACGCTATTGACACACCTCTCATGGAAAGATATACATACGGCGGAACAGAGCAGTACGTTATCTGGGACGGTGAGTCTTGGAGCCCCAGAAGAACTCTCATGAGCACAGCTCTGGGTGTTAACAAGATCAGAGGTATTGTTGTTGAGAACGATATCACAGGTCTTGACGGCGCAGTTCAGATTGACACAGACGCTAAGGCTACTGTAAGAGTACTTGTTGAAGATAACTACCTCGGATCAAATGATACAACAGGCGATTACGAGATCGGTTCAACATACTCATTCTACACAGGCGAGACAGACGCTAATGACTACCTGGGCTATGACGTTGTTCTCTACGCTGTGGACAACAGCAATGATACAGACGAAATCGTTTCTATCACAGAAGCTACAGGCAGAAACACAAAGCTGGAAATCACACTTGATAAGTATGACAGCTTTGAGACAGATACAGGTGCTAAGTATCAGCTCGGTTACATGAGAAACGAGACTGACAGAAGCGCTACAAAGGTTAGAGTTGACAATGACGCAGCCATCATCTACAACGGTGTTGCTTACACAGGTAAGGTTGAAGAGATGTTCGGCGATACAGCATCTTCACTGGTATATCCCAACAGCGCTTACAGCGGTAAGATTACACTGCTTGACAACGATGATGAGTCAGGCTATGATATAGTTTATGTTGATATTGCAGTTTCAGGTGTTGTTGACGAGCTTACTTCAAGAGGCGTTGTAATGTTCAAGAACTCAATCGGCAGCAAGGATTACATGAACAGCGTAAGCAAGATCACATTTGACTCTTCTAACACAGATATTAAGATTGATATCACAAAGAACGGTCAGGCTTATGACTACACAGCTCTTAAGGAGTGGGATGTTCTTTCAATCGTTGCTAACACAGGCGATGCTGACGGCGAGTACTACAGAATTAACGTTCTCGATGAGACAGCAGTAGTTGGAACAGTTACACGTACATCTGCTTCAGAAACATCTTCATCAGAGTTGTCATACACAATTAACGGTGTTGACTATGACTTGGCTGAGGGTGCTTACACAAGCGGTTCACTGAAGGCAGGATCATACGGTACATTCTACATTGATGATAACGGCAAGATTGTTGCTTACAACAGAACAGCAGGCGGCGCAAGCGCAACAGCTGATAACTATGCTTACGTTATCAACACAAGCGTAACAGACGACGGATTTAACACAAACATTCCTACAATGCAGATCCTCTATAAGGATGGTTCAATCCAGACAGTTAAGTTTAACTCAACTGTTTCAGTTGAAAATCCGACAGCTGCTGTAAGAGCCGCATCAACAGACGGTGCAGCAAGTGACGATTATCAGGTAACAGTTAAGTATTCTGAGAGCACTTATGACAACTTGGTTGCAGCTGTTAACTCAATGGCCGGTCAGATTATCACACTGAGCGCTACAGATGGCTATGTAAGACAGATTACACTTGCTACAACAAATGCGAATGATGATAACGCTTCTCTCATTGAGCTGAGAAACGATAAGAATAAGACTTCATACTATGATGAGGATACTCAGCAGATTACTGTAGATGGTAGAAGATATGATGTTACCGAGGATACACTTGTATTCTTTATCGGTAAGACACTTGGCGACGCTGCATACGGCGTGGCAGGCGGTGTAGGTACAGATGAGTGCTCTGTTTCAACAGGTGCTGCTCTCCAGACAAACAACGGCTTCTCATCAGTTGTATACACAGATTCTTCTGACAATAGCGAGCTGACAGTTGTTGTTATGTACAACACAGACGCAGGTATCGGCGCTTCTACAGGTCTTGCATACATCACAGGTATTGGTAAGTCAACTGTTGACGGAACACCCGTTCTCTCAATCGACTACTACCAGGATGGCGAGGCTAAGACAGCTTACACAGATGATACTCAGGTAAGCGATAACGCTCTTAACGAGAACACAGTTCTTGGTTCACTGTATAAGTTCGGTATGACAGGTGATACAATCACATCAGCTGTTCCTTACTTGACATTTGACAAAACAGTAAGAAACAAGCTTGATTCTTCGAGTGATCCTACGAAGGAAGGTATGCCTAACGTTGCTGAACTGAATGTAACATCTTCCAACCCCGATGAGGAACTTTACTACGGTGCAGTACTCGAGAGAAACAACCAGAGACTGACAATTGCTACAATTGATGAAGCAACAGGTATTCTTGATTTGGCAACAACAGATACTGTAAACCTTGCTAAGTACAGCACAGTTAACTACTACCTGTATGATCCCGCAAGAAGCGGCAAGGCTAAGTTCCAGATTGGTTCAGTTGGTGATATCAACATTGACAGAGTTCTGACAAATGACAACGGTAACGTTAATGGTACTCAGTATACTGTTTCACTTGACGGCGGAGTTACTTACTTCGACGCACCTGCTTGGGGTATGCTTGACTACGTATACATCAGAACATATGACACAATGGCTGACGTTATCAACTACGCATCTTGGGAGTATGACTACGATTAATTCAAGTATATGAATTAAGTCATATCTAAGCAAATTAAAGAGGTTCCGGAGACGGAACCTCTTTTTTGTCTGTAAAATAGCATTTTATATGCGCTGTATTTCTAAAAATATAATGTCTTTATTAAAATATTAAATTTGAGCATAGGTAATCATTTAATTCGCAGGGACGCCGCTTGCTGCGCCGAACACATACCAATGTAATTATATGAATTCGTAGGGGTGCCATTAATTGCGTCCGCTGCTATACCGGCGCTTTATATCAAGGAAAATATCTTTTCATATATGTAACTGTCAAAGATGTAGGGGGCGGATTCCTATACGCCCCGAAAACCCACCAACAATTTATGCCAACACAAGAGGGATTAATATGTCATGAAATATTTACATTGCGATATTTATAATTTATCTTAATCCTGTTTATTTTATTAAATGGCGTTTGTTTATTCTCGGGGCGCTCAGGAGACCGCCCCCTACAATTTAAATATTTACACATATAAAAATCTATTTACATAAATAAAGCCCGCCCCGGCGCTTGGGGAGGTCGGGCAAGCGCAACGGGGCGGGCGATATGCAAAATAAAGCAATATAATTAAAATTACATGGGTTGATGCGAAAGGAAAGTTTACGTCGATAACAATCCTAAATTATTGCTAATAAAAGTGCAACGGGGCGGGCGACAGTTATACCAATGTCTGAATATAAATTAGCAGGATTAAAATCACAGAAACGCTTTAGCTCCGATACAGATTACGTTGAAACAAGGCTTATCCGGAGGCACGGCAAAATGCCTTTAAATTTAAAACCAAAATAACATCATATACAATTATATATTGACAAACGAGCGGAAAATATGTAAAATATGTATGATAGGCTAAATGTACTATGGAAAACTATCTGATAAATTTAAGTATAAAGGGGAATGAAAATGCCAATTTGGAACAAGGAAATGGAGACAATGGCTCGCGGTGATATAGAGGCATTGCAGCTTGAAAGGCTCCAAAGTACAATTAAGAGAGTTTATGATAATGTTCAGATGTACAGAGAGAGAATGGACGCTGCAGGAGTTAAGCCTGAGGATATAAAGACCCTCAAGGATCTGAAAAAGCTGCCTTTTACCACAAAGGACGATTTGCGCGAACAATATCCCTTCGGAATGCTTGCCGTTCCTATGGAGGAGGTAACTGAGCTGCACGCATCCTCAGGAACAACAGGTAAGCAGGTAATAGGCTCTCTGACAGAAAACGACGTTGAACTCTGGGCGGAGATCGCCGCCCGCTCTCTTTCGGCGATGGGAGCAGAAAAGAATGATGTTGTGCATACGTCATACGGTTTTGGCTTGTTTACAGGCGGATTCGGAGCGCACTACGGCGCGCGAAAAATCGGCTGCGTGGCAATACCCATGTCCAGCGGTAATACAAAGCGGCAGGTTAAGCTTATGCGCGATCTTAAGTCTACATATCTGTGCTGCACGCCCTCTTACGCTATGACGATTGCAGAGACTCTCTATGCAATGGGCTATACCAAGGATGATATTCAACTGAAGGGCGGAGTATTCGGCGCGGAGCCTTGGACAGAGGAAATGCGCCGCGAGATTGAGGACAAGCTGGGCATAAAGGCTTATGATATTTACGGTCTGACAGAGATTATAGGCCCCGGAGTGTCCTATGAATGCACCGAGCAGGGCGGCATGCATATAAACGAGGATCACTTTATAGCAGAGCTCATTGACCCTGACACAGGGGAAGTTTTGCCGGATGGCGAGCAGGGCGAGCTTGTGTTCACTTGTATAACAAAAGAGGCAATGCCTCTTATCAGGTATCGCACCCGCGACCTTTGTACCTTGACAAAGGAAAAATGCGGCTGCGGCAGAACATTCGTCAGAATGTCAAAGCCCATAGGCAGAACCGACGACATGCTTATTATCAGGGGCGTAAACGTGTTCCCGTCTCAGATTGAGGAGGTTCTCATGAAGACCGAGGGCGTTGCGCCATACTATCAGATTATAGTTGACAGAGTTAATAACAAGGACACTCTGGACGTGCTAATCGAGCTGTCCAGCATGGGTATGTCCGATGAGATTAAGGATTTGGAGGCGCTTACATCAAAGCTCAGCGCTGAGATTTTGTCAATGCTGGGCGTAAGAGCAAAGGTAAAGCTGGTTGAGCCTAAGACGATTGCCAGAAGCGAGGGCAAGGCGGTCAGAGTAATTGATAAGAGAAAACTCCATTAAAATTAAGATTGACAGAGGTGTAAGACGTGGCTAAGCATAAGGGTATGCTTTCGGTAGTGATTCCGATATATAACGAGGTTAATTTAGAGCCAAACATTGCGCGGGTTAAAAACGTGCTGAAAAATGCGGGAATAGACCATGAAATTATCTTGGTTGACGATGGTTCGGTAAACGGGGTGTGGAACGAGATAAGCGATATTGTTGAAAAATATGAAAACGTTATCGGCGTGGCTTTTTCCAGAAACTTCGGTAAGGAGGGCGCCCTGTGCGCAGGGCTGGACATGGCGGAGGGTGAGTGCGCTGTGTGCCTTGATTCGGATATGCAGTTCCCGCCCGAGGTTATCCCCGATATGTACAAGCTGTGGCAGGAGGGCTACGAGGTTGTTGAGGGTGTTAAGGAGAAACGCCAGTCCGAGGGTCTTGTTTACAAGCTGTGCTCCGGTATGTTTTATTCGGTTTTGAAAAAGCTGTCGGGGATTGACCTAAAGAACGGTTCGGATTTTCGGCTGCTCGACCGCTCTGCCATAGACGCATGGAAGCTGCTGCCCGAGAAGCAGACCTTTTTCAGAGGCATGTCCACATGGGTGGGCTTTAAGCGTATTAAGTATGAATTCCGCGTTGAGGACAGAACCGAGGGGGAGTCGAAATGGTCCCTCAGGCGTTTGGCGGGGCTTGCGGTTGACGCGGTCACCTCATATACCGCCGTACCTCTTTATGCCGCTTCCTTTATCGGGGTGCTGTTCCTTGTTTTCGCAATTATAATGGGTATTCAGACCTTGGCCATGTTCCTGCTTGGCAAGGCTCAAAGCGGTTTTACCACCGTAATTCTGCTCCAGCTTTTCATAGGGGCGGTTGTTCTAATCTGCCTTGGCGTGGTCGGAATATACATTAAGAAAATTTATGAAGAGGTCAAGGGCAGACCCAGGTATATAGTCAGCAGGGTAATCGGTGTTAATCAGAAAAATAATAGTAACGAGGGTGAGAGAGGCAATGACTGAGGCTTTATCCGTAATAAATAAAATATTTTTCATCTGCGCTATAGTAAGCGTCGTTCTGGCGGCTGCCAACTACGCCGTGCGGATATATAACGGCAAAATTGCGGCTCAAAAGCCCAAGGTTAAAAATGTTAAGCGGTTTTTCTGCTTCTCTCCCGATGAGCTTGTTCTAAGCCCGAGAGTTTACTATATCCTGCTGGGGATTATCGCTCTGATCGGCGTTGCAATCAGAGTGTGGCAGTTCGGCTCGGTTCCCGGGGGATTTAACCAGGACGGGGCAATGGCGGCTGTTGACGGCCTCGCCCTTGCCGCTCACGGAACCGATAGGTTCGGCACTCATCTTCCCGCCCATCTCTATGCCTGGGGCTACGGTCAGATGAGCTCCCTCCTGTCCTATCTGATTGCTATATTCGTAAAGCTGTTTGGGCTCAGCGCGGTAACCGCCCGCCTGCCCCAGCTCTTTGTTAGCATAGCAGGCGGCGTGTTCTTCTACCTGTTTATAAGAGATATTTTCGGCAAGAACGCAGGCCTGATTGCCGCCCTGTTTGTGGCGATTAACCCCTGGCATTTGGTTCAGAGCCGCTGGGCGCTGGACTGCAACCTGCTGCCCCACTTCTTTATGGGCGGATTGTATTTTCTGAATAAGGGTTTGACCCACCGCCGCAGATACACATTTATCTCTATGATATTCTTCGGCCTGTGTATGTATTGCTACGGCATTACGATTTACACAATCCCTGTATTCCTGCTGGCGGTTTGTATTTATTACGTTGCACGAAAGCGTATGCGGCTGACTGATATGCTGATTTCGGCAGGGGTATACCTTGCTGTGGCGTGGCCGTTTTTGCTGACAATGGCGGTGAACTTCTTTAAGTGGGACACAATAACTCTGCCCTTTGTGACAATTCAGTATTATCCCGCCAGCGTGCGTTCCAATGATATATTGTTGTTTTCCGCAGAGCCGGGAAAGCAGCTTTTGCAGAACATAAAATCTCTGCTGAACACAACACTCTATCAGAAAAAGGATTTGCCCTGGAACGACATAGACGGCTTTGGAACCATGTTCCTCTGCTCAATGCCATTTGTGTTTGCCGGGTTTGCTGAGCTTTTCCGCCATAAGACCAAGGGTGCAAAGGGGCTTGTGCTGTTTGCCCTGCTGACAGGTATTTGGGTGGGCTTGCTCACAAACGGGGTCAACGTGAACCGTATTAATATTGTGTACTACGGAATAATGATGTTTGCGGTGCTGGGAATATACTTCACCGTGCGGGAAATTAAGTATCTGAAATGGTCAAACCTGTGTATTTATGCGGTGCTCGGGGTTATGCTCGTCAGCACCTACTTCACGACCTATGCCGACGCTATTAAAGGGCAGTTTTATTACGGCTTCGGCGAGGCTTTGGCAGTTGCGGAAAAGTCCGAGGCGGACAAGCTGTATATCACGGCGGACGCCCAAGGTAAGGGGTACGCCAACGTCAGCGAAATACTCACCATGTTTTACGATAAGACGGATGCGGAGTACTTCCAAGGCAAGACTAACGTAAACAACGGCAAGGAGCTGCTGCCATACAAGCAAAGGTTCACCTATGTGAGCATGAGCTCCGACGTGGCAAAACGAGGTGCAAGCGAGAATGCCGCCTTTGTTATTATGGCGAGAGACAGTCAGTATTTCGACCGAACTCAATATAACATAATTCAATTCGGCAACTTCTGCGCAGTGGTGAGGAGATAGGAGAAACATTATGGACAAAATTGCGGTGCTTATCCCCTGTTACAACGAGGGCAAGACAATAGGCAAGGTGGTCGGCGATTTTAAGCGGGTTCTGCCCGAGGCTGTAATATATGTGTATGACAACAATTCCCGCGACGACACGGCGGAGATTGCGAAAAACGCAGGAGCCGTGGTTCGCCGTGAGTACATGCAGGGCAAGGGCAATGTTATAAGGCGTATGTTCCGCGAGATTGACGCCGAGGTCTATATCATGACCGACGGGGACGACACGTATCCCGCCGAGTACGCCCGTGAAATGGCGGACAAGGTGCTTTTGAGGAATGCAGACATGGTGGTGGGGGACAGGCTGTCCTCCACATATTTTACCGAGAACAAGAGACCCTTTCACAATTTGGGCAACTCTGTGGTTCGGGGAAGCATAAACCACCTTTTTAAGAATGATATAAAGGACGTTATGACAGGGTACAGAGCGTTCAGCTATAACTTTGTCAAGACCTTTCCCGTCCTTTCCAGAGGCTTTGAAATAGAAACTGAAATGACAATCCACGCAGTGGACAAGAACATGGCTGTGGAAAACGTTGTGATTGACTACCGCGACCGCCCGGAGGGCAGCGAGTCTAAGCTCAACACCTATTCCGACGGCTTTAAGGTTTTAAAGACTATAATTAAGCTGTATAAGAACTACAAGCCCAGGCAGTTTTTCTCATGGCTGTCCCTGATTTTGGTAATCATTGCGGCGGCGTTTTTCGTGCCCATTCTCGTCACCTATATCAGGACGGGTCTGGTGCCCAGAATACCCACGCTGATTGTGTGCGGATTTGTTACTTTGGGAGCTATTCAGTCATATTTTTCAGGGCTGATTTTGTCCACAATCGTCCAGAAGAATAAGCAGGACTTTGAGTATCGGCTTATCAGAAGCCAAATCAGATTTTCAGAACTCAAAAACAAGGGAGAATAACGCATATGAAAAACAGAGTTAATTCAAAATGGGCAGTGTGGGCGGTGATAGTGCTGCTTGCGGGAATTTTGCTGATGATGAATTTTTACGGTCAGCAAACCATAAGCTACACTCTCTCGGCGGACGGTTCAGCTTCGGGAGACCTTCGGGAGTACACTCCCCACATGACCTTCCCTAAGGGAACCTACAGCCTCAGCGTAAGCGGCAGCGGTGACGTCACCGTTAAGACCGCTGACGGAGCAGAGCTGGGCAGCGGCAGGGCAGGCTTGGCATTTCAGGTAACCCTGTCTAAGGACGAGAGCGACATAATCATCTGCGGAGATCGGAACGCAAGCCTGTCCGCAGCAGAGGTCTCGTCCGAGGGCATGATTTACAACGACCTGAGATTTTTGACCCTGCTCTTTGTCTTGGCGATGATGTATATACTGTACCTGAGGTTTTTAAAGAAAAACCCGGGAATTGATGACGTGGCTTTGGTAACCGTTCTGTGCGCAGCGGTGTTTGCAAGCTATCCTCTGTTCAGCGGAACGGTGGGCTTCGGTCATGACCTGAACTTTCACCTGTACAGAATAGAGGGCATTAAGGACGGAATACTGTCGGGGCAGTTCCCCGTAAGGGTTCACCCCACCCACAATAACGGATACGGCTATATTACAGCCAGCGTGTACCCGGAGCTGTTCCTGTACCTGCCCGCCGTGTTAAGGCTGTGGGGCATGTCTCCCGTCATGGCGTACAACACGTTTTTGTTCGGGGTAAACCTGGCAACCGCCTTGATTATGTACTATTCCGCAAAGGGAATATCAAAATCAAGATTTGCGGGAGTAATCGCCTCGGTTGTGTATACCCTGTCAACCTGGAGGATTATGAATTTGTACTACCGCGCCGCCATAGGCGAGGCTCTGGCGATGGTGTTCTTCCCGTTGGTGGTTTACGGGCTGTTCTGCCTGCTTAAGGGGGACAAGAAAAAGTGGTGGGTGCTTGCCTTGGGCTGCACAGGCGTGTTCCAGTCCCATATAATAAGCACCGTGTTTGTTATGATAACAATTATCGCAGCGGTGATAATATTTATAAAGTCGTTTATTGCGGACAAGCGTTGGCTGGGCTTTATCAAGGCGGGGGTCTTGACGGTGCTGCTGAACCTGTGGTACCTGACGGCCTTTGTCACCTACTACTTCGGTCTCGATATGGCAATCAGGCATACAAAAGAGAACACGGAGTTCTTCTTAAACGCCATAATCCCAACCGAGCTGTTTAACGTGTTTAACACCTCCTTTGGATATTCTCAGCTTCTGCCCAACGGGGTTAAGGGGGATATGTCCCTGTCTCTGGGCGTAGGCGTCAGCATTTGCGTTGTGGTGTGCGCCGTGTATTTTGTGTTTAGGAAAAAGCGTCGCCTAAGCGGCGAGGGCTTTGCCTTCGGAATGTTTGCGTTCGGGGCGTTGCTCATGTTTATGACCACGACCCTGTTCCCTTGGGAGATTTTGCAGCAGAACAAGCTGATAAATATGTTCTGCGGAACGGTGAGAATGCCTTGGAGGTTTTTAAGTCTGGCGTCTCCCATATTCTGTATTGTGGGGGCGTGGATTGCAGGCTCGGTCTTAAAAAGTCAAAAGATGAAACAGGCGGTTTTGGCTGTCACTTGCCTTGTCTGCGCAATCTCCTTTGTTCAGTGGGGCACTGCCTATACTACTCAGCTTGACCCTGCTCTCAAAAAGGGCAGCGCCGTTTCCACAAGCGGAGCGGTGGGGCTTGACGATGAGTATTATGTTGTGGGCACTAATGCCTCAGCTCTTATTGCCGACAAGTACCAAGCAAGCGGCGGCGTCACTGTTGAAAACCACACCAAACAGGGCACTAATATTGAAGTAGAACTTTCGGGAGCAAGAGACGGCTCCTGGGTGGAGGTTCCCCTGCTGTATTACGACGGCTATACCGCCAAAGACGACAAGGGCAATAAGCTGACCGTAACCGATGGTTCAAACCACGTTGCCCGTGTTGAGCTAAAGGACGGCAGCGATACTGTTAAGATTAAGTACAGCGGCAAGTGGTACTTTAAGCTGGGGGACATAATCTCACTGCTGACTGTTTTAGCTATGATTGTTACATACATCTTCCATAAAAGGAGTAATTCCCTATGAGCCGACTTAAACAGAGAATAGAGAATTTCAGAACTCAGCCCGACTCTTTAAAGAAGTACTCTGCGGTGTTTGCCTTTGTTATAGTATTAACTCTGATTTGCGAGGTCTTTGTATTTAACTTCAAGTGGATAGGCTCTGCCTTTGACAAGGAGCTTAACATAACGCCCCAGGTCACCTCAGGCGGAACGGTAAGCGGGAATGAAATATCCATAACCTCTGATTCGGCAACGATACGCTTCAGCGGGGTGAACAGCCCCGTTAAGTACCTAAGGTTCAGCCCCGACAAGGGCAGCAAGGCGGAAATAACGGTCTCCGCTGTTGACCAAGGTAATTCCGCAGGGCTGTCTGCGCCTCAGAGAGTGGTTCTGGGTGACGTGCCCCGCTCTCAGTATATACGGCTCCACTTCAGCGGAGAGGTGAAGTCCCTGAATATTTCCGTGTCGGGTATGAGCGGCAGAAGCGTGAGTCTTGATAATATAGGGCTCAATGTTCACGTGCCTTTTATGCTCTCGTGGGCAAGGTTTGTAATTCTGAGCCTGTTGATTATGCTTTTGTATCTGCTTCGACCCAAGTCCTTCGTGTATAAGTACAAAACCAATCTAAAGGATAAGCGACAGGTGGCTTTGGTTTTGGCAGTGGTTTTGGTTCAGGGAGTGTTCTTTTGGAACATGATTCACTGGAACAAGACGGCGATAGGCTGGCACGAAAACTATGAGCATCATCAGCAGTACTATGACCTGATTGAGGCGTTTAAGGATGGGCATTTGTATCTGAATAAGGAGGTTCCCCAAAAGCTTCAAAACCTTGACAACCCCTATGATTACAGCTCAAGAATGAGTGCGGTTTCCGCAATATTGTGGGATAACGCCTACTATAACGGAAAATGCTACGTATATTTCGGGGCGGCTCCCGCCTTGTTGCTGTATCTGCCCTATAACCTGATTACGGGCGGAAACCTGCCTAACTACGCGGCGGTGTTTATCTTTGGTATAATGATTTTGCTTGGGATTATGCTGCTGCTGTGGGAGGTTATAAAAAAATGGTTTAAGGACACGCCTCTCGGGCTGTACTTAATTTTGTCAACCGTGTTCGGAGCGATATCCGCTCTGGGCTATGCGGTATATAAGCCGGATTTTTATTTGGTACCTATTGTGGCGGCGGTTATGTTTGGGCTGTTCGGTCTCGCTCTCTGGATTTCTGCGGAGCAAACCGACCAAAAGGGCGAAACCCGCATTGTTCCGTGGCGGCTTGGGCTGGGTTCGCTGCTTATAGCTCTGATTGCAGGGTGCAGACCTCAGCTGTTGATTATTATCGCCATAGGCATTATGTTTTATTGGAAGGCTGTCTTTAAGGAAAGAACCCTGTTTTCAAAGTCGAGCGTAAAGCAGACAACAGCTCTGTGCCTGCCCTTTGTTGTGGTTGCCGCCGCAGTTATGTGGTATAACTACGCAAGGTTCGGCTCTCCCTTTGATTTCGGAGCCAACTATAACCTGACAACAAACGATATGACCGCAAGAGGACTTGTCTGGGGCAGAAACGGACTGGGTCTGTTCTCCTATCTGGTTCAGCCTCTTAATATAGATGCGGTTTTCCCGTTCCTCAACGACTTTAAGCCCCAAACCGCTTATCAGGGCTTAACCCTGACCGAGATGATGGTGGGCGGAATATTCTGGTTGTTCCCGATCCTTTTGATAGGGATATACGGGGCGTTTAAGAAAAACAGCTTTAGGGACAGACGGGCGCACCGACTGGTGTACTTCTCTCTGGCAGCGGTCGTTCTGCTGGCTGCGCTGGATGCACAAATGGCAGGGCTGCTCACCAGGTACTTTACGGATTTCGTGTGGCTCGCATGCCTGGCGACCGGGGTGACGGTCCTTGCCTACTATGAAATGCTGAAGGATAAGCCGAGGAGCAGGAACCGCCTTGTGGGTATAGTGCTGGTTCTCTCGGTGGTTTCCGTGGCGATGGCGTTTTTGAGAATTTTTGCCCATACGGAGGACTCTATCATGAACGCAAATCCTGTATTGTACTATTCGGTTCAGCATTTGATTGCATTTTGGCTTTAAAAGAGTGTCGATTCGTCGGAGCAAAGTTCGCTTTGCTCCGTTTTTCTTAAAAAAAACATTCGCTCATCCTCAATCCCGAAAAGCCCAACGACTTTTCGGGAGTTTACGCCTACGGCGCTTTTTGTAGTCGGATTGTATTTATGTAATACCTTAAATTCGTAGGGGCGCCGCTTGCTGCGCCCGCTGACCTATTAACGTTAAATAACATTTTATGCGGATTTGGGAGTTTGTTTAAAACTAATTCTCGTAACTTCATACAACCACATCGGTTTGCACACGGGCACAGCAAGCGGCGCCCCTACGAATTATAAATAACATATTTCCAAAATCTTTCACGAATAAAAGAGCCCGCCGGGGTCCGGACGGGCAAAAATTTCAATCAGTTGGCAAGATTTTTCTTGCGCAGGTCTGATTTATTTGTAAATATAATCGAATAGCTGCCGAAGATGCGCGAGGTAAATCTGGAGCTATACATCTCCTCCATGGCTTCAAAGTCCAGATTGGTGGAGATAACCGTTGACTTATTTTTTAGCAGGCGGGTGTTTATCAAATCAAATATAGCTGCCGCCGTGAATTGGGTCATAAACTCGGTTCCTAAATCGTCGATAATAAGCAGGTCAACCTCGTCAAGATATTTTCTGAGGGTTGAAGCTTGGTCGTAGTCGTCAGGATTGTCGTACTTACCGAACTTTATGTTTTCAAGGAGCTCGCACAGCTTATACGCCGTCTGATAGTATACGGTTTTGCCCCGCTGCAGGGCGCGGTTTGCTATGCAGCTTGAGAGATAGGTCTTACCGGTGCCTGCATTGCCTCGAAAAATCATGTTTTTCCCCTCTTGCTCAAAGGTTTCCGCAAAATCCTCGGCACGCTTATACGCTTTTTGGGCAAGATCCAGCTCCGACTTTCCCTTTTCGTCGGGCGAGGGAGAAAACAGTGAAAAATCAAAGTTTTCAAAGGTCTGCTCCCGCATTAAGTCCGTCATGTTGGAATTTTTGTCAATATACTTGCGGGTCAGCTCCTTTAAGCAGCTGCACTTTTTGCCCTCCTCGTCAAAGCCGGTGTCTCGGCAGAGAGGGCAGTTATAAATTTCGTCTAGGTAGTCCTCGGGCAGGTTGAGCTGCTTTAAAATATTTAGCTTCTCCTTTTGCTTGCCCTGAATGAAGGTCTTTATTTTGTCAAAATCCCTGCTGCCGCCCAGAACAGAACGGAGCAGGGCGTTGCCGCCTTTCATAAGGTCGGCTTCCACAGCGGCGTACGCCGGGGACAGCCTGCGAACCTCCGCTCGTCTGCGCTCCAGCTCTGCGCTGTTATTTTCCCGTATTTGATTAAGCTCGCTCATGGCAAGGGCGTGAGCCGATTGCATAAGTCATCACTCCTATTTTTTATTTAGCCGTCAAGCATCATGTCAAGCAGCTTTTCTTCCAATTCTTTATAGTCGGTCTTGTTTGTGTCCTCATAGTTGTTAAACTTGCTCTTCTTTTTTGTGGCGGGCTTGGTCTTGCTGTGTATAACATCCTCCCGCTTAACCCCCTCCGGATCCTTAATACCGTTGTCGTGCCAGGAGGTGAGTATCTTGTTCATGTACGCCCAGGACAGCTTGCCCGTGTTCTCAACCGTCTTGTCATATGCAAGGCTGACCAACTCGGGAGAAACGTTCAGATCCTCTGTCCATGCCTTTATGTACTTCTTCTCGGTTTGGGTCAAGGAGCGGTCATAAATCCCCAGTACGGAGCGTATCTTATGCTCGTTGCTGTGGATTTCCTCCAGGCGGGAGATGTACTCCTCCGCTTTGTCAAAGGTGTCAATCCCCTTGTCCGCCCAGTCTATGGCAACGGTTTCAAGATACCGCTTACCCGTTTTCCCCAGCTTTGCCGCATAGCTGAGGAGCATAACTATAACCTCGCAGGGCAGCCCCAGCCAGTCATAAAAGGAGTATAAAAGCTCCATTTCGTTTCCCGACAGCATATGCCCTAAAATGCTCTCTGCCTGATAGAACATTCCCGAAAGAACAGAGTTCCTCTCGGCGGCGGCGTCAATCTCGGCGCTTTTGTATGAGGGGCGCATTTTTGCGCTTGTGCGCTTGCGGCTCTTTGCTCTCGGAGTCTCCGCCGTCTTTTTAGTCTCGGCTTCGTCGCCGGCGTCCGCAAAGGCGTATTCGCCGTTATTTTGTACTATCTCCCCCAGACTCGCCCAGTACCCGAAAATAAAGTTGATACGGTCGGTGGGGATGGAAAGCTCGGTTGACAGGGTTTCCGCCGACGGGGGTTCGCCGTTTTTCTCGTACAGATACCGAGCGAAAATATATACTTGTATGTATTGGGGGTTGGCGAAACGGACGTATTTCTCCACAAATCCCCCGTTTAGTTCTACACTGATGTTGTCCATTCCTATCTCCTTTGTGTCTTACTTGCCAACGCAAAATCTGGAGAAAACTTGATCGATAATCTCCTCCTGAACGGTCATGCCCGTAACCTCGCCCAGAGCGGACAGGGCGTCCTCCAAATCAACATACAAAAGGTCAAAGGGCATATCAAGCCCCTCGAGAGCCAAATTCACCGCTGCCTTCGCCTTAACCAGCGAGTCTCTCTGGCGCAGGTTTGAAATAAAAACGTCGCCGCTTCTGATTTTGCCCAGGGCAAACTTTTCCGCAATAAGATCCTCCAGGCGGTCGATTCCCACGGGCTCCTGCCCCTTAGGGGTCGCCGTCTCTATTATATCACCATCGGCAAAGCCTCGTTTGCATATTTGCTCTCGGTCGGTCTTAATCTCCTTGTCGGTCTTGTTTAAAATGACAATAGTGTTTTTGCAGTTGTCAAACAGGGCTTTTATAATCTTGTCGTCCTCGGCGCTCAGCTCCGAATTTGCGTCTGCCACAAAAAGGCACAAGTCCGCCAGCTCAATATTTTTAAGAGCGCGCTCAATGCCGATTTGCTCAACCCGGTCGCTGGTTTCGGCTCTTATTCCCGCCGTGTCCAGCAGCTTTAAAGCCGCGCCTTTTATGCTTATGTGCTCCTCTATGGTGTCGCGGGTGGTGCCGGGAATATCGGTGACGATTGCCCGCTCAGAGCGGGTCAGAGCGTTGAGCAGAGAGGACTTGCCCACGTTGGGCTTGCCCACAATAACCGTGTGTATTCCGTCACGCAAAATCCGCCCCGTCTCAAAGCTGCCGATAAGCTCTGTGATTTCTCGGTTCACCTGCCGCAGCCTTTGGGCAACCTCGCCCCTCGGCAGAGGGTCAACCTCGTCCGGGTAGTCCGCCGCCGCGGAGATGTTGGCGGTGATCTCCATAATTATCTCCCGTATACGGTTTATCTTTTGGGTCAGAGCCCCTCCCAGAGACTTGGCGGCGTTGCTCAAGCCCAGCCCGGAATCCGCCTCTATTATGTCCATAACGGCCTCTGCGCCGATCATGTCGGTCTTGCCGTTTACAAAGGCGCGGCGGGTAAATTCTCCCGCCTCCGCAGGTCTTGCGCCGCAGTCTAAGAGCTCCTTTAAAATTCGTCCTGCCACGTAGTAGCCGCCGTGGCAGTTGATTTCAACAACCGTCTCCCCCGTATAGGAGCGGGGGGCGCGCATAACCGCCACAAGCGCCTCGTCCAGCAGGCCGGAGCTGTCCCCCGCCCTGTGAATGTCAGACAGGGTCAGCTTGTGGGTTTCAAGCTCTTTCAGGGTCTTGCCGCAGCGGGGGGAGACCACAAGGCTTGCAATCTCCTCCGCCCTCTCACCGCTGACCCTTATAATGGCAACGCCACCCGAACCGATTGGGGTGGCAATTGCGGCAATAGTATCAAACATATTCATATATCATTAATCCCTTTTTATGTTGGTGACAAGCTCTTTGATTATTTCCTGAAGCTCAGGGTCCTCGGTAACCATCTTCTTGATTTTCTTAACCGCGTTCATGACCGTTGAGTGATCCCGCTTAAACTCGTCTCCGATTTTAGCGTAGGACTCGTCCAGAATAACCCGCGATATGTACATAGCAATGTGACGTGGGTATGCAATGTCGTTGGAACGCTTTTTGGTCATGAGCGAGCCCTTTGGCAGGTGGTAGTACTTCTCCACCTCGTCTATAATAACCCCGGTGGTAATGTTCCTCTGGGGGAGGGTGGTAAGGATTTCCTTAAGAGCCTTCTGCGCAAGCTCCATGGATATGGTATTGGTTCTCTCAATGCCCGCGTATGCCAAAATCCGCTTTAGCGCACCCTCCAAGTCGCGGACGTTGGAGGTTATGTTGTTTGCCACGTACTCCACGATTTCCTCGTCAAAGGTGAAGTACTCATTTTCAATCTTGCTCTTGAGTATGGCAAGGCGGGTTTCGTAGTCAGGGGGCTGAATATCCGCCAGGAGCCCCATTTGGAAACGGGTCTTAAGCCTGTCCGCCAAATGCGGGGTTTCCGAGGGAAGCCTGTCCGACGTGAGAACGATTTGCTTTCCCGCCTCATAGAGGGCGTTGAAGGTGTGGAAGAACTCCTCCTGCGCCAGCTCCTTGGTGGCAAGGAACTGAACGTCGTCCATAAGCAAAAGATCAACCGTCCTGTGCTTATTCCTAAAGTCCTGATTGGTTTTTTCGCGGATGGCGTTTACCAGCTCATAGGTAAACTTCTCGCTGGTGGTGTACAGAACCCGTTTGCCCGGGTTATTGGCAATAAAGTAGTTGCCGATGGCCTGAATAAGGTGGGTCTTGCCCAGCCCGCTGCCTCCGTAGATAAACAGAGGGTTGTACTTATGTCCCGGAGCCTCCGCCACGGCAAGAGACGCCGCCTGCGCCAGATTATTATTGTTGCCCACAATAAAGCTCTCAAAGGTGTATTTGGGGTTAAGGGCGTTCTCCTGTTTTAAGGGGTCGTCCGCTGCGGAAGCCTCAGCCTCGGTGTCAAAGCACACGTCAATGTCCAAGGTTTTGCCCGTAACATTTTTAAGGCTGCTCTCGATAAGGGAGCGGTACTTGGTCATAATCATGCTCTTGCCCAAGCTGCCCTTTTGCAGCCCTCCCGGCACACGCAGCTTAATAGAGGTTCCGTTAAGCTCCACGGGGATCAGGGGCTTTATCCAGGTGTCAAAGGCCACGGTGGACATTTCTGCCTGAAGCTGTCCCGTCACGCTTCCCCAAATATCGGTTATGTCCGCGCCGTTCTCGGCGGTAAATTTTACGTTCTCCAATGTCGTATCTCCTCTGTATCCAAACGGTTTTGTTTCACTCGTAACATTCATGTAATACATTTTAACAGAAAGAAATATAATTTTCAACACCAAATTCGAGAAAAAATTTTTTGAAAATCCGCTGAAAATTGTTTTGTACAAAATGTTGTTTCGGCTGAATTTGAGTACAACAATATATGCGAAAATTCTTGAAAAAATTTTTTAAAAAATATTATTTTTTTGTATTTGGCGAAAATTTACTCTTGACAAGGAGCAAAACACGTGATAAAATAGTATAGATTTTTCCATGGGCTGCCGCTTTGCGGCGGAAAATGGATTGCTTTGTAAATAATTAAGGTATATATAGTGTGTTGAAGGAGGGATATAGAATGCTTAGAACATATCAACCCAAAAAGAGACATAGATCAAAGGTTCATGGCTTCAGAAAGAGAATGAGTACCAAGAACGGCCGCAAGGTTTTGGCGAGAAGAAGACTCAAGGGCAGAAAAAAGCTGTCTGCTTAAAAGTTTGAAAGAATAGACGCCGAATATGGCGTCTTTTTATTTGATAATACTTTTGGTTCGGCGAGGTGACCCTTTATGGGAGAGACGTACAGCTTAAAAAGGAACGGGGATTTCAGGCGTCTGTACAGGCGCGGCAAGTCCGCCGTTGCCCCTACCCTTGTGGTGTACGCCATGAGGAACAGGGCGGGCATGAACAGGCTGGGGCTCACCGCGGGCAAAAAGGTGGGCTGCGCGGCGGAGCGAAACCGAGCCAAGCGCAGGCTTCGGGCTCTTTACAGAGCTCATATTATAAAGGGCGGGCTTGTGCCGCCCAATGTCACGCTGGACTTTGTGATTGTGGCGAGAGCCGCCGCGGTAGACGCGGAATTTCCCCGTCTTGAGAGGGATTTTGTCGGCGCGGTTAAAAAAACTGTGGAACAAATTTGCAAATGATAATTTTTTTGGGCAAAACGGTTGCAAATTTTTCCTTTTCGTGTTATATTAGTAGACAAGTGTGATTGAGCGGCGTTTCCGCTCATGTGTGATATTATACTCGTGTGTGATACTATTATGAAGAAACTGCTGATTTTGTTGATAAGAAAGTATCAGAGATATATTTCGCCCCTTAAAACAAAGCCTACCTGCAGGTTCTATCCCACCTGCTCCGAGTACGCCGTGCTGGCGATTGAGAAGTACGGTGCGTTTAGAGGGGGGATTAAGGCGGTGTGCCGCATTCTGCGGTGCAACCCCCTGTTTAAGGGCGGCATTGATTATCCCTGATCGCCCGATAAATTATTATAATCAGAAGAGTTAGGAGTGCTCAAATGTCCTATATTATGCTTGCCCTGGGATGGGTTTTGAAATTGATGTATACCATAACCGGAAACTACGGTGTGGCTATACTTTTGTTTACGATTGTTGTCAAGATGTGCCTCATGCCTTTGACGGTTAAGCAGCAGAAGTCTATGCTGAAAACCCAGAAGCTCCAGCCCCTTCTTAACGATTTGCAGAAGAAGTATGCAAACGATAAGGATAAGCTCAACCAGGAGACCATGAAGCTCTACCAGAAGTATCAGGTTAATCCCATGAGCGGTTGTCTGCCCATGGTTATTCAGCTGCCTATTCTTATGGCTCTTTATGGGGTTGTGAAGCAGCCTATTATATACATTATGGGCGTTGGCGGGGACGATATTTGGAGAATTGTCAGCGCAATCGAGGAGTGGAGAGTTGCAAATCCCGAGCCGGTAAATCAGCTGCTGGCTTCGATGAATATGGACTCCTTTAATGCTTTTCTTGAGACAAGTCCGCCCTTTAAGATGTTTGGTCAATACGAAATTCAGGTGGCAAGGTTCCTCCATGAGTATCCCGAGATTATGAACAGTCATTGGATAACCGAGACGGGCAGAACCTACACCTTGATAGACTTTAACCTGCTGGGAATAGACCTGTCTCAGACTCCCGATATGATGGGCCTGCTGGGTCTTGTGCTGGGCAAGCTCCCCGACGGCGGTATAAACTGGAACACTATCGGTCTGTGGCTAATTCCGCTTTTGGCGGGCGGCAGCTCGTATCTCACTTCTAAGATTTCTCAGAATATGCAGCCTCAGCAGCCTGTTCAGAGAGATGAGAACGGCGAAGAGAAGCCTAATACGATGAAGACTATGATGATTATGATGCCGCTTATTTCGGCATGGATTGCTTTCACCCTGCCTGCCGCAATCGGTTTCTACTGGATATTGAGCAGCATTATTCAGATATTGCAGCAGATTGTTATCAATAAGGTTGCCAAAGTGGATCTGACAGACGAGGACGTTAAGGAGGAAATGGAAAATGCCAAGAAAAATAGAAAAAAACGCAAAAAGTAAAGAGGAAGCCTTAAAGCTTGCCGCTGAGGAGTTCGGAGTTCCCGTAACGGAGCTGTCCTACACGGTGGAAAGAGAGATAGGCAAGGGAATTTTAGGCCGTCTGCTGGGCAGGGAGGTTATAATTTCCGCTTGGATAACAAAAGAGGCCGAGGAGGAGGAACGCCTGCGCAAGAGCAGAGAGCAGCGCCGCGCCGCAAGAGAAAAGAAGGCGGCGGAGCAGCCTCGGACGCCTGCTAAGCCCAAGGCTGAAAAGCCCGCCGAGCCCGCCCCGAAGATGAAGGAGAGCAAGCCTCAGGCGGCTGCAGAGCCTAAGAGCGAGGCCGCAAACGTAAAGAGCGAAAAGCCCGTTCAGCCCAAGCCGCAGAAAAGGGACGGCAAGAACAGAGAGGTTACCGAAAAGGCTGTTGCGGACGCACAGTATTTTGCGGAAAACCTAATTCATCTTATGGGTCTTGAGGATGCGAAGATTGAGGCGGTAAACGGCGGGAACGCTGTGGATATAACGGTGTCCGGCGAGAGAATGGGTCTGCTTATCGGCAAGAGGGGCGATACCCTTGACGCAGTACAGTACCTGACCAGCCTTTACGTAAATAAAGAGAAAAATTCATACGTTAAGATTAATCTTGACACCGAGGGATACCGCTCAAAGCGTGAGGAAACCCTTGTGAAGCTTGCCCACAGTCTGGAAAGACGGGTTTTGAGAGAGGGGCAGCCCATCACTCTTGAGCCCATGTCTCCCAACGAGAGAAGAATAATACATGCGGCGCTTCAGGGCAGTGATAAGATAAAGACTTACAGCGTAGGCGACGAGCCGAACCGTAAGGTTGTTGTTGCGCTTCAGGATTAACATGGGATATAAATTTTTCGAGAACAAGAATTGCGAATATTACCCTTGTCATAAAGCGGAACGGATAAATTGTCTGTTCTGCTTTTGTCCTTTGTACGGGTTTAGGGACTGCGGCGGCAGCTATACCCTGATTAAGGGCAGGGACGACGGAGAGATAAAGGATTGCTCCGCCTGCCTTTTGCCCCACTTAGAGGGCGGGTATGACTACGTGATTAAGAGGCTTAGAAGAGAGGAGCTTAAAAATGAGTGAACACTTAACATTGGAACAGGTCAAGGCCCTTGACAAGAAATATTATATGAACACCTTCGGCGACAGAACGCCTCTGTGCTTTGTGTCGGGCAAGGGCATAGAGCTGACGGCAACAGACGGCAGAGTGTATAAGGACTTCTTTGCGGGCATAGCCGTATCGTCTCTGGGGCACGGCCACGAGAGACTGACAAGAGAGGTGACCGAGCAGGTAGGCAGCCTGATACACACCTCCAGCGTGTACTATGTGGAAAACCAGGCAAGGCTGGCGCAGATGCTGGCGGAAAACAGCTGCGGCGACAGGGTGTTCTTCTGCAGTACGGGCGCCGAGGCAAACGAGGGCGCGGTTAAGCTGGCAAAAAAGTACCAGGTGGAAAAGGGACGTCCCGGCAGGATTGAGTTTGTAACCCTTAAAAACTCCTTCCACGGCAGAACCCTGGCGACTGTGGCGGCAACAGGCCAGCCTAAGTACCAGGCTCCCTATAAGCCGCTGATTGAGAAGTTTGTCCACGTGGAGCGGAACGACATTGAGGCTCTGAGAGAGGCCGTAAACCAAAACACCGCCGCGATTATGCTGGAGCTTATTCAGGGAGAGAGCGGAGTTCATCCCCTCACCCAAGAATTTGTTGACGAGGCGGCAAGGCTGTGCCGTGAAAACGACATGGCGCTGATTGTTGACGAGGTTCAGACGGGTATCGGAAGAACCGGCAAGCTGTTCGCCTACGAGCATTACGGAATTGAGCCGGATATATTCACCATGGCAAAGGGTCTGGGAGGCGGCGTTCCCATCGGGGCGTTTTGCGCCAAGGAGAAATTTGCCTCCGCCTTTCATCCGGGAGACCACGGCACTACCTTTGGGGGAAACCCCCTGTCCACAAGAGCGGGACTCGTGGTGCTTGACGAGCTGCTAAACGGCGGTGTGCTTGAAAATGCAAGGGAAAGCGGCGAGTACCTGATGTCGGAGCTCAAGGCTCTTGCTGAGGAGAGCGGAGCCATAAGCCAAGTCAGGGGCATGGGGCTTATGTGCGGCGTTGAGTTCTCCGAGCCTGTGGCAAAGGAGATAGGGCAAAAGCTAACAGAGAAAAGTATTTTGGTCGGCGTTGTGGGAGACAGAGTTCTGCGCATAGTTCCGCCGCTGATCGTTCAAAAATCGGATATAGATATTTTAATAAAGTCAATCAAGGAGGTACTGTAATGAAACATTTTATCAGCTTACACGACATAACTCATGAGGAGTTTTCACAGCTGCTCTCTCTGGCGGCAAAGCTAAAGAAAGAGACAAAGAGCGGTGTGGAGCACCATATTTTAAAGGGCAAGACCCTTGCAATGATATTTACGAAATCGTCCACCAGAACCCGTGTATCCTTTGAGGTGGGTATGTACCAGCTGGGCGGTCAGGCGCTGTTCCTGAGCTCTAACGATATTCAGCTGGGACGGGGCGAGACCATTTACGACACAGCCAAGGTGCTCAGCCGCTTTGTGGACGGCATTATGATAAGAACCTTTGACCACAGCGACGTGCTGGATTTGGCAAAGTACGGTTCAATCCCTATAATTAACGGTCTTACCGATCTGCTCCACCCCTGTCAGGCTCTGGCGGATCTTATGACGGTTAAGGAGCATAAGGGCAGGCTGCGGGGCTTAAAGCTGGCGTATATAGGCGACGGCAACAACGTGGCTCACTCCCTGCTCTACGCCTGTGCAAAGGCGGGCATGGACATCAGCGTGGGTACTCCCAAGGGCTACGAGTGCGACAGTGAGATCGTGGCTAACGCTGTTGAGGACGCAAAGGAACTGGGCGGCAAGATTGTTATTACCAACGACCCGGTTGAGGCAATAAAGGACGCCGACGTTGTGTATACGGACACCTGGGCAAGCATGGGTCAGGAAGCCGAAAAGGCGGAGAGAGTTAAGATATTTAAGGACTATCAGGTGAATAAGGAGCTGTTCTCATATTCGAAGCCTGACAGTATATTCATGCACTGCCTGCCCGCATACAGGGGCTTTGAGGTAACCGAGGACGTTATCGACAGCGAACGCAGCGTTATCTTTGACGAGGCGGAAAACAGGCTCCATGCCCAGAAAGCTGTTATGGCAATGCTTATGGTAGGTGACAACAAGTAATGGAAAAGTTGTATGCCTTTGAGGTGAAGCGTGCGGTTGAGGAGGACATTCCCGCGATTATTAAAATAACCAAGGATGCTTTTTTGAAGTACTGCGAGATGGCGGGGCTGAGCTATGATATTGAGGCGCTTAACGAGACCTATGAGGACGTAAAGCATGACATTGAGACAAAGGAAGTCTATGTTGTGTTTATTGATGACGAGCCTATCGGCGCGGTGAGAGTGGAGCTGCAGGATAACCATCGGGCGTACCTGAGCCGTTTTGCCGTAAAGTCCTCTCAGAGGAACAACGGTATCGGCAAAATACTTATGAGCATTGTGGATAAGGTCATGAGAGAGAACGATGTGCACGTTTTAAGGCTGCACACCGGCTCCCATGTAACTCCCCTTATCAGGTTTTATTACGGCAGAGGCTTTTATATAAAGTCTGTGGAGAACAGCCGAGGCTATCCCAGAGCGGAGCTCGTGAAGTACTACACGCACACCCGCGCCGAAGTCTAAGTTTGTAGGAGGTTTGAAATGGGGCTTATAATACCAAAAGACTATAAGGACTGCCTTGACGGAGTTTCCAACGAGGCGGCAATCAAATTTATAAAGGACGCCTTCCAGGGGGAGCTGAAAAAGGCTCTTAACCTGCACAGGGTTTCCGCACCCCTGTTTGTTCGCCCGGAGACGGGGCTTAACGATAATCTTAACGGAGTGGAGCGTCCCGTCGGCTTTGACGCCCCCTGTATAGGCGGCGAACTGGAGATTGTGCACTCCCTGGCAAAGTGGAAAAGGCAGACTCTGGCAAAATATAACCTGCCCGCAGGGAGCGGAATATATACCGACATGAACGCCATCAGGCGAGACGAGGAGGTGGATAACCTCCACTCCATGTACGTTGACCAGTGGGACTGGGAGGTAGTCATAAACCGCGAGGATAGGAACAAGGAAACCTTGAAGGACGCGGTTCGGAAAATATATTCCGCCATGAAGGCAACTCAGGAAACCGTGTGTGAAAAGTACAGCGGCATAGCAAACAACTTTCCGCAGGAGATTGAGTTTGTTACAACCGAGGAGCTTGAAAACATGTACCCCGACGACACTCCCAAGGAGAGGGAAAACAAGCTGCTGCGTGAGAAAAAGGCGGTGTTCCTGATGGAAATCGGCGATAAGCTGCCCTCGGGAGAGAAGCATGACGGCAGAGCTCCGGACTATGACGACTGGCGTCTGAACGGAGATATTCTGGTGTACTATCCCCTGCTTGATATGGCGTTTGAGCTGTCAAGCATGGGCATCAGGGTTGACGAGGAAGCATTAAGGGCGCAGTGCGCAAAGGCGGGCTGCGAGGAAAGACTGAATTTGGATTTTCACAAGGCTATATTAAATAAAGAGCTGCCCTGCTCTATGGGCGGCGGCATAGGTCAGTCCAGACTGTGTATGTTTATGCTGGGCAAGGCGCATATAGGTCAGGTTCAGGCTTCGGTTTGGCCAAAGGATATGATTGACGTCTGCGCCGAGAACGGTATTAATTTGTTGTGATATTTTTGTAAAGGAGAAAGAGCAAATGAGAACCGAGATAAAGAGCCTCTATAACAATGAGGAAAAGTACGGCGGCGGAGCAGTAACCGTCTGCGGCTGGATAAGAAGCATCAGAATTTCCAAGAACTTTGGCTTTGTGGAGGTCAATGACGGCAGTTATTTTAAAAACCTGCAAATTATAATTGAGCCCGATAAGCTTGAAAATTACGGGGAAGTTTCCAAGCTTAACGTGGGGGCGGCAATACGCGCCGAGGGTCAGCTTGTACTGACCCCCGAGGCGAAGCAGCCATTTGAGCTTAAGGCGGAAAAGGTGACGGTGGAGGGTGCATCCTCTCCCGACTATCCTCTCCAGAAAAAGCGTCATTCCTTTGAGTTTTTGAGAACAATTCCTCATCTGCGCCCCAGAACCAACGCTCTGTCCGCAGTGTTCAGAGTGCGTTCCATGCTGGCGCAGGAAATTCACAGATACTTTGCAGACAGGGGCTTCGTCTATGCCCACACCCCCATAATAACGGGCAGCGACTGCGAGGGCGCAGGCGAGATGTTCCGTGTAACAACTTTGGAGCCGGGCAGCGGCGAGGCTGCGGAGAATGATTTCTTCGGCAAGCCTGCTTCTCTCACGGTCAGCGGACAGCTGGAGGGCGAGGAGTTCGCCATGGCTTTCGGAAATATTTACACCTTCGGCCCCACCTTCCGTGCGGAAAACAGCAACACCACCCGTCATGCGGCGGAGTTTTGGATGATAGAGCCGGAAATGGCGTTTGCTGACCTGAATGATGACATGGACGTTGCTGAGGATATGCTGAAGCACCTGATTGGGTTCATTCTTGAAAACGCCAAGGAGGAGTTGGAGTTCTTCAACAAGTTCGTGGATAAGGGCTTGATTGAGCGGCTCAGGTCGGTTGCCGAAAGTGAGTTCGGCAGAGTGACCTATACCGAGGCGATTGAAAAGCTGGAAGCCTCCGGCAAGAAGTTTGACTATCCCGTCAAGTGGGGAATGGATTTGCAAACAGAGCATGAGCGGTATCTCACCGAGGAGGTATATAAGCGTCCCGTGTTTGTAACGGATTACCCCAAAGAAATTAAGGCGTTTTACATGCGGCTTAACGACGACGGCAAGACCGTTGCGGCGGTAGACTGTCTGGTGCCCGGAATAGGTGAGATTATAGGCGGAAGCCAGCGTGAGGAGCGTTTGGAGGTTCTGGAAAACCGAATGAAGGAGCTGGGTCTTGATATAGACGCCTACAGCCGCTATCTTGACCTGAGGCGGTACGGCGGCTGCAAGCACGCGGGCTTTGGTTTGGGCTTTGAGCGGCTTATTATGTATGTAACGGGTATGGGCAATATCCGTGACGTGCTGCCCTATCCCAGAACGGTTAATAACTTGGTTTAAGGAGTGTTTGATTTGGGCGAGACAATTTGGAAGATAATATTATTGGCTGTCGCTTTGTTTGTAATAGTCAAGCGCGCCGCCATTGTTGCTCTGTTTGCCAAGCAGAAGTATGCAAAGGGTAATTACGAGGGCGCTCTTAAAATCTTTAATGTGGCGGATAAGGTAGGCAACCTGGGCGTTGGGGACAAGATTTTGTTCGGCTATAACTGTCTCCGCTGCGGGTATATTGAAAAGGCGAAAAAGGTTTTCTCCGATGCGTATATGCTCACCCGCCCCGAAACGGCGGACAGGTACAGAGTTATGTCTCTTCAGGCTCTTGTTGACTGGAAAAGCGGAGACGTGGGAAAAGCGGTGGACAGGCTCGAGGAGGTGTACGCCTCAGGCTTTAAAAACACCAATCTGTACCAGAATTTGGGTATAATGTATAATCTGTCGGGCGACCTTGAAAAGGCTCTTAAGTTTAACAAAGAGGCAATGGAGTATAACAGCGACGATAATATTATTATGGATAATCTTGCCGACACATACCATCTTATGGGCAAACTTGAGGAGTCCAAAGAGGTTTACGAGGAGCTCATAAACAGGGATCCTGAACCTCGGTTCCCCGAGGCGTACTACGGATACGGCAAGCTCTTGGTTGAGCTGGGCGAAAAGGAGAGAGGCGTGGAGCTTATAGAAAAGTCACTGACCAAGCCCTTCTCGTTCCTGAGCCTTAAAACCAAAGAAGAAGTGGAACAGCTTTTGGAAAGCTGTAAGTAAAACGTTTTTTTGTGTTGCCGCCTTTTATAAAGGCGGCAATTTTGTGTATATATGGGGTTTGGGGCTACGCCCAAAACCCCAACAAAATTTTGACGAAGGCTTTGCCTTTGAAACCAATGCCGAGCCCAATACCGCCCGCCAGACCCGGGCGGTATCGGTTTTCCCCTTCGGGGAAACCGATTGGGGCTATGCCCCAAACCCCATTTATATGATTTGATATTATTAATAACTCATTTATGCAATTAAAGCCCGCCCTGCGCTCGGGGAGGTTGGGCGAGCGCAACAGGGCGGGCGACAGACACACCAATGTGAGGACATTAAATAACAGGGGTTATAATTTAAAAATAAAGTTTTAGTATTTACACGCTCCTACGAATTTGAGGGATTACATAAATACAATCCGATTACAAAATGCGCCGTAGGCGCAGGGCTCCCGAAAAACCGATAGGTTTTTTGGGAAAGAGGAGAAGCAAGGGAGCAGGCGAAGACGTTCTTAAAAAAAGAAC
>JABLTO010144804.1_pt1 | contig 58352 bp, 49 predicted proteins | sample 7160091 | NCBI WGS metagenome assembly JABLTO01 (sample SAMN14651225, study PRJNA627086) | human gut metagenome | isolation source: feces | host: Homo sapiens
AATAAAAGGAATCAAACTGCTCAATGAGCAGCTTAATCCCTCACGATTACAGGTATAAAATTTCTTCACCCACACCAGTTGACAAAGAGCCAAAATTCTAATGTTCCATCTTCTTTCATATAATGATCATTTAACTTTAAAAAAAGCTCCCCAAAAATTGGGAAGCTTTTTTCTATTCCTCTTCAAGCGCCATTTCAGCTAGTACTTCATGATATTGTTTGATTAAATCTTCAAAAATCTCTAATACTTCTTCACGTCCTTCATGTGTTTCAGAAGAATAAGCAACAAACACATCATTTTCATCAAAATCAAGGGTTTCCTTAATTAATTTTTCTTGTTTTTTATGTTGGCTGCGATTAACTTTATCTTTTTTTGTTCCAATCACTAAAGTTGGAATCTCATAGTATTTATATAAACTATACATCGCAATATCTTCTTGAGTCGGTTTATGACGGTAATCTACTAGCAAAACACCTAAGATTAGCTCATCACGTTCGACTAGATACTCTTCAATCATACGTCCAAATGACTCTTTTAATGAACGATTAACTTTTGCATATCCATAACCAGGAACATCAACTAAATACATCATATCATTAATGTTATAGAAATTTAATGTCTGAGTTTTCCCTGGACGACTTGATACACGCGCTAATTGTTTGCGATTTGTTAATGAGTTAATGAAAGACGACTTTCCTACATTCGAACGCCCTGCGAAAATCATCTCTGGTAATCCGTCCGTTGGATAGTGTTCCGCACGAACACAACTTTTTACATATTCTGCTTTATTAATTTGCATATAATCAACACCTTATCGTAATGCCTGCTGTAATACTTCATCAATTGTTGAAACTGGGATAAATGTGATATCTTCTTTCACACTTTGTGGGATATCATCTAGATCTTTTTCGTTATCTTTTGGCATAATAACAACTTTTAATCCCGCACGATGAGCCGAAATTGATTTTTCTTTTAATCCACCAATTGGTAACACGCGGCCACGTAATGTTACTTCACCTGTCATCCCAACTTCACGCTTAACAGATTTTTTCGCTAATGCTGAGACAAGAGCTGTTGTCATCGTTACCCCAGCAGATGGGCCATCTTTTGGAGTTGCTCCTTCTGGAACATGGATATGAATATCATGATCTTTAAACATTAATGGATCAATTCCGAAACGTTCTGCATTCGCACGAACATAACTAATCGCTGTTTGTGCAGATTCTTTCATCACATCTCCCAATTTACCTGTTAAAACCATTTTCCCAGTTCCTTTATAATACGTCACTTCGACTGGTAAAATATCACCACCAAATTGTGTATAAGCTAATCCAGTTACCACTCCAATTTGGTCTTCTTGTTCCACTAATCCATGAGTAAACTTATGTTTACCAAGTAATGAAACAAGCACTTCTGAGTTGACATGAACAGTTTCTAACTTTTCAGTCAATAATTTTCTAGCTACTTTACGACAAATTGATCCAACTAATCGTTCAAGTTGTCGAACTCCCGCTTCACGTGTGTAATATTGAATCATTTCCATAACAACACCATCAGCTACTGTTAATTGCTCAGTTGTTAATCCATGTGCCTCTAATTGACGTGGAATTAAATAACGCGTTGCAATTTCAGCTTTCTCTTGCTCTGTATAACTATCTACATGAATGATATCCATACGATCGCGAAGTGGTGCTGGAATATTTTCTAAATAGTTAGCTGTTGCAACAAATAAAACTTGTGATAAATCATACTCTTCTTCTAAGTAATGATCACTGAAATGACTGTTTTGTTCAGGGTCTAAAACTTCTAACATCGCAGAAGCTGGATCGCCTTTATGATCACTTGCCATTTTATCGATTTCATCTAATAAGAAAACCGGATTTGTTGTTCCAGCTTTTTTCATCGCTTGAATCATACGCCCTGGTAATGCGCCTAGATAAGTACGACGATGGCCTCGAATCTCAGATTCATCTTTGACACCACCTAGGGAAACTTTCACAAACTTACGTCCTAAAGCATCAGCAATTGAACGCGCTAATGATGTCTTTCCTACACCTGGAGGACCAACTAAACATAAAATTGTTGATGGATTTTTCCCTGTCATTGTTTTAACCGCTAAATACTCTAAAATACGTTCTTTTACTTTTTCTAAACCGAAATGTTGATCATTTAATGTTTGTTCAGCAAATAAAATATCTTTATTATCTTCTGTTTGTACGTTCCATGGTATTGCTACTAACCATTCTAAATAAGTACGTACAACCCCTGCCTCACTTGAATTAGCCGGTAACATCTCAAAACGCTTAATTTCTTCGAGTGCCTTCTGTTTCACTGCTTCCGGCATTTGTAACGACTGCACTTTCTCTCGGAACTCTTGGCTCACCGATTCTTTCGAATAGTCATCACCTAGTTCCTTTTGAATAGCTTTCATTTTTTCACGTAAATAAAACTCTTTTTGATGTTCATCAAGCGAACGCTTAACCTCTTGATTAATCTTCATTTCTAATTGTGCAATATGCTTTTCTTTTTCAATTTCTTTTAAAAGAGCCGTTAAACGTTCCTCAACTGAAGTCATTTGTAAATACTTCATTTTATCTTCTTCAGAAATTCTTAAATAAAAAGCGATAATATCTGAAATCTTTTCTGCTGTTTCTGCCCCATCAATTAACGCTGTGACATCAGCTGGATGTGCAAATAATAAACTTCCATGTTCAGATACTTCCTCCATTAATAAACGAAGCATCGCCTCTTCTTGATCAGAATCCATTAAAACGGATGGCATGGTTTTAACCACTGCTTCAAAGTACGGTTCAAGCTGCGTATACTCTTCAACTTCAATACGAGCAATCGAATTAAACTTAACTTTATAATGCCCATTTGGAAGTTTAATTTTCATTGTAATTTTAGCAATCGTCCCGTATTGGAATAAATCATCACTTTGAGGCGTTTCTACATTTGGATCCACTTGAGAAACTAATACCACATAATTTCCATTAGCTTCACATGCTTCTAATGCCTCAATCGATTGTGGACGACCGATTTCTAAGCGAACTTCTGTATTTGGTAATGAGATGACGCCGCGAACTGGTAAAACAGGCAACGTATGCATCTCGACACTGTTTACATCTATTCTCATTTCCACTCACCTCACTAGTACTTTTAACACCACATATTTTGGTCGATAACAGGAATTTCATGTTGACATTCACTGTTGTACGGTTAATTTTCGATCAACAACTTCAAGTTATATCATAAGCGGACACTTCAGATGATATAGAAAAGGAAGCTATTCGCTTCCTTACTCTATCTTCTATTATAGCACAAAAAACTTTAAAAATATTAGTAAATACTAATTATGCTACATCATTTTTAAAAACTAATGTCGGTTTTTCATTATGCACAATCACATCACGTGTGATAATACATTTTTCAATATTATCTGTTGATGGGATTTCAAACATAACATCTGTCATGATTGACTCAATGATAGAACGTAATCCACGAGCTCCGGTTTTACGTTCAACTGCTTTTTCAGCAATAGCTGAAATCGCTCCTTCATCAAACTCTAATACAACATTATCCATTTGGAAGATTTTTTTATATTGTTTCGTCAATGCATTTTTTGGTTCTGTTAAAATACGTACTAAATCCTCTACCTCTAATGGGTTTAATGCTCCAATAATCGGGAAACGTCCAATAAACTCTGGAATTAATCCAAACTTTAAAAGATCATCCGGTTGGATATGACTGTAGATTTCTTTTTTACTCATGTTATTAGCTTTTGAATCCGCTCCAAATCCAATGACTTTCTTACCGATACGACGTTTAACCACTTCTTCAATTCCAGCAAAAGCTCCACCAGCCATGAATAAGATGTTTGTTGTATCAATTTGAATGAACTCTTGATTTGGATGCTTACGTCCACCTTGTGGTGGAACATTGGCAACAACACCCTCTAAAATTTTTAATAAGGCTTGTTGAACCCCTTCACCCGAAACATCACGAGTAATTGACGGATTATCTGAGCGACGAGCAATCTTATCAATTTCATCAATGTAGATAATTCCACGTTGAGCTTTTTCAACATTAAAATCAGCAGCTTGTAACAAGCGAAGTAAAATGTTTTCAACATCTTCTCCAACATATCCCGCTTCTGTTAATGATGTTGCATCGGCAATCGCAAATGGGACATCTAACACTTTGGCTAAAGTTTGTGCTAATAACGTTTTTCCACTACCTGTTGATCCTAGTAATAAGATATTACTTTTTGAAATTTCAACATCGTCGTTAGCTTCATTATTTGAAGTTAGGCGCTTATAGTGATTATATACCGCTACAGCTAATACTTTTTTAACATCCTCTTGACCAATGACATACTCATTTAATAGTTCATAAATTTCTTTTGGTTTTGGTAAAGTTTTAAATTCTTCACTTAACTCATCAGACTGTTCATTTTCAATAATTTCCGAACACATTTGGATACATTCATCACAAATATACACCCCAGGTCCAGCAATTATTTTATTGACTTCATCATGACTTTTCCCACAAAATGAGCAGGTAATATCAATATTATTCATCCTTTACACCTCCATACAGTGACAAATCTCATTATTGAGTAACTACTATCAATATATTCAGCTACCCTCCAAATTATTAATGTCCATTTTAGACATTTTTTGCAACCTCTTATATTGCACAAAATGAGGCACGAATGCTACGCGCCTCATTAAAAATAATGATCAAATAAATCAATTAATTATTTACGAACTGCTTTTTCAACGATGAAGTCAACAGCTTTTTGAACTTTTAAGTCTTCTTTTAACATTGCTAAGCTTGGTAATTGAGCTTTTAACTCTTCTAATTCACGTCCGTATGCTTGAGCAATTTCAGATAATTTTGCGTTCACTTCTTCTTCAGTTACGTCGATGTTTTCAGCTTTAACGATTGCTTCTAATGTTAAGTTGTAGCTTAAACGTTTTTCTGCTTCAGGGCGTAATTGAGCTTTGAATTTATCCATATCCATTCCTGTGAATTGGAAGTATAAATCTAAGTTAAATCCTTGCATTTGGAAACGTTGGTCAGCTTCACGAACCATTTGAGCAACTTCTCCCTCGATCATTTCAGCTGGGATTTCGAATTTAGCATTTTCAGTTGCTTTTTCAACTACTGTATCGATGACATGGTTACGAGCAGCAGTTTCTTTTTGAGCTTTGATTGATTTTTCTAAATCTGCTTTTAAGTCAGCAACTGTTTCGATTCCTTCACGATCTAAATCTTTAACAAATTCATCGTCTAATTGTGGTAATTCGCGAGTTTTTACTTCGTGTAATGTTACTTTGAATACTGCTTCAGCTCCTGCTAAATCAGCTGAATGATATTGTTCTGGGAAAGTTACTGTGATTTCTTTAGTTTCTCCAGCATTCATTCCTACTAATTGCTCTTCGAATCCTGGAATGAATGAGTTAGATCCGATTACTAATGGATGGTTTTCACCTTTTCCACCTTCGAATGCTACACCATCTTTAAATCCTTCGTAATCGATAACTGCAGTATCACCATTTTCAACTGCACCTTCTTTTACTACGATTTCAGCATGGTTTTGTAATAATTTTTCTAATTCAGCTTCTACATCTGCTTCTGTTACTTCAGTTGATAATTCTTCAACTTCGATTCCAGTATATTGTCCTAATTCTACCTCTGGTTTAACAACAACTGTTGCTTCAGCAACTAATTCTTGTCCTTTTCCAATTTGTTTGATATCCCAAGATGGTGCTGCAACTGGAGCAATGTTTGTTTCAGCAACTGCATCCATGTATGCTTTTGGTAATAATGCATCTAATGCATCTTCGTATAATGCTTCAACACCAAATTTTTGTTCAAACATTGGACGAGGCATTTTTCCTTTACGGAATCCTGGTGCTTGTAAATTTTTTGATACTTTTTTAAATGCAGCATCTAATGCTTTATCGAATGATTCTGCTGAAAGAGTGATTGTTAATTTTACTTTATTAGTTTCTACTGTTTCAACTTTAACTGACATGTCTAATAACCTCCATCTATTAACGTTGCGTTTACATCTTTGTAACAACTTTTAAATTATAACATAGGCTTTTCCTAATTTCTACATTAATGATGATAAACTTAGGATATACTGACTCATTTTGTATGTGATGTCAGTCATTGTATTTAATTTATCATCAAGCCCCTTTTGCTGCCTAACTAACTCCAGTTCAATCCCTAAGAGCATACGAGCTAATTCTTGGACGACTTCCCCTGGATTAACTTCATCTACAAACGGAAAGAGACACTGGTAAAAGAAGATTAGATGTTGTTTGAGTAATTGCCTTGTGTCCTCATCCACCTCAATTTCAAAGAGAAGGTGAATGGCCTGATTGAGTTGCTCATAAAATTCATCTAAACTATCTGCAGTTGTTTTAAGTTGTCTACTCATCATTTCACTATCAAAATTCACTTCACATTCAATTCCCTTTTGTACTAATAATTCAAATAACATGGTTTTGATAATAGGCTGAGAACAATTATTTAAAATAAACTCAAATTCCTCTTGAAATAACGTTAATTGAATCGGGTCAATTGCCTGCAAATCAGATAACACCATCAATCGGGTCTCAAAGCTAGATTCATTTTTTAACACTTGAATTTTTTTATCAATCGTTTCATACCAATAACTTTCATAGTATGTTTTTAATTGATAAACCAATTCAATGAGGTTCTTATTCGTTAAAACGTTTAACCCTAACTCTCGACCATATTCTAACTGCTTGGTCTCTACTACATCACCTGGAAGTTGAAACATCGTGACTAATATATCATGGGCCGCTACAATTAAGTCTAAACAATTTGCCGCTTTTATTTCTAAAATAAGTGCCTCACACATTTCAAATTCGCCTTTTAACATATAGGCCGTAATCAATTGCTTTTTCACTTCGAACTCAATCTTTTGATCTTTAACAACTTCTAAAAAATCTTCTAATAAACAAATTGCTTGGTCAATATAACCCTTTTCCATTAATTTAGTTGCTTGATCGATCTTTTCTTCATAATTTGTCGGGAAGTCATAAATCATTGCCATCTTTTCACCTCATGCGTTTATCTTGTAAACAACCCTTGTTTAATATTCACTTGAGTTTAGTTTTTTTCCGTTTCATCTTCCTTTTTAAACAACAAAAAAAAGAACTACAATTATGTAGTTCATTATCTTCTATCAAATGGCATCCCGGGAGGGATTCGAACCCCCGACCGACGGCTTAGAAGGCCGTTGCTCTATCCAGCTGAGCTACCGAGACATTTTTTATTCAAAAACATTAAACAAACGACCAACATCGGACGTTAATATACACCTAACGCTTAGACATTAAAAAAACTACACCGTTGTAGTCATTTAGTTCAATTAAGTGGCATCCCGGGAGGGATTCGAACCCCCGACCGACGGCTTAGAAGGCCGTTGCTCTATCCAGCTGAGCTACCGAGACATTTTTTGTTTTGTTTTCCACATTGATTATTTTAAACCATTTACTGACGTTTGTAAACAATTTTTTTACTCATTTATTCATGAATTTTTTTCCAATTAAAAGAGTTAGATAAATGATCAAAAGGTTTATCTAACCCTATCCCTTATTAAATGAAAATATTCTTTTATTAGTCAACTCTGCCTCAATAGCTGTTTATCGATGAATTAAAATAAAGTCTAATTCTGATAATGACTTTAACTAGTTTGAAAAAGAGGGGAATTTTAGAAATCCCCCCCTCTTTTTATTTTAGATATATTAGAGAACTATATAATTATGAAAACAGAAGTGTATTTCATCCCTGGATATCAGTCTTAGTTGCTCAATTGTTTTAATACTAAAACTGACGATAGTCCAACTAAAAGTTTTCCAATATAAAAAACTTCTCCGGACTTATATTGATTTTCCTTTGATATTGACAAACTCATCTATACTAACTTAACCTAATGGGAATTCTTTATGATCTAGCACTTGGCTAGGAACATGAACACACTGAATATCATAAGGCCCATATTGTATCACTTCTAGTTTTTTAACCCATACCCAACGGTCATAAGGAAATAATTTAATAACTTCAGCATATTCATGATAAAAATCATCTAAATAAGCTTGACACTCTGCTTCTGTATGAAACGGCATTTCAATTTGAATAAACGAACGTTTATATTCCTCTACTTTTTGTTCAACAAATGAAGCTAATAAGAAACCACTTAATGCTAACTCACGTTGACCCCAAGCTGAAATCTTACATTCAACCTCTTGTAGTGATTGATTAAAAACATCTTCACTCATCATTTGATTCACTGTAGGTTTCCAATATACGTTCATAATTGATCCCTCCAAATGGTTTCATTAGACGCCTTTTCTTTTCTGCTAATCTCACTCATTCATCGGATCACCACACTGATTTTTTTATTATCTGTTGTTAATGAGATTACCCCTCAAAAAAAGAAAGCGTTTTATATTTATAATATACGCATCTTTTTTAAAAAAATGAGTATTATTTGTTGATTTTTTTGTATTTTTTCTATTTTTTTCTAATTAAAATTTACATTAGGAATTCATTCACAATGATATACTACCGTTCACAATTGGAATTTTTTTGAAAAAAACACTTGCAACTGCTATAAGATATGATATAATAAATTTGTAAATGCCAGTGTGGCGGAATTGGTAGACGCAGTGGACTCAAAATCCACCGAAGCTTACTTCATGCCGGTTCGAGTCCGGCCATTGGTACCAAACCGAACAATAAACACCGATTAAGGTGTTTTTTTTATTTTTGATGACATAAACACAGACAACTCTTCTTTATTTTCATATGGTATATTGAGGATACCAAATCACTCATACATCCTAAAAACATTCCTAATTCAGTCTAATATCCAACTTTCCTACAACACTTTAACAAAATCTATTTACTTAATCACTTCCGGTATCCTCAGTCGATTAAGGACAGTAGACACAATCAAACAATTGATTAAATTTTTCTAAACATAAACATTCATACATTACCTATCATTCTCCTATATCCTTACTAAATTTTTATTTAAACTTCTATCTTTTAAACACTTTTAATCCATTGTTATAGCCATTATACTTCATACATTATTTATTTCTTTACCTTTTACTAACAAATAATCCTTTTATCACTTTATAAAACTACCAACATCTCATACACCATCACACTATTTACTCCACCATACTGTCACTTAAGAAGAAGCTATCTCATCGATAGCTTCTTTTTTATGGAAATATTTCGCATAAATACATCTACATGCTACAATTAACACAGTATGGTGTAGGAGGGCTTTCTATGATGTATCTAAAAAATACAGGCTATTACTATTACTTAGCTTCATTTGTTGATTTCATCCAATACTTGAAACACAAGCACAAGCCAATGTAAAACTTAAGGCTCATTTACCTACTTTTAGCGAAGAAATGTTTAGTGAGCGTCATATTCAAATTTAAACTTTTGCTCGAGAAGCATGCCCTTATGGTGAGTTATTTAACTATTGAAGCCCCTCAAGTAAGCCCATATCTCTTAGTAAGAAAACAATGTGATTACATGGGGCTGTTCCTGCAACCATTAGAAATGAAACTTATCTCACCTTAGGTTAGAATGACCAATCACCTGACTTTTAGTTAGACTTAATCCAACGAATTCAATGTAAAAAAGCCATCAACCCAAACTTAAATCATTACCTCTATGTCATTAATAAAATATCCTCCCCTGATGCTAATCTTCAATTTTTCCAATTGGCTAACTTATCGAGTCTATTTCTATTATTCATTCAAATGTTAATTTTAGCTTTACTAACAGGTTCCTTATCCTATCAACCTGCTAATAATGAAAAAAAACATCATCCTTAGTTAAGATGATGTTTTTTTCATGACTTAATGTTTCATATCTAAAAAAATAATTCACATAAAATTAAATAAGTAATACACATTTCAAAAATAGCTCCAAATACAAAGGCTTCAATTGTCATCCATATCACTCCCATATAAAATACAGTTTCTGACCTTTAGTATTTGATTTTTTTTAACTTTTAATCATGATTTTTAGTTAAATCGCCTATTATTGTGAAATTAGCGTACGATAGACATAATATTTTCCTTCATCAAACCCTATGTATGATTGAACATAACCTAACGTATCATTATGTGAACGGCCTAATATTCGTTGGGTTAAAATCAGATCATGACCTTGAGAGTAATGTTTACTATTGATTGGATTTGAATCACTGACAGGAGCGACAACCCCTAATAATGGATTTTTTAAATTCCCTTGCGTATCGTAAATCGCCTCTAAATAATCTGGACTCCGTCTTGATAAATCTAAAATAGTTGTCTCATTTGTATTCAAATTTTTAATTTCGACTTGATACTTAGGTAAGTAGGTGACTTGAAATTTAAATTTTTCTTCTAATAATTTATTACTAAATCCAAGTTGTACTGCCTTACCTTGATTAAAGAAAATATAATAATCGACTTGACTTCCGGTTCCACCACTAAAAATATAGACCCCCACGTCTAACAAACCATCATGCGTAAAATCTACAAGATCTATCCCGCCCCCCATTCCTTTTGAAGTTGGAATTGGGTAAAACTTTTTTTCTCCAGTTGCTCCATTTTCAACAACCAATGCAATATCGCTATAAATTAAATTATCATCCTCTTTAGTTCCTAATAAATAAATTTGATCGACTTGTTCAGTTCCCGTTAACGGAACCGTTTCATGAGCAAGTTGAATCACCTCTTTTTTCATAAATCGGTAATCAGTTTGATAACCACTAATACCATATTCCATTGTATCGCCTCACTTTAACTGTCTACTTTACTATATGCGTTTAAATGTTAGGCGAAACTCAAAGATAGATTAAATTACAAAATTATCATCTACCCAATGATCTGACTTCGACGCTCAAAAAAGATAACATCTCGAAAAGTACCATCCTCGCTTTCTCCCATTTTCTCACGATAACCAATTTCTCGAAAACCACATCGTTGATGAAGTGCAATACTTGCTTTATTTTCTGGAAAAATTCCAGAAAATAAACTCCAAATCCCCGCTTCTTCTGATTGAGTAATCATTTCATTCATTAAGGTTCTTCCAATCCCTTGTCCTGTATAAGCTCGATCTAAATAAATACTAATCTCGGCAACTCCTCGAAAGCATCGTCTTGAACTCATTAAACTCAAGACGATAAATCCACAGACCTGTCCTTGTTCATCAACTGCTACTAATCGCGGATACTGAAGATGTCCTTGATCAAAACTCTCCCAGGTTGGTACTTCTGTCTCAAATGTACATTGTTTAGAATCAATTCCCTGTTGATAGATGTTGGCAACCTTCTCATAATCAGTTGCATCCATTGAGCGGATACTTATCATATTTACCTCTCCCTCATTTAATTAATATGGATAATTAAACCATAATTTCTTAAAGCTTACAATGGCGAAGAGTTATGAGTCATGTAAAATGACAAAGGGTTCTTTGCGGTCTAAGTGCGAGAATTGAAATCCTTCAGAAAAAGTTAGCACTTTCTCATTGAAGCTCATAAATTCAAGATCAGGATGGGCTAGCGCCCACCTTTCTAATTCATGAAATAATTTTGTTTGCAGTTGATGTATTCGTTGAGATGGAACTTCTAAATATCTGTGTTTAAACTGCTGTATCTTTTGAATTGTCAAAGAATTAGGACTGACAAAAAATGCAAGTAACTCCTTTGAACATCGGCTTAAGGTAGACGATAAGTGCACCTTATCAACTAAACTCAGCTCATTGTAAAACCCTCTTAAATATTCAACATAACGCATTGAAATCACAAAAGAAAAAATACGTTGAAGCTGATCATCATTCAAAGTTGTTTTTGAAGTTGCTTTTGTTGAGAGTTGTTTAAAAAAACATTGAAGCTCTTGTTCTTTGATAAAATTTAACTTTTGCGATACGGAGCTTAGTTGTAAACAAAGCTGTTGTTCATCATAAACATAATACCCTTCAACCATTAAATTTATCTCATAAAGCTTAAGTAATTCTTTTAAAAGTGAAACCTTTGACTCTAAAACAGGAATCGGATTTTTAATTGTTTTCTCGATAGATGAGGTTGGAGATAGGAACTTTAAACACCAATCTTCTACCTTTCCACTCAATATTCCCTGACCTTTCAATTAAGGATGGAGGAAGCAAAGGATAACGTTCTAAGGTTCATTCAAGTCATTTAGGAATAAGGAATTATTCTTAAATGACTTTTTTTAATTGCATTAAACAATCATATTGATAATAAACAACCTCATATCAAAAGTTATTTCTAACCGAATTAGATTATAAAGGCTAAAAACAACATTTTTATCTAACAGTACTTGTCTATTTAATAAAAAAGAGTTAGTAGAACCACTTTTCTACTAACTCTTTCACGTTATTGACCTTTGACCATTCGTTCAAATGTTGTTTGATCACTATAGTCAATGTCATCAATTTCCCACTCATATAAAAAGGCCAACAGCGAATAATCTGTTTCTTTAATCATATTAAAACGAATATATTGTTGATCCATCGTTTTAATAATAATGGATGCTTTATTAAAGGTTTGTTCACCAATAGCTAATTTAATTTTCATACGATGATATTGATTCGTTTTAGCACAACAGTCTTCATAATAGAAAAATTTATAATTAGAGCTTTCTATAAAACGTTCAGATAAATATAACTTATTACGCGCATCATACTCCTCATCTTCACCTTGATCAATAGGATGACGCATAATAAGATTGACATGATAAGCGACAATCTCAAGTGGTGTCGGATGACAAAATGTTACATAATTTAGCAACGATAATACTAACGCCATCGCAACTAGAACCATCCAATAACACCAAACTTGATTAAATAGGATAGGCCCAACCATCACATAACGCAATAAGAACGCTAAAGCAACTAATAAATTATAAACAAATAAAAAGGTTCGATTGACTCTAAGCATCGGATTCCCCCCTCTATCTTGTACAGCCTTCATTCGTTTCTTTACTGCATTATATGAAAACGGGTGAAATATGTAACTGATTGTCCTTAATTACTAAGCATTTCACGGTGTACTAAAATAAGAGATACGGTAGGATAATTGATAATAGCATTCCAATAAGTACAGGTACAATAGTACGTTTAATTAATCCAACAGGCGAGACATTCATCATGGATGAAATAATAATAACAGTTGGCGATACAGGTGAAATACTTTTTACTAAATGAGAGACAAACTGCATCGGAATAGCAAGTAACATCGCATTCATCCCAGCAGACGCTGCAAAGCTCGGCATTAATTCTACGCATGCATAAAAGAGGGCCAATCCACTTCCGCTTAATAATCCGACACAAAGAGCCAATCCACAGAAGAATAACGTTAAAATTAATCCTGCTCCACTCAGCTGATTAATACTATTAGTTAACAAATCAATAACACCAATAATTTTTAATCCTTCCACAAACGTTAATGCTGCTACGACTTGAATCACAACTGTCGTTAACCCTACTCCCATTCCATCAAAGAAAACTTGAATCGATTGAACTCCTTTTTGCACTGATTTCAACCGAACCATCTCACAGAAGATACTAAAGAGGAACGAACAGAGCGTAACTTCAACCATCCCGACATTATCTTTCTTTAAAAAGACATTAAAAATAACCATTAATAATAGAGGTAACATGGGTAAGATTGAATATAGACGTGGAGTATTGAACGTGCTTCTTTCCTCTTGATTCACTAACATCTCCTGATTAATTGCTAACGCTATCTCTTTTTTATCCATATAACGTTGCCAGACATAATGAACAATCGCTAAAACTAAAATAATTGGAATAGAGGCTTTCGCATGATAATTAAAAACATAATCTGTCACTGTCATGTCTAAAGCCTGAGAGGCTAATAAATTATCGGCTCCTAATGGGGTGGGAGCAATCGTTGCTGACATCGCAATCACAGCTGCTACCCCAAGTGGCGAAATCCCAGCTGAGACTAAAATTGGATAAGCCGTGGCCATTAATAAAACAGATAAACTTGAGGCACTTGGAATAATTAATCCGAGTACATTTCCGATCAGATAAAATAACGGTAATAATAACGCCTTATATTTTAAATGTAATAAGGGGCGACTCAACATCTGAACCGTCATTTGATTCGCTCCAATTTGTTTCATAAACGCTGTATATCCAAACAGAAGCATCAAAATAAAACTGGCTCCTGTTAACTGTTTCGTAAATAATGTCCCAATGACTTTAAAGATATCAAAAAAAGCAATGCCACTACTACTTTCCTCAGGTAAAAGAGGTACTTTAAGTAAAATAGCACTTCCCATCAAGGCAATCCCGCTTCCAAACATCACCCATTTAATATCGAAATTCTTTTTAATGAAGTACCCTGCGACGATTAATATAATCAACGTGATACTAATAATCACCATCTAATCTCCTCCTCTGATTATTTTTTCTCCATAAGCAACCCTCATTATACTTGATTTCGACAAATTGTTCCACCTCTATCCATCTAAAAAACCCTTCTTAAGATTTATTTCTCTTTAGAAGGGCTTTTATTTATAAATGCCAATCAATTTGATCTGATTGAGGCGCACGACACTGAGGGCAATATTTTGCATTTTCATCCAATTCCGCCCCACAATTTTCACACGCTCGAATTTGTTTGACTTGATTGATTTGCATTTGTATTTTTCTAATTTTTGACTTTTGAAGAGAGACTTGATGAAAGAGTTCTTGAACAGTATCTGAATGTGTGATATCACTCACCTTATTTACATATATATACTCTCCAAGTTGCTCAAACAACTCATTTAACTCTAACTTTGCCGCATTCAACGACATCGTTAGCTTCCCAATTTCCAACCACTTATTTGTATGCTTAATTCCTGTTTCTGCTGTTTTACTAACTGTTTTCTGAAAATCATTCCAAAAAGCCATATCCTCACCTTCTTTCCTACTTTATCATATTATAAGAACAATTCACTGGGACCTCTTTTTGAGTGATTAAATTTCTTTACGCCGTGATTAGTCAAATCTTGAAACTTCTTGTATAATGAAAGAAGTTTAACACTTTTAAAAGGAGGCGCGTCTTATGGCCGATGAACTTACATCTTATTTATACGATCATTTTAAAATGACCTTAACCCCCTCTCAAAAAGACGCCGTGGAAGCTTTACATGGTCCAATCTGTGTGATTAGTTGTCCAGGTAGCGGAAAAACGACTGTCACAGTGATTCGCTTAGCAAATCTAATGGTTAAAGGAGGCGTTTCCCCTCAACAAATTTTGGCTCTAACCTTTTCAAAAGCCTCTGCGAAAGACATGAATGACCGATTTAAATCTCTATTTCCATCATTAGCAAATCACGTCAAATTCGCAACCATTCATAGTTTTGCTTTTCATATCATCCGACATTTTGAACAGATTAGTGGGACACGATATGAATTTATTGATACCCCTAATCAAATGACACATAGTAAACGACAACTGCTTGCTTCTATTTATCTTGAGAAATCCGAGCGCTATTTAAGTGATGACGAGTATGAGACGATAACAGGGCAAATTAGTTTATTAAAAAACTTAATGATTGAGCCCCATCAGACAAAGGAGATTAAAAAGTACGTCGAAAATGAAGTGGAGTTATTTATTCAGGTTTATAAAGCTTATGAACAAAAAAAAGAAGCTAACTTTTTCCTTGATTATGACGATTTATTAACAACAGCCTACCAGATTTTAATTCATCAGGCTGAGCTTCGTACCTTTTATCAACAACGCTATACGCACATTCAAATTGATGAAGCACAAGATACATCTAAAATTCAATACGAACTCATTAAATTAGTGGCGACTCCTAGAAACAACCTCTTTTTAGTCGGCGATGATGATCAAAGTATTTATGCCTTCCGTGGGGCTTACCCTAAGCAATTACTTGACTTTAAACAAACCTTCAAAGACGCAAAAATTATTTATTTAACGGAAAATTTTCGTTCAAGCCAAAATATTGTTAAGATGTCATCAACCTTTATTAGTCACAATCACGATCGTTATCCAAAAGAAATTAAAACTCCCAATCCCCCTTCTTCTGTGCCGGTTCTTCATCATTTTCAAACTGAAAAAGAACAATTTACCTATTTAATGGAACAATTAAAAGCAACCGATGATTTAAATGAGGTCGCGATTTTATATCGTCAAAATGTTTCAGCGATTTCGTTGATTGAAACGCTTGAGCGTCACCAACTTCCATTTAGACTCCAAGAGGGGAAACTTATCTTCTTTACTCATCCGATTGTCAAAGATGTGGTCGCTTTCTTCCATCTCGCGCTAAATCCAACAGATGCTGAAGCCTTTAAGCGTATCGCCAAAATTCTGTATTTATCTGCCTCTGTCGTTCAACAAACTCTTGCTCAAAGTGAGAGTGCTTATTTAGATTATTTGACACGTCAAGTTGCTTTCAAAACCGCCTTTCAGCGTGATAAAATCAGACAATTTAAATTAAATCTTCCAAAGCTTAAAGAGCTTCCTCCTAAACGAGCCATTCACTTTATCTTAGATACGCTCGATTATGAAAACTATTTAACGAAACGCGGATTTATTAAAGACGAGAAAGAACGTGTTTACACCCAAGGTCTAGCCGTCATTGAAACATTGAAAAGTATTGCGTCAGAAACTGGTGACCTTCATGAGTTTTTAAATCGCTTGTCCCATCTGTATCAGCTGAGTCATCAAAGTGCTCAGCAAATGACGCCTGCTATTAACTTATTAACCTTCCATGCATCTAAAGGTTTAGAATTTAATACCGTCTTCTTAATCGATTGTATGGATGGAATTACTCCCTCATCAAGCGCTTTGAATCAGCATCTCTTACACGAAGAAGAAGAATTTGAAGAAGAACGCCGTCTCTTTTATGTCGCCATGACACGTGCCCGCCATCAGCTTCAAATTCTGAGCGTTGCCAATAAGCACAACATGCTTTTTAACCGTTCCGTTTTTGTAAAAGATGTTCATCAAATTCTTCATCCAAAGTCAGCGACTGAATCATCACCACAGCCTAAACGAACAGCTAGTGGACGCTCGATTTCAGAACTAAAATCCATGAACTTAACGACTGCTGTTGATTTAAAGGCTTATCAAGTTGGAGTACTCATTCATCATCAACGATTTGGTGATGGAACCATTATTGATTTAGAAGGAGAAATCGCAACCATTCAATTTGAGCATGAACAAAAGCGAATCAGTTTAAGAATTACGGTTGAAAACGGGAATGTCTCGTTAAAATCATCATAAAAAAATGTCTATCCGATTATCGGATAGACATTTTTTTTAAACACGTCCAGCTTTAACATGCCCATGTTTTGCTTTTCCTTGAATCTCAGGAACAGGAGGCATATCATTTTTAGGATGTTTATTTTTTTTGTTGCTCTCTGTTCCATGTGGTTCACTTGGATCAGGACGTCGCATTCCTTTTTTAGCCATAATTATCACCTTTCTTTCGACAATATTATGAGCATTTCGCTATCTATCATACGTTATTTTAAACAGTGAAGTTTTACCTTTTATTTTTGTTTGCAATCGTGTTATATGTTATATATTTATATAAGGCTAAAAGGTTTTAACATAATTTCAACGGGAATCTTAACATAGAAAATAGTTTAATATAAGTTATTTTTAGATTTTTTGTTATAGATTACATATAGAAAAAATATGAATTATATTTCGCCATATATATTTACACTTTTTTCTAGTTTTTAAATTCTATTTAAATTATGATAAATATAGCAACAAGAATGGGGAAATCTAAACGATTCATTCAATACTTTTGGAAGTTCAAATCATAAAAAGAGTCATTTTTTCACCAACGAAGTATATTCAAGGACCAAATAAATTAGTCTATTTAGTAACGATCTATCTGTCCACTACATCGAAGATGCTCAATTTCATTATTATTTATTTTTAAATAGTAATCTCCGCGGTAGTTACCGAGACAAGTTGCTACTAAAAATGATACTATTCATCACATGCATTTGATATGACACTATACGATGTTTATTATTATGTGATTCTTCTGCCGATTAATTAAGACAAGAAACTTAATATAAAAAAACTGAAGGGAGACTTATAACTCCCTTCAGTTTTTTTATTATTCATTGATTAATAAAAACTTTTTTAAATCTTCATCAACACTTGAGATACCACCAATTTCGAATGTTTCAACTAAGAAGTTGACGATATTTGGTGATAAGAATGCAGGTAATGTTGGCCCTAAGTGAATTTTTTTCACACCAAGTGATAATAACGCTAATAAGACAATAACTGCCTTTTGTTCATACCAAGCGATATTATAAACAATCGGTAAATCATTAATATCTTCAAGTCCAAACGCTTCTTTTAATTTTAAGGCGATGACAGCTAATGAGTATGAATCATTACATTGCCCTGCATCTAACACACGTGGAATTCCATTGATATCTCCTAATTCTAATTTATTATAACGATATTTGGCACATCCAGCCGTTAAAATCACAGAATCATTCGGTAATGCTTGGGCAAAATCTGTATAATATTGACGTTCTTTATGACGTCCATCACATCCGGCCATTACGACAAAGTGTTTAATCGCCCCACCTTTTACTGCTTCAATAATTGAATCTGCTAAACTTAAGACTTGATGATGAGCAAATCCACCCACTAATTGTCCGGCTTCAATCGCTGTTGGAGCCACACATTGTTTAGCTTGCTCAATCACAGCTGAGAAATCTTTTGTTCCATCTTCTAACACAGGAATTACTTTAAATCCTGGATATCCTGTATTTCCTGTTGTATACACACGATCCATATAAGTTGAATTAGAACGTGGTGGCACTAAACAGTTCGTTGTAAACACAATTGGTCCATTAAATGTTTCAAATTCTTTTGTTTGTAAATGCCAAGCATTCCCATAGTTTCCTTTTAAATGCTCATACTTTTTAAGTTCAGGATAATAATGAGCTGGTAACATTTCACTATGTGTATAAATATCGATCCCCTGATCTTTTGTTTGCTCAAGTAATTGTTTTAAATCGTGTAAATCATGTCCTGTGATTAAAATTCCTGGACGTGTCCCTACTCCAATCTCGACAGTTGAAATTTCTGGATTTCCAAATGTCGTTGTATTAGCTTCGTCTAATAACGCCATCGCCTGAACTCCAACTTCACCAAGTGCTAATGTCATTGGAACATATTGCTCAAGTGTTAATTCATCATTTACTAATGAAGCCATAAATTCATGCGCTGCACTAAATAAAGCTTCATTTTTATAGTTTAATTTTTCAGCATGTGATAAGTAAGCAGCTAATCCCTTTAATCCGAATAACATTAACTCACGAATCGAACGAATATCTTCATCTGCTGTTTGATGAATTGCTAAATGAAGTGCTTTGTGAATCATTTCTTCTTTTGTTTTGACGTCTAGTTCATAAATAGCTGCTGATGGTAAGACGATTCCTTTTTCTTGAAGTAATGCTTTATATTGTTCACGATAATTGATACTTGCTTGAATACGTGAGACAAATTCTTCTTCATCAAAGTTTGCATTTGTAATCGTTGCAAATAATCCTTCAATCACAAATAAATCAATTTCTTCAGTATTAATTTCTAATTTTTTGGCTTCCACCGCAAGTGATGATAATCCAATTAACGAGTAAATAAATGTATCCATTAAGGCACTTAATTCTGGTGATTTTCCACAAACACCAAAGACCGTACATCCGATCCCTTTTGCCGCTTCTTGACATTGATTACAATTCATTTCCATAACTCTCACCTCTTAATCTAAATGACTGCTTCATTATAACGTCAGCTTTTTTAAAAAGATGTGAGGTACATCACATTCAGGGAAAAAATAAAAAAAAGTAGCTCGACTTTTCGAACTACTCTTCACCACTTAACCATTGACGATTGATTTTAAAGGTTTTCCCCTTGACTTCACACAATCCCTCTTCTTTTAGTTCCCCTAACAGGCGACTAAATGTTTCTCTGCGAATACTGAGTAAATCAGCAATCTCTTGTTTAGTTACAGGAATTTTTACAAAGACATCGTCTGAAGAAGACATATGGGCAGTAGTAAAGCGTTGTAACCATTTTCTAAATCGCTCTTTCGCATCAATGAATACTTGGTCCGTTAATAATTGTTGAACACCTTCTAATCGACGATTGAGTTGTTTAAACCATTCTCGCGTTGCTACTTCAGTCGATAAAATTCCCGCTTCTAACGCCTCACGTGGAACTTTAACCACAATCGTTTCTTCAACAGCCATGGCTGTAGCAGGATAACGGTGAGGAGGATTAAATAACGTACTTAAGGCAACAAACTGCCCACCTTGATATAAAGAAAAGATTTTTTCTTGTCCCATCGATGACGTCTTTAATATTTTTAATGTTCCTTCACGAACAAAATAAATCGAATGCGCGATATCTTCTTGTCGAAATAAAGTTTCACCCTTTTTTAAAGTTATCTCTTGGGATACTCGCTCTAACTGTTCTAAATTCGTTGGATGAATATAGGCGAGTAAAGAATGTTGCTTCAGTTTCATCACCTCTTAATCAATTTCCTTTAAATCAGCTGGATAGACGAGCCCAATTTGAGAGCGAACTTCATCTAATACTCGCATGACTTCATACGAAAATTTAAATGAATTCACTGCTGATTCATGTTTTTGATTTAAAATGAGCTGAATAAATTCTTCGGCTTCATAAACCATATTCTGCTCCACTTGCGGTAATGTTATTTCCTCCACCTCACCATTTCGATAATGAATCGTGACCTGATCCATTTGATTAATTCGATCAATGATGATACTTCCCTCTTCACCTTGGATTTCGGCTGGAAGAGATGAGTTTGAAATTTTGGAGTACATAACGGTTCCTTGCATTTGTGGATATTCAAAAATCACTGACCCTTCTCCATCAACACCAGATTCTAACAGATGAGCACTTGCTTTAATCGCTAAAGGAGCGCCAAATAACGCAATCATAGGAGCAATGGTATACACACCGATATCGACTAATGCACCATTCGATAACTCAGGATTGAAGGCATTTAAAACTGTTCCAGCGCGATAGGCATCATAGCGTGATGAATACTGACAAAAGCTTGCAAAGTAACGGCGCACGGTTCCAATCTTAGACAACTGTTCTTGAATCACTTTAAAGTTTGGCAGTAACGTTGTCTTCATCGCTTCCATCAACAAAACATGATTTGCTTTTGCAGCTGCAATCATAGCTTCAACCTCTTTTAAGTTTGATGCTAATGGCTTTTCACACAATACATGCTTTTGATAATTTAAACACATAATCGCTTGCTTCGCATGTAAGGCATTAGGAGACGCAATATACATGGCATCGACTACATCACTCGTTAAAAGCTCTTCAAGATCTGTGAATATATGTTTCACCCCATATTTGGCAGCGAACGCTTGACCACGTGCTTCTGTACGTGAATAAACGGCACTTAATTCAAAGGCTTCACAATGAGATGCTGCTTGAATAAATTGATCGGTAATAATGTTAGTGCCAATAATTCCAAATCTAACTTTTTGTTTCATACTTATTTCCTCCACCTCTTCTTCATCTCTATCTATAACCTATATTAATTACATCAGACTTAAAATCATAAAACACCCTAATAACGACTGACTATAGAGGCAGTAAAATCTTTTTATGATGTACAAAAATCACGGCTTCTTACTTATTTAGCATAAAAAATAAAGGTCCCTCTGTCAAGTTGTTTGACAGGAGGGACTTTAAACTATTTCGTTGATTTCGTTAAAACAGTTGCCAGAATAAACGTGAAAATAGCTGGAATCATCCATCCAAGTCCTGCGGCATGAAGTGGTAAATATGTCATTAAGGCTGTTAGGCTTGAGATATTCATCATTGGTACTAGCGTTGTTAAAAGACTAACCACTAATGTGACATAAACCGTCCACGCGACCACTCGATCCGATTTCACCAAGCGTCCCATTAAAGTTAAGACGATTAAGACGATTACCAGTGGATAAATCACATCTAATGCCGGCCCAGCTAATGCTACAATAGAATCGACATCATTGGTTGCCATTAACACACTGATAACCGTTAAAATAATAGCATTGGCTACATAAGGAACACTCCCCTTAAAGAGCTTAGTAAAGAACTCTGCACTAGCACTTAATAAGGCAACTGCTGTCGTCAAACAAGCGAGTATGGCTGAAATACTTAAGAAGATAGTTCCGAATGATCCAAATACTTCCTTCACAATATACATGACTAATTGAGTGCGCGTAAATGATACATGCTCAAGACCTGAAGTTTGGGCACCTAAATACATTAAACCACCATAGATGATGGCTAATCCTAAAACGGCAATCATTCCCGCCATCATAATCACTTTCGAGATATCCTTATGATCCTTATATCCTTTTGATCGTACTGAGGCTAAGACAATCGATCCAAAAATCATAGCTGCAATCGCATCCATCGTTTGATAGCCTTCTTTAAACGATGAAACAAACGTCCCTTCTACCCCAAGCGGAGCAATGTCACCAATTGGCATAAAGATTCCTTTTACGACAATCGAAATTAACACGATTAATAAAACAGGGGTTAAAAATTTTCCAATTGCATCAACAATTGAGGTTGGTTTTAAAACAAAGAATAAGCAAACAGCAAAAAACACAACTGTTGTGATCAATGAATTAGCCGATGGGAATAACGTTACAATTCCTAATTCATACGTTGTTGAAGCCGTACGTGGAATAGCAATCACTGGACCAAGCGCTAAAATTAAGATGGCCGTTGACACCATCGCAAATCGTGGTCCAACACGAGAAGCTATTTTTTCAAACGATCCTTCCGCACGTGAACAGGCTAAAATCCCCAAAAGAGGAAGGCCCACTCCTGTTAATAAAAATCCAAATAAGGCTGGGACGAATTGATCCCCTACCGAATTTCCTAAAAACGGTGGGAAAATTAAATTTCCTGCACCAAAAAACATGGCGAATAATGCAAACCCAATGACTATTGAGTCTTTAAATAACTTACTTGTCATACTTTCCTCCTAGTTACTAATCTACGTTGTTCTGATCCATTTTTATTTAACAACACATCGTGATATAACGAACAAATTTCCCCTTCACAGCTTCGCATTGCTCCACAATTTCAAACCCTGCTTCTTTTAATTGTTCATCCATCTTTACTTGAGTCACAATAATTAATTGATCGGCAATGCGACGCGCCTCATTCATAATCATTTGTTGGATTTCCGGTGCAATGGGATTAAAATGTCCATATGGCAAATCAACGATTGCTAAATCATAATGTTCTTGAATCTCTTGAATATCTCCGATTTGAATCACATTTTCATAACCATAATGTTTTAAGTTCTCTTCCGCTTTCCATGCGACTTTAGGATTTAATTCATTCCCTACAATGTTTCCACCAACGGTTAACACTTCAAGTACGACAGTTCCTGCACCACAGCATGGATCAATAATTCGTTTCGTCAAATCACACCCTACTGCTAGATTGGCCACAGCACGTGAAACACGGACACTTAATGAAAATGAATAAGAATGCGGTTTATTTTCATGAGTAACCCATTCATTGGAATTAGGCTCTAACGTTCCAAAGAACCATTCCCCATTTAATTCCGTCAATCCAAGAAGTTGTTTAGGTTGATACATGTCCGCTTCTCCACCAATTAAAAAGCCAACACGTTTTAAACGTTCTAAACGTTCTTTATACTCTACCGTTTGCCCTTTAAATCGTAAGAATAGACACTTAAACGTTTCATAACTTAATGGATTCGCCTTTACTTGCTCATAAAGACCCTCATACGTTTCATGACGATATAAAATCGTTAAACGTTCTTTAATAAAGACACTACGAGAAGGATCAATATCAATTGGAGAAAAGAGATACTTATCCGTTAACTCTTGTCCAAATAAAACTTTCATTTCAAGCTTACATAACGATTCTTCACCTTCTGCATAATTAATTACATATAAATAACCTTGAATCGGTACTTCGTTTATCACCATTTAGTCGTCCTCTTCTTTTTAATCTCGTTGCATAAATGCTATTTTTCATTATAAAATACTCCCTTTGTAAATTGCAACAAAAAAAAACACGAAACGACATTCCCTTTTTCCGTTCCTAATCTCAAAAGGATTATCCCTTTTATATCATATCCTTTTATAGTAAAATAAAACGAAGTATTTGTTTAAGGAGGACTTTTTATGATCCCACGATTATTTCAAATAAGTTTTTTATTCTTATTCACCTTACTGACTGGTTGTGAAGCTACATCTATCACTATTGAGTCAACGTCACCCCCTCTAGAAGTCCAACATCAACTCGAACAAGATTGGTTAATTGAATTTGATGCGGGCAATTATACCATTGAAAATCCTTATCTGTTAAAGGATCCTTATCAAAATTCGCCCCTTTCTTATTTACTAATGTTTAAGACAGAAGAAGAGGCCATCGTCAGCTATGAAGTGGTCGGTCACACCCCACAACTATCATTTACTTACACCTCCCCCACTCCAACAAAAGAGCACTTTCTTATTTTAACGGGACTCTATGCAAATGAAATGAATACGATTCACTTACAGGCCACCTTAGAAACGGGAGAAGTACTAATGCATACGCTTCACCTTAAAACCGATCCTTTACCAAGTCAGGCCATCCATCCAAAGGTGACCCAGTTTAAAACGAATTCAGAGCAAACGAAACTTTATTTAGTATCGGATGATCACTATCACTATCTCATCGATGAAGCGGGAGACATTCGTTGGATTCAAAAGGCTTCATCCGGTTCCGTTACACCTCTAAAGGATGGTACGTTATTAACCTATGATGTCCCTGCTTTTTACTACTATCATCAGGCATTAATTGAGCGTAATTATTTAGGTCAGATTTTAAAACAAATGTATATTCCTGGCGCTGGTCATCATTCATTAGTTGAAACAGATGGTGGTGATTATTTAATCAATTCATCTGATAAATCAAATAACCGCTACATCGAAGATATCATCTATCTGCTCGACTCCAATACTGGAGATGTGTTAGAGACTATTAATTTGCGAGATTATCTCGATGTTTCCCGCTTTGAACAAACACTACCACAAGCCATTAAAGGGGATTACAATGATTGGTTCCATCTCAATTATGCCATGATAGATTCAAGTGACCAGTCGGTCATTGCTTCAGGGCGTTCACAAAGTATGGTCGTGAAAATCAATCCTGAGAAAAAAGAGATTAAATGGATTTTAGGAGCACCTGATGAGGTCAATGAAAGCTTACAACCTTATTTATTAACACCTGTGAATGAGCCATTTTCTTGGCCATTTGCCCAACATTCTGCTAAAGTCTTACCCGACCTTGATCGAAATCCAGAAACAACGGATTTGATCCTTTTTGACAACCATGTCGATATCGGTGTTTTTCCTAGAAAATTTTATCCAGATTTAAATCAATATAGTCGTGCCGTCCACTATCGAATTCATGAATCTGATTTGACCATTGAACAACTTTGGTCATTTGGAGAAGAGTTGAACCCGCCTCTCTGTTCAACCATTATTAGTGAAGTTGATTACTTGCCAATGAATGAGTCGATGCTTGTTTTATTCGGATTCATTCAACAAGGAAATCAAACGGGTGGGAAACTCTTTGAGGTCGATGTCCATGATGCGTCATCGATTATATTTGAAATGGAACTTTTAGCTGAAGGTATTAATCATATCTATACGAGTGAAGCCTTAGACATGAGTGATTTAAATTTAACAATCGAATTTACTCCAATCTCAAGTTTGAGTAAAGTTAATTTAAACGTTCAAAAAGAAACGCCGCTTTTACCTGAGTCATTCACTAAAAAAAGATTGGATTCATCACTTATTCAAACAATGACCTTAACTGATTCGGTATTATTTTTGGATACCTATCTCATGAAAGAGCAAATCACAGATGAATTAACACTGGTCCTAACCAATGTGAATGAAGAGCGCTATACTTATAGTATTTCTCCCACAGATTGCTTCTTGGTAACGATGGATGATTCCATTCCTCGCCTTCCTTCCGCTTATAAACGAGCACTGAAAAAAGAGAACCTTTATCGGGTGATCGATCGAACGGATTTAAGTCTATTACCTTCAGATGTTTATACCGTCTCTTTTTTCACGAATCAAACCCTTTACGAAACCTCTTATAAACTTCATCTTCAACATTAAAAAAGTGGTGCTACTGAGTAGCACCACTTTTATGATTGAATTAACTTTGATTTTTTATGAAGCTCAGAATCAGATTCTTTATTAGAACTAAAAACTAATTTTAATAAAATCGGAGTCAGAATAGTGGTCACAACGACCATGATAACCACCGGTCCAAAAAAGGTTGCACCCATCAATCCTAACGCTGCTCCCTTACTGGCAACAATCAATGCGACTTCACCGCGCGAGATCATTCCAACTCCGATTTGTACACATTCTCGATTCGAATATTGACAAAGTTTAGCCCCTATCCCACAACCAATAATTTTAGATATAATAGCAATAATCACTAATATAACTGTAAATATTAATAATTCACTACTCATCTCACTTAAATCTACTTGAATTCCAATACTGGCAAAGAAAATGGGCGAAAGTAACATATAAGAAATCGTTTCAAATCGAGAATTAATATACTGAGCACATGGTGTATTCGATAAAATCAAGCCTGCAATAAAGGCTCCCGTTATGTCTGCAACACCAAAAAATTCTTCTGCACAAAATGAAAGTAACAAACAAAAAACAAAAGCAATAATCACAAAGCGTCTCATATCTTTTTGATAAGCTCTGACCCAATGATTATAAAACTGATAAAATAAAACGCCCGCACCAATCGCAAAAACAAAAAATAAGGCAACCTTGCCTAATACAAGGGCAATATTAACCGAATCATCCGCACAGCTTGTGACAATCGTCAAAGCTACAATTCCTAAAATATCATCAATAATCGCTGCTCCTAAAATGGCATTACCAGCACGTGTATTTAATTTTCCTAACTCTTTTAACGTTTCAACCGTAATACTAACAGAGGTCGCCGTTAAAATAACCCCAATAAAAATATTTTGTAATAAATGACTAACCTCTTCTGGTGAACTTTCTTGATTAAAAATAGAAGCAATGCCCAGTCCCCCGACTAAAGGAACTAATACTCCAAGTAATGCAATAATAAATGATGCTTTTCCTGTCTTTTTTAACTCTGTTAGATCTGTTTCAAGTCCCGCTGTGAACATCAAGACAATGACACCTAGTTCCGCAACTTGCTTGATAAAATCTGTTTCGTGTAACACATTTAACATCGCAGGCCCTAATACTAGCCCTGCTAATAAGGCTCCAACCACTTGTGGCATCGAAAACTTTTTCGTTACTAAACCAAAAACTTTTGTACTCAACAGAATTAATGCCATATCAAATAAATACTTATATGATAGCATACCCACTCATCTCCATTACTTAGATTTTACTCATTTTCCCTATTGAATTTTGATTGACTTCGTCTTTTCTAATCAAACTTTCCCCCTTTATATCCGAATGGTTATTAACCCTAGTAATATAACATGTCGTTCACGTAAATTCGCTCACGATTTGTCGAAACATCGATTAAAATCGTGAATACGCCTTCATTTATATCCATCAAAAAAGCATGATCTGGTTATGATCATGCTTTTCGTTTATTTAACTAAGCGATTATATAATTCAACAATCTGTGCTTCTAACTGTGCTAAAACAGCAATTGATGTAAACTGAACACGACTCGTATAAGCCTCGCTCTTAGCCGGCGTATCAAAGACTAATCCTAAAGCTTCAACCTCAGCTTGAGATAAATAAGTTAGAACATAATGTTTACGTCCGGTTAATTTCAAACGTATCATCACACGACTCTTTAAATAAATCGTTAAATACTTTCCAACCGTCTTGAAAGATAGGTTCTCGACCTCACAATGATTCATTCTTAAAATCATTTTAATAGTCTCAAATACCTGTTCCTCTAAAGAAAGTGTCTGCTGGGCCGATTCTTCTTGAACATCGTCTAATTTTTCTGCTTCTGTCTCTTCTTGAGTTTCTTCTACTTCAGTCACTTCTGTTTCTTCTTGAGTTTCTTCTACTTCAGTCGCTTCTGTTTCTTCTTGAGTTTCTTCTAATTTAGTCGCTTCTGTTTCTTCTTGAGTTTCTTCTAATTCAGTCGCTTCTGTTTCTTCTTGAATTTCTTCTAATTCAGTCACTTCTACGTCCTCAATTTGACTAGACTCATTGATGACCACTATTTCTTCGATTTGTGTTAATTGCTGTCCTTCTTCTACTAAAGCTTCAAGTGCTGCTTCAACCTCAGCAACTGAGACATCTTTACTTAACATCAACTCTTCATTTTCTGCTAAAGACCTTCCTTCTTTAAAGTCTTTCTCAGGATTAATCATCGGAACAGTATTGACGTATAATGATTTAAACTCATCCATTTTACCTAAGCCAATTCGGATTCCTAAAACAGACAGGAAACTAATAATTAAACAAGCTGTACTAATAAATGCAGACGATAACGTCAAGAAAAAGCCGATGACACTACTAATTAAAATGACTAAAAAACAAACCGTCATTTTTCGGAACCATGTATATTTTTGGCTCCATTTATCAACTTCACTTAACAATGAATTCACCTCTTATCAAATTACAAATGGCACATATGCCTTTCTCTTCTAAATATATCGTATTTTTACATATTTTCATATACAATTTTCTCATAAATCGACAAAAAATATAACTTTTAGCTCAATTAGAAATGAATAACTAGATAATATAGGATAATACTGGTTTGTAATCCTTTTTATTAGAAATAAAAAAGATAGAAGGTTTTCTCCTTCTATCCAAATGGTTATAATCCAATAATAACTCCAACCAGAGCTCCAGCTGCAATAAAGAGAATTGGATGTTTATTAATTTTATTCGTAATAACGTATAAAACAATAAATAAAAGAGCTGCTTTGAAATCTAAAAAATCCGCCCAATGATGCGTCACATTAAATTTATCAAGTGTTAAAACTGAAATCTTAAACACACCAAATCCCGCAACAGCAATTAGTCCGGTAACAGCTGGTCGTAAGGCATAAAACACAGATTGTACAGCTTTACTCTCTTTAAATTTATTTAAAACATGGGCCACAATAATAATGATAATAACGGATGGCATAACTAATCCAATGGTTGCAATTAATCCACCTAAAATTCCACCCGCATTAAAGCCAGCATAAGTTGCCATATTAATCCCAATTGGACCAGGTGTTGATTGAGAAACGGCAATCATGTTTCCTAGCATCGCTTCATCAAACCAAGTATATTTTTCTGCTAGTTCATATAAGAAAGGTAAGGTCGCAAGTCCGCCACCGACGGCAAATAATCCAATCTTAAAAAATTCCAAAAATAAAATGAAATACGTCATTATGCTCTCTCTCCCTTTCTCCCTTTGACTAACAATCCCACGATAGCAGCTGAAATCACAATAAATACCGGTGAGATATTCGTTAAAATTCCAATGGCAATCGTAACTAGTACGATTCCAAGACACACTTTATCAATAACCGATCCTTTCCATAACTTAATCACCGCATTTAAAACAAGCACACAAACAGCCACACGAATTCCATTAAAAGCATGTTGAACTATCTCAAATTCTGCAAACGTCTGTAAAAAAGCAGCTAAAATCATAATAATCACTAAAGATGGAAACACAACACCTGCTGTTGCAACAATCGCCCCCAAAATTCCATGATGTTTATAACCAATAAAAGTGGCTGTATTAACAGCGATGACACCTGGCGTACATTGTCCAACAGCATAGTAATCCATCACTTCTTCTTCAGTCGCCCACTTTTTCGTTTCTACCACTTCTTTTTGTAACATTGGTAACATGGCATAACCACCACCAAATGTTAAACCACCAATGCGACAAAATGTCCAAAACAAATCGATATAATCGTTCATAAATGAACCTCCCAAAAATAATTTCATTCAATATTATATCTCAAATTTTATATTTTAAAAGAAATTTTAACCATTCCTTGTGGATAAAATAGTTTTCAATAAAAAAAGAGGACTTTTAAAAGTCCTCCCTAATACTTATTAATTAAGCAATACGATCCATCACTGGAACGATTTGTTTTTTACGAGAAACAACACCTTCAAGTAAAGCTGTGTTTTCTGTTAATTCAACATTAAATGCTTTTTCAACGATATCCGTACGTTCACCTAATGCGATTACTTGTGAATTACTATTTAAGATATCTGTGATGACAGCGACGAATAAGTTTAATCCTTTTTCTGCAATAATGGCTTGCATTTGCTCTTCTAACTCAGCTTTACGAGTCATCATATCTTCAATGCTAACCACGTTGATTTGTGCAATTTCAACCGTTGATGATCCCATTGGGAATACTTTAGCATCAATCCCTAATAATTGACCTGCTGTTAAATCAGAAAGATCAGTTCCTGCTTTTAACATTTCTAATCCGTAAGTCTCAACATCTAATCCTGCGATTTGCGCTAACTCACGGCACGCTTTTTCATCTTGTGGTGTACAAGTTGGTGATTTGAATAATAATGAGTCTGAAATGATCGCACTTGCCATTAATCCTGCGATTTTAGGCTCGATTTCGATTCCATTTTCTTTATACATTTTATATAAAATTGTTCCTGTACATCCAACTGGCTCTGCACGATAGAATAATGGTTCAGATGTTTGGAAGTTTGCAATACGGTGATGATCAACAACCATTTTGATTGTTGCTTTTTCAATTCCGTTTGCACTTTGGTTAAATTCGTTGTGGTCCACTAAAATAACTTCATCATTTTCAGTAACTTCTTCAATTAACGTTGGAGCTTCCACTTGAAAATGATTTAAAATGTATTGAGTTTCTTTATTAACATCACCTAAACGGCAAGCTTTCACGTCCATACCTAATTTTGTTTGTAAGTCAGTCATGACTAAAGTAGATGTAATTGAATCCGTATCTGGATTTTTATGTCCGAATACTAATGTAGCCATTGATTCATTCCTCCTTCTGAATTTTCACTTCTCTTATTTTACACTATATTGCTAAAAAACTCATCGCCTTTTACTCCAAATTTACAATTTTTCAATCATATTTTACCTCAAATCGGTTTAGACTACTAAGAGAATGAATAAAGGAGGCGTTTTATGGAAACGACTTGGAGCTTAAAAGAATTATATGAATCATTTGAAAGTGAAGACTTCTTAAATGACTTAAATACCGTTGATGACCTCATCAAGCGCTATGAAACGTATGCACAATCTCTATCTAATATAGATAAAAATGAAGTCAAAAAGCTAGAAGAGTATCTAGAATTTCAAATTGAAATGGCCAGCTTATTTCAACGACTCTTCTCATTTTGTTCCTTAACTTTAAGCACTAATACAAGTGATGAAAAAGCATTAAAATACTCAGATATTTTAAATGAAAAAAGTAGTGCTTTAGCTTCAAGTGAAGCAAAAGTTAATCATTGGATTGGGTCTTTAAAAAATATCGATTCCTTTTTATCTCAATCAGAGGCATTAAAAGACCATTCCTTTTTATTCCATGAGATTCAACAATTCAGCGCTCATTTATTAAGTGATAAAGAAGAAGCTATTGTGGCTAAATTACAAAATACAGGTTCCATTGCGTGGTCAAAGTTAAAAGATATGTTGACATCTAAGCTCATGGTTGATGTCCCGCTCCAGGATGAGGTTAAATCCATGCCACTCACCATGGCACGAAATCTCGCACACGATAAAAATCCTGATATCCGTAAAGCGGCGTATGAAGCTGAATTAAAAGCCTATGAAAAAGTGGATGATAGTTTAGCTGCTTGTTTGAGCAACATTAAAGGCGAAGTCATTACATTATGTAAATGGCGTGGCTATGAATCTGCCCTTGAAGAAACACTTTTAAAATCTCGCATCACAAAAAAAACATTAGATGCGATGCTCGCTGCCATCGTAGAAGCCCTACCTCATTTTCGTGACTTTCTAAAAACAAAAGCAAAATGTCTAGGTCATAAAAACGGTCTTCCATTTTATGATTTATTTGCTCCACTTGGAACTCACACTCAAACCTTTGACTATGAACAAGGAACACAATATGTTCTAAAATTATTTAAAACCTTTTCTGACGAACTGGCTGAGTATGCCAAAGAGGCGATGGAAGGGGCTTGGATTGATGTTTATCCCAAACAAGGAAAAGTAGGTGGTGCCTTCTGCTCAAACTTACACATCATTAAACAAAGTCGTTTCTTATTAAATTATGGCGATCAATTTAGTGATGTCATTACGATGGCTCATGAGCTCGGACACGGATTTCATGGCTATTGCTTAAATGAAGAAAGTATCTTAAACTCTGGTTATCCTATGCCTTTAGCTGAAACAGCGTCAACCTTCTGTGAAACCATCGTTAAAAAGGCTGCGATTAAAGGTGGTGACGAGGAACAAGCGTTTGCTGTTTTAGAACAAGAATTAACAGACGCCACTCAAATCATCGTCGACATTTATAGCCGTTATTTATTTGAAACTGAACTCTTCAAACGCCGAGAAGAAAGTTCAGTTGGGGTTAAAGAATTAAATGAAATGATGATTAAAGCTCAAAAAGAATCCTATGGTGATGGCCTTGATCCCAATTATTTACACCCTTATATGTGGGCATGTAAACCTCACTATTACGATGCTTCTTCTAACTTCTATAACTTTCCTTATGCCTTTGGGTTATTATTTGCAAAAGGTCTATATGCCAAATATGAAGAACAGGGCGAAGACTTCCCTAAAGCTTATAAAAACCTTTTGGCAGTAACGGGTAAACTATCGGCTAAAGAAGTCGCTCAAACAATGGATATTGATATTGAAGATCAAGCCTTTTGGAAAAAATCACTCGATTTAATCATCGAAGATATTGAATATTTTAAACAATTAGCTCAAAAACGATTTTAATTAAGTCTATTCAACAGCAACCACGATGAGTTGCTGTTTTTTATTCGCTAAATCAGTGAAACTCCCTCCCACTAAATTGAGATGAACCTATCAGCAACCTTAAAATAATTAATAGAAAAAATGGTTTTTATTGCCTTTTTTCTCTTTATCATCCATAATAAGTGGTAAATGAATTTTAATTTCAAAGGAGAATCATTATGAAAAGTTATAACTTTTATAAATGGAGAATTTGGATTATTTTAACCTTTTCATTTGTCCTTTCTCTCTTCCATCGCGGATCCATGGGTGTCATTTCATCCCCTATGAGTGCGGACTTAAATGCAACTGCTACACAAGTTAGTAATATTGCCTCGGTAACCTTTTATACATATGCTTTAATGCAAATTCCTGCTGGATTGTTACTAGATCTTTACGGATATCGTAAAATCAGTGGTTTTGGTGTCTTACTAACAGGAATCGGATCAATTTTACTCGGAATAACTCCATCCATATCTCTCGCGTATATGGGACGACTACTTGTTGGACTTGGAACGTCCGTTATTTTTATTTCTGTCTTAAAAGCCCAAAGTATTTGGTTTAACCAGCGTGAATTTACGCGTGCTTCAGGACTCCTTTCATTTATTGGGAATATGGGGGGGATGCTTGCTACATTTCCACTTGCCATTTTAGTGGCTTACATGGGGTGGCGTGGTTCAATGACTTGGATGGGATTCCTTTGTGTCATTATCTCACTGTTAATCTTTATCTATGTTAAAAATCATCCTAACGATTATGGATTCGAAGCAAAAGGAAAAACAGGTATTTCACAAAAGATTAATTTGAAACAAGCATTGAAAACGGTCCTCTTAAATCGTTCCATTTGGCGTAATTTCTTTGCCCTGTTCACATTAGTCGGTTGTACGACTGCTTTTTCTGGTGTTTGGGGGGTCAACTATTTATCAACTGTCTATCACCTAACTGAAACAAAAGCTTCATTTTATATTTCCTTTATTCTTATTGGGTTAATTGTTGGTTCATTATGTATTAATAAAATTCTAAGCTGGTTTAAATATCAAATCTCACTTTGCCAGCGCATTGCTTCGACTCTAATGACACTTTGTTGGATCTACTTTTTAATCATAGCCAATGGACAACCACCTCTTTCCATCCTACCGATTTTACTATTTATGATAGGATTTTTCGCCACCGCACACATCCTATCCTTTACTGATATTACAAATTACTGTACACCTGATAACAATGGGCTGGCTAGCAGTTTTATTAATGCTGGGGAGTTTATCGCAAGCTCACTCATCACCTTATTAATTGGTACTTTTCTTGATTTAACTTATGTCGGAAGCAGCACAGACGCTGTCCGTTACTACAGTGCTAGTCAATATAAACTATGTTTCTTTATTTTCCTATTTATTTCAGCTTTAGGGATTTTAACTAGTTTTATTAGTTGTAAACAAGAACAGAAAAAATCCTCCTCAACGCTGACAACCACTCATTAATAAAATAAAAACCAGAGATCGAATCTCTGGTTTTTATTTTATATCGCTTCTTCTAGCCATTGATGAATTTCTTCATAAACGATGTTTTTTTCTTTTTCATTTAAAATTTCATGACGCATTTTCTGATATAATTTATAATTAATATCAACTAATCCAGCGTCTTTCATAACTTCATAAGCTTTGATAACCATTTGACCATATCCACCAACGGGATCATCTTCACCTGATAATAATAAAACAGGCAAATCATATGGCATTTTTTTTATATTCTTCTCATTTGTTATATACAATAAGCCAGTAAATAAATCTTCAAATCCTGCAGTAGTAAAAACAAACCCACAACTTGAATCAGCACAAAATTGTTCCACGATACTCTCATCATAACAAATCCAATCACTTGGCGTTTTAGCATTTTCAATGTGTTGATTAAAGGTTCCATATGATAATCGGTGAATCAAAGGACTACGATATCTTGAACCTTTGATACGTTTGATTATTTTAGCAGCTATTTTTCCTGCGACTAATTGATATTTTGGTTCATGTGCCGTTCCAGTTAAAATCAAGCCATTAATCGTCTCTCCATAATCAATCGCATAATGTCTTGCTAAAAATGATCCCATACTATGACCTAACATAACAATTGGTAAATCTGGATGTTTGGCATGAATTAAATCATTAATCGATTTTAAATCATCCACCATTTTACTCCATCCGTTAGTTTCGCCAAAATATCCATAATCATCTGCACTCTTCACAGATGCTCCATGTCCACGATGATCATTCGCATAAACAACATAGCCTTGGCTGATTAAATAAGCAATAAACTGCTCGTAACGCATCGTATGTTCACAAGAACCATGAACTAATTGAATCACTCCACGTGTTCGAATTTCTGCTTGTGGCTCATAGACATAAAGTTCTATGTCATAACCATCTACCATTTGAACTTTCAAGAATGTGGCCCCCTTCATATTACATATGTATACTGTACCATAATTTCAAAGGGAAGCCAACTCTTTCACTAGACTGGGCCATTGTTTTTTAATCTTTTATACTGTTTTCTCATCAATTATTCGAAATCCGTTTCATTTCCTACAACAATTTGATAAGGAACAAACTTCCCGTCTTGATACGTTAAATAAACTTCAACAATACCTAAATTATCTACCGTTGCAATTCCAACAATTCGTTGTGAGGCTACTAAGCTATAAGCATCTTGTCCCCTTGGAGTCATAATTGGATATAATCCACCTAACGGCAACACATCTCCTCTTAAATTTTCTTTAACTTTTCCTTCAGGAGTATAGTACTTATCTAATAGCTCTTTATCTTTTGTTGAAAGATCCAGTTTATAGGTTTGATTAATGGTGTTATTTTTAACGATGACTCCATAGTTATTCGTAAAACTAATACTCCAATCATATAAATCATTCAAATCATTATAATCGAGTAACTGGACTGGCTTTTTATCTTTAAAACTATAAATGTAATAATAATGAATATTTCCACTTCCACCAGAACTAATTGAGACATAAATATCATTAATATCGTCTTGATTAAAATCACCTAAAAAAAGTGTACTACCATAACCACCATTTAAATCAAGAGTTTTTTCCGTGACTTCGCTCGTCACACCATCAACGACAAAAATTGTAATATCCTCTTGGTAAATCGCATCTGAACTTTTTTTATTTCCTGCAAGATAAATAAAGTCATCCACTTGATCTCCTGTCACATCCGCTATTTTACGATCAAAAATATAAGGAGCATCAACCTCGACGGCTAATTCAATCTGAGGAGGAATATAAGCTTCTAAAAACATCTCAACAATCTCCTTTCCAATCTAAACTAACCTTAGTATGAGTGATTAACGGGAATCTATGAATTTTTTTGTATATATTAACAATTTAATTTTATGATTATTAAAAAAGAGGTCCCCCAAAAGTGGACCTCTTAAGATTAGAATAATGTCATTTGGTTACTTGGTGGTTGAACCGATGCTTTAGCTGGCTTATCATTCCCTAATTCCATGTCTCCAAAGACATTCATTAATTGTAATTTTTCGATTAATGTTTTTGAAACTTTTCCACGTGTTTGAACGTCTTTAATCGTTTTAAAGGGTTCTTCTTCACGAGCAGCTACGATTTGACGCGCTACGTTCTCCCCTAATCCGTCTAAAGCGGTAAATGGTGGAATTAATGATTTTTTATCTTCTGAAATTTTGAAATCAACCGCTTGTGATTCCTCAATATTAAAGTTTTGGAAATAGAAGCCACGCTCTGTCATTTCAAGCGCAATTTCTAAAATCGTGACTAAGTTTTTCTCTTTTGGTGTCGCTTCAAATCCTTTTTCTTCAATTTCATCTAGACGTTTACGAATCGCATCTGGCCCCTTAATCATGGTTTCCATTTCAAACACATCTGCACGTTTTGAGAAGTATGCACAGTAATAATAAATTGGATGATGAACTTTAAACCAAGCAATACGTATTGCCATTAAAACGTAAGCTGTCGCATGGGCTTTTGGGAACATGTACTTAATCTGACCACATGACCAAATATACCATTCTGGAATATTATGCTTACGCATTTCTTCTTCAAATTCTTTCCATCCATCTGGCACTTTACTTGCCATTCCTTTACGAACAAACTCCATAATTTTGAAGGCTAAGGCTGGTTCTAACCCACCATACATTAAGTAAACCATGATATCATCACGACATCCGATAACATTCTTAAATTCAATCTTACCAAATTTATCGTACTTACCTGCTACTAAATCAGCCGCATTATTTAGCCAAACATCTGTTCCATGTGATAGACCCGAAATTTTAACTAACTCAGCAAATGTTTTTGGTTTTGTATCTTCAAGCATGTTACGAACGAATGGGGTTCCAAACTCAGGTACTCCATATGATCCCGTCGTTGAACGAATTTGCTCTGGCGTCACACCTAATGATTCCGTTGAATAAAACAGTTTGTAAACCTCGGGATCATCTGTTGGAATATCTTTTGGATCAATACCAGAAATATCTTGTAAATAACGAATGACCGTCGGATCATCGTGCCCAAGAATATCAAGTTTTAATAAGTTATCATGAATTGAGTGGAAGTCGAAATGTGTGGTACGCCATTCTGCTGTTGGATCATCTGCTGGATATTGAATGGGTGTGACATCATAAATATCCATGTAGTTTGGTACAACGATAATTCCACCCGGGTGCTGTCCTGATGTACGACGAACCCCTTCACATCCTTTGGCTAAACGTTCAATTTCAGCGGTACGCATCTCTTTATGTGTATCCTCAATAAATCCTTTAACATACCCAAAAGCTGTCTTTTCAGCAACCGTACCAATCGTTCCGGCACGGAAAGCAAAATCATCACCGAAGACTTCACGGCAATATAAATGAGCGACGGGTTGGTATTCACCTGAGAAGTTTAAATCGATATCGGGAACTTTATCTCCTTTAAATCCAAGGAAGGTCTCGAACGGAATATCATGTCCATCTTTACGCATTTTCGTTCCGCAATGTGGACAATTCGCATCTGGTAAGTCAAATCCAGATTCCGCATTGGCTAAAATATCCTGGAATGGTTCTTCTTCTTTACGAATCCCATAACGCCCTTTTTCATCTTCATTCATCTTAAAGGCAGAGAATAAACAGTTCGGACATCGATAATGCGGTGATAAAGGGTTAACTTCAGTAATATCCATTAATGTGGCTACGAAAGACGATCCAACTGAACCACGAGAACCTACTAAGTACCCATCGTCGAGTGATTTCTTAACTAACATGTGTGAAATATAGTAAATAACAGCGAATCCATTACCAATGATACTATTTAATTCTTTAATGAGGCGGTCTAATACATACTGTGGTAATTCTGATCCATACCATTCATACGCACGCTCATAACACATCTCACTTAAACGATCTTTGATACTTGGAATCCCTTTATCTTTTAAGAAATCATCTGCAGGCGTAAATAACTCATCTTTAATCGCTTTAATCATCTCACATTGATCGGCAATCATATTTGGATTTGTTACAATGATTTCTTTTTGTTTTTCTTCACTCAAGAAGTGGAAATCATTAAACATCTCATCCGTTGTTCTAAAATGCATACTTGGAATCGATTTAATATCTGGATGATTTAACGGATGACGTCCACCTCCGATTGATGGTGTGCGTGTATAAATCTGACGATATATTTTATCTTCACGATTTAAGTGATGAACATCTCCTGTGGCGCAGACTGGGATATTTAACTCTTCACCAACTTTGATAATACGTTCAATCGTTTGAATAATATACCCTGCCATCTCTTTTGAATTTAAATCAATTAAATGTGAATAAACTTCTGGAGGTTGAACTTCTAAGTAGTCGTAAAACTTAGCTTTTTCTTTTAATTCCTCGTATGATTTATTGATTGCTGTTTCAAAAACCTCACCATTGACACAACTACTTCCAATTAATAACCCTTCACGATGAGCTTCTAAGTAGCTACGACGAATACGCGGCTGACCATATAAGTCGTTTGTCATCGATTGAGAAACGACTTTAAATAAGTTTTTAAATCCAACTTCATTTTTTGCTAAAATGGTTACATGCGTAGAATAATCGAGCTTAAACGATGTATCTTTATCCACTAGGTTATTAATTTCATCATGCGTCTTAATACCTAGCTTCATCATATCTTTAAGTAATAAGATAAAGGCTTGACCTGTGGCACGTGCATCGTAAATGGCACGGTGATGTTGAGTTAATTCTACCTTAAAGAATTTCGATAGCGCCTTTAAGTTAAATCGTTTCATCTTACGCTTAAATTTTTCATCAATGGTTGCATCTGTCGCATAATTCCAATACACCCCAAATTGGTGGTGATACATCACACGAGCTGCAGCCAGTGTATCAATGACAGGATTTGTACATGGACCTAAATTAAAGCGTTTATAGGTAGCATGTAAATGCCCCATATCAAAGGCTGCATTATGAGCAACTAAAATACAGTCTTCTGACCAAGCTTTAAAGCGGCGCATGACATCCTCAAGTTCAGGTGCATGATCAACATCACTTTGTAAAATATGAGTTAATTCAATTGTTTTTAACGAAAGTTTACGATGAGGGTTTGCAAAGTCTGAAAACTCATCAATAATCGCACCATTTTTAATTTTTACCGCTGCAATCTCAATAATCACATCATAATTTGTCGAAAAACCAGTGGTTTCGACGTCATAAACGACATAGGTAGCATCATTTAAATTTAACGGTTGTTCATCCCAAGCAATTTTCGGTTCATCTTCAACTAGATAACCTTCAACGCCATAAATGACTTTAATATCATTTTTCTTTGCGGCATGATAAGCGTCAGGAATTGCCTGAACAACACCATGATCCGTTAAAGCAATCGCTTTATGTCCCCACTGTGCCGCTTGCTTAATGTAATCTGCAATATCGGTTACGCCATCCATCGCACTCATTTTTGTATGGACATGAAGCTCCACACGCTTTTCACCTTCTGGTGCTAGATCTTTACGAGGTTCTGTTTTAGCATCAATCACGTTTGCTGCATTTACCATCATACTTAACTCTTTTGAGAATGAGTCAAATTGAATACGTCCACTCACACGAACCCAATTACCTTTTTTCAAAATTTTAGGAACCATTTTTTTCATTTCTGCTGATTTAGCAAACATTTTAATATAAATCGAATCCGTATAATCTGTAAATTTAGCCGTAATTAACATCATCTCACCATTTCGGATATCGCGTGTTTCTGCATCAAAGATATATCCTTCTAAAATACAGCGACTCATTTCATCATCAATATCTTTACAGTTCATCGGAGTTCCATTAATCGGTCCTCCAATTGATGTCTCTGTCACTTCTGGCTCTTTTCGCGAATATCCTCCGCGACTTCCACCATAACCTCCACCTTCACCACGATAAACCGGTTTTTGTGGCTCCGCCTCTGGTTCAATAGGCTTTGGAATTTCTACAATTGGTGGTAATGACGTTTCTCGCTCTGTTAAAATATCTGCATCTGAAAGAGCATCTTCTGAATAAATTGGTCGAACCTGTTTAATTGGGAACCCAAAGCGTTCATAACTTTGCTGAATCTTAGTCGCATACTTTTGTTGAATTTCATTATAATATTGCTCATCCTTAACAGCGATTTGTAACTCATCACCTACAACAGAAGCTTTAAAGCTCTCAAGACAGCGAATTAATAAATCTTGACGGCTTAAATATTCAATCATCAGCGGCCAATATTCTAAAATTTGCTCGTCACTTGGTCGACTTAAATAACGAATCGTAAATGTTGCTTGATTCACTGTTTGAATACGACCAAATGTGTGATCAAATCGTGAATAAAACTCATAAAAAGCTGCTGAAATAAGCGGTGTATCAAACGTTAAATGAAAAAGTAATGCTTGACGCTTACGAAAAACATCTACTTTCTCAATCGTTTTTTCTTCAAATAAAAAAAGTTGATGCTCCGGATATTGAATTTGTTCCAATAAAATTTGCATCTGTTTTTGCATACGGGGCTCCCCCTTTTCTATATAAAAGACTAGTTAGTCATAACTAATACATTTTATCATTATTTGACGATTATTTCATCATTAAAATTTAACCAACCATGACTCTAAGTTATTATGGATTTTTTTAATTGATATAAAAAAAGTTCCCTCAAAAAGAGAGAACTTTTCACATTATGCTAATGTTTCATATTTTTCTTGAACAAATGTCATTAAGTCAGCAACTGCCACTTCAGCAACTTCACCTGTTTGACGAACTTTTACTTCAACTAAACCGTCAGCAATACCACGTCCAACTGTTACTCGGATTGGTAATCCGATTAAGTCAGCATCAGAGAATTTAACTCCTGCGCGCTCTTTACGGTCGTCTAATAGAACATCAAATCCTGCTGTTTTTAAATCAGCATAGATTTTTTCTGCTGCTTCTAATTGATCTGCTTTTTTCACATCAACTGGAACGACATGAACATCAAATGGAGCGATTGATTTTGGCCAAATCATTCCATTTTCATCGTTATTTTGTTCAATTACTGCCATCATTACACGGCTAACACCAATTCCATAGCATCCCATAATGATTGGTTGTTTCTTTTGGTTTTCATCTAAGAAAACAGCATTCATTGGTTCAGAATATTTTGTTCCTAATTTGAACACGTGTCCAACTTCGATTCCTTTCGCGTGGTCAACGACACCAACACCGTCTGGAGATGGTGCTCCAACTGGTAAATCAGCTACCTCAATATTAGCAGCAAATGATCCAGTTGTTGAGTAGACGATTGTATCTTCTCCAATTTCAGCTAATGCCATAAATTCCGCAGATTGAGATCCACCAATTTGTCCACTATCAGCTTCTACCATACGGTAGTTTAATCCACAACGAGTAAAGATGTTTGTATAAGCTTGAACAAAGTTATTATACGCTTCATCTAAAGACTCTTGTGTCGCATGGAATGAATAAGCATCTTTCATGATGAACTCGCGTCCACGCATTAATCCGAAACGAGGGCGTGCTTCATCACGGAATTTTGTTTGAATTTGGTAAACTGTTAATGGTAATTTTTTATATGAATTTAAGAAGTCACGAACAACGTGTGTAATGACTTCTTCATGTGTTGGCCCTAAAGCAAATTCACGGTTATTACGATCTGTTAAACGCATTAACTCTGATCCATAAACATCCCAACGTCCTGATTCATCCCATAATTCTTTTGGTTGTAACGCAGGCATTAATAATTCATTTCCACCGATCGCATCTAACTCTTCGCGAACGATTCCTTCAACGTTATTTAAAACGCGTTTTGCAAGAGGTAAGTATGTATAAACTCCTGCTGCAACTTGTTTAATAAATCCAGCACGTAATAAGAACTGATGAGAACGAATTTCTGCATCACTTGGTACTTCACGTAGCGTTGGAATAAACATCATAGATTGTTTCATGTTTGGTCCTCCTAAAGCTTACTACGACTATTATTCAATTAGTCTCGACATTTTACCGTCTCTAATTGTTCATTATCGCATCTTTTTAATCCCTTTTCAATCTTTTTATGCACTAATTAAACGAATGATATCGTTAAATGTGACATAAATAAATAATCCAAAGAATAAAAGTAATCCCGTCATATGAATATAACCTTCAATTCGACGATCAACTGGACGTCCAATAATCGCTTCAATTAATACGAATAAAATACGTCCGCCATCTAAAGCTGGGAATGGAAGTAAATTCATAATTCCAATATTCACACTTAAGAACCCAACCCAGATTAGTAATGATGTTAATCCATAAGTCGCAATTGTTGACGTCATTTTATAAATGCCAACTGGTCCTGATAAATCATTAATTCCCGCCTCTTTTGTCACAAATAACATTCTAAAGGTCTCAAAAATTGAAACAAAAGCTTCTTTTGTTTTAAAAATGGAATACTTAAAACCAGTTAATAATGATTTTTCATATTCAGGACCCACACCTATTGAAGAAACTAACGTCCCCTCACGATCATTGACTTGTGGTGTAATTTCTACCGTGTTTGTTTGGCCATTACGAATATAAGTTAGTGTCGTCGGTTCTGTCGTACTTTGAATAGCCGCTGTTAAGTCTTCCCAATTACTCACCACTTGATTATTATAAGAAACAATCGTATCCCCTTCTTCTAATCCAGCAACTTGAGCTGGAGAATCTTGAATAATTTGACCAAGCGTATTCGAATAGGTTGGCATACCTACTGATAAACCCACAATAAAGAATAAGACAAGGGCTAAAACAAAGTTCATCGTTGCTCCAGCTACCATAGTCGCAAAACGTGCCCATTTTGATTTTGATTCTAAACAACGATCATAAGGAGCAATTTGTTGAGTTCCTTTTTCAAGGATATAATACGCCTCATGTTCAACATTAAACTCACGAAGTATTCCATCTTCTGTTTCAAGGGATATCGTTAATTGTTTATATAAGTCAACCGATTTAATCGTTCCAATGACTTCTGGCTTTTGATCTTCTGGCTTTAAGTAAATTCGATCAACAAGTCCTTGTCGTGAAAAACTGACACCGACTACTTGATCAACCTTAACCATTTCTTTTTCAGCTTCTTCGCCTGCCATCGCAACAAATCCACCGAATGGAATAGCACGAATAGAGTAAGTTGTTTCCCCCTTCTTTTTACTCCAGACCGTTGGCCCCATTCCAATTGAAAACTCATGACATAAAATTCCATAATGTTTTGCTACAAGAAAATGCCCTAATTCATGAACTAAGATAATGATACCTAGTGCTAAAATAAAACTTATAATTCCTATCATCTGTCCTTCCTCCATTATTCATACTTTGTCATGATATTTTTTCGAACGTCACAATCAATTTCTAAAATTTCATCTAAGGTTGGGTTAGTAATCGTTTGATGGGCCGATAATGCTTCATAAACAACCTCTTCGATTCCTAGGAAACTGATCTTATTTCGTAAAAACAAATCTACCGCTGCTTCATTAGCTGCATTTAATACTGTCGGGCAACTTCCGCCCATACGTCCAGCATCATAAGCCATCTTTAAACATGGGAAGCGCTCAAAATCCATTGGTTTAAATTCTAATGTTCCTACTTCAGCTAAATTCAATGATTTCGCCTGCTTTAAATCAATACGCTCTGGATAACTCATTGCAAATTGAATCGGAATACGCATATCCGGTGTTCCTAAATGGGCAATAATACTCGTATCTTCAAACTCAACCATCGAATGAATAATACTTTGGCGATGTAAAATCGTTTCAATACGATCGTAGGGCATATCAAATAACCAATGTGCTTCAATGACTTCTAGTCCTTTATTCATCATTGAAGCTGAGTCAATAGTAATCTTAGCCCCCATCGACCAATTGGGGTGATTTAACGCTTGCTCACGTGTAACATTTTGTAGCATCTCTCGTGTATAATCACGGAATGATCCACCACTTGCTGTGATAATCAATTTCTTTACCGCTTTTGAATCTTCACCTTGTAAGCATTGATAAATTGCCGAATGCTCACTATCAACAGGTAATAACTTAACCCCATATTGCTTTGCTTTTTCCATGACTAAATGTCCAGCTGTCACGAGTGTTTCCTTATTTGCAATTCCAATGGTACGACGCATTTCAATCGCCTTTAGTGTTGGTAATAATCCAACTGATCCCATCACGGCTGATAATACAAAGTGTTCATCTCCTGGTACTTCGTCATAAGTTGCAACCGTGATTAATCCTTCACTTCCAAATCCAAAATGAATGGCTGGATATAAGTGAGATAACGTTTTCGCATCTTCTTCACTGATAACTGATACATATGACGGCTGAAACTCTTCAATAATTGCTTGTGTTAGTTGGATATTACGTCCCGCTGAAAAAGCGACTAATCGAAACTTATCTGGATGCTGTCGAATCACATCTAGTGTTTGCGTTCCGATTGAACCTGTTGCCCCTAATAAATAAATATTTTTCATCTAAATCACCACATTCAATACATTAATTAAAATATAAAGTGCCAATGAAGCATATAAGTGACTGTCAAAACGATCGAGAACGCCACCGTGACCTGGGAATAACTTTCCAAAATCTTTAATTCCATATTCTCGCTTCATTGAAGAAGCCACTAAATCACCAAATTGTGCTACAGCTGCTACGACTAAACTCATGATAATCAGCATTAAAATCTGAGTTGATAATCCCGTGAACACGCCGAAAACAGTTCCAATAATAATTCCTAATAATGTTCCACCGATTGATCCTTCTACCGTCTTATTTGGACTAATACGTGGAGCTAATTTACGTTTCCCTAACTTACGTCCAACAAAATAAGCACCGGAATCTGTCACTGCTACGACAATAATCATAAATAAGAATAATTTTAACCCTAAAAATCGAATAAATATCATGGAGTGAAAGGTTGATCCGACATAAAAAATGGTTAGTAGATAGTAACCCGCATCCTTAATTGAAAAGTCCTTACGAACCACAACCGCTAATAATAAAATAAATAAAAATAATGCCATTGTACCTAACCCAAAGGTTAACGTCCCAGTAAATGATAAAGTTTTAAAGTTAAACGAACTAAACATAATCATCAAAGTAGCTAACATTGTAAATAGCTTCACTTCAATTGGTGTTTTAGCAACTGTCTCTTTCATATCAATCATTTCCTGTGTGGCTACAAGGGCTAATAACACGCCTAAAATGATAAACGGTAACTTTCCATAAATTAAAATCGGTAACCCTACCGCAATCATAATAATAGCTGTGATAACACGCTGCTTCATGATTTAAACACTCCTTTAGTTTGCTTCATTTAAAGCACCAAATCGTCGATTACGCTTTTGATAATCTAATAATGCTTCATATAACTGCTCTTCTTTAAAGTCTGGCCAAGCAATCGAAGTAAAGTACAACTCTGCATAAGCTAATTGCCATAATAAATAGTTACTGATACGCAATTCTCCACTTGTTCGAATCATTAAATCAAGTGGGGGTAAATCTGAAGTCATTAAGTGTTGATCAATCACGTCTTCATTAATGTCTTCCACATTTAACTGACCATTTTTAACCTCTGTTGCAATGGCTTGGACCGCTTGTTTAATTTCATCTTGTGAACCGTAATTTAATGCAATCGTTAACGTCATCTTCGTATTATTCTTGGTTAATTCACTAATTTCTAATACTTTTTGTTGCAAGTCTATTGGTAATTCTTCTACATTTCCAATTACTTTTAACCTAATATTATTTTCAACTAACTCTGGAGCAAATTCATTAAAAAATTTAATCGGTAACTTCATTAAAAACTTCACTTCCTCATCTGGGCGTTTCCAGTTTTCTGTTGAAAAAGCATACACCGTTAAAGCTTTAATTCCAATATTCGCACATAGCTTTGTTATTTCTCGAACATTCATTGCTCCTTCTTGATGTCCAGCTGTTCTTGGAAGCCCACGTTTTTTAGCCCATCTTCCATTTCCATCTAAAATAATCGCAATATGTTGAGGCAATGGAGCGTTTAAAACTTGCTCTTTATTTACCTGTATCTTTCTCCTCTTTCTAAAGAACATTCAAGAAACCGCCTTTCATAAATTTAACCTATCTTGTATATTTTAATACACTTAACATCTTTTTTCCACTGACATTCAAGATTTATACAAATAAAATATACTTCCTCTCCTCTACAATAGAAAAAAGCTACTAAGAAAATTTCCTAGTAGCTTTATCTATATCAAGTCATCGTTTTACATCGTATAAAATCATGACATTCATTCATACTAAATACAGGTTAGTGTCTATTTAATCTTTTTTGAGCTTTTATCTTAATTCGATGAACCTCTTCTTTTGTTAATGGAGGAATCTCGCTACTCAACTCGACTTCTTGTTTCTTCATGTGTTTATGAAAAGATAATTTTACAAACTTATCATCTTTCTCACTCATCACATTTTACCTGCCAGATTAAATTAATCTTCTCGTTTAAAATATCCGTAGCGCTGTGCATTCGTTTTGACGCGCGTTTCTACTTTATGCGTCACACGTTTGGCATCACCAACAAATTCCGTACCAAACTCCGTTTCCATTTTCGATGCATCTGGAATTAATGCGTTACGAGCTAATCGTTTTGTTTGTTTTGTTGCCATGTAACTGCCTCCTTATGATGTAAAACGATGACATTTTTATTTTGCATTTTTTGTCGAAATATATGCATGAATCCTCATTAAGTCTAATAATTATTTAATCTAAAGTGAGATTCCATTCATAAACATTAATCTCTCGAACGCCCATCATATACATTTCAAGATGAAAAGGTTTTGAATTATTCAGCATTAACAATCGCCATAAGCATTGATTTCACCACATTCTTAAGTATCCATGTACATTTCCTTTTTAAAAGTATGTTCCATTTCATCGGTAATTATAATAAGGATAATAACCTTTGTCAAGTCCCTTTTAATTCATACCATTAATTCGACAACTTAAGCACACATCTTATTATATTTAGTCATAAAGTTGTTAACCGTTGACTCACTACATCCTAACATTTGAGCTACCTCTTTGCTCTTATAACCTTGAGCCTTTAACTCAACAATCTTTTGTTCACGTTCTTCTTTAGTCAATACTCTCTCATCATCAGTAGCGGGCTTATGTAGCTCTATCATTCCCTTTAAGTCCGTATAAATGGAATCTTCTACATCTAACACCTTACATGAGTAGCCTTTGAATACTTTATCAATTTCACTATGTACCAACTGACTACCACCGCCACACCATACAATAACTAAATTTTGAGGATTGGCTACCTTGAACACCGTTGAATCTAAATCGCTTTTAATCATACTTAAGAATCTACTTGTCACATCACTTACATGAGATTGCTCATCCTTGGTAAACTTATAACCATCTACTAGCCATGAGTTTAAAATTGAGCTTGTAGGTGCTTGAGTATAACCTGCTACTTCTGACATGATTGCATTAGTTCCCATTGACAACGACACCATTTTCTCTCTGTAACCTCGACTACTAAATAATGCAATATCAGTAGTTGAATATCCAATGTTCACTACACACACATTCTTCCCCTTCAACTTGAGCTTTTGACTGATGTAATGCTTACTTGATTCACCTTCTACATAAACTTTTACCACTTGTAACTTTACCCTAGTGTCATGTAGTTGATAAACTCCACCTAACTTACGCTTAAGCTCCTGTGTAGTTCCCAACTCATTATAAGGTAATAGTACATGTAGTCTAGCTTCATCTTGCACAAATCCAAGTAGTTGCAATCCATACAGAACCAAAACATGTAGATTTTCTTTCATATATTTATATTGATACGTTCCCGTTGGTTGACTTGATTCACCAATGATGAACCACTTACCATCAACTAGAATCTTGTTATCTTGGAACGTCACCTCTTCATCTGTTGCTTGACGTACGCTAGAACGGAACGTGATGAACTTACCCTTGTAGCTCATTTTAATACTTGATGCTCCTAAATCTATATATAAAATATCACTATTACTATTATTAATAGTGGTTTTTTGTTTGTTAAATAATTGCTTTATCTTATCAATCCATTTGAACATTGATACTAATCCTCCATATATTTCATTAAGTTGAGCATTAGCCCATTTCTCAATTATCAAAAACCCCGAATTTATCGGAACTTTTCATACCCTATAATGACAGTAAAATGCGAATTTTACCGTAAGTAATCATATAGCGGGATTTACTGACGATAGTTTTAACACCTATCCTTGATTTATGCCGAATTTATCGGTGTTTTTTTATGACTTGTTTTTATCGTATGAGTGACGATAGAGTCAAAATGGCTGTGTTATTCAGCACTTTCTATCCTGTGCTCCAATTAAAAACCACTACACAAGCTCATGCTCATGTAGTAGCTTCAATGATATTATGCGACGTAACGCTCTACTTCCTCAATGGTTACTGTTACAACATTATCACTATCATGCACATTAAAATCTGGCTTTTCGATTAAGCCATGCTCTTCAAGTTTCTCACGTACTTCTTTACAAGAACGACTAACATAATTATCTATTAAAATATTTCCATTGCTCACATAATCTTCGCTTGTTCTGCATGTGTCACCTTTAGCATTATCATGTCGTCTCTGTACATTCCTCTTGAGTGAGTCAACATTCTTATCATTCACATATTGTCGAACATCATTACCGACAGGCAAATGACTTATACCTTCAAATGTATGAACATTCAATAGCTCAATTAAACTAGATTGCTCATTACTTAATTGTTTATTTACTCGCTGCATTTCTTTTTGTATCCAATTAGGAACAAAGGTCATTTCATAACATTTAGCGTACTTATGTAAATCCTTCAATTGTGCAATGCTTTCATCATTACTTACACGAGCATAACGTTCAGCATTATCTCTAATTTGCTTAACACATAGGCTAAAGAACCTCTTACGCTCCTTCTTTGAACGGCTATAAATTTGATTGAATGTTGTTAAACCAAATTTATCCATAATTTCACGTTCGCACTTCATAATGAATGCAAGTTGACCTTTAGTAGCAAATGAAGAACTATATACTCGCTTAGTCACAGCTTTCTTAGTTTGTTTCAATCTATTCATAACACTATCATCTAACACTATATGTGAAAACGTTAATTTCTTAGTTTCACTATATGTCAATAATCGCTTACTCTTTAAATCCTCAAGTGATTCAGTTATGTACCGAGTTATCTTCTTGTGAGTACAATTAAAGAAGTCGTAAACATGTTCAACAGGCATCTCCTCAATCTCAGCTATTTGCTCTTGATGATGGCGACTAACATAGTAATAATCACCTACTAATCCTGTTGCCTTTTGCAACGTTGGCATAACAAAGTGATTTGTATGCAATAGCTCCCCTTGTCCTGTATTCAGTATCTCAATATCTTCCTTATTTAAATCAGATAACATGATTCTCAAGATGTTGTATTGAACTCCTAACTTGATTAATTTACTCTCTGTCATACGTGATGAATTAGGTGTTTGACCAACACTCTCATGTATCTTCCCAATAATTATCTTTTGACGTTGCTTATGCAATTCGCAATATTGCGATAATACTTTTAATTGGGCTTTCTTACTATTTGTCGAGTTAATATATTCCCATCCAAATTCTTCACATAAAGCTCTATGATTCTTAAATATTTTTCCCTCAAATAGTTTTTCTTGTTGAATCGTTTGTTTTTTTACCTGTGGTTTTCTTTCACGTGTTAAACCTATCATTTAGTTACCATCTCCTATCGTTAGCGTTTTAAAAACCGACCAAATAAGATGGTATATATAAGTATATATACTATTTAATATTTATATATACCAGATAACTTGGTCGGTTTTTGTAAGGGGTTTTAAAACATATAACAAAAAAAGAACCGCATGACTCAAAAAGGATACATACATATATCCTTTGAGTATTTAGTTCTTAGTTTCCTTAGTTTATTTATCTCTTTTGATTTTATTAGTTTACGTAGATTATTGATGATGAAGTTTTTTAACCACTTCATTCTTCACCTATATTATACCCATTTTATCGAATTTTGTAAAAGTGACATAGAAACTTTTTTAAATTATTTTCATGAGTACTCGCATAGTGTCTAGTGTTAATCTTCATTACTCACTTTTGCGTGTTGCTCATTGCGTACCGTATATAACCCACAAGCTATATACTCCTTGATATAATCAATTTCTCTTGCTCGTAAATCTTCCTCTGTTGTCGTGATATGCTCTAACATTTCAAATGTTCCCCCACGTCGTAGCATTGATTGCGTATGAGGATTAACATGACCGTTGAAGTGATTACTAATGCGTTTCATAATATCATAAGATGAACCAATGTATACTTCATTTCCATATTGAATCTTGTAAACAATCTTTACCCCGTAATGTAGTAAGTGCTTAGGAATCAACACCTGCTCATGATTACGATAAATAGCGTTATTAGGTCTGTAGAATACTTCATCGGTAGTTGGCTTATCATAAACCTTTAGAATATGGTAGCGTGTAGTATTTCGTTCTCCTGCTACCTGTATTAAGCAATGACGCTGTAGTTCTAACAACTGATTTTGTCTTGCTCCCATGTTCCCATTGTAACACCATCCTGTCATTTGCATCAGCTCACGATATGTGTAAGTTCCTTCAATTAAATTTAACTTTACATTTGAATTTGCGTTCATAGAATATCAATCTCCTCATGAACGAAAGCCTTAACATCTTCACCTTAAAATCCCCTTTCGCTGTTCTTATATTTTTTAGTTCATTTAATATAAAAAGCGGGAATATTCATCTACTCCCGCTCAGTTCTTGTCATTGGTTACTCAAATTTAATTAAGTATTAATACTCAAGTTCTCTTCCCACTAAATCCTCAAGCTCACGAATCTTAGCTCTACTGTCAATTTCACCCGAGTCTACTTTGAAACAGATGTGATTGTACACTTGATTCTGTGATGCTTTAGGTAACTTATTGTAAATCTGCTTTTGCTCACCTAGCGACATATTGATAAATGAGTCAATATCCTCAACTTTAGCCACTAAGTCATACAGTTCTGCTAAGTTAAATGCTTCAATAATATCTTCGTCATCCACCATCAACCATGGACTGTGTAAGAACTTATGACTCTGTGATTCCATGTTTAACAATTCCTCTACTGTTAAGACCTCATAAGCCCCTTTCTCTAGCCATTTCCATGTCATACCCGAACGTTTTGACTTGTAGATTACACGACCATCTACACATGAACGCACAATTACTTGACGGTTACGGTCTTGGAATAATGTAGCTTTGGTTACCTTTGGTTTAGGCTGTGCTACTTCCTGCTTTGGTTGTTCTTGTGGTACTTCTGTTGGAACTGCTTGAGCCTGTTGCCCTTGTAATAAAGCTAATAAGCTGTCTAATGTAGCTCCATCTAATTTTGATAATACTTCTAATGCTTGGGATTGTTGTTTCTTTGCCATGTGTTATATCCTCCTAGTTTTCAATTCATAATAAAAAGCGGTGTACTGCTGAATTAGTAACCCGCTTCTTCTTTCATCTTACGATATTCAGTTAATGCTTGTTGTAGCTCTGCTGTATTCTCAAATAAGAATACGTTATGCTTGGGATTGAACTTGTTGATTTTTACTCTCTTAAGCTCAAATCCTCGTTGCTGTAAGAATCGACATAAGTATAATGACTTTACGACGTAATGCGGTTTGTCTTGATATTGCATGATGTTGTCCTCCTCTATTTATATAGTTCTTTACGAACTTCATAGTATGCTTGTTCCATTGCTCTGTCATGTTTAGCAAAGGTCTCTTGTGCACTGATAATAAATAATAATGTCATGATTATAATTACTGATAGGTTCAATCTTATCAATCCTTTCTATTGTTACGATTCCATTTTTGATATCGTTGAGTGCTCCTCAATTTTGAGGTGTAAACTGTATGTAATACACTTTTAGTTAAAAATAAAACTACTGACGTTAATCAATAGCTTTAATCACTAACTTTTGTGAGCTGTCAACACGTACTGCTTGTAAGCCTAGTTCTGCCAACTGCTTTTGTGCTTTATTCAATCGTAGTTGCTTTTGATAGCCACCCTTGTACTCACAATCAATGTTGAGAACGTACAGTAGGTGCTTTAAGTTTCTGAACTCTTGATTTGCTTGAATCATCTGTATCACATCCTTTCAAGTGGTAATACACTTTTGCTAAAAATATATATGAGGTAGTGTGTTATATTCCCCTCCATGTAAAGAAAATGGAGTAAAATCGCTACAGCCCAAGTACTTCTTGGGGTTTTGCGAGGTCAAGGATTTCTTCCAAATTGTTTTTTACTATACTCCCCTCCATATTTAGTATATTTTTACGTCGTCCAAAATGAATGATTTTTTTGCTTATTAAGATGCCCATAAATGTTGTAACATCAACGTTTATGGGCATTTGACTTTCTTCAAATTTTTACATTTCTATTTTATCACAACTCATTTTTTACTCCCCCTCTCATATTTACTACATTTTCATCAACCGCTAAAACCATTGGTATCAGTGGGCTTGAGGGCATTTTCTATTACTCTACTTTTTCACTTTCCATCAATAATTTGATTATTAAATCTAAAGTTAGCTCATAATACCATTACCATCAAAGGAAAGGAGCGAATAACTATGGCATATTTAGGATTAGGTGTTCTTTGGGTTATGGAAGCTATTGAGTGGGTTAAATTCTTCAATCGCTACTAAGATTCTTAAGAATTAGCATAATTTACACACGCACGTGCATATGCTTTAGCAAAGCGTAACGCATGTAAGCGTCAGCTAAAAGCGTGTTGCCAATGTCCTACCTATTTAGAGGTAGGATTTTTATTTTATAGTATTGAAGCATGAGTTTTATAATATTTAAATATTAAGCTAGTGTGATGGTTGGATGCACTGGCTTTTCTTTTGCTCACCTCACAAATAAGGTGCTACCGTGTGGGAATGGAACAGATACCGTACCTCTTATAAGCGACGAATATCTTTTCAACGTAAACCTACCCCCACCCCCTATTATGACTCATGATGATACATAAGACCTCTCACACAGCCTTATATCAGCTCTTATGGGTATTCTAAGCATAATAAAAAGAGCACAACTATTTGAGTTATGCTCCTTCATATTATTTAATGATTTCAATGATAAGCGGTAAGATAGTTCCTGCTACTTTAGCGCCCTTTTCAAAAAGCCATGTCATTACTTCCTTGCACTTATTCCATTTGCTACGTTTGTTTTCATCTGAACTCGCCAGTTCTTCTAACTGATTGATTCTCTCGATGATTTCACTTACTTCATTGTCATTTAGACTTTCATCATCATCTATAGTTTTACGAGCTTCTTCAAACATAACCTTCAAATCAACAGTAGTTGTATTAGTATTATTGTTTGTATTTGTACTGTGATTATCACTGCTACTTGTATTCGTGTTATTTACGTTAACATTAACTGGTGATTGAATATTACCATTATCTCTCAAAAGCTTTTCTTGTTCATAATCGCATGCCATCATCTTCATTTCTAAACGTTTCGCTAATACCTCTAAACAATGTTTGTAATCAGGTGTATCACTAAAAGAAATCCCTCTTCCTATATTCGGAAACTCAATTCTATATCCTTTTACAATTAAAATATATAAATTCTTCTGACTTTCATACGTACCATTTAAAATCTCATCTTTAATCTTATCAATATCATTTTTAATAAGAGTTTTCAACTCCATATGCTCATCCTTTCTAAATCCCAATTTATTTAGATAAGTTTGATTATAATATCACATACAGTTATTGTCAATAAATGACTGATATAGAGACTAATGCTCTTTTTCACCCTTAACAAACTCAACATATTTCTTCAATGTATTTCGACTGATATTATGCTTATTCATAAGGTCTACTTGCTTAATTGTTCTGTCACCAATGAATGCAATTATATCTGCTCTTAACTCATCTGACATCTTATCAAGTTGTCCAACTTTACGACCCTGCTTCTTCTCACTAGCTTCAATCCCCTGCTTGATTCGCTTGACGATTATCTCACGTTCTTGTTGTACTCTGTCTAATTCTACGATTAACAGTAGCTTGATTGTGCTTTCTAGTGCTGTCTTAGTCACTAACTGTTGTGAGTTAGCAATTGACGTTAATTGACTAATGTAGTCGGTTGAAACGGTGGGATTGTCTAAGAACACTAAGTTAATCCCTTTGTTCATCAGTTGCATATACTTCTCATACCCTGCTTCGGCTTGTCTAGTGAAGCGGGATATCTCTTTGAATACAACTGTATCACCTTCATTAAGATTAGATTCCAACTCTAGCCATTCTGCTCTGTCGAACGTTGACCCACTGATATCATCCTTGAACACATTGCGAACTGTATATTTAATATCATTAGATTCAGCATATGCTTTCAACGACTTCTCTTGTCGTGCAAATGATTGTCTATCACTAGATTCTTTAGTACTGATACGTAAATAGAAATATGTAGCCATGTTAAACCTCCTAAGTGTCATTTAAACTAAACTTTATTTGATAATTCTATTATTATATCAAAATAACTATTAGTCAATATATTTTAACACTTTATCAACAAACTTTTCACAATATAGTTATTTTGACACTTTAGAACAAAATAAAAACCACTACCAACTTTATTGATAGTGGCTCATGAATTATTTAATCTTGTAATTAATAATTTCAACTTCAACATTATCTGCTCTATCATCTGCCTTGAGCATAGCATCCCACTTCTTCGTATCTCCTGGTGATAATGTCTCAGAACCGACGGCATATGTATTTTCTGTATCAATAACTTTTCCATTTGTATCTAATATCTTCACTTTTAGTTCAACATAAGAGTAAGCATTATTTGTAGGGTTGCTTATACTACCTTCAACCGTTATATATCCATAGCTTGTTGATGCGTCATCTATCGTTAATTCTAATGTTTTATATGTTGATACACTAGCACTTGACGAATTACTTGCATCTTCAGTAGCAGGGGGATTTACAAGCTCACCATCAATGTACGTCCATTCGATATTATACTCACCTGTTTCCACCCATTTCTTAGCATCTGCATAACTAATTAGATTAGAACTACAAACTTCACCACAATCAACCAATGTATCAGCTATTCCCTTGAGCCAAACATACCTACCAATACTTGTATCCTCTTCATAAAAACCTTCTTCTTTCGAATCAATTAGTGGCTGTCTCCAATTTGCTTCTTGTATACCATTTTCAGCATTCTCTCTAGATTGTTCTATAGAATCTAAAACATCTTGGTTATCAGCCATTTCTTTCTTCGTAATGTTAACTAGCTCTGTTCCATTCAAATTATTATAGTAATCCAATGCTTCATCTAATGTTAATCCCTCATATGGACTTGTTAATTCAGATTCATATTTATCACGTGAAGAGATTAAAAACTCATCCAGTTCCTCTCTAGCACTAGTATACTTAGCATCTTGATATCCATTAGTCATCAACAATGCTTCTTCAATCTTTGCTTCATATTCCTCAATACTTAGGTTAATACTAGCTCGTTCATTGCTATTAGAGCATCCACTTAATGTAAGAATTGCACTGATTAGCAACATTAATCTTTTCATTTACTTAACACTCCCTTTTATAATCATCCAACATTCATTATACATAAATCCCAATATTTAACACAATAACTATCAACCGCCAATTATCGACATAACAAAAAGACACCAACTAACTGCCAGCGCCTTGAACAAATTCCTCTGAACGTGCAATATTTATACTTGCATTGTGGTCTGCATGTAGCTCAAAGTCACATTCAACACATTTGAATTGTGCTTGAGTCTGTCTATTTGCCTTATCAACATGACCACACTTGCTACACTTTTGTGAAGTATAAGCAGGGTTTACATATCTTACCTTGATACCTTCACGTTCTGCTTTATATTCAATCATTGATTGCAACTCATAATAAGACCAATTCCTTAAAATCCTATTATTGAATCCTTCTTTAGTTAACTTCTCAAGGTTTATAGATTCACACTTATGATTCTTAGCAAATTTCACAATCTCATGAGATAATTGATGGTTATAAGTCTTAGCAAAGTTTCGTTCCTTTTCCTTAAACGATTCTAATGCTTTCAACTTCTTCTTGCGACCTTTACCACCTTTAGCCATCACAAGGGATTGATTAAGAACACGTCTACGTTTTTGGAATTGAGTTCTTACTTTTAAGAAATCCTCTATACTTCCAATCCCTTTACGAACATAAGTATCATCAGATAAACAAACATAAGCAGGTGTTGCAATTCCTAAGTCCACACCGAGTGTACGCCCTTCAATAGGTTGATATGACAACTCATTAGGAATATCTAATGTTAAGTTTAATATTAAATTGTTATTCTTATCAAACATCAAAGAAGATTCTTTAACGTTGTACTCTTTATTAATAACTTTATGCAATGTATGTTTCAACTCTACTGTATTCTCTTTTATCTTATTAGAGCCAGTAATAACATTAAATTCTATTTTATTCACCCATCTAATGACAATATCATCACCTTCATAACGAAACTTCAAATCTCGTCCTCTTGTCATCAATGGGTACGTTCGTTTATATGATGTAAGATTTCGTTCCCCTCTAGCTAATCCATTTTTTATTGAGTTCTTAAAGTCCTTCTTTGCCCTTTGCGTAACTAGACTTAGGGTATCTACACCTCTACCAAATTCAATTTCACTAAAGATTGGATTTGAATTTGTTAAAGATTTAATTGCGTTCTTATAGCTTTCTTGTTTAGTGTCCTTATTTGATTTAAGGTACGCACTAGATAAAATACCCACAGCTAGATTTAATGCTCTGTATTGAGCATATTGGGAATCCCTAATAAATTGGTATTTTACTTTTCGTGATTCTTCATCGGATTCTCTGATTGATAATTTAAGTTTTCGTACTGTTATCATATAGAAATCTCCATTATCATTAAAATTAAGATGCCTCTAAAGGTGACTCGCTTACCTCTTTAATACCCGCCCAGTTTTAGTACCGTGTAATTTTAGATACCTCTAAAACCGCAAACTACATGGTTTAGTGAGTGATTACAGAACATTATTGGTTAATAAAACCTAATGTATTCAACCTATACCCTCACCATTAGGACGTAAAATCGCCCCTACGTCATATTAGACGTAATTTAAAGATGAGGATATTATATACCAACATTCTGAATTTTAAACATATTAGACATTTAAATGTAAAACTAGACAGAATACCATCCTATCCAATGCATCAAGAATAACAAAAAGACACTCAACTAAGAGTGCCTAACATTCCATTGTAAAGATAAGTCACAAATCCCTCATGACATATGAAGTAATAACCATTAACATTATGGTGTTCAATGCTTCCTTCTACGAATACATCTTCATCATCACAACAGAGATTAAACCTAGTACCACAAGTGAGGGTTGTAATATAATCACTGCCCTTGTAACAATCATATCTCATTGAAGCGGGGTTATATTTAAGCGTAAGCATTATTTACTACCTCCTAGCTTAATACGATGCTTTTGATATTGAGCAAGTGTGTCTAGTCCTTGTGTAGCTTCTTGGATAGGTTACAATTAATTAGACAGTTTTTTTAAGGTCATGTAGAATTATAAATAATATCAATCTAAAGGAGCTTTAACATGACCCAAACTAA